>Ga0078972_1007592_pt1 | contig 23933 bp, 14 predicted proteins | sample YelNatPaOPGAMG01_FD_67568 | JGI IMG/M metagenome (GOLD analysis project Ga0078972, IMG submission 67568) | Hot spring thermophilic microbial communities from Obsidian Pool, Yellowstone National Park, USA - OP-RAMG-01 (SPADES assembly) (version 2) | ecosystem: Environmental > Aquatic > Thermal...
TGGAGGCGCTGTACGACCATACCAACCCTCGCTTGCTCCGGCAGACGATCCATGAGGGCCTCGAGCAACTCTTCGAGCTGTCGGGGGCCCTTCCGGGTCAGGAGGACGTCCGTCTGACCCTATATACAATTTCCCAGCCGGCCGGAGAAAGTCCCGGTGACATGATCATTTGAGCTAATGGCTCAGCTTCGGTGACATTATCATTTGACTTGACGCGGGGGGCGATCCGAATTCGAATGTCTCCGCAAGAGCTTGCAAAGACGACGAGGGAAGCCAGGCTCACGGGACTACACACATTGCGGAAAGGGTCTAGGAGAAATCCCGGCTGGACGCCGAACACCCCTTTACATTCAACGCCGTCGCCGACGAGCCCCTGGGCGCCATACCGCCTCAAGCGTGCGGGCACCATCCTAACTTGAGGCGCAGAGGCTTCAGCGAGGCAGATGCATCCGGTCAATGCTGGGCGGCAACCCGTGGTCAAAGTTGTAATAGACCGTCTGATATCCCCGCCGAAACTCCATTACCTCGCTCGCCACCGTGTCAGGGGATTGCTTTTCGATCAGGACACGAGCGATGAAATCCGCGATGGTATCCATTTCTTCTTCGCGCATGCCGTAACGCGTGACCTCCGTCGTGCCCAGGCGCAACCCGCTGGGTCGATCCCAATCCTTCGGGGTATCACAGGGAATAAGGTTCTTGTTCGTCACAATGTGGGCGCGCTCTAATAGACGGGCGGCCTCCAGGCCCCCTCCGAACGCACGCACATCGATCACGACCTGCTGGGTGCGGGTGTAGCCCTTGTGTGCGCCGAGTACGGAAAAACCACGTCTGTGTAGCGCTGCACCAAGGGTCTGCGCGTTCCGCACGATCTGCGCCATGTACACCTGACCGAACTCGATCATCTCCGCAGCACTGACCGCCAGCGCGGCCACGCGATTCACCTGGTGCGTGGCCGCAAGAACCGGGAAGATCGCGTGGCTGATCGGCCGTGTCAGGCTCGGGTCATCCCACACAATGATGCCGCTTTGGGGGCCGCTAAAGGTCTTGCCCGCCGAGCCGGTCATCACGGCGGCCCCTTCGCGCAAGGGGTCCTGGAACTGTCCCCCCGCGATCAGGCCCAGCTGATGCGCGCCGTCGAAGAAGATCTTGCCACCCCATTCGGCCACAATCTCGCTCATCTCCTGCAGCGGGAATGGGAAGAGGGTCATCGATGCGCCAAGCGCGACGAGCTTCGGGCGCACCAGCGGCGCCATCGCGCGGAATAGGTCGAGATCTACCACCAGTTCGTGGGGGTCCATCGGCACATCCACAATCCGCAATCCGCGGACGCCGGCCGGCCCATCGACGCGGTTGCTGGAATGCCCGCCGAATGGCTGGGCCATGCTCATGATCACATCGCCGGGCTCCGTAAGGGCCGTATAGACGGCAAGATTGCCGATCATCCCCGCAACCAGGCGATGGTCGGCATAGCGGGCCCGAAAGACCTTTTTCAACAGTTCCACGCACAACGCTTCGATCTCATCGATGTATTTTGTGCCCGCAAACCAGCGATTCAGCCCCCCAATGTGACCCTCAGCGGCGCGTATGCCGACTTCGGCGGACAGTAACGCTCGCACGGTCGGACTGGTGGGCGCTTCCGGTGCCAGGAGGTTGATGCATTGTTCTCCACGCCATTTCTCATTTCGTTGCACGGCGGCCACCACGGCGTCCTGCATCTCTTTTCCCGAGCGGCACGCTTCGAGCACCGACCGCGCCCAGGCGAGCACTTCTGGATCGTGGACCTCTACAGCGGAATGGGGCATCGGGGTACCGGACATGGCGCTTCCTCCTTTGGCATCACGGCCGCATCTGTCGCGCATCCCTGGATTTCCCCTCGCCGCGCAACACTCCTTTCTCCCAGTTCCACGCGAACGCTTGTTGTTCGAATCCCCTTGTCACCGCTTTGGTGTCTTCCGGAACTGGCCCATGCGGTTACAAGGATTTCCTGCCGCTCGACCCACCACAACCCGCTGGTTTGGATTATAGCAGCAGGAGCACGGCGTTTCAACAGAGGTGCGCCGCTTGCGAAGGGCGACTGGGTTTGTTATAATACATTATGATTGAACCTTCTCCCGGCAACTGTTCGCGCTCTTCGACGACCGCTGCCTGTATACAAGTTGCTGCTTTCCTCCGACCTGAAACCTGGCGCCGGCAGCGCGCCGTGCTATCCCAAGGAGGTGCCTATGTCGTAAGGCAAGTCTCAGCCCCCGTGGACAGTAAAGTAAGGAGGTCCAGATGGGCAAACGAACGTGGTGGAGCTTGCTTGGTCTCTTCACCCTTCTCTTCGGATTCCTTCCCGGCGTCGCGTCTGGCGCCGCCCCGGATTGGTCCAAGGTTGACCCCGCTCTGCTGGATCGCCTGGACAAAGAAGGGGAAGCCACTTTCTACGTGATCCTTTCCGCTCAGGCGGACCTCTCCGCTGCCGCGTACCTAGACACCAAGGCGGAAAGAGCTACTTATGTGTTCCAACAGCTGCGCGCGGTTGCGGAGCAGACGCAACCCCCTCTGATCCGCTACCTGGAAGCCCAGAGCGTCCCCTACCGGTCTTTTTACATCCAGAACATGATCCGCGTTCACGCCGGACGGCCCGTCGTCGAGTGGCTGGCTACTCGCCCGGAGGTGGCGCGCATCGTCTCGCCGCCCGATGCCCGTCCGGAGCCGGTGGAGCGCTCGGTGACGCCCACTCAGCGGGCGGCTGGGATCGAGTGGAACGTGGCCCGCATCCACGCGCCTGAGGCGTGGGCGATGGGAGCCACCGGGCAGGGGATGGTCGTGGCCTCGAACGACACGGGTGTCGAATACACCCATCCTGCGCTGATCAACAAGTACCGCGGGAACCTGGGCGGCGGGGTCTTTGACCACAACTACAACTGGTGGAACGGGCTAGGGGATCCCTTCCCGCACGATAGCGACGGCCACGGCACCCACACCACAGGCACGATGGTCGGCGACGATGGCGGACCGAACCAGATCGGCGTGGCCCCAGGAGCGAAGTGGATCGCGTGCGGCGGGCTCGCCAATGTAGACCCCGTGGAGTGCTTCGAGTTCTTCCTGGCGCCCTGGAACCTGCAGGGACAGAACCCCGACCCCGCGAAAGCACCGGATGCGATCAACAACTCCTGGTACGACCCATCTGGCTTCGATTACCGGCCAATCATCCAGACCCTGAACGCGGCCGGCATCGCGGTGATCAAGTCCGCCGGGAACCAGGGCCCTGGATGCAGCACGATCACCAATCCCGGCTATGTCCCCGAGATCATCGCCACCGGTGCCTTCGCCCAGGGGGACGTGATCGCCTCTTTCTCCAGCCGGGGCCCCAGCAGCTATTACGGAGAAACCATCGTCAAGCCGAATGTCGCTGCGCCCGGGGTCAGCGTTCGTTCCTCGATCCCAGGTGGGGGCTACACCTACTACAGCGGCACCAGCATGGCCGCGCCCCATACCACCGCCCTGGTCGCCCTGGTCTGGAGCGCAGCCTCTTGCCTGCAGGGCAATGTCCCGCTCACGAAACAGATCATCGAGGAGAGCGCTGAGCCACGCATCGACCCACAATGCCCGCCCTTCGTCAACCGGCCCAACGACGTTTGGGGATGGGGCATCCTGGATGCCCAGGCAGCCGTGGCGGCCGCGGTCGCTTACTGTGGCGAGCACGGGAGGCTCGAGGGCCATGTCACTGAGGCCACCCCCTTGAACGCCCCCGGCGATCCGCTGCCGGATATCACGGTCGTCGCCGAGAAGGTCGGCGGGGGCTCCTGGAGCACGACGACGGATGCGAGCGGCTACTACTCCCTCACCCTGAGCGCCGGCGTCTATACCGTGACCGCTAGCGGCCCTCAGCATACGGCCCAGACCGTCACCGGGGTGCAGGTCTTGACCGGTAGCGTGACCACCCTCGACTTTCAGCTGGTGCCCAAGGGGTTGCTCTTCGGCTACGTGACGGATGCCGACAGCGGAGCGCCTCTGGCGGCCACAGTCAGCGTACAGGGTGTGGGGAGCGTGGCCACCGATCCCGAGACGGGCTACTACGAGATCTACCTGGACGAAGGTACCTACACAGTGACTGCCTCGGCGCCCGATTACATCAGCGAAACCGCGACCGTAGTGGTCCCGGCTGGCGCTCCGGTGCAACAGGACTTTTCGCTGCTGGCCCTGGTCGCCATAGTCCCCAGCCCCATCCAGGCCACTGCGGTGCTGTACCAGAGCACGACCGTCCCGGCAACGCTTCTGAACCATATGGCGGTCCCCTACCCCTTCCAGTTCTACGAGCAAGAACTCCGGACGACCCAGGAGGCCGCTCCCGACCACAGCGGGGGACCGGATCCCTTCGGCTACACCTTCGTAGATTCAAACGAACCCGGCGGAGCGCGCTACAACTGGATCGACGCCACGGACGGAACCCCCCTGAACCTCGGGGACGACGACGAAGCCAACGTGACGCTTCCTTTCGCCTTCACCTTCTACGGGGTCTCGTCGACGGCCATCCGCGTGGGCAACAACGGTGGGCTCATCTTTAACGCCACCACGGGCGACCTGCCCTTTACCAACGCGGACCTGGGCACGACGACCTACAACAACCTGATCGTCCCCTTCTGGGACGACATCGATTCCGATGCCGGGAACGTCTACTACAAAGTCGTGGGGACGCCGCCCTACCGCATCTTTGTCCTGGAGTGGTACGATCGGCCGCACTTTAGCAACGTGGGAGATGCCACTTTTGAGCTTCTGCTCTACGAGACCACAAACAACATCAAGTTCCAGTACCAGGATGTGGTCTTTGGCAACACGCTGTACGACTACGGGGCCAGTGCCACCGTAGGGATCCGCCAGAGTGGCAACAACTACCTGCAATACTCGTACAACCAACCGGTCCTCTCCGACGGCCTGGCCATCTGCTTCCGCTACCCCGGATCCCCTCCCTGTGACCCGCTCGACGTGCCCTGGTTCGGGACCAGCATCGCGAGCGGAACAGTCCCCGCCGGGGGCAGCCTGAGCTGGACGAACGCCTTTACCGCATCGCCGGACCTCGGAGTCGCCCAGCCGGGCGTGTATCGGGCGCTCCTGCTCGTCCAGCCGACCGAAAGCGGACTGCCGGCGAAGAATGTGCCGGTTGTCCTGAACGTCCTTCCCACCCCGACGATGGGGCACCTGGTGGGAACCGTAACCAGCGACCGGCCCGGAGGCCCGCTCCAGGCACAGATCCTCATCGAGGGAAGCGGCGGGGTGACCTACACGGTCGCGACCGATCCCGAGACCGGCTTCTACGGCTACTGGCTTGAGGAAGGCATCTATACCGTGACCGCAGCCGCAGAGGGGTACGTGAGCCAGACGGTGACCGTGGGCATCACCGCCCAGCAGACCACAACCCAGGACTTTGAGCTGGCGCTGCTGGCCCCGTGGATCGTGGTGACGCCCGGGGCGCTGGAGCAGGAGCTGATGCTCGGCGAAACGGCGACGCAGACGTTGACCGTTGCCAACCCGGGCCTCCTGCCGCTCGAGTTCCGGTTCTACGAAGGCAGGGCTACCTATGCCCCGTTGCCAGGAGTGGAGGCAAACCCGATTCTCCTCATGGGCGATGACCTCACCGCTTCCGCCTGGGATACCTACCGTATTGCCCTGGCGGAGGCGGGCGTGACCTGGGACGAATGGAACCTGGACACCCAGCCATTCCCCACGGCCGCACAGCTCGCCCCCTACGACCTCCTCATCTGGGCGGACGAAGACGTGCTCACCCCGGGCGACGCCGAGTGTCAGATCGTCGCCGACTGGCTCCAGTCGGGCGGCCGCGCGCTCTTTGCGGCCGGCCGCGATTTCCTCTGGGACCTGCAGAACGGGACCCCGGGCGCAGGCGAGCACAACCTCTACCTCCTCTTCAACACCACCTACATGGGCGACTATGCCGGGAGCACGATCGCCACGCTGGACGGTGTCCCCGGGGACATCATCGGGGGTGACTTTGCCCCGCCGAACGGCCTCGCCCTGGCCATGACGCTGGACAGCAACGGCGACTATGCGAACGAGGCCGTCGGCGCGCCGACCGGCCTGATCTACGGCCCCGGAGGCGCGGGAAGCGGCCACTCCGGCCTGACCCATTACGAGGGAAGCAACTACAAGACCGTCTGGCTCGGGGTGAACTTCCACGACGGGCTGACCTTGCAGGAGCAGCGCAACGCGCTCATGGAAAACATCCTGGGCTTTTTGATCGGGCTCGATGTGCCGTGGCTGAGCGAGGAGCCGATCACCGGCACGGTCGCGCCTGGCGAGATGGTAGAGGTCACGGTGACCTTTGACGCGAGCGCGCTGGAAAGCCCGGGCGTCTACGGCGCCCAGCTGAACGTGACCAGCAATGACCCGCTGCAGCGGCGTCTAGCGGTCCCCGTGACCATGACCGTGCATCCGTCCGCGGAAATGGGAGAACTCGAGGGCACGGTGACCGGCCGCGGCTACTGCGACGGCGACTCCTATCCGCTCGAGGCCACCATCCTTATCCAGGCCAGCGATGGCACCACCTGGACGGTGAGTACCGATCCCAATACCGGTTTCTACTCCCGGTGGCTTGTCGAGGGGAGCTACACCGTCACGGCAAGCGCCGAGGAGCACCTCACCGCCACCGCGGTGGTGGAAGTGATCGCCCAACAGACCACGGTGCAGGACTTTGCCCTGCGGCTGGAGGCGCCGTGCCTGGCGGTCGCGCCAGCCGGCTTCACGCTGACCCTTCCGGTGAACGCGCGCGCCACGGAGACCCTTTCGCTTGCCAACAGCGGCGCCGGGGCGTTGACCTGGGAGTTGCACGAGACCACGGAGACGCTGCGCTACGTCGGCCGCGAGGTCACGCTGCACGTGCCCGCCACGACCAGCCCCGCGAACCCCGCTTCGCGCTCCGGCTCCCGCTCCTACCCTGAGCGCGAGTTCTCTGTCCACGTGGGATGGGTGAGCCAGCAGCCGATCGACGTCCTGCTGGTGACGCCGGACGTCGTGGGCGGCGGGAACATCTCGCTCCTTCTGAACACCCTGGCTGCGTTTCCCGACCTGAACGTCACCCTGTGGGATGCGAACGCCGGTACCCCGACGGTAGCAGACATGCTCGCCTACGACGTCGTCTTTGTCGGGAACGACATCCTGTGGACGACATCGGCGATCGATAAAACGCTCCTCAGCAACCGGCTGGCCGATTACATCGATGCCGGGGGCAAAGTGCTTGCCGGGAACTATGTCTGGAGCTTCGACGACTGGGGCTTCCTGGGCGGGCGCTTCATCACCGAGGACTATAGCCCCTACGAGATCGCGACGATGGACATCTGGGGCGCGGCAACCCTGGGCAACTTTGACCCGACGCACCCCATTATGGCGGGGATCACCAGCGCGACCGATAACTTTGGCCACCAGAACCAGGCGCTGAGCTCGAACGGCACCTGGGTGGCGAGCTGGAACGATGGGCGGAACTTTGTCGCTGTGTCGCCGAACTGCGTGGGCCTGAACCAGGAGTACTTCCACAACGCCGCCTTCGGCGGGCAGGTGGGCGAGATCCTGCACAACGCCCTGCGCTACCTGAGCGCACCGGGGTGGACAGACGTCCCCTGGGTCAGCGAGGTGCCCACGAGCGGGGTCGTGTTGCCGGATAGTGTGGCCGAGGTGCAAGTGGTGTTCGATGCCACCGGTCTGACTCCGGGCGAGTGTTACGATGCGCGCCTGGCCCTGGTGCACAACGACAGCGGGCAGCCTTCGCCCTACTACATCCCGCTGCATCTGTGTGTCTCTGCCTGTCAGCAGGTGACGGGCGTGGAGCTCTCGGTGGTCACGACCGGGACGATCCTCCCCGGGCAGCTGGTTACCTTCCGTGCGGACATCGCCCCGGATGATGCGACCAAGCCCTATTCCTACACGGTCAACGCCGGGCCGCCGATGTCCTCCAGCGACGATCCGCTCTTCTTCGATCTCACCTTCGGCAGTCCGGGAGCCCACCCGGTGACGATCGCCGTGTGGAACTGCGGCATGCCCACACCGGTCACGGACAGCGTGGTCGTACAAGTCTGGTACCGGGTGTACCTGCCGCTCGTGTTCAAGGGACGCGCTCCGTGACCAACGTCATTACCGCAGGATAGAACCTACAGCGCGGGCGGGGCCGGAAATCCGGCCCCGCCCCGCGTGTGCCTTGCCTGACGAAGGCTTTCGCGCTATGATTGCGGGAAGAAAGGAGGAACCCATGGCGCAAGAAAGGATCCACGTCCTGGGCATCGTCGGCAGCCCGCGGCGCGGGGGAAACACGGATCACCTCGTCGAGGCAGTGCTCGAGGGGGCACGGGAAGCCGGCGCTACGACGGAAAAAGTCTTCCTGGCGGATCTGCAGATCGCCCCCTGCAGCGGATGCGACGCCTGCGAGACCACCGGCGAGTGCATCTACGATGACGACATGGACGGGTTGTTCCGGAAAATGGAAAGGAGCGAGGTCTGGGTGCTCGGGACGCCGGTCTACTGGTGGGGGCCGAGCGCCCAGTTCAAGACCTTCGTCGATCGCTGGTATGCCAAAGTCTTCCGGCCCGAGGACAAGGCGCTTTTCGAAGGTCGGCGCGTGGTGCTGGTCATCCCGATGGGAGATGAGGATCCCGCGACCGCTCGACATACGGTGGGCATGATGCAGGATGCTTTGGATTATGTCAAGGCTGTGCTGTTCGGGACCCTCCTCGCTCCCGGCATGAACGAACGCGCGGAGGTACTGGAGCACCCGGAGTTCCTGGAGGCAGCGCGTCGTGCCGGCCGGGAGGCAGTGCAAGGGCACAGCTAGCAGGCCCCCATCCGGCTTTAGGGGCACGAGGCGGCTTGCTCGCGCCCAGGAACCCGCGTGGGGCCCGACCAGCGGGCGACCGGGACAAGTTCTGCGGCCGCCTGCCACAGGGCTTCCATCTCTTCCCGAGTCAGAAGGGGTGCATCGGCGAGTGCATAGGACCGAGCCAACCGCTGGTACTTCGGCCGGCCCAGGTTCATATAGGCCAGGAGGTCCCACCGTTCTACCCCCGGGAGCCTGTCGCGGATAAAGCGCGCGATCGCAAGGATGTTGTCCCGGTCTGCGGTATAGCCGGGAATCACGGGGGTACGGATCCACAGGCGCACGCCCGAGTGCGCCAGACGTTCGGCATTCGCCAGGATGCGCTCGTTACGGACACCGGTAGCCCGCTCGTGTCGCAGCGGATCCCACAGCTTCAGGTCGTAGAGCACCAGGTCGATCCACGGCAGGAGGCGCTCGTACTGCCCCCAGGGCAGGATCCCGCTCGTGTCGAGCGCGACATGGAGGCCAGCCTCTCGGCACAGAGGCAACAGCTCGCGCAGGAATTCCGCTTGCAGGGCCGGTTCTCCTCCGCTGAAGGTCACGCCGCCCCCCGAGGTATCGTAGAACGCCTGATCGCGCAGCACTTCCGCCAGGAGCTCGGCGGGCTCCCATTCCCGGCCCACCAGCTCCAACGCCCCCGCAGGGCATACCTCCGCACAGCGCCCGCAAGCGGTACACCGGTCCCGGTCGATCACCATCCCTTCCCGCGTCAGCTGGAGCGCATCCACTGGACACACGCGGAGGCATTCGCGCACCCCGATACACCGCGTGTCGTACCACACGAGCTCCGGATGCGGAAGGATCCCCTCCGGGTTGTGACACCACGCGCAGCGGAGAGGGCAACCTTTGAGAAAGACCGTGGTGCGGATGCCCGGACCGTCTTCCGTAGAAAAACGCTGGACGTTGAACGTGAGCCCTTTGGCCATCGGACCGTCCCACCCTTTGTACAACCACGAGAAAGAAATTGCTTGTGGAGTCGTGCCGCCCATTATACCACAGATGGGTCGCCCCGCTGGTGCGCATCACGGGCCCACAGGGGATACGATCCTTTCAGGGGGACTCAATGCCGCCCGAGAGCGAGGACTGCGCACAGGCAATCGAGCCAACTTGCGTCCTTGCGCGCGGTCGGGTACAATCACCGCGGGGCCTTTGGCATCCCGATTCGGCTTTCTCGCATCTTGCCATACCTTCCCTTTCGAACCATCGGCGCCACGGGAACCCGGCGACTCGGTCTGGAAAACGCTGCAGACAAGGAGCAACCGAGATGAGGATCCTGATCGCTGCGGATATGGAAGGCGTGACCGGAGTGGTCAGCTGGGAGCAGACGGAGGAGAGTCACCCGGAGTACGCTCGTTTCCGCCGGCTCATGACCGGAGACGTCAACGCCGCCATCCGAGGAGCATTCCAGGGCGGCGCGACGGAAGTGGTTGTGGCAGACGGACACGGCAACAACCGCAACATCCTGATCGAAGAGCTGGATCCTCGGGCGCGACTGAACACGGGCTCTCCCCGGCCCCTTTCCATGGTCGAGGGCCTGGCGGAGGGCGTGGATGCTGCCCTGTTCGTGGGGTATCACGCGCGCGCCGGGGCTGCGGATGCCATCCTCTCGCACACCTGGTCGGGGAAAGTGGCCGGCCTGCGGCTGAACGGGCGCCTGCTCGGTGAAACGGGCCTGAACGCGGCTGTGTGCGGCCACTTTGGGGTGCCCGTGCTCATGGTTTCCGGAGACCAGGCGGTTTGCGCCGAAGCAAGGGAGCTCCTCGGAGCGATCGAGACCGCGATCGTCAAGCGCGCGCGGGGACGGATGTCCGCGGAGTGTCTGCCGCCCGAAGCGAGCCAACGGGAGATCCAGGAAGCGGCACAGCGCGCTGTCATGCGCTTCATAGCCGGGCAGGGCCCTCGGCCGTTCCAGATCGAACCTCCGGTCACCTTGGAGATCGAGTGGACCGAGGTGCAAATGGCCGAGATGGCTGCGCTTCTCCCCGGGTCGCGCCGCACGTCCGCACGGGTGGTGGAGCTCACCCTACCGGACCTCATCGAAGCCTACCGCGCATTTCGTGCAGCGGCGATCTTGGCTGCCCGATAGCTGGACGTTCTTCCGGGTACTGCCACCGACGGCCCGGTGCCCGTGAAGGCTGGCTTGTCCGAAGGAAAAGAGGTCTACGGGTCCAGGCTAGAGAAAGCGAGGAAAGCGATGCGGAAAAAGCCCGTCGTCTATCCGTACATCCCCAACTCGGTTCCTGAGGTCAAAGAGCAGATGCTACGGGAGCTCGGGGCGGAAAGCATGGAGGAGTTCTATGCCGACATCCCCGAAGCGCTCCGGCTGAAACGCCCGCTCGACCTTCCACCTCCTCTCCTGTCCGAGTATGACTTGCGGCGGCATGTAGAAGGGCTGCTCCAGAAAAACCGCACCTGCCAGGAGTACCTGAACTTCCTGGGGGCCGGATGCTACCAGCACTATGTCCCCGCGGTTTGCGACGAAGTGAACGCCCGAGGGGAGTTCCTCACCGCCTACGCGGGCGAACCGTACGACGACCACGGCCGATTCCAGGCGCTTTTCGAGTACACCAGCATGATGGGCGAATTGCTCCGCATGGACGTCGTGAACGTGCCCACTTACGACGGGTACCAGGCCGCGGCAACCGCGCTCTCGATGGCTGCGCGGATCACACGCCGCCGCGAGATCGTGCTCCCGCGCGCCCTTTCCCCGGACAAGCTCTCAAAGATCCGTGACTACGTCAAGCCAGACCTGGAGATCGCGCTGATCGGCTACGACCCGGAGACAGGCGAACTCGATCGAGAGGCGTTGCGCGCACGGCTCTCGGAAAGGACCGCGGCGGTTTACTTCGAGAACCCTTCCTACTTCGGGGTCGTCGAGGGCCACGGGGGCGAGATCGCCGCGATGGCCCACGAGTGTGGCGCGCTTTGCGTCGTATCCACCGACCCGATCTCCCTGGGCATCCTGACCCCGCCGGCCGACTATGGAGCCGACATCGTCTGCGGCGACATCCAGTCGCTCGGGATCCATATGCAATACGGCGGGGGTCACGGTGGCTTTATTGCCACCCGGGATGAGGAGCGCTTCGTGATGGAGTACCCTTCCCGCCTGTTCGGCATCGCTCCGACGATGGTGCCTGGGGAGTACGGCTTTGGGGATGTCGCCTACGAGCGCACCTCTTTCGCCCGCCGCGAGGAGGGGAAAGAGTGGGTGGGGACAGCAGCAGCGCTGTGGGGGATCACCGCCGGCGTCTACCTGGCCCTGATGGGGCCCCAGGGGATGATGAAGGTCGGCGAGACGATCATGGCCCGCGCTTGCTACGCCGCGCGGATGTTGGATCGGCTGCCGGGGGTCCGCGCACCTGTTTTCCGCTCTGCCCACTTTCGAGAGTTCGTGGTCGATTTCAGCGGCACGGGCAAGACCGTCTCCGAGATCAACCAGGGACTGCTCGCGCGTGGCATCTTCGGAGGAAAGGACCTCAGCCGTGAGTTCCCCGAACTGGGGCAAAGCGCCCTGTACTGCGTGACCGAGGTGCACACCCAGGGAGATATCCTCCGCCTGGTCGAAGCGCTCAAGGAGGTTCTGCAAGCATGAGCGAGGACATCACCCGCCATCGGTATGTCGACGGAAAGCCCCGGCTGCGCCGCTTCCACCAGGCCCGGTGGGACGAGCCAATCCTGTTCGAGCTGAGCCGCCCTGGACAGCGCGGGATCCTCGTCCCCCAGGTCGAACCCGAAATCCGCGCCGAAGTGGGGGACATCCTGGCCACATTGCCCGCAGGGATGCGACGCCGTGAGCCCCCTGCACTGCCTGAGCTCTCTCAGCCGCAGGTCGTGCGGCATTACTTCCGCCTTGCGCAGGAGACGCTGGGCACCGACCTGAACATCGACGTTGGGCAGGGGACCTGCACGATGAAATACAGCCCGAAGGTCCACGAGGCGCTGGCGCGCTCGCCCAAAGTGACCGAGCTCCACCCCCTGCAGGACGAGAGCACCGTGCAGGGCATCCTGGAGATCCTCTACCGCTTCGAACAGATCATGAAAGAGATCTCCGGGATGGACCGTTTCAGCTTTCAGCCGCGCGCCGGCTCGGCGGCCATCTACACGATGGCTTCGATGATCCGCGCTTACCATGCTTCGCGGGGAGAAGGCGAACAGCGCGACGAGATCATCACCACGATTTTCTCCCACCCCTCGGATGCCGCCTGCGCGCGAACCGCTGGTTTCAAGGTGATCACCCTCTACCCGGACGAAGACGGCTACCCAGACCTGGAGGCGCTGAAAGCCGCTGTTTCGGATCGCACTGCCGGCCTGATGATCACTAACCCCGAGGATACTGGCATCTTTAACCCGCGCATTGCCGAGTTCGTGCGCGTCGTCCACGAGGCGGGAGGTCTCTGCGCCTACGACCAGGCAAACGCCAACGGGACCCTGGGGGTTACCCGCGCCCGGGAAGCTGGTTTTGACATGTGCCACTTTAACCTGCACAAGACCTTCTCTTCGCCTCACGGGTGCGGGGGTCCCGGAGGCGGGGCGACCGGTGTCACCAAAGAGTTGGAGCGCTTCCTCCCTGTGCCGCTGGTCTCCTTCGATGGGCAGCGCTATTACCTGGACTACGACCGGCCGGACAGCATCGGCAAGGTGGCTCCGTGGTATGGCGTAGTGCCGGTGATCGTGCGGGCGTACGCCTGGGCCATGAGCCTGGGCGCGGAAGGGCTGCGGGAGGTCGCCGAGATCGCGGTGCTGAACAACAACTACCTGATGCAGAAAGTGCTTCAAATCCCAGGCGTGAGCGCTCCCTATGCGAAGGGCAAACGGCGCATCGAGCAGGTGCGCTACAGCTGGCAGGCGCTTTACGAGGAGACCGGGGTCCATTCGGAAGAGATCGGACTGCGTGCGGCCGATTTCGGGGTCCACTACTGGACAAGCCACCACCCCTGGATCGTGCCCGAACCCTGCACCTTGGAGCCCACCGAATCCTATTCCAAGGAGGAACTGGACGAGTATGCGGCCATCCTGGCGTACGTGGCGCAGGAGGCCCGCGAGGACCCCGAAAAGCTCCACACCGCACCGCACAACAGCACCATCCACCGCATCGACCACAGCCCGCTGGATGATCCAGCCCGGTGGGCAATGACCTGGCGGGCCTACCGGCGCAAGGTCGCCGAGGCGCAACGTCCGGAGGAAAACGCGTCGTGAAGCGCCTAGGCCTCATCGTGAACCCAGTAGCCGGGCTGGGAGGCCGCGTCGGGCTGAAGGGGAGCGACGGGGAGAAGGTCCAGCAGCGGGCGCGCGCGCTTGGCGCGGTCGCACCGGCGCCGACGCGCGCCGCGCAGGCGCTGGAACGCCTGCGGCCGGCCGCCGGCGAGTTCGAGCTGTTCACCTATCCGATGGAGATGGGCGAGGCGGTCGCACGGGCCTGCGGGTTCGAGCCGATCGTGATTGGGGAAATCGCTTCCGGCAAGACCACGGCGGCCGACACGCAACGTGCTGCCCGGGAGATGATGGCCCAGGGTGTCGCGCTGCTCCTCTTTGCCGGCGGGGACGGCACCGCCCGGGATATCTACGATGCCGTGGGGGAAGGACTTCCCGTCCTTGGCATCCCGACGGGGGTCAAGATGCACTCCGCGGTGTTCGGCACACGTCCGGAGAGCGCCGGGGAATTGGCTCTGCTCTTCCTGCGGGAGAAAGCTGGCCTCCGTGAGGCGGAGGTGATGGACATCGACGAGGAGGCGCTCCGCCGAGGAGAGGTGCGCGCGCGGCTCTACGGATACCTCCGCATCCCGTTCGAGCGCCCCCTGGTGCAGGGCCTGAAGGCGCCCAGCAGCCCCGGCGAACGCGAGGCGATGCGAGCGATCGCCGCCGACGTGGCGGAAGAGATGGAGGGAGGTGTCGCCTACATCCTGGGCCCCGGGACGACCACCCGGGCCATCGCGTCCCACCTGGGGCTCCCGAAAACGCTGCTTGGAGTGGATGTCATCCGCGATCGAGAGGTGGTCGCGCTCGATGTGAACGAGGCCCATCTCCTATGCTTGCTCGAAGAAGGGCCGGCCCGGGTCATCGTGACGCCCGTCGGCGGGCAGGGGTACCTGTTCGGCCGGGGAAACCAGCCCATCAGCCCGGCCGTGTTGCGTCGCCTCGGGCGCGAGAACATCCTCGTGGTCAGCACCGCGCAGAAACTGCAGGCGCTCGGCGGCCGGCCGCTCCTGGTGGATACCGGGGACAGCGAGGTCGACCTCTGGCTATGCGGCTACTACCGTGTGATCACTGGCTATCGGGAACGTACGATCTACCGGGTTTCGTGTTGACGGATTCCGAACAAGGAGGAAACATATGGGAGCTTTGGATGGCAAGCGCGCCCTGATCAGCGGCGGGGCCTCGGGCATCGGAAGGGCAACCGCCCTGCTTTTTGCCCAGGAAGGAGCTGCCGTGGCCATCGTGGATCTGGACGGGGCGCGAGGAAAGGAAGTCGAACGAGAAATCCACCAGGGCGGCGGCCGGGGGCTGTTCATCCTGGGTGATGTGAGTCGGGCAGAGGATTGCCGGCGAGCGGTGGAAGAAACCGTGCGCGCCTTCGGCGGGCTGGACATCCTCTTCAACAACGCCGGCATCATCCGCCGCGCGACGGTCGTGGAAACGACCGAGGAGGAGTGGGACCGGGTCATCGCAGTCAACCTCCGCTCCGCCTTTCTCTTGTCCAAGTACGCCATCCCCTATATGGTCCAGGCTGGGGGAGGATCGATCATCCACAACGCCTCCGGGTGGGGCCTGGTCGGGGGGCCGCGGGCAGCGTCCTACTGTGCCTCCAAGGGGGCCCTGGTGAACCTGACGCGCGCCATGGCCATCGACCACGGTGCGCAGAACATCCGGGTCAACTGCATCTGCCCCGGTGATACGGACACGCAGATGCTGCGGAACGAGGCGCGCCAGCTAGGCGAGGAGGAAGAACGTTTCCTGGCCGAGGCGGCCGATCGGCCGTTGCGGAGGATCGCTCATCCGCAGGAGATCGCACGGGCGGTGCTCTTCCTCGCCAGCGACGCTGCCTCGTTCGTGACCGGGGCAGTGCTGGCGGTGGACGGTGGCGCGTCAGCAGACTAGGAGGGAAGAGATGCGCGGACTGGCAGGGAAACGGGTCCTGGTGACGGGCGGAGCCCGGGGAATCGGCGCGGCGACCGCCGCACGCTTCCTGGAGGAGGGGTCGCGCGTGGTGATCCTGGACCGCGACACGGAAGGGCTCCAGCGGATAAAGGCAGCGCTCCCGGGGCTGGACGGCACCCTCAGGGCCGATGTCTCCGACCCTCAAGCCGTGTGGCGCGCCTTTAGCGAACTGGACGGACTGTGGGGCGGGCTGGACGTGTTGATCAACAATGCCGGAATCAGCATCCGCCGACCCTTTATGGAAATCTCGGCAGAAGAGTGGCGCCAAGTGATCGAAGTGAACCTGAACGGCGTCTTTTTCGTCGCCCAGCAGGCCGCCCGGCGCATGTTGGCCGGAGGCGGCGGGGTGATCCTGAACATGGGCTCCACCAACGGGCTGATGGGATACCCGAATTACGCGCACTATAACGCCTCCAAGGCGGGTGTGATCGAGCTCACGCGCTCGATGGCGCTCGAGCTCGCCCCCACGGTGCGGGTCAACGCGATCTGTCCGGGGTTCATCCTGACGCCGATGCAGCAGGCAGAGTATACCCCGGAAATGCTGCGGGAGTTCGAAGGGAAGGTACCGCTCGGGAGGGTCGGCCGACCCGAGGAGGTAGCTGCGCTCTTTGCATTCCTCGCCTCCGACGATGCCGCTTTCATCACCGGGCAGTTCTTCGTCATCGACGGGGGCGAGATCACGGGCGGGCTGGCGAGCCAGGGATAGTACGACAGCCCGGGCTTTTGACCGCTCCCGAGCCCTGTGCTACAATTCCGGTGCCCGGCGGGTGCCGCGGTGTGCGGGGAGCCACGCCGGGCCGTTTGTCGCCGTTGCTTCCGGAGGAGCACTTTGGATCGCCACAAACCGCGCGCGCCCGGACGGGGATTGACCCAGGGCAAGCGCGAATTCCACCTGGAGAAGGAATATCCTTACGACCGCAGAGGCCCGGTGCGCTGGATCGTTTCCCACGTGGCCCGCTATCCTTACATCCCGGTCATCGCGCTCGTGGTAACGCTGATCAACAACTATTGCTACAGCAATATCCAGGTCATGGTCGGGAAAGCCTTCGATCTGATCAATGGCACCGGGTGGCCGGTGCGCGCGCTCCTCGGGTTGGCCTTCAGCGTGCTGGGCCTGGCCATTGGCCAGGGATTGAGCGGGCTCGGGCGGAACTACGCCATCGAATTCCTGGCCCAACTCATCGAACGGGATGCGCGAGACGAGTTGTACCTCAGTTTGCTCGGGAAGAGCCAGACCTTCCATGGCCGCCAGCGGATCGGCGACATCATGGCCCGGGTCACCAACGACGTACACATGCTCAACCTGATGTTCAGCCCGGGCCTGATGTTGATCATCGACTCCGCCTTTGGTACCGTGATGCCCACCCTCTTGATCGCCCGCATCGATCCCGCCCTCCTCCTGGTTCCGGGGTGTTTCCTCCTTGCCCTCGCCGGAACGCTCATCGACTATAACCGAAGGCTCAACCCGGTCAGCCTGGCGCTGCGGGAGCAGTTCGGCACGATGAACGCCGGCCTGGCAGAGGCGATCTCCGGGATCGAGGTGGTCCAGTCCAACGTCCGACAGCACTACGAGTGGGACAAATTCGTGCAGAACGCGAGGCGCTACCGGGACCTCTACATCCAGCAGGGAGCGATCCAGGCGCGGTACTTGCCTGCGTTGGTCTTCAGCCTGGCCTGGGCCGGAGCGCTGCTCCACGGCTTGCTCACCTGGCAGGCCGGCCGCATCTCCCTGGGGCAGGTGGTCGCCTTCATGGGCTTGATGGGCGCGCTGCGCTTCCCCACCTACATTTCCCTGTTTACCTTCAACCTGGTACAGCTCGGCGTGGCCAGCGCCCGACGTATCTTGGAGACGATCAACACGGAAACGGAACTGGACGAGAACCCGGCCGGAGTTTCCCGGCCCATCCGCGGGGAGGTCGCTTTCGAACACGTCTGGTTCCAATACAACGGCAAGCCCGTGCTTCAGGATATCTCCTTTCACGTCCGGCCCGGACAGACGGTCGCGATCGTGGGGGAAACGGGCTCCGGCAAGACAACCCTGACACGCCTGATCAACCGCATCTTCGATGCCACAAGCGGCCGCGTCTTGATCGACGGCATCGATGTGCGGGACTGGAACCTGCAGGCGCTGCGCTCGCAGATCTCCGCAATCGAGCAGGACGTTTTCCTTTTCTCGCGCACGATCGCCGAGAACATCGCCTTCGGCTGCCCCGAAGCCACGCGGGAAGCGATCGAGAAAGCGGCGCGGGATGCGCAGGCGGAGGAGTTCATCCTGCGCTTCCCGGAGGGGTACGCGACCGAGGTGGGCGAGCGCGGCGTCACCCTCTCGGGGGGGCAGCGGCAGCGCATCGCCATCGCACGAGCCTTCCTCACCGATCCGCGCATCCTGATCCTCGACGACAGCACGAGCGCTATCGACAGCGCGACCGAGGACCTCATCCAACGCGCGATGCGGCGCATCAGCCGTCAGCGTACCACCTTCCTGATCACCCACCGGCTGAGCCAGATCCGTTGGGCGGATTGGATCTTGGTGCTGCGGCGGGGCCGACTCGTCGACCAGGGGACGCACGCGGAACTCATGGAGCGTTGCCCGGAGTATCGCCGGATCTTTGCCCGCTACGACTGAGGGATCGGTATGGGATTCATCCTGGACGGCCTGGAAAGCGAAGCCTACGACCGCAGTTACAGCGACCGGGAACTGGTGCGCCGCATCCTGCACTATTTCCGGCCCTACCTGCGCGAGATGATCCTGGTGGCCAGCCTGCTCTTGCTCTACTCCGCGGGCGGGTCGGCGGGCCCCATCTTGATCTCGTATGGGCTGGACCTGGTGCAGCGGACGCATTCCCAGGGCGCGATCCCACTCCTCGTGGGTGGCATCCTGCTGTTTGGGGTGGCCGGCTGGGCGCTCAACTACGGCCGGCAGCTCATGTCCGCGCGGGTGATCGGGAACGTGGTACTGGACCTGCGAGCGGACGTCTTCCGAGCGACGGTGGGACACGACCTTTCTTTCTTCGATGAACACCCCTCGGGCAAGATCGTCAGCCGCGTTACTTCGGACACCCAGGATTTCTCGGATGTGGTATCGCTTACGATGGAACTGATCGGGCAGGTGCTGTTGGTGCTCGTGCTCTTCATCTGGCTCGTTCGCCTCCACGTCTGGCTCACGCTGCTCCTTGTCGCGATGGCGCCGGTGGCCGCCTGGCTGGCCTTGCGCTTCCGGCGCATCGCCCGGGAAGTCACCCAGCATGCCCGCCGGGTGACCGCCAAGATCAACGCGCAGATCCAGGAGTCGATCAGCGGCATCATGGTCGCAAAGGCTTTCCGGCAGGAACAGGCGATCTACAACACCTTCGCCACCAACAACCGGCAGGCCTACCACGTCGGCCTCCGGCGGGGCCTCACGCTGAACACGATCTTTCCCGTGGTCGGGATGGCTTCTGGCCTGGGCACGGCAACCCTGGTCTACGCCGGAGGTCTTGCGGTCCGCAACGGCGCGATCAGCCCGGGCACGTGGTACCTCTTCATGCAGTCCGTCGGCTACTTCTGGTGGCCGATGCACAGCATCGCCTCTTTCTGGAGCCAGTTCCAGGACGGCCTTTCGGCCGCGGAGCGCGTCTTTGCCCTGATCGATGCTCAGCCAAAAGTCATCCAGGAGGCGAACGAACCTGTTCCTCGCCTGGAGGGGCACATCGAGTTCCGGGACCTGGTCTTTGCCTATAGCGACGGGGAGGTCGTCCTGCCCGGGCTGACGCTCGAGATCCGTCCCAAAGAGACGGTGGCCATCGTCGGCCACACGGGCGCGGGCAAGAGCAGCATCGCCCGGCTGATCGCGCGCTTTTACGAGTTCCAGGCCGGCGAACTGCGCATTGACGGACGGGACATCCGGCGCCTCGACCTGGACGCGTATCGGGCACAGATCGGCTTTGTGCCCCAGGAGCCTTTCCTTTTCTCGGGCACGGTGCGGGAGAACATCCGCTACGGCAAACCAGGCGCTACGGATGAGGAAGTGCTGGCTGCCGCGCGTCAGATCAGCCACGGCGAGTGGCTGGACGACCTGCCCCTTGGGCTGGACACCGATGTGGGGGAACGGGGCGCCAACCTCTCCATGGGCCAGCGGCAGCTGGTCGCCCTGGCGCGCGTATTGCTGAAGGACCCGGCGATCTTCTTGCTGGACGAAGCGACGGCGAGCGTCGATCCGTTCACCGAGGCCCAAATCCAGGAGGGGCTGGAGGCTCTGATGCGCGATCGCACGGCGATCCTGATCGCCCACCGGCTTTCCACCGTCAAGCGGGCCGACCGGATCATCGTGCTGGAACAGGGAAGGATCCTCGAGGAGGGCACCCACGAGTCGCTGCTGGCCCGCGGCGGCCACTATGCCGAGCTCTACGACACCTACTTCCGTCACCAGTCGCTGGCCTATGTGGAAAGGCCGATCGAGGCATAGCCCGCTGGCGAGCGGGGCTCTTCCTGGCCCTACAACGGTGCAAACTTGAGCGGGGTGGGCGTTCGGCCCACCCCGCGTCGCGAGCTCGGACGGCTTGCGCCCTCAGGGGGATGCGGGTACAACCGGCATGGGCAATATGGGGGTTATCGGGATCGGGATGAAGATCAGGCGCCACAGCGAGATCTCAAAGACCTGGGTCAGAGCGGTCTGGTAGCCGAAGGTGAAGGAAACGATCGTCGACGCACCGGCGTTGTACGAGACTTCCCGGATGGCGTTCAGTTCGCCTGTCTGGGTCGCCTCCCCGAGCAGGTTGCCCCCCTCATCGAACGCGCGCAACCGATAGTCCACGTGCGCGCCCATGAAGCGGACCGTGACCCCGCGGGCCGGGGTATCCAGGCGGATGCGCAGCGGCACTGTGGCACAGGCGTTGAGGTCGCTTGGCCTTCCCGTAGAGAGGTACGTGCCCTTGGCGTCCACCCGGATGACGGGCACAGCATCCGCGCAGTAGGTACCCTCAGGAGCCGCGCGGATGTGCAGTCCCCAGGCGGCGAATTCCTCGCCGTTCAGGAGCGTCGTGTGCAGGATGGGCGCCCCGTCGGGGAAGCGCTCGAAGGTGATCGGGTTCGGGACCGCGGCGGTGACCGAAAGCGTCTGGTTTCCGGTCCATCCGCGGTTGCCGGCCTGGTCGAAGGCATTGGCCCCATACTCCACCGTGCCCGCCGGATAAGGCCCGCCGTTGTAGCTACAAGGCGAAGCATAACAGGTCGCCACGGTGGTTCCGTTCACCACGATCTCGATCCGCTGGAGCGCCACGTCATCGGACGCGCTGGCAGTAAACACGACTGGGTCGCTGCTCGTAGGGCTGGCGGGGCTGGCACTGATCTGCACCTGCGGCGGCGTGGTATCGGCCGGCGGCTCAGGGACCAGAGGATTCGGGTCCGCGCCGTCGGGGATGCCGTCTCCGTCCGTGTCCGGGTTGTTGGGATCCGTATGGAGCGCGTTCTCCTGTGCCAGCGTCAGGCCATCGCCGTCGCTGTCGGTGCCCGAGAGGTCCGTTGTCGGTGTTGCTGTTGGGGGTACGGGGGTGGGTACGGCCGTGGTTGGAAGAGGAGTAGGCCTTGGCTCGGAGGGCTGGACGGCAAGCGGGGTCGGGGTGGGCCTGGCCTTTGGCAGCGAGCGTGCCAACATCAACCCGGCGATCGCGACCAGGACCGCCAGGCCAGCTACCACGAACGGCCAGACGGGCCGTCTCTTCGGGATCAAATGTTCCCACTGTCCCTGGACTTGTCGCACTTGCTTGGGGCTTTCCAGCGGCCGGGCGGTGACCGTGAAGGTATAGGTCTTCGATATCCTGCCTGAGGGAGGAGCCTTCGGTTGCACGGCGAGCTGTGCACTGCCCGTCTGGCCGGCCGGCAGGACAAGCTGCGGCGGATGGAAGGTGTAGGAACAGCCTTCCTCGGGATCGGACGCCGTCAACTGCACGGTGAGATCGGTGTTCCCGCTATTGCTCAACTGGACGGTATACACACCTGCCGTCATGCCGCTCTGCTTCTGCGGACGCAGGAGGAGATCCAGCGTGGCCTGGGGGGCAATGGTCAGGGCAAACGCTTCCGTCGTCCGCTCCGCAGGGTTTTCCTGAGAGGTCACCTGGATACGCAAATCGTACGTTCCCGCGCGTGCCTCCGCCGTAGCCGGTGGCTGAATCGTCAACCGCACCTGGTCCTGGTCCTTAGGAAAGAGGGAGATCTCGGAACGTGATAGGGTAACCCACTTGGGCTCGATTCCCTCAACGGTGATCTTGTAGCGATCCACGATTTCGCTAAAGTTCTGGATCGTCAGGGTCACGTCGGCCTTTTCGCCGGGCTGGAGCAAGGCAGAAGAAGCCGAAAGCACCACACGGATCAGGGCCGACATCGCAAGCCTCCCGGAGTACCAGATGCTCCTCTCTTCCCGGAACGGGGGCCAAGCCAAGGGGATCATCCGGGCAAGAGGACAAGCGAACCGCACACGCGCCTGCAGTATAGCACGGTCAAAGCCCGAAAGCAAGTGGAACAAGCAACGGGTGCAAATTCGGGCTACAATGGGCGCGCGTTTCGCGGACGACCCTACGGAAGAAGTAGGGATCTGCGTCTGTGCCGGGCCTGCACTGGCAAGCCAGTCAACGCCGTCCCACTTTCCCGCTCCGACCGCTGGATCCCGGCCATCCTGCCCCGAAACGGCGGGCACCCGGGCCAACGCGTGGTCGGAAGGTCCCTACGGAGGCGGAATCGTAGGGGTGGGCGGAGGAGGCGGAAGCGTGGCGGTAGGAGGAGGCGTCGGTGTCGGCGTGGGCAAGGGGGTCGGAGTAGGACGCGGGGGCCGCGTGGGCGTGGGGGGCACAGGGGTCGGAGAAGGTGGGGCCGGGGTGGGCGTCGGCGGGACAGGGGTCGCGGTAGCCGGCCTGCGGGTACGCGTAGGTGTGGCAGTCGGGGTGGGCGGGGGTTCCGTTGGGACAGGGGTAGGGATCGGGGTAGGCGAAGGAGTCGCGATTACAGCAGGGCGCTCGGTAGCCGTCGGAGGCACCGGCGTCGCCGAAGGAGAGGGGGTTGCGGTAGCGGTAGCGGTCACGGTGGGCGCCGAGGTGGTGGGGGGAGCTGGCATGCTCGGCGGAAGGATGCGCAAGTACAGCGCGCGGCCGGTATACCCCAGGGCAGCTAGCGTGAGAGCAACCAACAGGATCAGCCCACCCCGTGCCCCCAGGCGCCGGCGCTGAGCGAGTTGAAGCTCTCGCCTGACTTGCTCCCGGAGCTGATCCACATCGCGGTAGCCCGGGATTGCATCGGCGAGCTGAAGCGCTTGGGGCCAGTTGCCCTCAGCGATGGCTGCAGTCAACCGATCGTATGTTTGCTCAAGCTCCTCTTCTGCTCTCTGGCGCAGGGCATCGGCGTCGCGATATCCCGAGATTTGCGCAGCCAGCTGGACCGCTTCCGCCCAGGACCCTCCCTCGAGAGCCGCCGTCAGCCGCTGGTAGGTATCCTGCCGTCTTCTTTCCCAAGCCCAGGTCATCGCCGCCTTGGCCTGCAGGGCGGCCACGTCCCGATATCCGGGGATTCGGGACGCCAAATCGCGCACTTCGGCCCACCGACCCGCTTCAAAGGCGGCACGGAGGAGAAGGTATGTTTCCTCTCGGCGGCGTTCCTCCGCCAGGGCTGCCTCGGCAGTGGCCTTGAGCGCATCCGCGTCCCGGTAGCCCGAAAGCTGCTGCGCCAAGCGCCGGGCGTCCTCCCATCGGTTTTCCTGTACCGCGCGCAAGAGGTCCGCGTAAAGCTGCTCTGACGTCACGTTATCCTGAATAGCGGCGGGATCGTCCATAGCTAGAAGTCATCTCATAAATAGTACCTGAGCAGAACGATGATGCAGCCGAGCTGCACAAACCCAAGGTAATTCACCAGATGGCGCTCGTAACGGACCACCAGGCGTCTGAAGTTGCCCAGC
>Ga0078972_1007593_pt1 | contig 23931 bp, 23 predicted proteins | sample YelNatPaOPGAMG01_FD_67568 | JGI IMG/M metagenome (GOLD analysis project Ga0078972, IMG submission 67568) | Hot spring thermophilic microbial communities from Obsidian Pool, Yellowstone National Park, USA - OP-RAMG-01 (SPADES assembly) (version 2) | ecosystem: Environmental > Aquatic > Thermal...
CCTCGATGCCGTCCACCGTGAAACGCGGTTTCTTGTCCCGCGGATGCCAGATTGCGGCATTGCAGATCAGGGCATCCAGGTGATCGACGCGCGCCACACTTGACAGCTCTCTCACAAACTTCAACACAGAGGCGAAATCAGCCAGATCACAATGCAGCACTGTATAGGCGTCTTTTGGAAGGTTTACGCTGTTTGCTGCGCGCTCCGCCCGGTCGACGTCACGACATGCCATGACGATGTGCCAGTTGCCCTTGTTGATCAGAGCGCGAGCTGCATACAGACCGACCCCAGAGGACGCGCCAGTGATCACGGCGATCTGCGACTGTTTCGGGCCCATACGAAGATGCAGCGCGTGGTGCCGGCGCGCTACAGGCAAACGCTGCACCACCAAAGGAAGCGGATGCTGGCAGTGGTGACGATGTCCAGCTGCGAAGCACCCGTTACGAGGCGTACGCAGCGGGAACGGTGCTCGAGTTGCAGCGCGCGCGCAAACAATATGTCTTTCCTGGTACAGCGGAACAGAAACGAAAAGAGCTTGCATTTTCTTGGATTAGATTTTCTCCGGTGCAAAGCTGCCAATCGCGCCACCAACTAGGAACGTTCGCGTAAGCGTGCGTATCCAGTCAAAAACCTCTTTGGTGTAGCTGCACGAGTGATCGTCCGTCAATTACACAGATTCTGACCTCAGTCTCGTGTAGACTTCCAAGCGTTGAGTGGAACTAGCACAAGCGCTCTGTATCCTTTTCAGAAACCAGTTAAAGCTCCCAGTTTTCGGACCAGTAACCTCGCAAATACTTCGCGCTAAGAGCTCCGCAAAGTCTTCCTCCGAGATCACGACGATCGCTGCCTGCCGACGAATAGCGCAGCGGAGGTATAAGGGAATTTACTCCTGCGGGATAATTTGAGCGCACATGCATCTGCCAAGGCGATGCTTCGAACACCAGAGACATTAGGGAATTCCCTCACGTGCTATGGTTTCTTTGGTTCGACGGAACGTTTCCACTCAACATATATCCCAGATTGCTTGATAGATATTGGCTGTCGGGAATGCGTCCATCATGGTGAAAAATTTCTGTACGTTCCAACGTTTTTATTTACTCTCGGCTGTACTGGTTGATTCATACTTTCTATCGTGCTCCGTTTGCTTGCCATGAGCACCCGCCGTAGCATCTCTATCGCTGATGCGGATGCGCTACGGAAACAGAACAGCTTCGGCATACCACTGAGCGCGTCGGAAGAGGCTTGGTTCCCTTGACACGGAACCAGGGCTATTTATACTTCTGGGAGCCTCCAAGCTGGACAGGCTGACCTACTGCCTGTAACAGCGCGGCGCTTTATACTGGGAGTCATCTTCGACCAGTGCGACGCTCACCTGCAGCATACCCTCTCCCACCGGAAGAATGAACTGCGTTGTGGATGAGTTGCCCAGATCGCACTAAAGCACCTGTCACTTTGGAAGCATAGAGCACGTGCCCCGCACACATGTGCGGCTCGCGTGGCCTTCCTCCTAGAAGGCAAGCTTTCTAAAATACGGAAACCTTTTCTTCTTTTATCGCTTAGCATGAAGTTCGAACGAAATTTATCTTTCGTTACTAGTTAGTGTTTAGTTTCTGTTCTTTTTTTTCTGTTGCGCGGTCGATAAGCGCACCTTCATAGCTGGCAGGCATGAGACACGACTTGCATCTCGCAGCTAAAGCGAGACGCGATCCTTTGTATTCGCGTGTTGCGCTAACGTAAAATATATTTACTAAAGTCGTAGCAAAGAATAGATTTCAGTTCAACCGTATACCAATCCCCAAGTAAGTATGTCCAACTGATTTTTCGCGGTTTATGCCAGAAGCATTCAGAATGCGTTCATTTTCAAAATAATAAGAAAGGAAAGTTGTGGAATAGGGAGTGGAGGATCCTGGAGAGCCGGTATCGCCGGCTGCGGGAGAAAAATCGAAAACCAGTGCCAAGCTCATAGGAACGGGAGAGGACCAAGAACCAAAGGCAGGAGGCCCTACGTCAAAGGATGCAAGGAAGCGACAGTACGACGAGATGCTGGTGAATGCCTCTCTTCTTAAACATATTAAGAACCCGTACAAGGAAAATTTGCGAGAGGCCATCAGAAACTGTGTCAATTTGTACTCCAGGAGTATTCGTAAAGCTTCTTTAGCACTGGTTTATATGGTCAAGGAGATATACTACGACGTTACGTGCATCAAAAGAGACCAGATTCCGGAAGAACTCTTCGACAAGACCTTTATTCGCCACCTGATGGTTGGCACGGGGAAACGTCTACGATAAATGGGCTAGTGCATTCCCTCCACGAAACCAACGCCGAATTCCGGTTCAACAATTCTCGACACAAGGGCGACGGGGATATTTACTGCTCTGGGGCCATGAAGTACCTCACCAACCTGGAGAAACACATGATTGTGAACCTCGAACGCTTCATGATACGCTCCACCTCTGCGCTGTACCCGAGCTTCTCTCGCAAAGGTATATGGCCATCATCAATGGCATCACCAACGGTCGCCAGCATGAAGAGGAGATCGAATTTGTCGGCAAGAAGATACTACGCAGGAGAAGGAATGAAGATTCTGTAATCCCGGCGGCTATTCAAGAGCACCGTGCTTTTCTGAGGCTGCTCAACCCAGCAGACAAAATATCAGATATGTAAAAAGATGAAGAAAGATGTTATCGCTTCATTCTGCCGTTTCTCGTGTTGTTGGAACGAGAACTCGAACGCAAGACCGAAAAGCAGCTGGATGTGGGAAAGTATACAGTCGGAGAACCGGAACGCTGCCCTAATGGGGAAGCGCTTCGACGTCGTTCCCTTACGGAGCATCAGATTACAGTGTGTGACAATGGACTCCTCAGCTCTTCTAGATACCATGAGGGATTTTTTGTACGGAGTTCGATGTAAGGAAGATAGAGTTCACTTGCGAAAACCGGGAGACGAACATGAAAATTACCCCTCCATTTCATACGTCTCGATGCGGGCAAGAAAAAATGCATTCACAGGCACCATGGAAACCGATGGCATGTCTATGCGTGTAAACTATCGGGGGTCGAAGAAACATTGTCCAGTCCCGCCCTCGGCTGCGCCGGTGACGAAGCACGGAGATGAGAAGGAGGCGGATCCTGCGATGCAGGAAGTGCATGAGAATGACATTGTCGTTTTGCGCGGACGCTGGGAACACGAACATCGTGACCATCGCTGTACCCAAGCGTGTGTAAGATGGTAACGACAACAACTTACATCAGAAGGACATGCGTCTTTTAAAGCTCTAAAGATCGAGATGCTGCCGAGAATCTGGGATAACGAATGCAAGGAAGAAAATTGAGACATGGAATGTAGGTATGAAGGATCACCTGGAAGGTATCAGCGAGGCGACGAGCCGCGGCGCGTACTTTAAATCTTTTCGGAAATTCGTGGAAGTTCGCGCTGCTTATTTGGATGCGCTCTGTAAAGAGTATACAAAGCCCCGGTGGGCTCGTCTTCGTATGAATCTATACTGGGGGAAATGGCGTGCGTTCGCGAACTTTTTCAATGAGTTGTGCGCCCTGAAGGAGGATGTACGTCAGGGGCTCGTAGTAGCACACGGAGCATGGCGCTGGAAGACCCGAAAAGGGTGTGCATCAGCATCAACGACGAGAACGTACAAAGCGTGCGCAAGGCATTTCGTTACGATACCGATGGATGAGTTCCGAACATCGTATACACACCATGAGTTGGAATGCACACCTCAGAGGGTGGAGATGGAAAAGTGCCTGCGGAGCCTTGATGATACAAAAAAGTACAGACCGCTGACGGAAGAGCAAACGGAAAGGAGGGCAAAAGTTCGCGGGCTACTTGCGTTAGTATGTACAACCAATGATTGTAAGAAACATATGGCATTCGTGAATCGTGACTACAATGCCGCTATCAATACAACAAGATATGCGGTGATGGAGACGAGTCCTCCAGAATAGACACGAGGGAACTTTGTTGGACAATATGCCAAAGTGGAACTATATGAGAAAACAATGGAAGCAGTAGTAGGTGGCCGGTCCAAAAAGACAGAGGCGTCTGCACATCAGTTGGAGACGTCTCGTCTTGGTCGGGTTTCTCGCCACTACTGTACTGTCGACCGCAGCGACGTTTGTCTTTCGAAAGTCGTTCGCTGATCGTAGAACACGCAGGAAATGTCAGAGACGGTCGATCCAAAAGTCGAGATTGAGGAGTCATGTCGGCCGCAGTGTATAAGGCAATTAATAGAGTACGAAGACTGCACCAAACGAATCGAAAACGACCCAGCCGGCGAGGCGCACTGCACCGGCCAGTACCTGGACTTTTGGCGGTGCATTGACTTGTGCGTAGCCTCGAAGCTTTTCGTCCGCCTCAAGTAGGAAAATAACGAGTTTGTACGGATTGCAAAGGCTTTTTGGGTTGCCGAACCTGGTTTTGAAGTCGAAGCGCTTGGCGCCAGTCTGTCAGGTTCGCTGATCGCGCCGCGCGGGCCGTGCTCTGCAGCCGAACCAAAGAGGCAAAGAACGCGCCAGCGCGTTTGAGAACGCCTTTCAAGCGTCAAACGTAGTTCTTAAGCGGCAGGACAAGGTGCTCGGTAGACGCGTTCGCCGATCGCGATGCGGTGCTCCGTTTTTTAAGGGGCGCATCGCAGGGAATCTATTTTCCAACAAACGTTGAGTGTACGTGGCGAACGCACACATCCGGAAGTGTGCTTTTCTGCTCCAATTATGCAGTCGATATGCCCAATTGCCGTTCTGGACACTACTCACTGCCCACTAGGTCGACCTGGGCACGTGCACTGCTCCCGTGTCGAGCACATCTGCTTGCGCTCAACACCCAACGCTACTGGTAGTACTCTGATGATCTCTCCGGTGATACCCAGGACGCGGAGCAAGGCAACAGAACAGGAATCCTCGGCTAGAATTCGAAGCGATCGAGCGGTCCAGGCCGGTACAGGACGACGGTACGTGTGCAAGTTACAGACCTGAAGACTTCCACCGTAGGACTTGCATCTGTGCGTGCACCTAAAGCTATGATTTTCATCGCATTTCGATTGAACGAACATTGAGAATCGCCTCGCAGACGGTGCCTCTGAAACCATCAGCAATCGACGCGTCTCGGAACGCCCAGCAGCGTTCATCACGAACGCGTGCCGCACCCCTGAATCCACCCGCATACACAGGATACTCTACACCTTCTGCGTGGGCATACAATTACACAGGCACATAGACACACATAGACAGCCTGGAGCGCAGCAGATTCTCTTTCCCACAGCGCCCGCACACACAATGGATCGAACGTCCAAATGTGTGACACGAGTGTGACAACGCACGCATGCACGGCAGCCATAACGCTGCGTGTCCACTATTACTATTTTATTCCTAACTGGACTGTTGCTCCAACGACAGCGACTTGAGAGTTTGCACTCGAGCATGGGGCCTCGATGTATGGGTACCAGCAGGGGTCACGGTTTCGGCGCCTGAAGGGCGTGCTTGTGGTTTGGGGGCTCGGGTGCGCTGCGGGCGCCTGGTGGGTGCGCCGAAACGCCCTCGCTGAACCAACACTACCGAGCGCTTTCTACTCCGCCGCCGTTGACCAGACAGATCTACGCGTGGTTGACGGCAGGTTCCAGAGCATTCGTACGGCTGCCGTGCACGTTAGTAGGCGACTAAGGCGTCACGCTCTTCATGGCTGCTCGGCAGCGCTGCGAGGTCTCGACTGGCTTGGCCTCGCGGTGCCCCCGTTGGAGTCGTCTCTAAAGACGGTAAAAAAGGTTCTAGGCTACCTTGCAATACAAATTGGGTTGACGGCACCGTACCGCCTAAAGAGTAGCTACCCCATGCCTGAACTGCGGCAACGCATCGAAGAGAAATGGTCTGGGTATGGTACGCGACCGGTAGAGACTCACAGGTTGCGGGACTCACTGTCTGTGGACCTGTATATCGTAGGGGATACCCCAGATTGTGCCTTCCAGTTAGCGACTGCAGCAGCCAGGGCATATCCAGCTGCGGTAGCCTGGGCCCAGACTGGAACGTTGCCACCGCCGACGAGCTCTCGAGCGGAAACACCTGCGACCTCTGCACGGTGCCCGGTCGCATCGTCGCACCTGCCTGTACCAGTTCTGCGCCTGCATCTCCCGTTCCGCGATTTTTTTCCACCAGGAGCAAGTCGTGATATGGTACAAATTCTAATTCGTGCTGGTCGCGTCATCAACCGCGAACATGACTGGCTAGGACTCGAGCGTCCGTACGGCGATTCGGGGACGCATTCCGTATCTGATGTGCCTGAAGGGCGCGATCCACACCGCATACCTCGGAGTGTTTGCTTCGATGCGGCTTCCGAGCCCGCAAAAACGCTACCATTGACGGCCGCCATAGAGTCTACTTCCTCAGCTAGGCGCCTTGAGACAGGGGACCTGTCGAAATTGCCAACGTCTATTTCAGGGACCAGCATCCGCCAGGATGCATCCGCAGGATGCACCGACATCCAGATAGACCAGCGAAGCAGAGCTGCGACACGAACATGTGCCTGCACGCTTCTCGGGAGGATCGATCTAACCACATCGGGGCTGGACCTGATCACCGCGGTGGGATCGACACCAGTTACCTCACCGCTGGATGATGCGCTTCGACTTCATCAGGACGATTTTGTTACCTTCGATCGACTATTAGACACTTTCTGTAATTTTATTGAGACTATTCAGGACTCTGTCGCGATTTCATCGGTGCGGGCTACCAGTGGCCGGCTGGAGTCGTCTCGACACGAAGAGCGTTCGCTCCCTGCGCCGGTCGTACTGGTCTTTCACGCATGTCCGCCAGACTTTGCCATCGCAAGTGGTTCGCTTCGTACTACAGATACTGATGAGGAACCGTTCATTAGCGGCCGAGAGATTGGCAGCCTGGAAGATCTCGACCCGGAAGAGTGGGCAGAGTTCAGCCAGCGCCTCACAACTGCGCCTTTATGGAGGGAGACTGGTCCCGAGCTCGCCAAGTATTGGCGGCTCGCAACCCTGGAACTGCTAGAAAGGCTTGCGCACGTCTACCCGCAGCAGCCAATGGAAGCCTGCGACGGACGTGTCCCCGAATCCATTCCGCCCTCGACAGTTTTCGTCGGCCGGGCGCCAGGAGCGCTCGGACTCGCGCTCGTCAACCATCTCGCCAAATCCAGTTGACCAGGGCATCAGCACCTTAACTCTCATTGAGCAACGCGCCAGACTCACTCATCGAACCGCCAACGACCGAGAGAATCCGTTCTAGTGAGAATTGGCGCCGCAGGTGGCTCTCTGATTATGCGACATGCTTCTGCGCACGTCCTGGACCAAATCAACCCAAATCCAGATGTTTCAAGGCGCGCACTGCCCACTTGCAGCAACACAAGCTGACGTCTCGCGGCGCCGGTGGCAAGAAGCCATTCAAGGCTAGATACGCATGCGGATGGCGTTCGCTACGTTCAAATTTGATGGCATGCTTCGCCCATGGCATTCACTGGCGGTGCTTGCGGAACTGAATGGTGATGACTCATTCGATAACGGATCATGATTTTACGCGTACAAACACGATATCGGTATGAAACACACGCGTCATAGAGAACAGTTGCGCTGTTTTCCACGTCTCAGGTACCAGGGACTCTGTGTGGCCTTTTCGAGCTTTCATCCATGCAGCACTCTTTGTGCACGAACGAGCACAATCAAGCTCCAGCTGACCCGCAGCAAGACGCTGTATTGCTCGCACTGGCGGTTTTCACGCTCATAAAGGCACACGGAGGTCTCTACGCCGCAGTTCGGCCAAAAAGTGCGAGATATCTCGTGGTGCCGTTCCCAACGCGCTGTGATTCTCCTCCAGCCGTCGTAACAGGTACGGCATCACCTCATCGACGCGCCCGAATGGAACGTATTTGCAGGCTCTGAAGCCAGCCCTGACAAGGCCGAAAGTTAGCGAATCACCCATTCCGTAGAGCTGAGCGAAACGTAACGCCGCGTTTCGGCGCAGTAAAGAGTCTGAGCCAACAAGCTCCACTGCTCGCTGGAGCGACTCCACGTTGTGCGTGGCAAATAGAGCCGCCGCGTGGCCAGCCCGCACCTCGTCGATGAGCGCACTCAGTCCAGCATTGTAGCTCGCGTGTGTATCCTCGATCGTGTCGTGGATGGGTGATAGGTCTGGGCGACCCGCCGCAGCAGCGCGTCGACGCTCTGAGGCCATGTAGGCACCACGCACCTGCTTGACACCGTAGCGGAAACGGAAACGACTCGCAAGCTCGCGGTAGGCCTTGAGGCGTTCCGGTGAATCTTTCAGATACGACTGTACAGTAGAGTACATAATTGCTGGTGTTTCCTGGTCGGACTCAAACGAGCGATTGTGTCGCAACATCATCAGTCCCGCACAGAAATCAATCGCAGTCTGAATGGAGTACTGCTCTGCATCGATCAGCATCGGGACTCGATAGCGCCTTGCCTCAGAACACACCGCATCGAGGCGACAGAGTACCCGCGCGAATTCGAGGCGCTCCGCAGGCGACAAATACTCATTGAAAAGATGCAGTGACACGTGGTCCAAAATCGAATCCGACGGCTGCTTGGGCTCGTGATCCACAGCAGCTCCAGAGCCCGACGCTGCCATGCCGACAGCACCTGCCATGCCAATTTCCGACTCGTCGAATTCGTAAGAGTCAGCTATCGCTCGAACGAGGCCATTTGCATCAAAGTGACCTAATAGCAGGAACGGCGTGCCATCGTGGGTCGTCGTCAGATTCCCAAAACGAATAGCTAATGCCTCGCTGATCCTTTCCAGCAACTCGAACCGAGCAAGCGCTGATACCTTGAGACAGCTGATCGTGTCGCAGTGTCTGGCCTCGTTGCCAGCCCATTGCACCGTCGTCATGAGCACATTTGCGGCGCCGTCGTAACGTACCTCATCAGGAGAGATATCCGATTCCTCCAGGAGCAGACCATCTCCGCGGCGACGCCCGACTGCGGCCGCGTTCATTGGCGCCGCTTCGCCCTCTGCCGAATAGTCGAGAATAGAGCCGACGCCACGAGCACGCAATTTTTCAACGTACTCGCGGCATTCGGAAAGCGTCTCGCCGCCACAGAAATGCCGGAAAAATGTGTACTTAATGAATAGGTTTGTTGATTCTCGCAACAATGGCACGCGCTGTGTCCAGCGATAAAGAGTCGGTGCGTAGCGCACCAGCCATCCCATTTGAGCGGTGCGGAGAACAAAAAGCGATCGAATGAGATCACGCGTTGGCGTTGTGCCGTATGTCGCCTCCACGTCGAACAGGTTCAGGGGCGGAGCTGACTCCAAGCGAGTTTCAGCAGAAGGCGGCGGTGGTAGCAGTCCAGATATCTTGGCAGACGAGGCAACTTCGTTCGCTTCTGAAGCACTCGATGCGAGTGCTGCTGCGACAGCGGCACGCTCCTCAGTAGCTGGTCCACTGGAGCGCTTGCTGGTGCCAGATCCGGACTCCTCCGACTCGAGCGGCAGCGATGAGGCCGGACCAACGGTCACTCCCAGGCTCCGTGACTGCACCCCAAAAGATCGCTGTCGCATGGACATGATTTGTCCTGTTGTGCCTGTCGCTGGATATCTGAGTGATTTCGCATCGTATTCAGCGGACCTCTCAAGCGATCTGCACGACTGCTGGAAGCCCGCGACCAGCTGGCAGGCAGACGCGTGCCGTGAGCACGCCCTTTGAGCGTTCAACGTGGATGACTGGTGCGCTGCACACTCACGTGACCTTCGTTGCGTGTATTCGCTAGGCGTCACTTCAGTGCGCAGAAGAGACGAAACAGATTGGAGACATATGGAGCGGCGCTCTGTTAGAGAACGCACTAGAGACATTCCCAGCTTGCGGGCAGTTGAGGAGCTGTTCAGTCGCCGTCCAGCCGCTCTGCCGTGGAGCGATTTTTTGCGCGTTCAGTTACTCCCCCCAAAGCAGAGCCGAAGAAGCGCCCGCTAAATCGTCGTAACACAGTCGGAGACGGCCAACTGCCGCTTACGCTCGGGGCACTTGTCGCTGGCGTCAACGTCCCGAACTCGTGATACACGTCTTCGGCAAGAACACGGCTCTAGAGTGCAGACACCGTGAATAGCTTGTGAAACGCAATCGACATTAAAATTCCACAGTGTGCGGCGGCGTGTGCACACACTCTGGTGGTCCGAAGCCTTTTGAAAGAATGCTGGGGTTACCAGGCTGCCCGGCGAGCAAAACAATAACAGAGCGACGCAGCTGCGTCAACCACAAACGACGCAAACGCTCCAACCGGAGCCGATTGTGTCAGTGATGCTTTGGAAAAGTCAGTGGAACACCAACTCGATAACAAAGCACCGCTTGCGTTGAACACAACCGATACAATTGTCCCGAGAGATCCGAAGTACGCACAGATGCTGTGGAAAATTCAGTGAAACAGCTGGTCGGTGACAATGCGCCACCCGAGTCGAGTGTAAACAACACCCGAGTTCCAACAGTACCAAATTATGTCACAGATGCTGTGTAGAATCAGCGTAACAGTAACTGTGAGAGCTTGAAATGATTTATCTTGCACCTCAATTGGTCCTGCGTACCAGTGAGCAACCCGCTCCCCGAGAGTACACTGTCTCAACTGCGCCCACAGAGTACAAAGCCGTTGCGGAACAGAGCCCCCCGCACAGGAGCCAGCGAGCCGAGCAGCGACGCGCCATTCAGTTGGACAGTGCGCCGCCTTGCAGGGCGAACGCCCGCAGCGGCGCACAGAAGCCGCCATGGCACGCTCGATGCGCACACGGCGTCACAGCGAGAGCGCCCGCTGCAGGCCCCGAGTCTAGAGGCTCGCAGTATTCGCTGGGTGCGTTCGCGGGAGACAGTAGACTGGACCTGGTGGAATCTAAGGCGTATCCGTGCAGGCGAATTGCTGTCTCTGATCGAGCTGATAGTGGTATGCGCGTTTCCGCTGCATACGCCCAGTCTCTCGGATACATCGATGCTGCAGGATCAGAAAACAAAACGGACGCCTGCGCTGCTGTATCCGATGGCGGCGGAAGCGGCTCGCAACGACTCGCACCACCGGCCGCAAATGCGTGCGTACTCGCCGGTATCCCCTCGAGCCGACGCCCTTTGTGGTACGGCAACGCCGTTCTGTCTCCGTGCTGCGACCGCCCCGGCGCTACAGGCGCCATTGCTGTCGCTTTCGGCAGGCACTAGGCACACACGATAGGACTTATGATACGACCAGAATATTCGAGATGAAGTGCAGGTCATGTAACATGGGAGTAGGGGCTTGATGGATACCTCACCGTGCACTGAAAAAAAACCAAAAGGAAAGAGAAATGTGCATAATCGGAGAACGCTGGCTAGGTAAACGTTTTGTCCATGAAAAAAAACTCGCCGTCATCCGTGCTGTGGCGGCGGGCATGCGTACGCAGCACCTGGAGTCGCACGGTGCGATCGCTGCTACGTGTCCGTTCTCGAGTCGCCGATTTGCGTGGTTGATCGCTCGCTGGACTCACTATGGACAACAGATGGACGCGCTGGTGCAAGTCGGGGCACGGTGCCCAGGGCTGGCTATACACGGCGTTGATCGGGGATCTCGCAGTGACAGGCTTCGCGTGACTGGATGTGGAGTTGAGTCGCTGGTGCGACTGCCCATGTTTGTGGGCGCTCGATACCAGATACCGCGCACAGTTGAGAAGGCCATCAGGTAGCCTGGGGAAATCCAGCGCGTCTTGGCATCAACGACAAGGAGGTATTTTATTTGTGAATGTTTCCCAGTTCAATGATCGGGGGCTGCTGGCGACTCCCGAAACGTACGGGACGTGATCCAGCTTCGCTGTGCTGGAGCCCAGCGTCCGCCACGTGATTGACGGAGCCGGCTGGATGGCGAAGCCGTGCTGGAGTCGCGTGAAGTTTGCTCAGCGCCCCGGCGGGAGGCCTGGATGCGACGGCACCATCCCTACAAGACGCACGCATCTGTTGACGTGTTGTTTACCACGAACCTGTCGCACAATGGCCCTGGTGCACCCAGTCAGACTGCCAGAAAGAAGCGAACTTCAGAAAATTCGTTCTCCAAAGGGCATCCAGGGCACCTCGAACTGACGACGAAAGATCAACGAACCATGGCGCATTTGACTTGATAAATATTCTGGGCTCGCGCCATGTATGCGGGCGCTACAGGCTGCAAGGTCAACGACGGGAACGCATTCGCGCACCATCCCAAGCTCCTTTATCCAGACTAGCTACTCTATGCTATGTAGGGACTCGATCCAGCGTCGCCACGTGCTGGGCGATTCATCAATGTTTCATGGCAGTATTCAGCATTGAACACGCTTGCAAAACTTACGGCGTCTTGTCTCATTCGCAGCTGCACTCGTGCATCTCGCAGTATCTGAAAAGACTCGTTTGCCGCTCTGCTACAGATCAAAAAAAAACTTTACCTAAAATGGACGCATCCCAACGAAGCACCAAGTATGTCGAATCGGCAGCGTCTCAAGGAGGCAACATGCAGAACCTTCGACTCCCCGCCCTCTGTATGTACGTGATCAGTGGAATAGAAAGAGCTTTGCTACCATGGAGGATACCTACGTATGTACATTTATATGTATGGACTCAAAGACACGCTCCAAGCAATTTTTGACTTGCCCACTGCTGTCTGTTTCAGATTTTCCCTGCACGCTTCGAGCCTGAGAGGCTTCCCCACAAAATTGGCTCGCGTCAGCTCCTCGGTTCTCGTCTTCAGCGCCGCACATCGTATGATATTGAAGGCGGCGTTCAAGTATCGATTCAAGAACTCCATGTGTGTATTTTCGCTAGCACCGATGCATGAATTACTGGAACTCGTGCCCGCTCTACCCCTAAAGTCTCATCATACTCCCATCGGTTAAACACGATATCTCGACTATTTCCCCTCTTCTGCTTTTATTCGTCACTCGCTCCTCCTCGCTCGATGCTCAATGAGAAGAGGATTGTTCGCTTTGAGTTTGTCGGTAGCCAGCGATGACGACTCTCTAGTCCGCCAGCTTCCACATCCATACCTTTCCCATACATTTTTATTTCTTCCAACGAACCCACTTCACAAGCATCTGCTATAGGCCACGTAAAAGCATTTCATGAAACGCACCTCAGGGTGGATAACTACCCAGCTGGAGAGCGCCCATCCACCCGCTCGGGGTATGTCCCCGATGAGTCGATCGCAACGAATCCCCGGGTGTCCACAGGGGGGCCTGCGTCTGCCGTCAGCACGAGCATCCACCAAGTGCTGCGCTACACAGCTGGTGACGCAGCTGAGGACTCAGAAGTACGCTGGATGCAGAATGGTTCTCAGATAAGCCGTGGGATACCTGAGGAACTTAAACCTGGCTCTTCATTGCAGGCTCTAGCGGGCATATACACATAGACAGAGTGGTGTTGCTCAAATTGAGGCACGGTCGGTCGACTTGTCCCAGAGGCGACGCGAGGCAAGGCTGTTTACCAGGAGCCGTCACTTTGACCCTGACGAGAGGCACTGTGTGCTCTGATATGTGTGCTGAAGCGACCGCTGAAACCTGCGTAGTGCTTGCGCAGCCCGAAAAGGTCGCAACGTCGGGCTTCCAGCAGGCGGTCACTCAGAAGGCACAGCACGTTGCGGAGAGCAGGTCTGCGACTGTCTCTGCGGACACGGAGTTCCTGCCACCTTTAGAGAGTCGCAGACCCCCTGAAAGTGACTCGGGAGGGACTCACGCAAGTTCGGAAGTCGAACGTACCCCCGCGAACGACGCCAACCGCACCGGTGAGCCAGCGACGCAGCACAGCCGACAAGCGAAGCCGTCCATTTTGGCGTTCCTGCCGCTGTACACTGCATATGCCCTCATCTGCGGCGTCCAGAGGGCGTTCACCTTCGTTGTTCCAATATTCTTAATGATAGTCTCACAGCGAGCGCTGAACCGGACGGATGGCTCGTTCGTGCCGGCGGCAATCTACATGCTGAGCAGCCGCGGAGCGTGCTTTCTACTCGGCCCAACGGTTGGAAAACTGCTGGATTGGGGCTGGCGCTTCCGAACAGCGGCCGTTGCCTCCGTATTGTATGGAGTCAGCACATCGCTCTGTGCGATTTGGATGCCTCTGCTTGCGCGGTACCGGCCAAACGATCAGGCAACCGCGATTCCTGAGGGTACTTTATGGTTCTGTGTTTTCGGTACAATTGCGGCACTCAGCGAATTCGCACTGGAAATTTCGCTCTGGAAACGGTGGTTACCGCTCACTGTGCATGCCCAGCAGTACCAAAGTGGTGCAATAGATGGCTCCAAAACAGAGGAGCAGCTGGCGATCGCAAACGCGCGTATGCGCCGTATCACCATGACGATCGATATCGGAATGCCGCTGCTGGTGGGTTGGCTCCTCTCCTCGCGCGGTGAAGTGCAAGGCTCTGTACTTGTGGCGCGTTTCGGGGCGTTTCTGCTAGCTATTCAGCTCGTTGCGCTGTTCAGGGCGAGCCAAATCTGCGCCCGAGGCGAGAACGTGAACGCCTCAAACGAGCAGCAGGATGCAGCACGGAGAACCGGGCGCAAAGTACAGGGCACAGCATCGACTCGTGAGGAGCCAATCCCAAGCACAACCACTAGAGTCGCGGTTGCGGCTCGAACGGTTTATCAACACCTGCGAGAGCTCTTCTCATCCTGGCGACTATATTACGAACAGGAAACTTTTGTACCATCCCTTGCACATGTTAGTCTCTATTTCACGGTGCTTTCGCCTGGCGGCCTCCTGTTCGGTTTCCTGACGTATTGCGGCGTGAATGGCAGCACCATTGGCATCTTCCGTGCCGCATCCGCAATCATCGGTATCCTTGCAACCTTCAGTTTCGAGATCCTGGTCACCCGTCTCCACTGGTCTGTGCTGCAGGTAGGCCGCGTTGGCGTGCTGTGCCAGCTTGCGTGCTTGCTCCCAGCGCAGCTGCTTTTGTGGCTCGTCCGCGTTCCTGAGGTGCCGCTCCCCAGCGCCGCGCAGAACTCAGTCGCGCAGATAACGTATCAGCAACCGCCCTTGCTCATTGGTGTTCTCGTCTTCGTGACACTCTCTCGCTGGGGCCTCTGGTGCTGGGACACCGCCGAAACCGAAATCATGCAAACCATGGTCGATGCAAGCGCTGTCGGCGAGGTCTCCGCCGTCGAAGCCGCCCTGTGCTCACTCGCTGAACTGCTCATGTACGGCGTATCTTTTACGCTGTCGTCGCCCCGACGGTTTCCGACATTGGCGACCATGAGTACGATGAGCATCTCGACAGGAGCACTAGCCTTCCATCGATGGACAAAACGACAGGATCGACGTCGCCAGCACCTTGACGCGGAGACAGAACGCGAGGATCATACACCATTCGAATCAGGCGTTTGACGCGATGCACATGATGCTACGACGCAATTGTCGTTGCTTTCGCGCTCATGCTGTCGATCGAGAGCGGCAACCGTTTGAATGGACGGAGACGCTCACAACGACTCGGCAGCGTGGCTTGGGGCACGGCATGAGCGCCGAGCACGATGCCGAATCGTTGTGAGCGTCTGCTTGGGCATCAGGGCTGGCCAGGAAGCAGCTTGCACCAAATATCGTGCACGGAACTTTTATCTGTATCATGTGATGGTGACTGAAATCGCTCTTCGAAGCATTCGCGCTGGTCATTGAAAAGGCGCATCGTCGAATGTTTATGGGTTATGGGCGCCCATCTGAAAACCTGAGGTGAACGCAGAGCACTCTTCCGGGCGGTTGCTGGGCGCACCATGCTGCATATGCGTTACTGCCGCCTTCATCCAGACTCACGAGCATGCCTGCTGACTCCGAAGTCGTGTACGAATTCGGTATCTCGAAGCGATAGCGAAGACCCTGTCGAAGGCACAGCATTCACAACGCGCGATCGGTTGCGCTCGCTGAAGAGACGGTATCGCCACGATGTTCCGGAGGTGAGGACGAGGCCTTGTCCTGCGTGCACCAAGCAGGCAACGCGAAACAATGTGCTGTGCTGGCCCCGAGTCCAAATGCGAGCGAGTTAGGACGTTCATGGGAACGCAATCGAATAACCTTACCGACGCTTGTCTTGGCGAGCGTGGCAACAGACTTCATATGTGTTCGACGGAATGCATATCCACGGGGCGAGACCTGCGTACTCGATACGGACGATGATCGCGCAGCTGGAGGAATCCGATATGAGGGCTATATCCTATACCGCAAGGAGGCACCACGCACTTACCTGTAATTTGCAATGCCATGCACATGGATTTGTGCGGCTACAAAGGCCGCAAACCCTCCAAGTAGACCTGAATCATGCTTGCTCCTTTTACCTTACGTAAATGAGAAACTCGATCGCCAATTAGATGACTTTCTGCGTCTTGGCAGCGTCTGTGAGACCTCGCCCGCTCCTGAATTTGCATGTGTCATCCTCGGTGGAACGATGAGTGCGCACTGCGAACTTTTCGTTCCGAGCGGAGAGAGCGACTTTGGCAACGCTGGACCAGCACACAAGCAGTGCTCGCAGTGGATCAGGTGACCAGTGTGCGGCTTTCTTTCGCCTGGTCTAGGTAGCGCCAAACAACGGCGGCAGCTCTGCCGGCCGCAGTTCGCTCGACGACCGGCTCAGGGCAGTCCTCGGCTAGACGCAGGCGCGGCAGCACCTGGCTCTGGTACGAGTGACGCATCCGGTCAGCACAGCCGTTGCGATTCTCTAGCAACGCCATGGCCTCTTCGTGGATTCGCTCCGGTGTGACGTGCTCCTGCAGCAGCTCCGGCACAATCGCCTGATCCAGACAGACTACATTCACTGCTGACACGTACGGTAGTTGCATCTGGAATAGGTGACGGATGACAAAGGCCGAGGTCCACGATAAACGATACAGCACGATTTGAGGTACACCGAGCACCGCCGCCTCCAAATTTACCGTGCCCGACTTGCAGATTGCAAGATCGGCTGCTGCAAGCACCAGGCGAGCATAATCTCGTGGTACCAGGAAAAAGAGCGTCTCGGGATGCATCTCGCGCAGGTTCGGATCCCATGACGCAATACGTGACGACGGCACGCCCTGATCCAACAAGACACGACGAATTTGATCCGAAAACTCAGGTCTAGCCGTTGGAATGATAAACCGAATGCGCTTCGGGGGGTCCTTCGCCTCTAGCGACTTTTCCATAGCCAGGGCTGCGCGCGTTGTCGCCGGAAGCAAAGCACCGATTTCCTGTAGGCGTGAGGCGACCATCAACGCCACACACACGTGCTCCGAGCTTGTCCATGGAAGCATTGCCCGAGCGGCGTCTCGCGTCACGGGCTCAACCAGATCCAGAATCGGATGTCCTACGTAGACAATTTGCGGCGGTGGATTTGGAAGCGCCCCGAGCTCCTCGAGCTTTCGGCAGTAGAACGCTGCCTCTAGCGGGAAAATCGCAACCAGACAACGGCAGCATGTCGCCAGAATCGGAAAATAATCCAATAGACGGGGCGCTGGCTTCCCATTCGCTTCCCAGATCCACTGCTGAGGTCCGATGTACGAGATTACCGGCACACCAGGCAGGTTTTGGCGAAACCAGGTGGCCAGCGCCATATTCGGTCCAGTGTAATCGATCAGAACGGCGACATCCGGAGGATCCTCGAGCAGCTCCTTTTTTGCTTTTTCGTATGCGAGATAAGCAGGCACCACAAAGCGCAGTGCCTCATAGAGGCCAATGGAGGAGATGCGAAGCGTGTCGGCGTAGAGCTCGACACCTTCTTGTCGCATCGCTGGGCCGCCTACTCCGCGCAGCAGCAGCAGCTGCTGCTGCTGTCTCGAGCCACCTCGATGCATCGCTTGCTGCTTGAGGCTCCGGGCTAGCGCAGCACCGTGCATATCACCAGAGACCTCCCCCGTGGAGATAAAGACCCGGAGCCGACGCGTGGACAGTCGCACGTTGAACAGCCCGGTTCGCTGTTGCCGCCAACGCCTAGAAACCGGATGCCGTTGTCCAAGGCGCGATACTGAGTCCGAGGCGCCTGTCACCGGTGAGCTCGCCCGCTGCCCTGGACGTAACCAGAGCGCACCAGTGACGGGTGCGAATCCCGCAAACCTGCCAGCGAAAAGGTGCCTGCGAGCCATGGCGTGAAACGGAACTGATTGTGCACTAGATAGCGCGAACACGCACTACTACACAGAATCCGCTGCTTCAACGGGTGCTTCGTACCGAAAACCGCCCAGGAAACAGAGAAAAGTATCAGTGCGAGCAGGTAGCGCGCGCTCCAAGCCGGCCAGCTGGCTGGTTGACGGCAGCAAGCCTCGCTAACGAGCACCGTGTTCGCCGCTGGAACCTCCTCCCAAGTGACTGCGTTTCTTCGGAAGGACAAGGAGTGTGCCAGCCGCCTAGACTCGAATGCCGGCCGCGTACTCGCAGAACAACGACAACACCTCGAGAACCAAAGGACAAACGCGTTCTCGCTGCCTGGTCGCTGACTTCACAGCGGATGCCTGACCAAGGCCCCAAGCCGTTGAACCGCGCTGGGCACTCTCGCCACGCTGTATTCGACGAGCTCTTCCTTGGTTTGGTCAGTGAATTCCACAAGAGTGTCTGTCTATGCGGATACGACTTTATTCGCATCTGGCATGGATTGCTCTAGCGTCAGACCATCTACCCCGATGAGTCAGAACAGTCAGAATTCTTCTGGAAGCTAGACGAATACGATGCCTACAAGTCCACGAACAATTCGGTGCTCATAGCCGAATGCGTCCGAGGGAGACAGCAAAGTTCGCATCAGCGCCAAGGAGAGCTGTGGAAAGCGCAGTGCTGCCGGGTAAGTAACAGCCTGGAGACGTCCGACAAGAGGCAGCGCTCCAGTGAAGCGCTGGGGCTCAACCACGCCACCAGCTATGTCGCTACCCTGTGATATTCCTTCGTGTTCAAAGCATTCCGCTTGTTGTCGTGCATAGTCAGTGGCGGCTTGCGATCGACGCGAGACACAAGCACAACAAGCCTCGCTACTAGCGACGGTTCCGTCAACAATTGAGAGAATAGGAGGCAGCTCCTCGAGCGTCAAAGTTACAGTTCGATCGAAACTTGGCGCTTCCCGCCGACCGCGGCCTATGGAGCGGGGCGTCGCTCACGGCTCCGGAGACCCTGCAAAACGACAACGGCGAGAATTGCTCCCATGGTTAGCAGCCAAGGTTTGCTTGCGGAGAGCTTTCTGGAGGGTACTCCCGAGCGCCCTTGCGCTGTCAGCGGTCGCCTGGCTGGGGTTGTCGAAGTCACCGTGTCCGGGGCGCTCTCCGGGAGCGAGCCTGCGCACGCGTGGACAGACTCCTTCGCAGGGTGCGACGCATCGCTTTCACCGTTATGCGCTCTTGACGCCGAGCAGATATACAACTCGTGCTCAAGCCGATCAATTAAACGAATGTAGTCGCCGCAGGCCTTACAGCGTTCGGTACGTGCGCCACAGCGGCGCACGTGGCCTTCCATGTCGCTCCTCTTGACCGGTAGCTCACAGTACACGCAATCCACTAAGGTGCAGGGACACTCGGTCTTCCAGTGTGCGTCCAGTTCTGATTCGTGCATCCGGGAGCCGCAGTGCTCACAGGTACAGGCACCACGGGCGCAGCGAACTTCGTGAAGTGTCCAGTTAGAGAGCGGCACCTGGTGCCCACAGACCTGGCAACGACGAGCCTCAACCTCATTCGGCTCGGTATCAACAACTCGAGCACCACTATTCTCTGCTGCAGTAAGGGACATGAGCCATACGAGAACGAGCCAAGGAGGTTGGTATTCAGTCAAAGCTCACCCGACACCGAAGGCGAGCGCCAGGTTGCCACGCAATACGCTGCTAGCAATCTCGGGGACAATCGCCGGTGCTGCTTCTTGTGTCACCAGCAAAATCTCTGCTTGTGCTACTGCTTGTGCTGCTGCTTGTGCTGCTGCTTGTGCTGCTGCTTGTGCTGCTGCTTGTGCTGCTGCTTGTGCTACTGCTTGTGCTGTTATTGGTGCATCATGTGACGGTTGTCGTTCGCGACTGTCACATAACGAAGCTTCACTTGCCGCAAGTTGTGGGCGTTGCACGAGAAACGCTGTACCTGGAGTCACCAAGTACGCGCGGCAATCGTGACCGGTACACAGAAGTGAGCGTAGCGCGTGAAGACCTTGTTCGGTCAAGTGCGGTGCTGGAGCAACGGGCGCCAAGCTGGGAGCCAAAGCGACTCTGCCTGGGCGCTTGGAGCTTGTCGTCAACGCGCGGAGCCAGTTTTGTAGCTGGGAATTTTGCACGTGACTGGCTACTAGCACGTTGCGCTGCCGGAGAACTAGCTCTGTGATACGTTGCACAAGAAGCGCGTTCTAGGTACTGGGCTCGAGCTGGCGACAAACTGGTCCTTCAATGTGCGCGGTGTCGAGCTACGTGTGTGTGCCCAAGGTACGCCTTGCTTAGGCGGTGCACGTCGAACAACGGGCACGCGAGAGCGTTGGTATCAACAGCCAACGTGTCGCGCTGATCTTCAACGCTTTCTTTGCTGTCGTTGCACATGCACGACTGGCACACTCCCGCTTACCCGGCACAAGTATCGCTAGACGAAGACAGCAACCCGCACGCGAGCTGTACTTGCGAGAGCGACCACATGTTTGCGTCTTGCTGAGCCTTGCGATGGCAACGCCTGTTGGTCAACTTGATTCCTGTGTCGCCGTGAGAACAAAGCACACCATGATGCATCGCGTAAAACATCAAAAGGCGCAGCTTGCTTCGAATACCGCATCCATGCGCATAGGACGAGCCTCACTCGTGTCTCCAACTTGCTCGATCGACAGACGATAAGCAACGTGACTCGTGTTTTGCAGGGCATCGGGACGCTAGCTGAGTTCAATGAGTGCGCAACTACCTGCTCGGCAACTGATAACATCATGACACGGCGAACGTGGCAATGGGAGCACGTCCGTCGTATGAAATCAGCGCAAGAATCACCGCTGCCAGAATACTGGTATCGACAGCAGCTTCATCGCATAATCTGGCACACATTACGGTTATGTTGCCTCTGGTGTTTCTCTGGAGCGATTCCGAGCACTGGTGAGACGCGAGTCTGGCAAGAAGGTTACCGGCTCCGTGCAAGGATGTCCGGGCGTCCTGACGCATGTTCGCGGGGCGCTCGATGACCGTGCTATCGACAATCGGTGCGTGGATACCAGAGCGAATGAGTGTGTGGGTGGGTAGGTTTGCTCCGCAGTGAGACGGCGTGCGTTTGTCGCGCTCGCACAGGATGTGCACGGTGGTAGAGGCAGCGCCCTGAACGAGCGTCCTCGCGGGGCGCTCGTCTACATGATTGTTTGCGCAGACACGCCCCAAAGATGCCGCGTATAGCAAGGAAGGATATGGTGCTGGGGGGTACTGCTATGAGCGCACGCGCTCAGTCGCTCGCCCTCGACTCATGGCAGACTGAAAAGAACCACATAACTGCGCGCTTTTGTTCCTGGTCTTCGAGGTTCTCGGACTGTTTTTTGACCTGCAGACTTGAGACTAAAAGTCCGCCAGTACGAACGTTTCGCCGTGTTCGTAGTTTTAGGATTCTGGGTCGAATGTTCGAAGTGGTTTATTCAACGCCTTGCCGCTAGAATTTGGTACACCATCGGATTCTTCATGATTCGGGATGCTCTTATACGAGGCCTTTCAAAAGACTCTATTTCATGGTCCAGTGGATACGCAGGAGCCTCGGCTTGTCTCCTTTCCTCCGAAGCAGCGTGCGCATATCACGCATGGTTCATGTTTCCAAACTCCCTGGGCCAAGGTATTGCGAAGGCGCAACAATGCCTTCTGTTGCAATGACCATGGATAAACTGGGCGCCGTCCTTTCTCGATTTCTCCACAAGCTCAAACATAAAAGTTCATTGAACCTGTCACGGCTAGTAATTCTATCTGTTCGAAAGGTGTGCGTCTCTCTGTGGCGGTTTGCAAAACGGCACGCAACAGTAGCATCATCATATTTCGCACGGATATGCTCCCGGAGACTCGGGTCTCTTCTGTTTGCGCGTAAAAAAAAGATCTTGGATACGAGTTCGTCTCGTGGCTGCCACAGCTCCCTGTGGAAACGCTCCACCGAACTGCCCCAGGCGAGCGCATACGGATCGAAATATCTCGATTTGTGCTTCAGCCTGGGGTTCCTTCCCGGTGCTGGTTTCACCATAGACGAAGTTTCGTCCCGCAAATCTTCTACAGAATGGAACAGCCTCCGCTTGATTCTCCGGCCGACGGCCTACTTGCCAATACAGTCGCCATGCAGTAGCCCGTGAACGTAGGATACGGCACCCGGTGTGGAAACTGGGGAGACCATCGCGCGACCCTTCCCTGGCCCGCACGGGCATGTACCGAGCGGTGCGACAAGCCTTCGTGGGCTGCAGGGCGAGCCCGCGCTGCAGCAGGTGCACCAGACCTGCTGCAACATCCGAGCATTGCCAGGTGACACCGCTGCAAAAGGCGCATCGTTCCTGCCACCAAAGTTCATGAAAAAGGCAACAGGAGCGTAGGTTGCAACGAAATACTGCATATGAGAAGCGTGAAAAGCAACCAGAGGCAGCGAGGTCGGAGCTATACCGCTGTTGTGTACATCCTTCAACAGCTCACAGCAACAGTGCAAGATAGACACGAGAAACAAGCCCAGTCAAACTTGCAGAAAAAAAGAGCGGAAAAGCAAACAGTCTCCGAGAAAGTCCGCAAAGCCTGCTATCGATAGCAGCTAGAATAGGTTCAAAGTTTGCCGTTTCCGCCCTCGGTCGCTATGCGAACTCCTTCTGTTTGAGTCGTTCTTGGCTCTACCGAGCAGCGAAACAGGATTCCTGCTGTCAACAACGACGCCCTGAGCGTGCGCAGTGGCCATCCAGACCACTCGGTACACTTATACAACCTTTCCGATTCCTCAGCGCTGGCGTACAACATACAGCACCGCGTACCGCGAATACAGCAACGCTGCCCGCCAGTAAACGACGCCGCCGCTCGCGAGCGCAACGACAGCGCCCAGATACGCAAAGCGCGAACACGACGCGCAGATACGTCATGCGCTCGTGTGAAGCTCGGCGGCGGCGGCGGCGGCGGCGGCGGCGGCTCTCATACAACGCACGTCGTTGGGAGATCTCCTATCCGTTGGGGGCGTTGTGAGCGCATCCGTGTGCACCATGCACAGGTGGCGTGACACGGCTGCATCTCGGTGTGCGTGTCGCGCAGCGTGACACGGCTGCATCTCGGTGTGCGTGTCGCGCAGCGTGACAGTCACATAGTACGTAACTGCGTCGCTTGTTGTTGAAGTAAAAGCTATAGACTCTGCTCGAAAGCGCCAACCTTATGTCTTGCAAGCGTGCTCTTTTCGTGTTTTTGACGCTCGTGTTTGTCTTGTCTTTTATGCAGGAACCCGTTTCGGGGCAGACTTGTTCCTATCTGTGCTATACAGAAAACCGCACGATTGAGAAAACTATTCATACGGACTGTTCCTCCTGCAGTCCAAGTCACCTCTGCAGAGACTTGAGCTTCTTTTCCAATTGCGAGGACGGCACTTTTGACGCTCAGTGGTACACCAGTTTTCTGGATGTAGACTACAGTGTCAAGAGCGTTCCTTGCCCGTCCTACATTACGTTTCGCTTGGTTAACTATCATTACCTCGAGGCCAACACGATATGCTTCGACGAATGCTGCAGTGCCAATGATGTTGCTGTCAGGTATGAACCGTATCGGGCCAAATCCGACGGGCATCTGTACAGAGCCGATTATGCATTTGTGGCGAAGATAAATGCAGACTGCTTCGTGGGAACTATTGCATGGGCTGCAAATGCCAGCAACTGGGTTATCAACGGCGAGAGCACGGACGCATTTGGCGTCATCGTGTACATCCCGCACACGGGAAGCATTTGCGCATACTGAAAACGCAAGGGAGGCTCCATGGAAAGCTGAATTCTTTGAATGCAGGCGAACTACAGCATAGATAGTGCGCCATCAGGAAACATGAAGGTTCGGGCACAAGTCC
>Ga0078972_1007596_pt1 | contig 23926 bp, 21 predicted proteins | sample YelNatPaOPGAMG01_FD_67568 | JGI IMG/M metagenome (GOLD analysis project Ga0078972, IMG submission 67568) | Hot spring thermophilic microbial communities from Obsidian Pool, Yellowstone National Park, USA - OP-RAMG-01 (SPADES assembly) (version 2) | ecosystem: Environmental > Aquatic > Thermal...
AAAAGATGGAACTAAAATTATGGCTAATTATGTAATTGTTGCTCCAGGAAGGGCAGGAAGTAGTTGGTTAGAAGTTGAGGCAAAAAGATTAAATCTAAATACTAAAATAAATCCTGTAGACATTGGAGTTAGGGTAGAAGTTCCAGCTTCTGTAATGGACGAGTTAACCTCTCTTTGCTATGAGCCAAAATTTCTTTATTATTCTAAAACTTTTGATGATCCTGTGAGAACTTTTTGTGTTAATCCATATGGAGAGGTTATTATAGAAAATGTAGAAGGGGTATGGACAGTAAATGGACATAGCTATAGTTATAAAAAAACAGATAATACCAATTTTGCTATTTTATGTAGCACCTACTTTACCGAGCCTTTTAAAGATCCAATTTTATATGGAAAAAGTATTGCAAAACTTGCCAATCTTTTAGGAAAAGAGGTTTTAGTTCAAAGATTAGGAGATATTAGAAAAGGACGAAGATCAACAGAAGCAAGAATTTCCAGAAACCCAGTTAAGCCCTCCCTAAAAATTGCTACTCCTGGAGATCTTAGTTTTGTTTTACCTTATAGATATTTAGTAAATATTCTTGAAATGCTCGAAGCTCTTGATAAGATCCTCCCTGGTGTTAACTCTCCCCATACTTTACTTTATGGAGTGGAGGTTAAATTTTATAGCCTTAGATTTGAATTAAGTCGCTCCCTTGAGACAAAAATTAAAAATCTTTTTATAGCTGGAGATGGAGCAGGAATCACAAGAGGTCTTATTCAAGCTTCAGTCTCAGGAGTTATAATTGCAAGAGAAATTATAAAAAGAAACTTAATTTTAGGTTAAAAATTAAAATTAAAATGCAAATCCTAAATTTTATGCTATAATTTAAAAAAAATCGCTTCTAAAGGAGGTTTTATTTTATGAATGCTAAAATTGAAACCTCAAGATTAGAAAAAATATTAAAAAAAATTGAAGGAGTTGCAGACAAAAAAGCTTCTATGGCTGTTTTATCTATGGTTTTGATAGAATATAAACCTACAGAAAGCTATCTTCATTTGCTTTCTACTGATTTGGAAATAGGTTATAAAGGAAAAATATTTGCTGAAGTTGAAGGAGAGGAAACCTCCTTTTGTGTGCCCGCAAGAAAATTTTATGAAATAGTCAAGAACTTTCCTGAAGATGAAATTTATTTAATTAAAGACGAGAATAGATTAGTTATTAAGGATGCACAGGAAAGAATTGTATATAATTTAGCTATTACAGATAGTGAAGAATTCCCAAGTTTACCTGAATTCATAGAAGAAAATGCTATAGAAATTCCAGGAAAGGTCTTAGCTGAACTTATTTCAAATACTATTTTTTCTACCTCTAAAGAAGAAAGTCATTTTGTATTAGGAGGTATTTATTTTGAACCTATAAAAGAGGAAGGTATTTTAAGAGCTGTTGCTTCAGATGGGCATAGACTGGTTAAACTTGATAGAGAAGTAATAGGAATAGAAAATGTAAATTTTAACGAAGGATTTATCGTGGGAAGAAAAGCTGCTAAACAAATAGAAGATATTGCAGAAGAAGAATTAATAGTAAAATTGGGGTATATAAACAATTATGTAGTAATATGGACATCAAATTCGGTCTTTTTTGCAAGAACTATTGAAGGAACTTATCCAGATTATAGAAGCGTAATACCTTCTCATTATGAAAATGTTTTAAAAGTAGATAGAAAACTGCTAATGGATGCTTTAAAAAGGGTGTCTCTAATAATACCAGAAAAATTTAAACCTGTTACTTTTGATCTAAAACCTGACGAAATCATTCTTTCTTCTCAAGAAGTAGAATTAGGAAAAGCTCAGATTAAGCTTAGTGCTATTTATGAAGGAAAACCTCTTACAGTAAATTATAATGCGGATTATATTTTAGATGCTTTAGAAGTAATGAATTCAGAAGAAGTAGAAATAAAAATAGGTGAAGAGAGAACTCCTGCTTTAATAACCGGTAGAAGAGACGAAGGTTTTCTTTATTTGGTAATGCCTATGGTCTTATAAAAATTATGAAGATTCTCGGTAAAAAAGAAAAGGAATCTCAAAAAAATATGGATTTTACCCAAAATTACGAAGCAAGTAGCATCAAGGTCCTCTCTGGTTTAGAAGGAGTCAGAGCTCGTCCTGCAATGTATATAGGATCAACAGATATCTCGGGTTTTCATCATCTTTTATGGGAAGTTCTTGATAATGCGGTTGATGAAGCTTTAGCTGGATATGCTACAGAAATAATTGTAACTCTTCATAAAGATGGATCTGCAAGTTGTGAAGATAATGGTAGGGGGATTCCAACAGATATACATCCTGAAGAAGGTATTTCAGCACTTGAGCTTGTAATGACAAGACTTCATGCTGGTGCTAAGTTTGATCACGGTGTGTATAAAGTTTCTGGAGGTCTTCACGGAGTAGGTGTTTCTGTAGTTAATGCCCTTTCAGAATGGTTAATTGCTGAAGTTTATAGAGATGGAAAAATTTTTAGACAAACTTATAAAAGAGGAATCCCAGATGGGCCGATACAAGTTGTAGGTGAAACTAAGAAAAGGGGAACTTTGGTAAGATTTAAACCTGATCCAGAAATTTTTGGGAACTTAGAATTTGATTTAGAAATAGTTCAAAAAAGAATAAAAGAATTATCTTATTTAAATCCAGAAATCAAATTTTATTTAATTGATGAAAGAATCGGATTTTTTGAGAAATATCATTACAAAGGCGGTATTGTTGAGTTAGTAAAAGCTCTAAATGCTAAAAAAAATCCTATTCATTCAAAGGTTATTTATATTTCAGGAGAAAAAGAAAATGTTAAAGTAGAAGTAGCTATTCAATATAACTCAAGTTATACAGAAACTTTATACAGTTATGTAAATAATATTCATACTAAGGAAGGAGGAACTCACGTTATTGGTTTTAGAAGTGCATTAACAAAAGCTATAAACAGATATATTTCCGATGAAAAAATTCCTAAACAATTTAAGATCAAAGTGGAAGGTGAAGATGTAAAAGATGGACTTTGTGCTGTTATATCTCTAAAAGTGCCTGATCCTCAATTTGAAGGTCAAACAAAAATGAAGCTCGGAAATAGCGAAATTAAACCTATTGTTGAATCTATTGTATATGAAGGCTTAATAAAATTTTTAGAAGAAAACCCAAGTGAAGCTAAAAAAATTATTCAAAAAATAACTATTGCTGCTAAAGCAAGAGAAGCTTCCAAAAAAGCAAGAGAACTTATAAGAAAAAAGAGTGAAATAGAAGAATTTTTAGTAGCTGGAAAGCTTGCAGATTGTTCTGAAAAAGATCCTGAAAAAAGAGAACTTTTTATAGTAGAAGGAGATTCTGCAGGAGGCTCAGCTAAACAAGCAAGGGATCGTAGATTTCAAGCTATTCTTCCTTTAAGAGGAAAAATCTTAAATGTAGAAAAGGCAAATATAGAAAAAATGCTTTCCTCAGAAGAGATAAAAAGTATAATTGCAGCTCTGGGAGCTGGCATAGGACCTGATAATTTTAATCCTGAAAAATGTAGATATCATAAAATTATAATCATGACTGATGCTGATATAGATGGGGCACACATTAGAACTCTTCTTCTTACTTTTTTCTATCGCCAAATGCCTGAATTAATAGAAAAAGGCTGGCTTTTTATAGCTCAACCCCCTCTTTATCGAGTCGTAGAGGGAAAAAAAGAAACCTATTTAAAAGATGATGAAGAATTGGACAAGTATATTTTAAAAAGAATTTCAGAAGGAGTAAAAGCCTATTTTATAAAAGACTCTCTTAAAGAAAAAATAGAAATTAAAGACTTTCGCAACCTCTTCTTAACCTGTGCAAAACTTGATAGAATATTGTTAAATCTCTTCAAAAAAAATTATCCTCCTCAAGTTATCTTATTACTTTTGAAAGCAGGACTAAACAATCTTTCTTTCTTTGAAGACCTTTCTAAAATGGAATCCTTAGCTAAGGATTGTCAAAATTTAGGTTTTAAAATCTCTAAAATAAAACCAAGTGATTATAATCCTAAATACTATGAATTTTTTATATATTCAGAAAAGGAAAGCTTTATTTCAACTCGTATAGGCCCTGAACTTATTTTAGAAAAAGATTATAGAGAAGCCTTTAAAATTTTTGAAAACTTAAGACCTTATATTTCTTATAAATTACAAATTGTTTATAAAGATTCAATTAAGGTATGGGAAAATTGGATCTTTTATATAGGGGAATTTTTACAATATTTAAGAGAGGAAGGAAGAAAGGGGCTTTTTATTCAAAGATATAAAGGTCTTGGAGAAATGAATTTTAAACAATTGTGGGAAACTACTATGGATCCAAAAAACAGAGTTCTTAAAAAGGTAAGTATTTATGATGCAGAAAAAGCTGATGAACTCTTTTCTATTCTTATGGGTGAAGATGTAGAACCTCGTAAAGAATTTATTTATCAACATGCCTTAGAATATAGAGAACTTGATATTTAAACAAAAATGAATTCAAAATTACTTAAAAAAAATTTAAAATTAGTTTTATCTAAAAAAGAAATCTCTCAAAAAATCAAAGAATTAGCTAAAAAAATTGAAAAAGATTATAAGGATGAGCCTTTAATATTTATTGGAACCCTTAAAGGAGCTTTTATTTTTTTAGCTGATCTAGTGAGAAATATTAAAAATCCCAATGTGGAAATCGATTTTGTAAGGGTTAGAAGTTATGGATTTTCGGATACATCTTCTGGTAAAGTAGAAATTACAAAAGATATTGAAGTTTCCTTAGAAGGTAAAAATGTTATCTTAGTAGAAGATATAGTTGATACAGGTATTACTTTAGAATTTCTTTATAATTACATAAAAACCCTTAATCCTAAGAGTTTAAAAATTTGCGTTTTAATTGATAAAAAAGAAAGAAGAAAAGTAAGGATTCCTATAGATTATGTAGGTTTCGAAATAGAAAAAGGTTTTTTAGTAGGTTATGGACTTGATTTTGCTGAAAAATATAGGCATTTACCTCACATAAAAGAGGTTATAAAAAATGAGTAAAAAGAAATTTGTATGGAATTATCTCAAAAATAGTCCTTGGTATATGTGGGTGATAAGAATTACAGGGGCAATTCTTATTGCTTATATTGTAATTAATGCCTTAAAACTTAAATAATTTTTTTAATAAGGGGCTTTCCTTTCAAAGTATTTCCAGACAAAAATAAATGAAATTAAAAAGACTAAAATTATTAAATATTCAACACCTTTTGTAGCAAACATATCATAATAAGTAAATAATCCTTCCATTATTTATATACCCTCCTCTTTAATGACTTTCTAATTTTCTTGCCCATGCAGGAGCTGGTCTAACAATAGGCATTCTATTTACAATCCATCTAAATACCCAAATTTCAGTTAATACAATAGAAGCTGTAATTAAAAGTTCTATAGGGGTAGGCCAATATTTTTTAGCTAAAGGAACAAACCAATTATAAGCAATAAAGGTATAGTTTAATCTATTAATTATTATTCCGATTAAAGTAAGAATAGAAGCACATTTTATTATTAAAAGACTTTTTCTTGTATATCCTTCAGCATAAAGTATTGCAGGAATTAATACAAATCCTATAACTTCTATCAAATACCAAAATCCCATAGTAGAGTTTAGATAGGGATAAGATCTGTCATGTACTAAAACAATCAATTTAATAAATAGATAACCCCACATTACAAGAGCACATATTTTAGCTAAACTGAATACGATACCTGGATAAGCTTTATGATATTCTTCTGGAATCTGCCATTCAAATACCTTATGTGAAATAGAACCCTCAAATATAACAAGACTTAATCCTGCAAAAATACTTGAAATAAAATAAAGGATAGGGATAAATTCAGTGTACCAAAGAGGATGTATTTTATTTTTTGCCATCATCATTAAAGCACCAAGTCCTGACTGATGTAAGGTAGAAAGTGCTACTCCAAATATGACTGCTCCTAAGGTTAAAGTTCCAAGTATTTTTCTAATTCTTCTTAAACCAAGCCATTCAGCTATAGCTGGAGAAATCTCTATAAAAGCTGCAAGCATATAAAGAAAGAAGTGCCAAGCAACTAAAAACATTACAGAATTGTATCCAAAATAATTTCCCACCATTGGATTATATATGTTCCACCATCTTCCAATATCAAGAACTATAGCACCTGCATAAAATACATAAGCTAAAAATGCATTAAGAATTGTTGGTCTCAAAATGGGATAAAACCTTTCATCTCTAAGTATATATACTATAAAAGCAAGTACATATCCTCCACCAGCAAAAGCTACTCCAGTAACAACATCAAAACCAATCCATAATCCCCACGGAAATTCTTGAGATAAATTAGTCACAGGATAACCTAATCCTTTTATTAAACGAATTAGAATACATATATATCCTACAATCATTATTGGAAAAGTTATTACATTAAAAGGAGTAAAAATTTTCCCTTTGGGTTTAAGTTCTTCTTTAAAAAATTTCCAAAAATCAGAAAAACTTTTTATTTCCGGTTCCTTAATTTCTAAAACTGTCTTCTCTTCCATTCTTACCTCCTACTCTTTCTTTTCCTCTTCTCTATGCTTTTTCCCTCCCTCAACAGCTTTTCTAAATCCTAACATAGCTAAGGGCCATAAAATAAAGATAAAAGGAACTGCATAAAGAAATCCTGTAGTATATTTAGGATAAGGCTCATAACCTAATTGAGTGTTAAAGCCTATTTGCTCAAAAGGCACAGAGCTTAAATATAATACACAAGTTCCTCCAACTTCATATTCTCCATAAATATAAGGTATATATTTATCTGGGTCACTTTTTATTCTCCTTTTAGCCTCTTCAATTAGTTCTCTTCTTTTACCAAAGGTTAAAGCTCCAGTTGGACAAGCTTCTACACAAGCAGGAATTAAACCTTTATTAAATCTATCAAAACATAAATCGCACTTTTGGATTTTGGGAATAGCTTTTTCATATTCAAATTTAGGAATACCAAATGGACAAGAAATCATACATAATCTACATCCTATACAATTTAAATCCCAAGTAACTTGACCTGTTTCTCTTTTTCGCATAGCTTTTACTAAACAAGCTGCAACGCATCCTGGTTGATTACAATGCATACATCTTCGAGATACATACACTACACCTTTTTCAGTTTCATATTTATTGATTACTGTATATTGAGTAGTAGAAGTATCTCGAAGAGTTTTAAATACTTCTTTATTTTTTTCCTCTGAAATATCAGGAATCGGCAATCCATTTGCTTCTGCACAAGCTCTTTCACAACGACGGCAACCTATGCATTTAGTAATATCTACAAGCAATCCATAAAATTCTTTTTTTTCTTCCTTAGACCAACCTTCTGACTTCATAAAAATCGTTTCCAAAGTCAATACACTACCTAAATATTTTAAAAACTCTCTTCTACTTATTTTTTTCATTTCTTGCGCCTCCATTATTCAGGATGCCACACCTGAAGTATATTTCTCGTATTTTTTATTATTGTTTTCCAGTTCTTTTCTGTAACTATTTCCTTAGGTTTTTTTGGAGATTCTTTATGACATTCTTCACATTTAATACCTTTATCAAGATTCATTTTCTTATGGCAGCCTAAACAACTTAAATGATAGGCAGAAATAAGTTTTGTTGAACTAGGATTTTCAGAAGATATTAAATGACAACTTCTACATAAAGGTGCTCTATTTCTATCAATTTCAGTTTTTTGTATATTATGATGACATCCTAAACAAATTGTTTTCTCATCTCTATGAAAGTAAGTTGCAAGTTTACTTAAATTAGAATTTTCTATTAATGCATTTATCATTTTTACATGCAACATTTCTACTGGTTTATATTCTTTTGATAAAATATCTATTTTAACTATATCTTTTACTTGATTAGGATTAAGCTTTGCTATAGATGTCACATTAGGCTTAGTTTTCCCAGTATGACATTTTTCACATGTAGTTTCTTTTGGATTCAAACTTCTTATATCTATAGGTTTTATCATAAAATGACAACCTGCACATTCTTTTTTAGACTTTACATAATTATAATGACATCCTAAACAACTTCTTTCTGAAAAAACATTGTGCATAGCTTGAGCTGCATTTATCCAGTTTCCTTCTTTTTTTCCTAATACTGTGTGACATTCTTTACAAGCTTTTAATCTCTCATGATGACACTCTCTACATGTTTTATACTGTTTTTCATGAAATGAATGGTCAAAATAAACTTCTTTAGCTGTAGCATTATTTTGAGTAATAAAAATTGTCTTTGGCTGTCCTCTATCCGGACGCGGAACTTTCTCAAGATCAGCTATAGTTCTATATTCTCCTGTATGGCATTTTCCACACTCAAGTGGAGGAGCTTTTTCTCCTTTCTTTTTGCTAACTTCCATCTCTTTATTAATTTTTATATGACAGCTTAAACATCTTTCATGAGCTGTTTTTTGATAAGAAAGTCTCTTTTCTGTAGTAACTTTGACTATTTGAGAAAGTTCTGGACCTCTCTTTTTCTTACTTAGATCATGACAGTAATAACAAGATTCCTCTGTTCCATTTTGATAAACTAATTTTTTTTCTTTTAAGTCATAGGTATGATGACAAAGACCACAGTCTTTTTCTCCTGTTCTTTCTTTAAGCTTTGTTTCATGGTCATAATGAAATTTAGGATCAAACTCAACCAATGGATACTTTATTTTAACAAATTCCTTTTCCTTTACATGACAATCTCCACAAGTAAGAGGACCTGCTTTTTTCTTCTCTTTTAACTTTTCTTTATGACAACCTATACATTCATCATGATAGGCTTTTTTATAAGCTTCTTTGTCTAACTTAACTATTTTTTTGGGAAATTCAAAAACTAAAACATCTCTTTCTTCTGTTTTCTTTTCTTTTGTTATTTCATCTTCTTTTTTTATCCTTGTCAATTTTTCTTTTTTCTCTCTGTGACAAACACTACATGTTTCCCACTCTTTCTTTCCTTCTTTTTTAATAGCCTCTACATGCTTTTTATGATCAAAAATAACTTGAGGTCTTTCTAAGGAGCCAAATATTTCTGTATGAGCAATAACAATTTTATCCTCCGGCTTAGTAATTACTATTTCTTTAGAAGGTGGGATAGCCGGTGCAGTATAAACCTGTTTTATTCCATAGACAATAAGGATTAAATAAATTAAAGCTCCCAAAAGTATTAAAAAAAGTGTTTCTTTTCTCATATTCTACTCCTTTTTATCCTTCTTCAGGTAACATTTCTTCAGGAATATACATAGTATTAACTAAAAGCTCATCAAAAAACATGGTTTTTACGGGTAATTTGTAATAATTTATTATATCTTTTATCCCTACGTTACAATTATGACAGGGTGTAATTACTATTTTTGCTCCTGTTGCCATAATTTGCTCAGCTTTTATTCTATTTCCTCTTGCCTTATGAGAAATCCACTGAGCTAATACAGCAAGACCTCCCCCTGCATTGCAACAAAAATTATGCTCTCTATTGGGATACATTTCTCTAAAATCTTCACAACACTGCTCTACAATATATCTAAACTTTTCTGCTGCACCTGCCCTTCTTATAACATTACAAGGATCCTGTAAGGTTACAGGTTCTTTTATTCTCTTTGCAGGATCTATCTTAATTCTCCCACTAACTAAAAGTTCATAGTAAAATTCACCTGGATGCATAGCTTCAAAAGGTGTTTCTTTATATCCTAACATAGGTATTGCCACATAACTTGTGGCAAATCTCGGGTGCCCTCACTCAGTTAAAATTAATTTTTTAGCCCGCAGTCGTGCTGCATTATCATAAAGCCCTCTTACAATTCTTTGCATAGTAAAGAAGTCACGAATAAACATGGGCATATTACTACTATCCCAAGAATCATTCATAGTAACCATTGTCCACTTCACACCAGCTACCTGAAATATTTTAGCAATACGGTCTATATGATAAACTCCTGCCTTTGGTTCAGCAGCAAGGGGATACCATATAACTTCAACTCCTTCTAAATCCATAGGAATTCTTAAATTCTTTAATTCATACATACCCTCTTCTTCTCTCCAAAATAGCGTATCAATATAATCACTTTGGGACATCCATACCTGATTCAATGTAGCCATAAAGGCTTGATTCATCTCAAACATTCTTTGAGGAACAACCCCCAAAAGAAAACAAAATCTTCTTACTAATCCAATAATAAAGGTAATATCTAAACCAAAGGGACAATATAAACTACAACGATGACATATGTTACATTCAGTAAATGCTATCCTTGCAATATCATACACTAAACTTGGTTCTACTCTCCCTTTTCTTTTCATCAATTCCCAAACAGTCATTTTTACTTTTGAAACAGGTGCATAGGTTGGATCTCTATCATTTGATAAATACCACTGGCATGCTTCGGCACAAAGTCCACAATGTATACATGTTTCTACAATAGCTTTAATTCTTGCAGTTTCTTTCCCAAAAACTGCTTGATAAGCTTTTTCTATTTTTTCTGGTGTTATTCTTTTTATTGTCTCATCAAGACCAGGATCCTCTATTTTAGGTCTTACATATTCAGGAAAATGAGAACTTACATATACTTCTTTTTCTTCTGAAACTTCCGGCTTAATTGCCATTATTTATCCCCCCTTATTTTTTTACCAATCCTTTGTTTTCCAACTTGCTGCTTGAGAAGCCATCCAAGCCCTTGTAAAGAAGAAGTAATACATATGAGTAAGTCTTGTAAATGGAATAGCTATAAGCATTATCTCCCCAAATAGAATATGAAGATTTAACATAGCCCTATAAGGTAATAGCCATTGATAATGAGCTAAAAAACCTGTTAAGAAAGTAAAAAGACATATAAATACAAAGATAAAATCAGAATAGGTAGTAACAAATCTAACTGTAGGATCAAATATTCTTCTTCCAATAAAAAATAAACACCCAATAATTACAAAAATTGACCAAACATCTGCTACAGTCTCTGGTAAAGTCCACCAAGAAATTTTCCAAGATTCATACCATAAAGCATTATGGGCATAAAGAAAAATAGGAATAAAAACTATACCTGTATGGAAAACAAAAGTAAAAAGGGTAAAGTAAGGTCTAAGCCTCCAGCTTCTTGAACCAAAAGGAATTAACCAATGAAAATAAGATTTAATAGCTGCTTTAAGATTAATAAAAGGTAACACAACTTTCTCTTTCTTAGCTAAATTTATTAAGGTGTAAATTCTATAAATACTTCCAACTATAAAAACTATAAAAGTTATCCATACCATTGGACCTCTTAAAAAACTGTAAAGAGCTACACTTTCTAAAAACCCCATATCCTTCCCTCTTTATTTATATTTCATTAACAGAAAAAACTTTTCTGCAATATTTACCATCTTTTATACATCTTACAAGAATTTTAGAACCATCCGGACTAAAAACAGGGTCCCATAACCATTCATAGGCTTCTTTACTAACTTTTCCATCAACTACAATAAAATATTTTCCGTCTTTTTCTGCTCTAACAGCTATTTTATCCCCCTTAGGAGAAAACACAGGGTCCCATACATTATCAAACCAAGTTTCCCAAGGATATCCGTCAACTGCTATGGTCCATTTATTATTATGTTTTACTACAGCAGCTACCTTTTTACTATCTGGACTAAAATGAGGATCTAAAACCATCTGATTAAAAGTAATCTTCCAAGGATTCCCATCTATAGCTACAGTCCATTCTCCCGAAGCTAAAGCTACAACTGCTGCTATTTTTTTACCATCAGGACTAAATTTTTGTTTCCAAACTTGCAAAAAGTAAGGCCATATAGGATCTCCATTTTTAGCCAAAGTCCATCCTTCTTGTGTTTGAACAGGTGCAATTACATCAGAGCTTTTGGGGACAAAAATGGGCTCCCAACAACCCCCGAATTCTTTATTCCAAGTTTTACCGTCAACTGCTATAGTATATTTAGAAAGATCAGTCATTACACAAACTGCTACATGATTCCCATCATCGCTAAATACACCACCATAAATACTCATAAATGAATTATCCCAGGGTATACCATCAACTGCAATAGTATAATTTTTTTCATAAAACCAAAAAATATCTAATTCTCTTCTTGGATTTATCTGCACACGAGAAGCTGTTCTTCGACCATCAGGACTCATTATTACGTCTCTCACTTCAACAAAAAGATTTTCCCAAGGTTGATCATTAAGACAAACTCCTTGGGTCATTTCTGGAGTTCTAAAATTAATGGCTATACTTTTGGTGTCAGGACTTAAAGTTAGATTCCATGCCATATCAAAAGTATTTTCCCAACGAGTTTCACCTTTCTCTCCTATTATTAAATTCCACTGATAATCTGCATAACCAAGACAAATAGGCTCATTATCTAAATTAAACTTAAGAGAATACATCCTATCAAAAAGTTCTTCCCAGGTCTCTTCATTTACACATAAGGTAAATTTACGAGTTTCAGGTTGAACAATTCCTGCAATTTTTTCTCCATCAGGAGAAGGAGTAAGTTCTCTTATATCAATAAATTTTTCCTTCCACTCGTTTATATTTGCAATTACTTTATTCTTAGTCTCCCAATCCCAACCTTCTCTCATTAAAATTATCCTCCCTCTAAGGATACTTTTAAATTTAAAATTTTGGTAAAACTCTCCAAAAAAGTCAAGAGCATAAAAATCTTAAAAATCAACGTTTTTGAAAGATTTTTTCAAAAAAAATTAAAAAAAATCTTTCTTTTTTTAACTTTTCACGTCTTTTAAATTATATATTCATTTCTCAAAAAACTTCTGATAAAACAAAACTTCTTCTTTAAAATTTTTACCTTCCAAAGTTTTTAGCCAATCTTTAGGATATCCCATAAATTTTGGCTTTCCTTCTTCAATTTCTATAATCCATTCACTTAAAAATAAGGTTATTAAATTAGTATCTAAAATAACTATAGTAATATTTTTTCTTTTTAAGGTGTTTAGCCAATTTGCAAAATATTTAATGTCTTCTAAATGTAACCCCTGTAAAGGATACTCTAAAAAGAGATAATCAAATTTTATATTACTTAGAAGTTTTCTTGCTATGAAAAGCCTATTTCTTTCTCCTCCTGAAAGTTCTTCAATACTCTGTCCTAACTTTAAATAAGAGAGATTAAGTTCTTTAAGCAGTTGAACTTTTTCCTTTAGTTGATAAACACCGCCAAATATAGACAATATCTCTTCTATAGTAAAATCAAAAATTTCAGAAATTTTAAATCCTTTGTAAGTTAAATTTAACACTTCAGGATTTAAACGTTTGCCAAAACATTCTTCACAGATAGAGCTAAGTTTTAAATTTTCTGTTTCCCAAATTCTTTTTCCTTTACCTTTACAGCTTGAACAAACCCCTTCCTTGGTATGAAAACTAAAATTCCTTTGAGTTAGTCCTTTTATCCTTGCAGAGGGGAGTTTAATCAATATTTCTTTTAAATCATCCCAAATACCTGTATAACTTATTATAAGGTCATCCCTACCTTTAAGTTCTTTTGCTTCAATTTTTAAAATTTTTCCTTCTTCTTTCAAAACCTCATAAAGCTTTTCAAAAAATGGGGTTTTTTTGCTACCTATTTTCCCATAAATTAAATTAATCCCCTCTTTTAATAGATTTACTTTCTGTTTCTCTACAAAAACCTCAATTAGTTTTTTTTCCTTAGGATAGTCTTTAGAAATAAAGGATAAATCTATAAGTTTTCTTTTTCCCTTTAAATATTGAGAAGTGAGAGTATCAGGTTTTTTAAAAAATTCTTCTTTAAAATCTGCTTTAATTAAATAACCTCCCCTTTCTCCTCCTTCTGGACCAAGTTCTATTATATAATCAGCATTTTCAATAATATAGGGATCGTGTTCTATTAAGATTACCGAGTTATCATGGTTTATTACATTTCTTAAAAGAATGAGAAGCTTTTTCTTTTTATCTATATCTAAACCCAGTGTCGGCTCATCTAATATATAGATAACTTTATTTAAATTGATACCAAAAATAAGAAGTAATTCTAAAAGTTTTCTTTCTCCAACAGAGAGATTAAAAACTGGAGTTGAAAGCTTTAAATAATCTATCTCTAAAAATAGGGCTTTTTCTAATTTAAAAAATATAGATTCAAACCATGATTTCAAACCCTCAGGAATATTCAGTTCTTTTAAAGCATAATAAAATTCTTTTATAGATAAAGCAAGCCATTCTTTTATAGATTTTCCTAAAAGTTTACTTTCCAAAATAACAGAAGTTATTTTTAATCCTTCACAATCCTTACAAACTTCTTTACCTTTATATCCATATCCTTTACAAGATTTACATTTTATCCATTCTGTTAAAAGTTGGGTTCCACATCTTAAACAAATAGGTTTAAGATTAAAAAAATATTCTCCTCCTTTTAAAAATTTAAGAATTATTCTTCCTTGATTTAAACTTTGACTTATTCTTAAATTTTCCAAAAATCTTTCCATAGATCCCTTTTCTTTCACCATCCTATCAAGCAAAAGATATATTCTTTCAATTTTAGCTGGAATACTTTCTTCAGAAAGATCAATTTCTTTGTCATCAATTATATATTTGGTATATCCTTGAAAAATCAAAAATTCTAAAGCTTTAGGTGAACTTTCTGGAAGAGGTAAAAGGAAATAAAATTTTTCTCCTTCCTTCAAATTTTGGTACCATTTTATAATTTTATTAAGATTGGTTACCTTATTAAATTCTCCACAAGCAGGGCACTTATATTCTCCAAATTCTTCAAAAAGTAATCTTAAGGTTTGATATAGGAAAAGAAATTCTCCTATAGTTTTATAGGGATGCCAATTTTTAACTCCTTGAGTCATTGCTATGATAGGTGGTAAAGGGGAAACAAATTTAGCTTTAGGAACTACATTTAAACTAACTTCTTGAGAATAGTTTAATATTTGAAAGAGTCTATTTTTAGCTTCCTCAGCTATAGTATTAATTGCTAAAGAACTTTTTCCAGAACCAGAGGGACCAGTTATTACTACTAAGGAGTTGAGAGGAATTTTTAAATCTATACCCTTTAAATTATGAGTATAAACTTCTTTGAGTTCTAAATAAGACAAGGTTACTTTTTAGATAAATTTCTCAATTTTTTTAGCCAAGCCATAAATTCTTCATAAGTTAAAGTATTTAAAATATCCTTTTTTTCGCACCAACCTCTTCTTGCAACAGCTGTTCCAAGGGGTAAATATTCTAATTGATCTATAAAATGTGCATCAGTTCCTATAATCAGAGGTATGCCCCTTTCTTTAGCTGCTCTTGTGTTTATATCATCTAAATCAAGCCTCTTATAATAAGCATTTATTTCTAAAGCTTTACCATATTCACTTGCCACTTCTAAAATTTTAGGCATATTTACTGCATAAGGTTCTCTTTCTCCTATAACTCTTCCTGTAGGATGAGCAATAGCGTGAACTAAAGGATGTTTTAGAGCTGAAATTATCCTATTAGTAATTTGTTCCTCTGTTTGTTGAAATCCTGTATGAATAGCTGCAATAACAAAATCTATCTCTGCTAATACTTCATCAGGATAATCTAAAGTGCCATCAGAAAGGATATCAACTTCGGCTCCAAAAATTAATTTAACTTTCGGAGACCTTTTATTTAATTCTTCTATATGCTTCTTTTTTTTGAAAAGATCTTCGATAGGGACACCACCCGCAACTTTTAATCCTTGTGAATGATCACATACTGCTACCCAAGAAAGACCCATTTTTTCAGCTTTAGCTATTATTTCTTCTAAACTTGCAGTTCCATCACTATATTTGGAATGCACATGACCATCACCTAAAATTTCATTATATTCAACTAACTTAGGTAATTTACCTTGCAAAGCTGCCTCTATTTCTCCTCTATCTTCTCTTAACTCCGGAGGGATAAAAGGAAGTCCAATGGAGGCATAAACTTCTTCTTCTGTCTTTCCTGCAATTTTTTCTTCTCCTCTAAATACTCCATACTCATTTATTTTTAATCCTCTTTCTAAAGCTAGTTCCCTAACTCTTATATTATGAGCTTTTGAACCTGTAAAATAAGCAAGTGCTGCACCCCAAGAATCTGGTTCAACTACTCTTACATCCATCTGAATACCTGTCCTAAGTCTCACACTGGTTTTAGTTTCTCCAAAAGCTATTACCTCCTCAACTAAAGGAAGTTCAGTAACTTTTTTCATTACCTTTTCTGGCTGAACAGAAGTAATAAGAATATCTATATCCTTTACTGTTTCTTTTTTTCTTCTTATGCTTCCTGCTACAGCAATATTTTCAACAGGGCTTTCTCTTTTAAGAGTTTCTATAATTTCTTCAGCTAAAGGTAAAACTTCTCCAAGAGGTCTCCTTCCTCTTTTTTCTCTAAAAAGAGCTATGCCTTTTAAAATATTTTCCTCTGTTTTCCAGCCAAAACCTGGTAATTTTGCTATTTTATGTTCTTTACAAGCTTTTTCTAACTCTTCAATATTTGTAATTCCCAACTTTTCATAAAGAACCTTTACTTTTTTAGGTCCAAGACTTGGAATTTCTAAAAAATCCAATAATACTAAAGGAATTTCTTTCTTTAATTCTTCATAAAGAGAAAGTGTCCCTGTTCTTAAAATTTCTTTTATCTTTCCTGCTAAATCTGCACCTATGCCAGGTAATTTTTCTAATTTTCCTTGTTTGGCCAATTCTTCTATATCTGTAGTAAGTGCCTCAATAGTTTGAGCTGCCTTTTGATAAGCTCTTATTCTATAAGGGTTATCCCCTTTTATCTCTAAAAGCGCTGCTACTTTATTAAAAATTTCCGCTACTTCTTTGTTTTTCATTCTAATTTTAAAAATTTTATAAGCTTTTTCAGACTTTACAAGATTTAATAAGATGCATTTATTAAATAAATTTACTACATTTTCTTCCATTTTCTAAAATTTCCTAAAAATTTCTCTTTTTTTAAAATTTGACTTTTTAGAAATCTTATGTTATTTTACTTAAAAATTTTTCTTTATAAAAGAAAAATGAAAAAGTTTTTACTTATTTTAATCAATTTTTTTATATTCTTAATCTTTGCAAATTTTGATTTTAGCATTGCAACTACATCAGATTTTTATCCAGAAGTCAATGCTATTTGTGCTGTAGCCATTGATGGAAAGACAGGAAAAATTCTTTATGCTAAAAATCCTCATTTAAAGATACCTCCAGCAAGTACTGTAAAATTAGTAACTGCAATGGTAGTTCTTGATCGTCTTTCTTTATCAGAAAAAATAAGAATATCCAAAAATGCTGAACAGACACCAAGTGTAGCTCCTAAATTATATGAAGGAGAAGTTTATACAGTAAAAGACCTTCTTTATCTTTTACTTATGAAGTCTTCTAACCAAGCAGCGGTAGCCCTTGCTGAAGCTGTTGCTGGATCAGAGGAAAATTTTTCTGTATTAATGAATAAAAAGGTTTATAGTTTAGGACTAAAAAATTCTCATTTTGTTACAGCTTCAGGATTACCTGCTCCAAATCAGTATACCACTCCTTATGAATTGGCTATTATATTTTATGAAGCTTTAAAATATCCTTTAATAAAAGAAATTATAAGCACTCCAGTTAAAGTAATAACTTCAGAAACAGGAAGAACTTTAATAATTAAAAACACAAATAAACTTTTAGATGATTCTGAACCAGAAATTAATATTATTGGAGGAAAAACTGGTTTTACCCGGGCATCTAAACATTGCTTAGTAAATGGAGCTTATGTAGAGGATAGATTGATTATAACTTCGGTATTAGGCTCCCCAAATAGAGAATCTCTTTGGAGGGATTCCAAAAATCTTATAAATTTTGCTAAAATGGTTTTAAATCATAAAATATCTCCTGTATATATTACTACAGTAGTAAATACTAATGTTTTGGCAAATGAAAATTTCAAAAAGCCTTACTCAAGAATTTACAAAAAAGCTAAATTAGGTTATAATGAATATGCTAAGAAGAAAGGTTCTAAAAAGATGATAGCAAAAAGAATGGGCTCTAAAAAGATACTAGCTAAGAAGGATTCTAAAAAGATATTTGTTAAGTCTAAAAAATCTTCTATAGCAAAAAATATCAAAATTAAACATACTAAATCTTAAAAAATTTTTGGAGTCTAATTTATGCATATTGCAGTAATTGGTGCCGGATATGTGGGTTTAGTATCAGGAGCTTGCCTTGCAGACTTTGGAATGAAAGTTATTTGTGTAGATAAGGATGTTGAGAAAATTGAAAAATTAAAAAAAGGAGAGGTACCCTTTTATGAACCTGGTTTAGAAGAATTAGTTAAGAAAAATATTAAAGCTGAAAGACTTTATTTCACAACAAATCTTGAATCTGCAGTAAAAAATTCTTTAGTAATTTTTATTTGTGTAGGTACTCCTTCGAATCCAGACGGATCTGCTGATTTAACTCAAATTAAAGAGGTAGCTCTTTCTTTAGCAGAAGTAATAGATGAATATAAAGTAATTGTTACCAAAAGTACTGTTCCAGTAGGAACAAATCGTTGGATAAAATCTTTAATTGACGCTAATAAAAAAAGTGACGTAGCAGTTGATATTATTTCTAATCCGGAGTTTTTAAGAGAAGGGGCTGCTATTGAAGATTTTATGCATCCAGATAGAGTTATAATAGGTGGAGAAAGTGCTTATGCTATTGCTATTATCAAAGACATTTATCGTCCTCTTTATTTAGCTGAAACACCCTTTATTATCACTAACCTTGAAACAGCGGAACTTATTAAATATGCATCAAATGCTTTTTTAGCAACAAAGATCACTTTTATAAATGAAATAGCTAATTTTTGTGAAAAAGTGGGAGCTGATGTAACTGTAGTTGCTAAAGGTATGGGGCTTGATCCAAGAATTGGACCTAAATTCTTAAATCCAGGACCAGGATTTGGAGGTTCCTGTTTTCCGAAAGATGTCAAAGCTCTTGTACAACATGGAAGATCTATAAGTTCTCCTTTTAAAATTTTAGAGGCAGTTCTTGAAGTTAATGAAAGACAAAAATTAAGAGCAATTGAAAAGTTGGAAACCTATTTAGGGGATCTTTCTGGAAAAACTATATCTATCTTTGGCCTATCTTTTAAACCAAATACAAGCGATGTTAGAGAAAGTCCTGCTTTAGTGATAGTACCTACATTGATCAGAAAAGGAGCTAAAGTTAGAGTTTATGATCCTGTAGCAATGGATGAATTTAAAAAAACTATAGGAGATTTAAATATTGAATATTCAAACAATCCTTTAGAATGTGCCAAAGATTCAGATGCCATAGTAATCCTTACAGAATGGAATGAATTTCGTTTCCTTGATTTATCTCAAATTAAAAAGATTATGAGAACTCCGGTTCTTATAGATATGAGAAACATATATGAACCTTCTATAGTAAAAAAACTTGGTTTTAGTTATTCTGGAATAGGAAGAGCTTAAAATTCTTGCAAAAAGGGATTATTTTCTTTTTCTTCTCCTATAGTTGAAATTGGTTTAGGTCCATAATCGTGTCCTGGATAAATTTTGGTATCATCAGGAAGAATTAGAAGTTTCTTTTGAATCGATTCTATCATCTGAAAATAATTTCCTCCAGGAAGATCTGCTCTTCCTACAGCTTCTACAAAAAGGGTATCTCCTGTAAAAAGAACTTTATGTTTTTCATTATAAAAACAACTTGAACCAGGAGAATGTCCAGGTGTATGAATTACTTTTAAATACTCATTACCAAATTCAATTGCCTCCCCCTCTTCAAATACTTTATCTGCTCTTGGATTCTCAGTAAAACCCCAAGATTTAAACATAGAAAAATTGGTAGGATCTTTAAAAAACTCTTCATCTAATTTATGGACTAAATACGGAGCTTTTAACGCTTTCCTTAAATATTCAACTCCAGCTACATGATCAGCATGAGCATGAGTCCCCAAAATAGCTACTATTTTTATATCAAGCTCTTTAACCTTTTCAAGAATTCTTGGATCTGCATCTCCTGGATCAATAATTATTCCCTCTTTAGTTTCTGGAGAATATACTATATAGCAGCAAACTTCTAAAGGCCCAACTATTAATCTTTCTATTTTCATCTTTTCCTCTTCTGAGATAATTTTTCTAAAATCTCTTTCACTGCGGATTCAATATTTAAATTATCAGTATCTATTCTAAAATGAGAAAATTTTTCATATAGAGGCATTCTTTCTTTTAAAATCTCAAAGATTTCTTTTTCTAAATCTAAATTTTTAAGAGCTGGTCTTTGAAAAGAAGTTTTTTCATCTTCTTTTATTCTTTTTATTATAACTTCAGGTGAAGAATATAACCATACTACTAAGCTATTTTCTAAAAGATTTTCCATTTCTTCTTGATGAAGCACACTTCCTCCTCCCAAAGCAATTACTATTTCTTTTAATTCTTTAAGTTTTTTCATTTCTTCTTTTTCTATTTTTCTAAAATAGCTCCAACCTTTTTCTTCTACTATTTCTTTTATAGTTTTACCTAATTTTTTTTGAATTTCTTCATCAAGATCTAAAAATTTCCACTCTAAAACTTCTGCTAATTTTTTTCCGATAGTAGTCTTTCCTACACATCTAAAACCAATTAATATAATCTTATCCATAAAGCTTTTCTATATATTTCCAAAATTCTGGAAAAGACTTAACTACACATTCAGGATTTTCTATTTTAATACCCTCTTTTTTTAATCCTAAAATAGCAAAAGACATAGCAATACGATGATCATCATAGGTATTAATAATTGCGGATTTAAATTCTTTAGTCCCTTCAATTATAGCTCCATCTGGTAATTCTTCTACTTTAACTCCAAGTTTTCTCAATTCTGTAACCATAGCCTTGATTCGATCAGTTTCTTTATAACGTAGATGCGGAGCTCCTTTAAGAACTGTTTCCCCTTCTGCAACAGCTCCTAAAATGCATAAAGTAGGAAAAAGATCTGGGGTATCGCTAAGATCTATCTCAATCCCTTGAGGTATTCCTTCAAAACTTACTTTTACTCCTAAGGGATTTAAAATTTCAATTTTTGCTCCCATTTTTTTTATATATTCTAAAAACTTTACATCTCCTTGTTTAGAAAAGGGGTTATAATTTTCGATTATTATTTCTCCTCTTCCTAAAACAAGTGGAATAGCTAAAAAATAAGATGCTGTTGAAGCATCTGCTTCAACTTCGTAAGATATAGGTTTATAAAAAGAAGGTGAAACTTTAAATTTGTTTTCAAAAAATTCTACTTCTACTCCATAAGTTTTCATTATATTAGTTGTAAGATCTACATAAGCTTTAGAAAGAAGTTGCCCTTCTATAAAAATTTCTAAACCATTAGGTAAATAAGGTCCTATAAGAAGAAGAGCAGAAATAAATTGACTGCTTATATTACCAGGAAGACTTATTTTTTGAGAAATAAGTTTCCCTTCCTTAATTCTTATGGGTAAAAATCCCTCTTTTTCAAGACATTCAATATGAGAGGAAAGTTTTCTTAAACTTTCAATTAAAGAATCCATTGGTCTTTCATGAAGTCTTGGTTTTCCATAAATCTCCACATAAGAACCTTTACCTAAGGAAGCTAAAGCTATAAAAAATCTTGCACCGGTGCCATTATTTCCTAAGTATACTTTTTTTCCTGAAAGAAGAGGAGGAAATCTTCCTTCAACTTCCCAAATATTTTCTTTTTCTTTTATATTTACTCCGATAGCTTTTAAAGCATCTTTTAGTAAAAGAGTATCTTCACTTATCAAAGGATTAATAATCTGAGAAACTCCTTGGGCAAGAGCACTACATATAAGGGCTCTTTGAGTTAAACTTTTAGAAGCAGGAAGCTTTAAACTGATCTTTTCAAAATATTTTAAGGGTTTTACTTCTTTGATATTCATTTTAAAATTTCTTTTTCTATTCTTTTTGCTTCTTCATATAGAGCTTTTTTCATTAACTCTACAGGGGGTTCTATACCTGTCCAAAGTTTAAATTGTTCAACTCCTTGATAAAGAAGCATTTGCAACCCATCGATTATTTTTCCGTATCTTTCAGCTATAGACAAAAATTTAGTTTTTAAAGGCAAATAAACTATATCCATAGCAACTTTAAATCTGGAAATTATCTCTTCTTCAACTGGGGTTTCCCAGGATTTTAATCCTACACTAGTTGTTTGAATAATAATATCCCCCTCTGCATTCTTTAGTTCTTCCCAAGGTTTTGCAATTATTTTAAATTTTTCTTCTAAAATTTTAGCTTTTTCAAAGGTGCGATTATAAACATGGATTTTCTTTGCCTTACTTTTTATAAGAGCATAGATAACTGCTTTTGAAGCCCCTCCAGCTCCTATAACAACAATTTTTTTATCTCTAAGTTCTACTCCATTTACTTCAAAAGCCTTTATAACACCTATCCAATCGGTATTGTATCCTTTTAAAATACCTTCTTTATTTAAAACAGTATTAACTGCCCCAATTTCATAAGCTATTTCATCTATTTCATCTAAATATTCTATAATTTTTTCTTTATGAGGAATAGTTACAGAAAGACCTTTTATATTAAGAGCTTTTATTCCCTCTACAGCTTTTGCCAACTGATCAGCACTTACTCTAAAAGCTCCATATACTGCTCTTATATTTTTTTCTCTAAAAGCAAGATTATGCATTATAGGAGACAAAGAATGACTTACAGGATCTCCAATTATTCCATAAACTTCATACATAATTATTTAACTTATCATTTGTTTAAGATTATTATAAATTTTGAGAGCTGATTTTATATCAAATTGCCCTGGAGCAACCACTTCTTTTTTAGAAAAAACTACATAAGTAAAGGGAGATCCACAAAATAAAGAGAGTATTCTACTAAGTCTTCCCTTTTCTCCCATACCAAAGCTTATTAACTCAATTCCCCTTTTTTTAGCTAAAAAGATAAGATTTAAGAGTTTAAAGGAGTCCTCAAAAGTTTTACATAAACAAACTATTTTAGCTTTTTTTACTTTTCTTTTTTTCATTTCCAAAAGTATTTTTATCAGATAATTTTCAGATGGAGTTTTTTTGAAATCATGATAAGAAAACAAAATTTTATCAAGATCCAAATCTTTCAATTTAGTAGAAAATTTTTTAAAAAATTTCCACTCTAAATCAACTAAGTAAAAATTTTGTTTTAAAGCCCAAGAAATCCATTTTAATTTAAAATCATCTGAGAATTTTTTATAACCACCCTCTTCATAGCTCCTAAGGGTAAATAAAAATTTGTAGGGTAATTCGAGAAGTTTTTCTAAATATGACGTGTTTAGCTCTTCCAAATAATCTGCTCTTATTTCAAAAAAATCAGTATATTTAGCTCCTTTTTTTATTGTATCTAAAAGTTTTTTATAGGAGGTTTCTGCTACAGTGATGCAAAACATTTAGATATCAATTTGGGAAAGATAGTTAAAAATCATCTGGTCATAATTACTTGTTAATTTAAAAACCTTTTTAGCAAGTTCGAATCTTGTTTTTAATGTTGTATTTCCGTACTTTTTGATTTCTTCTAAAACTAAGGGATAATCTTCCTTATCAACAACTACTGTAACGTATTTAAAATTTTTAGCTCCTGCCCTTATTAAGGTTGGACCTCCAATATCAATGTTCTCTATAGCTTTCTCAAGATTTGCACCTTCTTCTACAACTTTTTCAAAGGCATAAAGATTAACCACTATTAAATCTATGGATTTTATTTCATATTTCTTAATAGTTTCTAAATGTTCTTTTTCATCTCTTTTAAAGAGTATACCTCCATGAACTTTTGGGTGAAGAGTTTTTACTCTTCCTTCAAGTATTTCCGGAAAACCTGTTAAATGAGAAATATCAATTACTTTAACTCCTCCTTCTTTTAGAACTTTTGCTGTTCCACCTGTAGAAATAATTTCTATACCAAGATTTTCTAATTCTTTTGCAAATTCAACAAT
>Ga0078972_1007599_pt1 | contig 23911 bp, 20 predicted proteins | sample YelNatPaOPGAMG01_FD_67568 | JGI IMG/M metagenome (GOLD analysis project Ga0078972, IMG submission 67568) | Hot spring thermophilic microbial communities from Obsidian Pool, Yellowstone National Park, USA - OP-RAMG-01 (SPADES assembly) (version 2) | ecosystem: Environmental > Aquatic > Thermal...
CTCGCGAAACTCCGCCAGCACCATCTCCAGGCCCTGCCGCAGAAGCGCCCCTTCGTCTGCCGTGATCACCCCGGCTCTCTCCAGGGCGCCAGCATAGGCAATGCTGCCCTGGATGTCCTCGTTGTACAGGCGGCGATCGAACGGAAACGAAGCGTTGAAACGCTCCATGAGAGCGTCAGTACCGCCGCTGAACCGCCCACCCCAGAGCTTGCTCATGCAGCGGCAGCCTCACCCTTGGCTGAAGCGAGCCAACAACGCCGTCTCGAGGTCAGGCCGAGCAGGACGTCAAGTGCGGTAGTTAGCATTGATCGAGACGTACTCGTGAGAGAGGTCGCAAGTCCAGACGGTGACATCCGCATCACCCATCCCCAGGGCGATCGTGATCGCGACATCAGTCTCGGCCAGGATCTGCGAGGCCCGCTCCTCGTCAACCTGGAAAGGACGGCCGTTGTGCACCAGGTGCAGGTCGCCCAGCCACATATCCACCGCTTCTGGCTCGACTTCCACCCCACTGTAGCCGACAGCACACACGATCCGCCCCCAGTTGGCGTCCTTGCCATAGATTGCCGTCTTCACCAGCGGCGACTTTGCCACCGTCATCGCCACCTGGCGCGCCTCTGCCCGGTTGCGCGCACCGGTAACGTGCACAGTGACGTGCTTGGTGGCACCCTCGCCGTCGAAAGCGACCATCTTCGCTAGCTCTGTGGCCACGTAGGTGACCGCATCCCTCAGTTGTTGATACCCCTCGCTCTGCGGCCCACTTATCTCACGCCCGCCTGCCGCACCGTTCGCCAGCAGCAGGAAGGTATCGTTGGTGCTCATGTCGCCGTCCACGGTCACGCAGTTGAAGCTGCGGTCGGCCGCGTAACGGATGATCCCGTCCAGAGCCCCTGGTGCGACGCTGGCATCGGTGGCAACGGCCACTAGCAGAGTAGCCATGTTGGGGCTGATCATGCCTGCACCCTTCGCCATGCCAGCCACGGTCACTTCCCGCCCCTCGATGCTGAGTCGGGCTGCCACCTCCTTAGGATGCGTGTCGGTGGTCATGATGGCCCGCGCCGCTGCATGGCCACCATCAGCCGAGAGAGCGGCGGCCGCCAGCTCGACACCATGAGCCACGCTGCGCATCGGCAGCCGCTGCCCGATGACGCCAGTGGACATCACCAGCACGCGGTTAGTATCCACTCCGGTAGCCCGGCCCGCCAGGCGCGCCATCTCTCGCGCATCCTCTAGCCCTTCCGGCCCGGTACAGGCGTTGGCGCAGCCACTGTTGGCCACGACGGCCCGCACTCCGCGAGGGTCAGCCAGAATGGCCTCGCGATCGTAAAGCACGGGTGCCGCCTGAAACCTGTTGGTGGTAAAGACACCGGCGCAGCTTGCCGGCCTGTCGCTCACGAGTAAGGCCAGGTCCAGCGCTCCGTTCTTCTTGATGCCACAGGCGACACCAGCAGCGCGCCAACCTTTCACATCGGTGATGCAGCCACCGCTCAGCGGCGCAAAGGTCTGGCTCTCAGACATTAGCTCTGTCACCTCACACCCTCAGTCGCGCTTGAATTGGCTGTAGTCCGGGCTGGGCAACTCGCCGCTCGGGCGCAGACGCTCGTGCAAGAGAGCATTAACCTGAAGCGGTAACCCGAAGCAATTGATGAACCCCTTGGCGTCCATCTGGTCATAGACATCGTCGCGACCGAAGGTGGCGAAATCCTCGCGGTAGAGGCTGTAGGGCGAGCGCCGCCCAGCTACGATGCAGTTGCCCTTGTACAGCTTCAGGCGAACGGCGCCGGTCATGTACTCCTGCGTGCGGTTGACGAAAGCGTCCAGGTCCTCGCGCAGCGGCGAATACCATTGGCCATAGTACACTAGCTCAGCGTAGCGCTGGGCGACCAGGTCCTTGTAGTGCATCGTCTCCCGGTCCAGCACCAACGATTCCAACTCGCGATGCGCCGTGAGGATGATCGTGCCCCCCGGCGTCTCGTAAACGCCGCGGGATTTCATCCCCACCAAGCGGTTCTCCACCATGTCGCAGCGGCCGATGCCATGTTTGCCACCAAGCTGGTTGAGCCGCGTGACTAAGTCCACCAGGCCCAGGCGCTCGCCGTTGATGCCGACGGGCATGCCCTTCTCGAAGTCCAGAGTAATATACTCTGGCTCGTCCGGAGCCTGCTCTGGAGCGACGGTCAGCATGTACATGTCCTCGTCTGGCTCAGCCCAAGGGTCCTCAAGGATGCCGCCCTCATGGCTGAGGTGCCAGATATTGCGGTCGCGGCTGTAGATCTTCTTGGTGGTGACTGGCACCGGTATGCCGTGCTCCTCGGCATAGCGGATCTCGTCCTCGCGCGAGCGGATGTCCCACTCCCGCCAGGGTGCAATAATGGTGAGGCGCGGGTTCAGCGCCTTGTAGGTGAGTTCGAAACGCACCTGATCGTTGCCCTTGCCCGTAGCCCCATGGGCGACGGCATCCGCACCTTCCATCTCAGCCACCATGACCTGATGCTTCGCGATCAGGGGACGGGCAAAAGAGGTGCCCAGCAAGTACTTGCGCTCATAAATGGCACCAGCACGGACAGTGGGCATTATGTAGTCGCGGATGAATTCCTCGCGCAGGTCATCAATGTAGATCTTGCTAGCACCGGTGCGCACCGCTTTCTCGCGCAGGCCTTCCAGTTCTTCCTCCTGCCCGAGGTCAGCAGTGTAGGCGATCACCTCACAGCCGTAGTTCTCGCGCAACCACGGTATGATGACCGATGTGTCCAGGCCACCGGAGTAGGCCAGCACCACCTTGTTCACCTTTCTCTTCGCGACCATGAAACCTCCAGATCTTGGGACGCACGCGTCGGCCAAAACGGCAGGAACTCACTGCCAGCGGGCAAGGGGCCAGCCTACCTACCGCCGCGGATGATCTGCCAGCCGAGCACTCCCAGCATACCGACGATAGCCAACAGGAAGAGCACCTGCTTCACTACAAGCGAGAGCAACGCCGCCACTGCGACAAGCAACACGACCAGGATGCCGATGCGGATGTTAAGGTTGGGGACGGCTGCCGCCAAACCAGCGGTGATGGCGGGCAGCCCCGTGAGGCCGGCCTTCACCGCGGCGCGGTAATGCTCCGTCGCTTCGGCGTTGCGTTTCAGTGCCTGCAGTGCTGTCGCCAGTGAGTACTCCACCTGCGGGTCGGGCTCGTCGCCATTCTCAGAGACCTGGCCCAGTTGATCCGCCGCCAACTCGTAGTCCTTCTGGAGCAAGGCGATCTGCCCCAGCAAGACCCGGGCACTACGGAAGTAAGGGTCAAGGTCAAGGGCGTCCACTAGCAGTGACCGCGCTCGATCGTAGTCGCGTTGGCGGGCGTAGATGACGGCCTGGTTGGAGCGAACGGTGGCCGCCTCGTATGGGTGGTCGGCCAGGAGGCTCTCGTTCTGCTCGATCAACTCGAGTGCCTTGGCATGCTCTCGCCGTTGCATGGCCAGGTAAACCTTGCCCATAAGCACACGAGCTTGCGCATCGGGATCGGTAGCGGCGCGCTCCTCCGCCTGACGCAGCAACTCCTCGGCCTCGTCGAACTTCTTCATGTCCGTGCGAACCTGGGCCTGGCGCACGTAGGCTTCTACCCGCGACGGGTCAAGCTCGATGGCCCGCGTCAGCTTGTCGTCCGCCTCCACCATCTCGTCGGCGAAATAGTGCTCTGCACCGCGCAGAGTCAAGGCCTCAGGGTTGTCGGGGTCGAGTGACAAAGCCTCCTCGATCTCGCTGACCGCATCCTCGCCCAGCCTCATGCGGCTGTAGCAGCGTGCCAGCAGCAAATGCGCCTGAATATTACCAGGCTCCCGCTCGACCAGATGCTCGAGCAGTTCTGCGGCGGCATCCGGATCACCCTTCTTGTACAGTGCAGTGGCCTTGCTCAACTGGTCCTGTTTCGCCAATGCTCGTCACCTCTCACGCCTTGGCCCGGCGGCGCTAGGTCACCTGATCGCCCGAGGCACCCAGCGACTCTCTTTCCGCCAGATTCGCCTGTCGTTGGGCGGCATGGTACTCCTGCAGCGACATCACACCCGGGTCACCAGCCTGCATTGCGTAAATTCCTTCGACGGCGGCGGAAGCTGCGGACAGGGTGGTCATGCAGGGCACATTGTAAGCCACGGCAGCCCGCCGTAAAGCGCCTTCGTCGGAGAAAGAGGCTTTCCCTAGTGGTGTGTTGATGATCAGGTCAATCTGGCCGTTCTTGATGTAATCTACTCCGTTGGGCCGCCCCTCGCTCACCTTGAGGAGCGGCGTCACAGCGATGCCCCGCTGCCACAGGTACGCTGCCGTGCCGCTGGTCGCCAGCAAGCGGAAGCCGCAATTCGCCAGTTTTCGCGCGATCGGCACCAGGTTCGCCTTGTCGTTATCGTTCACGCTCAGGAAGGCCGTCCCCTTGAGCGGCAGCGGCGACGAGATGCCCATCTGTGCCTTAGCGTAGGCAGTGCCGAAATCCGGCCCCAAGCCCATGGCCTCGCCCGTGCTGCGCATCTCAGGGCCAAGCACTATGTCAACCCCCGGGAACTTGGCGAATGGGAGAACCACCTCCTTCACATAGTAGGCCCGCGGCGTAACTTCCTCAGTGAAGCCCAGTTCCTCTAGCGTGCGCCCCAGCATGACTTTGGTGGCCAGCTTGGCCAGCGGATAGCCGATCGCCTTGCTCACGAAGGGAATGGTCCGGCTCGCCCGTGGGTTGACCTCCAGGACATAAACCACGCCATCCTTCATCGCGTACTGCACATTCATCAGGCCGATGACGTTGAGCGCTTTGGCCAACCTCACGGTGTACTCGCGCATTGTCTGCACGTGCTCTGGGGCGACCATGTACGTCGGAATGACGCAGGCGCTGTCGCCCGAATGCACGCCGGCCAATTCGATCTGCTCCATGATCGCGCCGATAACGACACGCTCACCATCGCTGATGCAGTCCACGTCCATCTCGAACGCATCCTCGAGGAAGCGATCAATCAGGATGGGGTGCGAGTGTGTCACGCGCGAGGCTTCGCGCACGTAGCGCTCGAGCTCCTCATCGTCGTAGACGATGGCCATCGCTCGCCCGCCAAGCACGTAAGACGGCCGCACGAGGACGGGATAGCCGATGCTGCGGGCGACAGCGCGCGCCTCCTCAAACGAAGTGGCAGTGCCATTCTCTGGTTGAGGGATGCCCAGCCGGCGCAACAAGGCGCCAAATCGTTGGCGGTCCTCGGCCAGGTCAATGCTATCAGGCGAGGTGCCGAGTATGCGAACTCCGGCTGCTTGCAGCCCTTCGGCCAGTTTGAGCGGCGTCTGCCCCCCGAACTGCAGGATGACTCCCAAAGGCCGCTCGATGTCTATGACGTTCAGCACGTCCTCGATGTTGAGCGGCTCGAAGTAAAGCCTATCCGATGTGTCGTAGTCGGTGCTCACGGTTTCCGGGTTACAGTTGACCATGATGCTCTCGATGCCCATCTCCTGCAGGGCAAATGAGGCATGGGAGCAACAGTAATCGAACTCGATGCCCTGGCCGATGCGGTTCGGACCGCTGCCAAGGATAACCACCTTCGGTTTGTCTGTCGGTGCCGCCTCGCACTCGCTCTCATAGGTCGAATACAAGTAGGGCGTGTAGGCTTCGAACTCGGCGGCGCAGGTATCCACGCGCTGAAACGTCGGGCGGATGCCAAGCTTGAGCCGGTGCTCCCGCACCACCTGGGCCGGGAAGGGCACACCTGGCCCCTTCTCAATGCCGAAAATGGTCGCCAGTTGCCGGTCCGAATAGCCGAAGCGCTTGGCCTGACGCAGCAAGTCCGCCGGCACGTCTGCCAGTCGGTACCGCCGTAGTTCCTTCTCCAGGTCGAGCAGGCGCTGAATCTGGTATACAAACCAGAGGTCCACCTTGGTCAGGGCGCTGACCTCGCTCGGCAACATGCCTGTTTCGAGGGCATAGCGCATGTAGAAGATGCGGTCCCGATTGGGCGTCAGTAGCTTCTCCCGCAGACGTTCCGGGTCTATGTCGTCCCGGCCATCTGCGCCAAGGCCATGGCGGTCATTCTCGAGCGACCGGATGCCTTTCTGGAGCGCTTCAATGAAAGTGCGCCCGATGGCCATCACTTCGCCGACGGACTTCATCTGGGTGCCGAGACGTTCATCTACCCCGGGGAATTTCTCGAAATTCCAGCGCGGTATTTTGACCACGACATAGTCTATGGTTGGCTCAAACGAAGCCGGGGTCTCGCGGGTGATGTCATTGGGCAGTTCGTCGAGGGTGTAGCCGACAGCGAGCTTGGCCGCGATCTTGGCGATCGGGAAGCCGGTTGCCTTACTGGCCAGCGCCGAGCTGCGTGACACGCGTGGGTTCATCTCAATGACGACGATCCGGCCGTCCTGAGGGTTCACGCCAAACTGAATGTTGGAGCCCCCCGTCTCCACGCCGACACGGCGGATGATGGCCTTAGCCATGTCGCGCATCCGCTCGTATTCTTTATCGCTCAGGGTCTGCGCTGGCGCCACCGTGATACTGTCGCCCGTGTGCACGCCCATGGGGTCGAAGTTCTCGATGGAACATATGATCACCACGTTGTCCTTGAGGTCGCGCATGACCTCGAGCTCGAATTCCTTCCAGCCGATCACCGATTCCTCGATCAGGATCTGGTGGATCGGGCTCAGGTCAATACCGCGCTGCGCCAGCTCGCGGTACTCCTCGATGTTGTAGGCTATGCTCCCGCCCGTGCCGCCAAGAGTGAACGAAGGCCGGATGATGGCTGGAAAGCCTACGTCGCGGACAACGTCCAGCGCCTCGGACAGAGTCGTTGCCAGGCCCGAACGAGGCACTGCCAGCCCGATCTCGCGCATCGCAGCCCGGAAAAGGCTCCGGTCCTCCGCGACCTGAACCGCTTCGAGCTTGGCGCCAATGAGTTCCACGCCATACCGATCCAGGACGCCACTTTCGGCAAGGGCCACCGAGACGTTGAGGCCGGTCTGGCCGCCGACGGTACTCAACAGTGCGTCGGGGCGCTCACGTTCGATGATCTTGGCTACTGTGGCCACATCGAGCGGTTCAATATAGGTGCGGTCCGCTAACTCCGGGTCAGTCATGATGGTGGCCGGGTTCGAGTTGACTAGCACCACCTCATAGCCCTCTTCCTTGAGGGCCTTGCAGGCTTGCGTGCCGGAGTAATCGAACTCGCAGGCCTGCCCGATAACGATCGGGCCTGAGCCGATGATCATGATGCGACGGAGGTCAGTTCTCTTGGGCATCAGCGACGCCCTTCCATCATCTGGACGAACAGCTGAAACGTGAGGCTGGCGTCGTGAGGGCCAGGCGAAGCCTCGGGGTGATACTGGATGCTATAGGCCGGCGCGCGGCGGAAACGCATGCCTTCCAGCGTTCTGTCGTTCAGATTCATGTGTGTGATCTCAACCGTATCCGGATCCAGCGTGCTCGGCTCGATGGCGAAGTTGTGATTCTGAGACGTGATCTCGACTGCACCGCTGGCGAGCACCTTCACCGGATGGTTGCAGCCATGATGGCCGAACTTCAGTTTGATCTTGCGCCCTCCCACCGCCAGCCCTAGCAGTTGGTGGCCAAGGCATATTCCAAATACCGGCAGCACGCCGATGAGCGAGCGCACTGTCTCCACAGTCTCAGGCACATCCTCCGGGTCACCAGGGCCGTTGGAGAGGAAAACTCCCTCCGGATCGAGCGCCATTATCTCGGCATAGGTCGTGTTGTAAGGCACGACCCATACATCGCAGCCCATATCTACCAGCCGGCGCAGGATGTTGCGCTTGAGTCCACAGTCCACGGCGACCACTCTGTACGGCCGCGCGGGCCTGGGCAGTACGGCAGGGCGGAAGCCGTCGGCGCTCGGAACCCAGCCGTCAATGCTCCCCTCCTGCCAGTGATACATCGTCTTGGTGCTGACCGACGCGACGAGTGGCTTGCCTGAGATGTCCGGGGAGTTGCGCGCCTTTTCGATAAGGCTGGCCTCATCCGAATCTAGGGTCGAGAGAACCGCTTTCTTGGCGCCGTGCGTGCGCAGATGCCGCGTGAGCGAACGCGTGTCTACACCAGCAATGGCCATCACACCATGGTCGGTGAGGTACTCGCCCAGAGTCCGTTCAGCCCGCCAGGAACTCGCGAGCGCCGAGGCATCGCGCACGATCAGCGCCTCGACATGGGGACCATCGGACTCAACATCCAGGTCGTTCACTCCATAGTTGCCGATATGAGGATAGGTCATGGTGACCATCTGGCCCTGATACGAGGGGTCGGTGATGATCTCCTGGTACCCGGTCATGCCGGTATTGAAGACGACCTCGCCGCAGCGCTCGCCCGGAGCGCCGAACGATTCGCCGTAGTAAACTTTGCCATCCTCTAGAGCCAGGATCGCCCGCAAATGAAAGTCCCCCTCTCCCCAAACGACCAATCAAGCACTGGCGCGGCCGTCGGCCGGCACATACTCATCCAGGAGCGCCTCGAGCCGCCGCGCCTTGTCTACGATCTCGTCGCTCTCGAACGAGGTGATTTCGAACAGCGGCGGCAATTGGCGGTACAGCTCGGGCAAGCCGAGGATACCTTCCACTTCCTCTCGCACCCACTTATCATAGGCGATAGGGTAGGTTCGCCTGGCGATGAACAGGGCCTGCAGAAACTCCTGGAAAGCATGGTAGAAACGGGCGAAGCACTGAAAGTGAAGCCCACGCCGCGCATACGGCTCGATGTGAGCCAGGTTGTTGAGGCAATAGCCATGCACCATCACCTGACGCTTGCGCGCCAGCTTCTCGTCGTAGTAGGGCAGCCAATGCCGGCGCAGACTCTCGAAATAGCCGCTACCTTGCCAAAGCGGAACGGCACAGGCGACGTAGTTGCCGACTTCCAGTTCAAACTCGTCTGCGCCGCTCGTATAGTCGTGGCTGCCGGGGATGAAGCAGCCGTCGCTGAACTCGACCTCAGCATTGGCGTACTTGCCCACACGTTCGAGTTGCCGAAAGATGGCTTCGCCCTGGTGGAACCGGCTCCACTCGCTCTCCAGGCGCCGCCGCTCACTTGCCAAAACCTCGGGACGTACCAGCACCAGCATGTCCAGACAGCTATCCACCGATGCCTTGCCGCGAGCGCAGGACCCCACCTGCAACACAGCATCAGCGACGACGTCCGGCCCGGTCGTGAAGAAGTCAACGATGGCCTCGGCCGCCTGCCGGTGCTCTTCGCTAGGATAGCTGACACCAAGGGGCACGCCCTCTCTCCTCCCGGTCAACCTCAAGCCATCCATCGGTCCGTAGCTAACAGCAGGCCCACAGGTGCAGCCAGCCTAACCTCTTCGGCCGCTTCGCCGTGGGCCAATGCTAGATGCCACGACCAAGAAACCGTGGACACCGTAGCAGTTCGGGACCATTCCGAATGGCAAACTATTCTAGCACGCGGGGCACGTGCGGGCTATTTCGTCTCCAGCACCATCGCCAACTCGTCGCAGTTGGGAAAACGCGGGCAGTCCAGGCATTCCCCCCAGACCTTGCGCGGTAGCGATTCCTTCGGCACCACCCGAAAGCCGAGGTGCTCGTAGAAACTCCGCTCGTAGGTGAAAGCGAACAGGCGCGGCAGTCCAAGACGGCGCCCCTCTTCGATCAGAGCCTGCATCACCGCCGTGCCGTAGCCGTGCCGCAGCAGGTCTGGGGCCACGGCCACCGCCCGCACCTCGCCCAGATCGTCCCAGAGCACGTGGAGAGCGCCACAGGCGCGCACGTGACCATCTTCCACGATGACGGCGAAGTCGCGCAGGTTCTGAAACACGTGGTTCCGCGAGCGCGGCAGCATCCGCCCGTGCGCAGCGTGCTCATTGATGATGCCGATCATCTCGTCAACGTCGCCTACCACGGCCTTGCGCAGGCCATCGCTGCGCGGGTGAGCCGCACCCGGGGCCAGGTTGATGATCACGCCTTCCTCATCGCAGTCGGGGAACTTCAGGCAGTCCACACAATCAACCCAGATCTTGCGCGGCAGGTCGCCCCTGTCTACGAAGCGGAAGCCAAGGCGCTCGAAGAACCGGCGCTGGTAGGTGAGCGCGAACACTTGTGGCAGGCCCAATTCGCCGGCCTGGCGCAGTAGCGCCTCGACAATCTGGCGCCCAATACCTGTCCCTCGCCGCTCCTCGCGTACAGCCAGGGACCGGATCTCGCCCAGGTCGCTCCATAGGATGTGCATCGCCCCACAAGCCTGCAACTCACCGTCGCGCTCGACCACGACGAAGTCACGGATGTACTGCAGGACCTGATTGAGCGGCTTGGGCAGCATCAAGCCCATGGCAGCGTAGTGATTGACCAGGGCACAGATCGCTGAAGCGTCCTGAATGCCGGCGGGCCGCAATAAGCTGCCGTCGGGCAGGTGTACCGACTCGGTGCACCCTATCTGCTCCAGGCAGGAGCCTTCTGCCACGGCCATCACTCGGCTCCGCCGGGCAGCACGCCGTCCAGTACGGCCAGGAAGTCGTCCACATGCTGGCGCTGAATGACTAGCGGTGGCAGCAGCCGCAGCACTTTCTGGCCAGCCATCGTCATGATCACACCCTGCTCGTAGCCCTTGGTGACATATGGCGCCGCATCCTCAGTAAGCTCGATGGCCCACATCAACCCCCTGCCGCGCACCTCAGAAACGATCGGCTTGTGCTGTGCAAGGCGGCGCAGGCCCGCTCCGAGATACTCGCCCACTTCCCTCACATGAGCAAGGAAACTGGGTTGAGACACGCGGCGCACGACAACTTGTGCCACGCTTGAGACCAAGGGCCCCGCGGCGAAAGTGCTGCCGTGATCGCCTTGAGCGATCGCGGAGGCGACGTCTTCCGTGACCAGGGTCGCCCCCATCGGCAGCCCGCCGGCAAGCGGCTTAGCGATGGTCATCACATCGGGCTTAATGCCAGATTGCTCGTAAGCCCAGAGCGTGCCGCTCCTACCCAGGCCGCACTGCACCTCGTCGCAGATGAGCAAAAGGTGCCGCTCATTGCACAGTTCCCGAAGGCCTTGCAGGAACTCAGCTGTGGCCGGCAGAATGCCGCCCTCGCCCTCGATCGGCTCCACGATGATGGCACACGTGCGCTCGCTGACTGCCGCCCGCGCCGATGCCAGGTTGTTGTATTCGGCAATCACCACCCCTGGAAGCAGGGGCCGGTAAGGCGCCTGGTAGTGCTCCCGGGGAGTAGCAGCCAGAGCGCCCATGGTGCGGCCGTGAAAGGCGCCGCTGAAAGCGATGATCTCGTACCGGTCGCCCCCATTGCGCCGTCCCCACTTGCGCGCGAACTTAATCGCTGCCTCATTCGCCTCTGCACCCGAGTTGCAGAAAAACACCTTGTCAGCGAACGAGTTCTGCACCAGCATCTCGGCCAGAACCGTCTGAGGTTCGGTGAGATACAGGTTGGACACATGAATCAGCCTGCGGGCCTGCTGTTCAATGGCGGCCAGGATCTCAGGGTCGCCATAACCCAAGGCATTCACGGCAATACCGGCGACAAAATCAAGGTAGCGCTTGCCGCTGGTGTCGTACAGGTAGACCCCCTCACCGTGGTCCACCACGAAACTAGAGCGCTTGTAAGTGGGCACGACGTACTTCTGATCGCGCTCGATCACTGCCTGTTCGCTATTCACTCATCTCCTCCGGCGCTCACGCGGCAATGGCTGTCCCAGCAAGGCCGCCGAGCGCGTAGATCTCCAGCCCAGCAATGTCCAGTATGCGCGCCTCAGGCACACCGGCGGATACAGCGTCGAGGGCGGAACGCACCTTGGGCACCATCCCGCCGTTGATCGTCCCCCGGGCGATCAGGGCCTCGGCCTCGACCCGTCCCAGGCGCGCCTGCACCTGGCCGTCAACCAGTACACCAGCGACATTCGTCACCAGAAGTAAGGCGCGGGCAGCTATCGCCCTGGCGATACCAAGAGCGGCATGATCGGCATTTACGTTGTACGTCTGCCCGTCGTAACCGAGCGAGATGGGCGAAATCACGGGCAGCACACCTTGGGCCAGCAGGCTGTTCAGCGCCTCGCCGTTGACGCTGCGGACCGAGCCCACGAAGCCCAGGTCGCCTGAAGGGTGCGACATCCTATCCACCCGGATCAGGCCCAGGTCAACGCCGCTCAGCCCGATGGCCTGCGCTCCTGCCATCACCAGCCGCGCCACCAGGCGCTTATTGATACTACCCGAAAGCACCATTTCGGCCACATGCAGGGACTCGGCGTCGGTTACGCGCAAGCCCTCCACGAACTGAGGCTGCAGCCCCAGCCGCTTCTGCAGGGCGGCGATCTCCTTGCCGCCGCCATGGACGAGCACCGGCCGCGGGTCCTCCAAACGCACTAGCGCGCCAACGAACCGCTCCATGAAAGCGGCATCGTCCAGTTCATTGCCGCCCACTTTGACCACCACAGTCTCCACCGGCGTCCCTCTAGTCAACACAAGCTGACCCTCTCTGAACCCCGCACCCCGAATCGCCTTTCATGACCGCGCCCAGGTGCCAGCAGCCTCCTCCCGGGGCCTTGGTTCGCGCGCGAAAGCCCGCTTGGGGTTCTCCTCGATAAGCAAACTGATAACTGATTCAGGATAGCCCTCGCGCCGCAATTCAGGCACGAACTCTTTGGGCAGATAGTCATACGGCGCCTGCTGCCCGCCGCGCGGCTCGCCCGGCCGGTACCAGCCGGCGTCCTGCGATAGCAAGACGCGCTCCCCCAGGCCCCAAGTGAAAGCACGCTCCAGCGCCGCCAGATAATAACCGTCGTCACCATTGCCAATGCCGTCGTACTCCAGGTAGCAGCCTCGTTGGCCCACCTCGCGATGGTAGGCCACATCAGGCTCGGCCTGCGTATGCACCCAGACGAAACGCTCGGCTGGCAAGCCGACTGAGGCGAGAATGTCAGCCTCTCGCACCGCCGACCGACCGCTGAGGGTATGGCTCGCTACCGTCACACCAAGTTCAGCCCCTACCCGTCCGGCCGCGCGCAGGACGCGCTCCTCGGCCGGCGTGATGCCTTCATCCGAGACGGCCAGCTTGATCAGGCCGCCAAGCACATCCGTTCCATCAATGCCCTCGACCAGTTCTTGCCTCAGCCAGGCCATCAGTCCGGCCTCGTCCATGTCCTTCACCCACGCGGGCATGAAGGCCTCGCGGTACGTGCCGGCACTGGCGACGATCGGAAACCCGGTGGCGAGGGATAGCGCTCGCAGTGCGGCTATATTGCGGCCGACACCGGCTGGCGTGCACTCGATGATGGCGGTCACTCCAGCGGCCCTGGCCTCCTCGATACGGGGCGACATCACGGCAACCACGTCCACCAGGTCTACCTCACCCCTGCCAGTGACATCAGGCGGGCGCAAGTCCGTGAGCACATGCTCGTGCGGCAGAATACAGCCTAGCTCCTCTACATCAACCCAGCCAGTGACCGTTGCCAGGCAGGCCATCTCAGCCAATCAGCCCCATGCGCTCGTCCAGGCCAAACATAATGTTCATGTTCTGTACGGCGACGCCAGACGCCCCTTTGATCAGGTTGTCGAGCGCGCAACAGACGATGATCTGGCCCTGGCGCACTTGCGTCAGCGAAATCACACAACGGTTGCTGTTGGCCACATGGGCGATAGTGGCAAGTTGCCCCTGTGGCAGAACCTGCACAAAGGGCTCGCCGGCGTAGCTCTGCTCGTAATGCGCCTGCAGCCTCTCTAGCGACCACTCCGGCTTGGTCCAGACGTATATGGTCGAGAGAATGCCGCGGTTGATCGGGGCCAGGTGAGGCGAGAACGTGATCTCGTACGGGCCGCTGCCGGCGGCGTTGAGTTCCTGCTCCATCTCGCTGATGTGCCGGTGGCGGTAACCGATATTGTACGGCGACAGGTTCTCGTTCGCCTCGACAAAGTGGCTGGTGAGGGTCAACCCGCGCCCCGCTCCCGAAACGCTCGAATACGAGTCCACGATTATCCGTGGTTCGGCTAACGCTCCCGCCCGCGCCAGAGGCAGCAGGCCCAGGATCGCCGTCTGCGGGTAGCAGCCAGGGTTGGCGACCAACCTTGCTCCCGCAATCTGCTCGCGATAGATCTCGGGCATGCCGAATACGGCCTCTTTCAATAACTCCGTCTCGCGATGATCGCGGCCATACCAGCGCTTGTAGGCAGCCGGGTCGCGCAGACGGAAATCGGCGCTCAAGTCTATCGCGCGCACGCCCGCATCCCACACCTTCCGAACCATCTCCATCGAGACGCCGTGCGGCAGGCAAAGAAAGACAACGTCAGCCTGCTTGATCGGGGCCTCTTCGGCGTGGATAAGCTCAGCGTCGTACGGGCAGGGAAAGACCTGGCTATACCTCTGCCCGGCATTTTGCTCAGAGGTGACGAATTTGACGTCCGCCTGCTGGTGGCGGCTGAAAATGCGAAGCAACTCGAAGCCGGTGTATCCCGTCGCACCGATGATGCCGATCCGAATCATCTCTGCTCCCCGCCTGGCTCAGGCCATGAAAGCGCCCCAGCCCGAGCGATACGTAGGCCGATTCTAGCCAAAAGCCGCGAACTGTGCCACACTTGGGGTCTTGCTGGGCGCACGGCCGGCGAGCAGTTGCCGGTGCGCAAAGCCATATGCTATATTAGCGCGCATGCAGGTGATTTGGCTTCGCCGGCACCCGCCACAAGCCAGGAGGGGTATCACATCAGCAGCAAAGAGTACCGCGTCAACGAGCAGATCCGGGTTCCTGAGGTCCGTGTCATAGACAGCGATGGAAAACAGCTGGGCGTGATGCCCACGCGGCAGGCCATGGCACTGGCCCAGGAGAAAAGCCTCGACCTCGTCGAAGTGGCGCCCAATGCTGAGCCACCTGTATGCCGTATAGTGGATTTCGGCAAATTCGAGTACCAACGGGCGCGGCGCGAGCGCGATGCCAGGAAAGCCCAGAAGACTATCGAAGTCAAGGAGATCCGGCTGCGCCCGAAGACTGGCGAATACGACCTTGCGCACAAGATGAACGACGCTCACCGCTTCCTCGAACGAGGGGACAAGGTGAGGTTGCGCGTGGTCTTTCGCGGGCGTGAGATGGCGCACATGGAGATGGCTCGCCAGATGCTCATGCGCCTGATAGAGCAGCTTCAGGACATCGGCACTGTGGAGCAGTTCCCCGCCATAGACGGGCGCACACTCAGCGCAGTGCTCGCCCCCAGCAAGACACGCTGACGAACCGTATGACGTTGCCTGGCCAGGGCCGGGCTTGTCTCTAGAACAGACAGGAGAACGATTGATGCCCAAGATCAAGACCCACAAAGCAACCTCGAAGAGGTTCAAGCTCAGCGGATCTGGCAAGCTACTGCGGACGCGAGGGCCCAAAGGCCACTTCCGCCGCAACAAGGCTCGTCGGGTCAAGAGCATGCTTGATGAGATGCATGTCGTCACCGATCACGCCACGGTCGAGCGTGTCCGGCGCCTGGCGCCGTATCTGAGCAAGTAAGCAGCAGGTTTCAGGGGGTATTGAGGTGCCAAGAGTAAAGGGTGGTCCGGTCACGCACCGGCGACACAAGGGGACGATCAAACTAACGAAGGGGCAGTACGGCAGCCGCAGCAAACTCTTCAGGCGCGCCAGCGAGTCCCTGATTCATTCTTTGGCCTACGCCTATCGCGATCGGCGCAATCGCAAGCGGGACATGCGCCGGCTCTGGATCACGCGCATCAACGCCGCCGCGCGCCTGAACGGGCTCAACTACAACCAGTTCATCAGTGGCCTCAGCGCTGCCGGCATTGCTCTCGACCGCAAGACGCTCAGCGACCTCGCCGTCAGCGATGCCGCTGCTTTTGCCCATCTCGCCGAGACCGCGAAATCCAGCACCGTCCGAGTCTGACCAGACGCACAAGCTCATAAAAGAGGCCGCCTCATCCGATATCCAGATGAGGCGGCTTTTTGCTGCCCGCCTTCATCACGCTCTCTCTTCGGGCGCTGTCGCATCGCGTTGGACATGCCTTCTCCGGGTGGTATAATCGCAGCCGTTCAGGAGACGAGCTGATGGATTTGCCGCCCTTCCGCTGGATCACCCAGCGTCTATCTCATGACCATCTGAGAGACATCCCCACCGCCGTGCGCCAGCAACTGGCGGCCGTGCTGCCATCGTTTCTTCCGGGCCAGCAAGTGGCCATCACCGCTGGCAGCCGCGGTGTGACCAACATACCCATTATCCTGCGTGCTGCCTGCGAGGCAGTACGCGCTGCCGGCGGCGAGCCTTTTCTCGTACCAGCGATGGGTACTCACGGCGGCGCCACTGCCGCCGGCCAGGTGGAGTTGCTTGCCAGCCTTGGCGTCACCGAAGAGAGCGTCGGTGCCCCTATCCGGTCCAGCATGGACGTAGTAGTGGTGGGCCGCACTCCTCGTGGGACTGAGGTCTACATGGACCGCATCGCCAGCGAGGCTGATGCCGTCCTCCTCGTCGAACGCATTAAGCCGCATACGGACTTCACGGGGCGCTATGAAAGCGGCCTCTGCAAGATGATGGCCATCGGGCTGGGCAAGGCCGCCGGCGCTCTGCGCATCCATAGCCTCGGCTCCAACGGCTTGCGGGACGAGATTCCCGAGGTTGCGAGAGTCATGCTTGCCGCCCGGCCGATTGTCGCTGGCTTGGCGATTATCGAGAACGCCCTAGGGCAGACGGAGCAGGTTGTGGCCCTGCGTTCGCACGAGATCCTGGAGCGCGAGCCGGCCCTGCTCGAGCAAGTCAAGCGCCACATGGCTGGGTTCCCATTCCCAGAGGCCGATATTGTGCTGCTGGATTGGGTCGGCAAAGACATCAGCGGCACGGCTATGGACAGCAAGACCGTCGGTCGGATCAGCATTGCCGGCGTCGCGGACCCTGAACGGCCGCGCATCGGCTGTCTGGCGGCGCTGGACCTCACCGATGTCTCGCATGGCAACGCGACAGGCATTGGCCTTGCGGATGTCACTACTGAGCGGCTCGCCCGCAAGGTAGACATGCAGGCCCTGCGCATCAATTCCATGGCCTCGGGCTTTTGGCAGCGTGCCAAAATGCCCATGCCGCTTCAGAGCGATGCCGAGGTGCTGCAGACAGCCATACGTGTCTCCGGCCGCCCTGCCAGCCAGATGCGCATCTGCCGCGCTCGGGACACGCTTCATCTCGAGCGCATGGTCGTGAGCGAGCCGCTCCTGGCGCAGATTGACGGCGACGTGGAGGTTGGCCCTCCTTACCAGTTTGCCTTTGACGCCGAGGGCAACTTCGCTGACCACAAGACATTTCCCGACTGAGGTCAACCTTGAAGGCGGCACTGCTAGTCAGCCCTAGCCACATAGAAATCTCCGATCTGCCGATACCAGTCCCAGGACCGGGCGAGGTGCTGATACGCGTGCGCAGCGTAGGCATCTGCGGGTCCGATGTGCACTATTTCGTGGATGGCCGCATTGGCGAGACGGTGGCCAACCAGCCGCTGATCCTCGGCCACGAGTTCGCGGGCGAGGTGGCCGGAGTGGGCCCGGGCGTGTCTGGGCTTACGGTTGGGCAGAGGGTTGCGGTTGACCCGGCGATCCCCTGTGGTCACTGCGAGATGTGCCTGCTTGGCCATCCAAACCTCTGCCTCAACATACGTTTCATGTCTACGCCTCCGGATCAGGGGGCGCTGACTGAGTACGTGGTGGCGTCGGCAGAGCGCTGCTTCCTCCTGCCGGATTCGCTCAGTTTCGCCGAAGGAGCCATGCTTGAGCCGCTAGGCGTCGCCCTGCATGCGATGCGCCTGGCCAAGCTGTTCATCGGCGATAGCGCCGGCGTTGTTGGCTGCGGCCCCATAGGTCTTCTGGTGCTGCAACTCCTGCATGCTTCCGGTGCTCTTTCCCTGGTGGCCACCGACAGGCTTGACTACCGCCTAGAGTACGCTCGCCGCTGGGGCGCGGACCTTCTGGTCAATGTCGCTCGCGAGAACCCGTCCGAAGCGGTCCACGCTTTCACTCGCGGTCGCGGGCTGGACGTAGTGTTCGAGGCGGCTGGGAGCGCTGAGGCGCCAGAACAGGCGGCCAGGCTGGCACGTAATGGGGCCCGGGTGCTTCTCATCGGCATCCCACCGGAGAACAGCTTCACCTTGACGGCTAGCCTCACCCGGCGAAAGGGGCTTACCTTGAAGGCCGTCCGGCGCATGAAGCATACCTACCAGCGAGCCATCGCTCTGACCCAGGCAGGCAGGGTGGATCTGAAGGCGCTCATCACCCACCGTTTTCCGCTCTCAGAAACGGAGGCGGCTTTCTCCCTGGTGGCGGGCCAACGAGATGGCGTCATCAAGGCGCTGGTGGAACTCTGAGAGTCTGCCGGCGATCAGGCACGGCTGGTAGGTGAGCGGCACCCAGACATTCCAGCCGCTAGGATCGCGCCGCGCAACTACACCCTGGCAGGAGGTACACATGGCCGACAAGTTCGTCATCGGCGTGGACTTCGGCACCGAATCCGGGCGGACGGTGCTCGTCAAAGTAGGCGACGGCGAGGAAGTGGCGTCACATGTCCACAGATATGCCGACGGCGTGATAGATGAGGCCCTGCCTGGCGGCAAGCGTCTCCCTCCCGACTGGGCGCTGCAGAACCCGGCCGACTACATAGAGACGTTGAAGCAAGGGATTCCGAGTGTGCTGCGCCAGGCCCGCGTCAGCGCGGACGACGTGATCGGCCTCGCCACTGACTTCACAGCTTGCACCATGCTGCCCATTGACGCCCAGGGCAATCCCTTGTGCTTCAGCGAGGAGTTCCGGGACGAACCACACGCCTGGGTCAAGCTCTGGAAGCACCACGCGGCCCAGCCCGAGGCCGACCGGATCAATGAGGTCGCCCGGCAACGCAACGAGCCGTTCCTGCAGCGTTATGGGGGAAAGATATCGTCCGAATGGTTTTTCCCCAAGGCGCTGCAGATCATTGACGAAGCGCCGCACATCTACAACGCCGCCCACAAACTGATCGAGGCGGCCGACTGGATAGTGCTTTTCCTCACCGGGGAGGAGAAACGCAATTCCTGTACGGCTGGCTACAAGGCTATCTGGGGCAAGCGATTTGGCTACCCCAGCCCAGACTACTTCGCCGCCGTTCACCCCAGAATGCGCAATATCGTGGCCGAGAAGATGTCCGAGGACATCTACCCCCAGGGCGCGAGAGCAGGCGGCCTTACTGCTCGGGCAGCTGAACTCACAGGCCTGCGAGAAGGGACGGCGGTAGCCGTCGGCAATGTTGACGCGCATGTGTCGGTGCCAGCGACGACGGTTGTTGAGCCGTGGCGCCTCGTGATGATCATGGGCACCTCCACCTGCGACATGGTCTGTGGCACAGAGTTGCATACCGTCGAGGGAATGTGTGGGGTGGTGGAGGACGGTATCCTTCCCGGGCTTTACGGTTACGAGGCAGGGCAATCCTGCGTTGGCGATCACTTCGCCTGGTTCGTGGAAAACGCCGTTCCGCCCGCCTATGCCGCCGAGGCCAGCGCTCGCGGCCTGAACCTGCACCAGTACCTCGAGGAGAAAGCGGCTCGCCTGCACCCCGGTGAAAGCGGGCTCATCGCTCTCGATTGGTGGAACGGCAACCGCTCTGTGCTGGTTGACGTTGATCTGACAGGTATGCTCCTTGGCGCTACTCTCGCCACGAAACCCGAGGAGATCTACCGTGCCCTCATCGAGGCCACGGCTTTTGGGGCGCGCATGATCGTGGATGCCTTCGAGGCCAGCGGCGTGCGCATTGATGACATAGTCACCTGCGGCGGCTTGCCAAACCGCAATCGCCTGCTGATGCAGATCTATGCCGATGTGCTGGGCCGAGAACTCAAGATCGCCGCCAGTGAGCAGGCTGCTGCTCTCGGCAGCGCGATGCACGGCGCCGTCGCCGCCGGCAGCCAGGCCGGGGGATATGACACTATCCAGCAAGCAGCGGCAAGGATGGCCAGGCTCAGCGAAACCCGCTACCGCCCCAATCCCGCTGCCAAAGCGGTGTACGACCGCCTCTACGCCGAGTATCGGACCCTCCATGACTATTTCGGCCGTGGCGCCAACGATGTGATGAAGCGCCTCAAGGCACTCCGGTCCGAGGTACTGGCCAGTGGCAGCTAGACGCCACCATCCGCTGTTTCTTCGCTCCAGACGACAGGAGTGACACGTTGGTAGACAGATCCGCGGGCCCAGTTGCGACGTCCTGGCTGGGAGACGTACTGCCACAGCCGTACACGGACATGATGCGCCAGTTCTTCGTCCACAGCGCCGATGAGATCTTGCGGCAGCGCCTGCCCGCCTATGGCAGGCAAGCCTGGGAGTTGCGCCGCGAGCAGGTCCGCGTTGGCCTCTTGCAGGCCCTGGGAGGCTTTCCGGAACGCACGCCTCTCAATGCGCGGGTCACCAAAGTGCACCGCATGGACGGCTACAGCATCGAGAACGTCATCTTCGAAAGCCGGCCAGGATTCCATGTCACCGCGAGCGTCTTCGTGCCCGAGCAGATGGTCCGCCCAGCACCAGGTATTCTGCTTCCGCACGGGCACTGGCCGAAGGGCCGGTACCAGGATGTGGTGCAGCGGCGCTGCATCGGCCTGGCGCGGCGTGGCTACGTCGCACTCTCGCTCGACGCGGTCGGTTACAATGAGCGCCAACCGCAGGGGCACCGCAATTCCTGGTTCCTGTTCAGCGCCGGCCTGACACTACAGGCCATCGAATGCTGGGACAACATCCGTGCCATTGATTACCTCTGCAGCCGCGAGGACGTTGACCCGGAGCGCATCGGTTGCACTGGTGCCTCCGGCGGCGGCAATCAGACGATGTACGTCTCAGCCCTGGACGAGCGCATCAAGGCTGCGGTCCCCGTCTGCTCGGTTGAGATGATCAGCGACTACATGGTGAAGGACTTCTGCACCTGCGAGGCAATCCCCGGCGAAGTCCGGGTGGCGGATCTGACCGAAATCTGCGGCTTGATCGCGCCGCGAGCGCTCCTGCTCATCCATGGCATACTTGACCAGGGCTTTCCGATCCTGGAAGCGCGCCGTGCCGCCTCCCGCATCCGCGACATATATCGCCTGTATGACAGCGAGCGCTTCAGCACTTTCGAGAGCTACTGCGAGCACGATTACAACGCCGAGATGCGCCAGGCGATGTACAACTGGTTCGATCGCTGGTTGATGGGTCACGACACATGCTCGGAGGAGGAGGTGGTGGATGACCGGTTGCTGCGGGCTCTGCCCGACGGCCTCCCTGCCGGCGACGCCAGCTTGGCCTCCTTGTTCGTAGAGCGGACTGCCACTTTGATGCCCAGGTCCGAGCCCACCAGTCGCCAAGCTTGGCTCGAGCGCCGCCAGGAACTCACCGCTGGCCTCTGGCAAGTGCTCGGCGGGCAACCGCTGCGCACCGGGCACGACGAACGCCTCCTTGACATCTCGCGTGAGCAAGGAGTGAGAACAGAACGCCTGTGGCTGCGCAGCGAGCCCGACATCGTCCTTCCCTGCTGCTTGCTCGTTCCTCACGGGGACGAGCCTCACGATGTCACCGTCTATCTCCTGCAGGGCGGCAAGGCCAGCCTCAGCCACGACGAGGCGCAGGCTCAGATGCGGGAGGGCCGGGCCGTCTTCGCTTTCGATCAGCGTGGAACTGGTGAGACGGCTTACCCTCATCATCTGGCGTTCCCTTCGGCATTCGCTCTCGGCCGGCCGCTTCTCGGCATGTACGTCTGGGACACGATCCGCTGCCTGGATTACCTCTGCGAACGGCCCGACGTCGCCCGTATCCATTTGGTGGCCGGTGGTTCACCCGAAGCAGCGATGGCCGGCTTGCTGACAGCAGCCCTGGACAGAAGGGTTGCCTCCGTCAGCCTCGATAGCCTGCCAGCCACCCTCGCCGTCCCCAGCGAGCAACCGGAGTTCACCACGCTCTACCTGCCCAACCTGCTCCGCCACGGCGACATCGCCGATATCGCCGCCATGATCGCCCCTCGTCCGCTGCGCGTCTCCGCCCTTCTGGATGAGCATCTGGCGCGGCTGAGTGCCGAGGACAGCCGCCAGGTGTTTCTGCCCACCCAGCGCATCTACAGTCTCATGGGAGCGCCAGCAGCGCTCGAGCTGCCGTTCGGATCCGTCTAGAGTGATACTGTGGCGCTATTGTATTGGCGCCAGTCTTGCTGTAAGCTGTAGCCAGGTATGCCGTAGCGCCGGCCGAGCAAAGGCCCGCGGTTCAGGCTGCTCAGTTAGTTTGGTGGAGGACACAGTCATGGCCCTCAGTTTCACGCATCACGATGGGCGCGACGCAGGTGCGCTTACCCTGTATGCTCTCAGCACATGCGTATGGTGCAGGAAGACCAAGGCGCTCCTACAGCAACTGGGCGTCGCCTATGACCACGTTGATGTAGACCTGCTACAAGGCGACGATCGCAACGAGGCGATGCGCCAGGTGTCTCGTTGGAACCCGGCTCGCTCGTTCCCCTTGCTCGTGATCGGCAACCGTAGCGCGATCGTCGGCTTCGACGAGGAGCGCATCCGCCAGGAACTGAGCGGAGGCGAGGAGAAATGAGCAGCAATCAGGACCGCATCGAGCGCGAATATGCCCTGCTGAAGCAGCAGGCCGAAGCCGCAGGCTATCACCTCAATCCCGATCTGGCCTTCACGAAAGCCCTGGTCGAGGGGTTGCTCATCAACCGGGAGCGCTACGGCTACCCATCCTGCCCCTGCCGCCTCGCTTCGGGAGTGCAGGCCGAGGATCGAGACATCATCTGCCCCTGCGATTACCGGGACGCTGACCTGGCGGAGTACGGCAGTTGCTACTGCGGCCTGTATGTGTCCGCTGAGGTCGCCCAGGGCGAGAAGCGCATCAGCAGCATACCGGAGCGCCGCCCTCCTGCGGAGCAGAGAGGCGCAGCAATCCCTGCCGCGCCGGGCGCTGTCCCCTTCGGCCTATCGCAGCCGGTGTGGCGCTGCCGCGTGTGCGGTTATCTCTGCGCCCGTGGCGAGCCACCGGAGACTTGCCCGATCTGCAAAGTGAAGCGAGACCGGTTCGAGCGCTTCATCTAGGCTCATCGCACCAGCGCAGGCTCGGCGGCTTGCTTCGCCCCGCTTAGACATCCCCCTTGCCGCTGGCTATAATGGCACGCAAATCGCCTGGGGAGACTCATCTTGGCCACCTATCGTGCCCCACGAGGCACTCAGGATATCTTGCCTGAGGCTCAGCCCTACTGGGAGTTCTTGCGCCAGAGAGCCGCCGAAGTCGCTGCCCGGTACGGTTTTCAGCGCATAGACACCCCCATCTTTGAAGAGACGCAAGTGTTCGTCCGCGGGGTGGGCGAAGGCACGGATATCGTCGAGAAACAGATGTACTCCTTCCGCGACAAAGGCAACACAGAGCTAACGCTGCGGCCGGAGTTCACGGCTGGCGTTGTCCGTGCGTACATAGAGCACGGCATGCACACCCTGCCGCAGCCGGTCAAGCTTTACAGCATCGGGCCTGCCTTTCGCTACGAGCGGCCACAGGCCGGCCGCTTCCGCCAGTTGCACCAGTTCAACCTGGAGGCCATAGGCGAACAGGACCCCATGCTCGACGCCGAGGTCATCTCCACACTGTGGAGCTTCTTCCGCAACATCGGTTTCGACGACCTGAAGATACAGCTGAACAACATCGGCTGCCCCAGGTGCCGCCCCCGCTATATTGAGGCGCTCACTGCGTATTACCGCGCTCATGCGTCGCAGCTTTGTGAAGATTGCACCAGACGCCTGGAGATCAACCCTCTGCGCCTGCTCGATTGCAAGGTCGATACCTGCCAGCCTTTGATCGCCGAGGCGCCTCGTAGCACAGACTACCTCTGCTCAGAGTGTGCCGACCATTTTGCCAAGCTGCGGGCCTACCTGGACGCACTGGACCGTCCCTACGTTGTCAACCACCTGCTTGTCCGCGGCCTGGACTATTACACCAAGACGGTGTTCGAGGTGTGGGC
>Ga0078972_1007601_pt1 | contig 23891 bp, 16 predicted proteins | sample YelNatPaOPGAMG01_FD_67568 | JGI IMG/M metagenome (GOLD analysis project Ga0078972, IMG submission 67568) | Hot spring thermophilic microbial communities from Obsidian Pool, Yellowstone National Park, USA - OP-RAMG-01 (SPADES assembly) (version 2) | ecosystem: Environmental > Aquatic > Thermal...
CAACCCACCAACCCAATCAAGGTTCCCGCCGGGCCCATGCGGAGCAACATAGCGGGCTGCCGCAGGCCCCGAGCGCACTCCTCATGCCCCTCTTTTGTGGATTGACCGCCTTGCCCTTGTTACACTTGCCCCTCACACCTGTGGTATAATGAAGCGGAAGAAGCGCATCCTGTCGCAGCAAGGGCGGTGACGCCATGGGCGCCGTGGACGAGGTGAAGCAGCGCCTCAACATCGTCGATGTCATCTCTGCCTATGTGCCACTCAAAAAGGCTGGGCGCAACTACAAGGGCTTGTGCCCATTCCACAACGAAAAGACGCCCTCCTTCGTAGTCTTTCCCGACACGCAGCGCTGGCATTGCTTTGGGGCCTGTGGCACCGGCGGCGACGTCATCAACTTTGTCATGCGGCGCGAAGGCCTCCAGTTCGCCGAGGCCTTAAAGTTGCTGGCGGCCCGGGCCGGCGTCGAGCTGAGCCCGCCAACCCCTGCCCAGCAGGCCGAGGCGGACGAACGGCGGCGGCTGTGGGACCTGAACCGCCTGGCGGCCGAGTACTTTCACCGCCTGCTGATGGAGAGCGACGAGGCTGCCCAAGCCCGCGCCTACCTGGAGCGGCGGGGCCTGCGGCCCGAGACGCTGCGCGCCTTCCAGGTGGGCTATGCCCGCGACTCGTGGCAGGCGCTGGGCGACTATTTGCGGGGCCAGGGCTGGCCCGAGGCCGACCTGATCAAGGCCGGGCTGGTGACCGAGCGCGAGGGCACAGGGGGCACCTACGACCGCTTCCGCGGCCGCATCATCTACCCCATCCGCGACGCCCGCGGGCGCGTGTGCGGCTTTGGCGGCCGCGTGCTCGACGACTCGCAGCCCAAGTACCTGAACTCGCCACAGACACCGGTGTTCGACAAAGGCGCCGTGCTCTACGGGATCGATCTGGCCCGCGACGCCATCCGCCGTTCGGAGACGGCCGTCCTGGTCGAAGGGTATATGGACGTCCTGATGGCGCACCAGGCCGGCTTCAAGAACGTGGTCGGGGCCATGGGCACGGCGCTCTCGGCCGAGCAGATGGGCATCCTCAAGCCCCTGGCACGCCGCCTGGTGCTGGCGCTGGACCCCGATGTGGCCGGCGATAAGGCCACGCTGCGCGGGCTGGATGTGGCCAAGGAGGCCCTCGACGAACGGGTGGTGCCGGTGCCGACGGCGCGCGGGTTGATCCGCTACGAGACGGAGCTCGATGCCGAACTGCGCATCCTGACCCTGCCGGAGGGGCGAGACCCCGACGAGGTCATTCGCGAGGACCCGGCCCGCTGGGAGCAGTTGCTGGCCGAAGCCTTGCCGCTGATGGAGTACTATTTCAAGGCCTTGACCGCCGGCCTCGACCTGAGCAAGGCTAAGGACAAGGCTGCGGCTGCGGATGCGCTCTTGCCCGTCATCGCCGAAGTGCCCAACGGCGTGGAGCGGGCCCACTACGTGCAGAGGCTGGCGACGCTGGTGCGCACCGACGAACGCATCCTGGCACGCCAGCTCGAACAGAAGTACCGCCGGCGGCGCAATCTCAGCGCTCTGGCCGAGCCGCCGGCTACCGAGTTGGATTTGGAGAGCTATGCCTTGTACCTGGTAGGATTGTACCCGGAGCTGGTTGAGGTGGTCGGCCCCCGGTCCGACGAGCTCTTTGTCGAGGCTGAGGACGCCGCCGTGTTTGCTGCCTTGCGCGAGGCCCGCGGCGCAGAGGCGCTGTGGACGCAGGAAAGCTTCCTGGCCGGGCTCGACGATACCCTGCGGGCCTACGTGCAGGCGCTGGTGGCCCAGCACAGCTCGCGCCCAGCCGTCTCACGCGACGACGCCAGGGCAGTGCTCGAGGCAGTGGTACTGCGCCTGCGGCGCGAGCGGCTGAAAGAGCGAGATAGCGAGTTGCAGGCCCTGATCCAGGCGGCGGTCGAAGAGGGCGATTCCGAAGCGGTCGCACGCTATGCTGAGGCGGTGAACGAGGTCGCCGAACGTCTCAGGCAGGTGGCAGCGGAAGAGGCGAGCCGCTCCTCTGCCGGCCGGAGAACGACCCGGGAGTGGTGGTAATGTCAGCCAGGAAGCGAAAGGAATCTCGAGACACGGCCTCGCCCGAGAGCGCCGATGCTCAAACCCAGGGTCCGCTCGAGCAGGACCAGGAAGAAGCGCAGCGCCTGCCCGCTGACCTGGAGCGCAGGAAGCAGGACCTGATCGCCAAAGGCCGCCAGCAAAAGTTCATCACGCGCAGGGACCTCCACGACGCCCTCCCTATCGACAGTATGGACCCTCAGGATGTCGACGACCTCTACAGCTCGTTCCTGGAGGAGGGAATCCCTGTCCTTGAGAGTGAGGGCGAGCTGGCCGAAGAGCCAGACGAAGAGCTCTTCAAGATCGAAGAGGTTGAGGCAGCCCCTGCGGGTGACGCCGATGTGGTGAGCGACCCGGTGCGCATGTACCTGCGCGAGATCGGCAAGGTGCCACTCCTGGCGCCGGGCGACGAGGTTGAGCTGGCCAAGATCATCCGTCAGGGCAATCTGCAGCGCAAGCGCCTGGAACGGGGCGAGCTGGAGGGCCGCCGCAAGGAGCTGGCCGAGGCGCGGGTGCGGCGGGCCGAAGCAGCACAGCGGCGGCTGATCGAGGCCAACCTGCGCCTGGTGGTCAGCGTGGCCAAGCGCTACATCGGCCGCGGCATGTCGCTCCTCGACCTCATCCAGGAGGGGAACATCGGCCTCCTGCGCGCCGTGGAAAAGTTCGACTATACCAAAGGCTACAAGTTCTCGACCTACGCCACCTGGTGGATCCGCCAGGCGATCAGCCGGGCCATTGCCGACCACTCGCGTACCATCCGCATCCCGGTGCACATGGTCGAGTCGATCAATCGGGTGAGCCGGGCATCGCGGCGGCTGCAGCAGGAGCTGGGCCGCGAGCCGACGGCCGAAGAGATCGCCCTGGAGATGGACTTTTTGAGCCCCGAGGAGCGGGCGGCGATCGAGCAGGCACTGGCCAGGAACGAGACGCTCGATCCCTCGCTCGAGCGCCGGCTGCGCAAGGCGGCGGCCAAGGTGCGGCGCATCCAGCGCATCTCGCTGGAGCCCATGTCGCTGGAATCGCCGGTGGGCATGGAGGATACGTCGTACCTGGGCGATTTCATCGAAGATGACAGCGTGATGGGCCCCGCCGATGCGGCCTCGCGCCAGATGCTCAAGGAGCAGATGCAAGACATCCTCGAGTCGCTGAGCAGCCGCGAGCGGCGCGTGCTGCAACTGCGCTTTGGCCTGGAGGATGGCCAGAGCCGCACCCTCGAGGAGGTGGGGCAAAAGTTCGGCGTCACCCGCGAACGCATCCGGCAGATCGAGGCCAAAGCCCTGCGCAAGCTCAGGCACCCCACCCGCAGCCGCAAACTGAAGGACTATTTGAGCTAGCAGCCCCCGGCTACAGCCCCTGCTCGCAGAGCAGCGCATCGCGCGCCCGCAGGCGCACCCACGAGCCAATCGGGAATGCACGCCCCTGCGCTCTGAAGCGCACCATGCATTTGCCGACCCGGACGATGGTGTAGCCGTCGGGGCTGACCATCTCCAGCTCGCCCACCAGCTCGAGGGCCTCAGGCCCGCCGGCCATGGCAGGTTTGCCCGGGCTAGAGCGGACGATGTCGCTGCCCCACGCCAACACGCCGGGCACGTCGATCTCGGCCTCGTAGGAGGCGCCTTCCTCCGGGGGCAAGCCGTCCCAGCGCGCGGTTGCCTGGCCCACTTCCGATGCGAACTCGACGGCCAGGTGGCCCGTGCCGCTCTCCAGCACGCGGATGATGCGAACCAGCATCTGCTCCCCTCCTCCTGGCGATGGTGAGCGCCAGGCCTGCGCAACAGCGCTCCGCAAAGGTCCAACCGCATGAGCCGCTCGAATGAGGGGCGTGCCCAGAGCCTTCACTATCATAGAACCGCGACGCGTGCTCGGAGATGCGCTGCTTGCGGGCCTCGCCAAGGCACCAATGGGAATGGCGGTGCGCGGCTCGAGGGCGCTGAGCGGGGGTGGCTTGACACGTGACGTAGTTCCTGTATCATGCGGCTATCGCGTATCAGGCGCGATGAGGCTCGGGGGGCAGGTCGCACCGCCCCGAACTGCGCACGCAATTGCACTGGTGCCAGGTCGCCGGCCCGGAAGGACGGCGCGGCTCGGCGGTGTCGCTGCTGGTCGCGGCGGCTGCCCCGGCTCCTGGCCTCGACCGTGTCGGGCGTGGCCGATTGGCGGGAGAGCGCCTGCCCTATGGGGGCTATCGCGACCTGAGCCACTGAGCGGTGGGGCGGGCGGGGCGGTGCTACGCTGGGGGCGTGTGCGAGCGGGCGACACAGGGGGAATCAAAGTCAATCGGCACACGATGGGGCACTGTGGGAGGTGCCATGAGATGAGCGATGGTGACGACTACAATGTCTTCATTAGCTGGTCGGGCGAGCCAAGCCGGACGGTCGCAACGGCCCTCAAGCGCTGGCTGCCCGAAGTGGTGCAGCGCTCGGTTCCCTTCGCGTCGGATGCGATTGAGGCGGGCGCGAGATGGGGACCCAAGCTTGCCCGGGCGCTGGAGCAGTGCAAGTTTGGCGTCATCTGTGTCACCGCAGCCAACGCGAAGGAGCCGTGGCTGAATTTCGAGGCGGGAGCACTTGCCAAGTCCCTCGAGGAGAGCCGCGTCTGCCCCTACCTCATCGGCATCAGTCCGGCGGACTTGCCGCAAGGCCCGCTGACTCAGTTTCAGGCGCAGAGAGCCGACAGGAGCGGTACTCTTGCCATGCTGCGCAGTATCAACACCGCCCTGCCGGGCTCACAGCTTGGTGACCAGCAACTTGAGCACGTTTTCTCGCGGCTGTGGGACGACCTCGAGCAGGAATTGCGGAGGGTGCTTACGGCGAGTGCTGACGAGCACCCGTCGCGTCCGGTTAGCGAGATGATCCCCGAGATCTTGGACTTGACCAGAGAGATCTCCCGTCGCCTACCGAGCGGGTTCCTTCGGGTCGCGGACGAGGGCGTCCTCAGCGGGTCTGGGACCGCGTCCTTCCGGGCGGCACTGCTTGGCAAGCCGCTGATTCTGGCGACTCCCCTGTCGGGCACGTGCTCCTGCGTCGTCACTAGCATCTCTGCTACTGGCTTCACCGTAGAGGTGCGGGATGAACGCGGCCAGCTGACCTACGGAGTGCCCGTGAAGTGGGTGGCGTTGACCTACTAGTAATTCGCCACGGCGTGATTGGCCAGGAGGCCGGACTGCGCTCGATGCTAGGCCGTGGGGAACGAGCCAGAGGCCCCGCGCCATCTGCGGTCGGGCAGCGCACAGCGGGGTTGGCATCTCGTCGGAGCTCTCGACGCGGTTCGGCGGGCGAGTCGCCGCCCATAGGGCCCCGGGCGTGCGGGCGCGCGACGTTCGCCGCCGTTGACAGGAGACCCGGAAAGAGGCGATGCTTCTCTGACAGCCGGGCACATCCATCCCTGGGCGGCACCGATCCCGCGGCCTCGGTGCCTGCATCTATGCCCTAGAGTTGGGCCTCTTCGTCGCGTGGCTCCGGCCCGCGACGAAGAGGCCCCCAGATGGGGCGTGAACGCCGCTCTGCGGCAGGGCGAGACGCCATGTCTTCGCACGGCAGAGAAGCCATCGCGACGGCGTGAAGTCGCGCCATCCTGCCCCGCTCTCCGCCTGACAATCGCCGGGATTCTGCTATCATAGGGGCACAGCCCACTCCGGGGCGGCCCCATACGCCCTGGGCTCGGAGGTCCAATGAGCGAATACCAGTACTATGAATGGCTGGCCCTCGACCGGCCTCTGACTGACGAGGAGAAGGCCCAGGTCAGCCGCCTCTCCAGCCACATGGATGTCGTCACCTCTACCCAGGCCGTCGTCACCTATCACTGGAGCGGTTTCAAGCACGACCCCATCGACGTCCTGCTTCGATACTTCGATGCCATGCTCTACTGGGCCAACTGGGGCAGCCGCCGCCTGGCATTCCGCTTCCCCAAGGGCGCCATCGACACCGAGCGCATCGAGGCCTACTGGGTAGACGAGTGGATGGCGCTGCGCGAGAGTGGCGACTATGTGGCGCTGGACATCGATGTGAGCGAGGAAGAGCCCCCCGAGTTCGAAGTGGAGCCACCAGACCTCGGCGCGTTGACCCGCTTGCGCGAGCGGATCATGGAGGGCGACGGTCGCGCGCTCTACCTGGTCTGGCTCAAAGCGGTGGAGGAGATGGTGCTGCCCGAGGAGGAGCGCGAGCCGCCGCTGCCGCCTGGCTTGGGTGCGCTCGACGGCAGCCTGCAGGCCTTTGCCGACTACTTTCTCGACCTGGACCCCCTGTTGCTGCAGGCGGCTGCGCAGGCCAGCGCACCGCTGCAGCCGGAGGGTGACGAGCGCCTGGCCGCGGCGTTGGCGCATTTGGCGCCAGAGGAGTGCCGGGCTTACCTGCGCCGGCTGCTGGCCGGCGAGCCCCAGGTGCGCAGCAGTTTGCGCAAGCGGCTGCTGGAACTGGCAGGTGGGCCGGCCCAGGCGCCGCGGCAAGGCACGCGCACAGCGGCAGAGCTGCTGCAGCGCGCCGAGGAGCTCAGGCGGGAGGAGCGGCGCCGCCAAGAGGAAGCCCGCGAGCGTAAGCGTCGCCAGAGGCTCGATGACCTGGCCGCTCACGAGGGCGAGGCCTGGCGCGAGGTGGAGCGACTCATCGAGCAGAAGCAGAGCAAAGCGTACCAACAGGCCGTCGACCGGCTCAAGGAGCTGCGTGAGCTGGCGCAGGACCGGGGCACGCTGCCCGAGTTCGAAGCCCGCCTGGCAGCCGTCAGGGCCCAGTACGGGGGGCGCCCGGCGCTGATGGACCTGCTGAAGAAGGCCAAGCTGTAGAGTGGGGCAGTCCTCCCTGCTGCACCCCCCTCGCGCCCTCCAGCCCTTGTACAAATAGTTCGTATGTGCTAGAATGGGCCTCGAAAGGATGGCCGCGAGGCCATGTTCGAGAGCGAATGGCTGAGGAAGAGCTGACAGCCTACTGTGTCAAATGCCGCGCCAAGCGCCCACTGCGCGAGGCTCAGGCCGTCTACAACGCCCAGGGCAGCCCGATGACGCGCGGCGTGTGCGCGGTGTGCGGCACGGCGCTTTGCCGCATGGGCCGCACGCCCGCCCACGATGCGCTGCCGCGCCCCGAGGCTGCGCCGCGCCGGGTCGCGCGGGGCGCGAGGAGCCGGGCCACCGGCGCGAGGCCTGCCCCGCGCCTGCGCAAGCCCCTCAAGGAGCCAGCGCTCGGCGGCGATGGGCGCCTGGTGATTGTGGAGTCGCCGGCCAAAGCCCGCACCATCAGCCGCTTCCTGGGGCGGGGCTATACGGTGCGCGCCTCGGTGGGCCACGTGCGCGACCTCTTGCGCTCCAAACTGAGCGTCGACGTGGAGCACGACTTTGCGCCCACCTACCGCGTGCCCGACGAAAAGAAGCAGATCGTCCGCGAGCTCTCGCGCCTGGCAAGCAGCGCGTCGGAGATCTACCTGGCCACCGACCCTGACCGCGAGGGCGAGGCCATCGCCTGGCACCTGGTGGAGGCGACGGGCCTGGATGAGGCGCGCGCCCGGCGCGTGGTGTTCCACGAGATCACCGAGCCCGCCGTGGCCGAGGCGTTCGCCCACCCGCGCGGCCTCAACCGGGCGCTGATCGACGCCCAGCAGGCGCGCCGCATCCTCGACCGGCTGGTGGGCTACCAGATCAGCCCCCTCCTCTGGCGCCGCGTGCGTGGCCACCTCTCGGCCGGGCGGGTGCAGTCGGTGGCGGTGCGCCTGGTGGTCGACCGCGAGCGCGAGATCCAGGCCTTTGTGCCGGTGGAGTACTGGTCGATCGACGCCGAGCTGGCCAAGCGGGTGGCCGCGGCCGAGCGCCCCACGTTCGTGGCCAGGCTGGCCCGTATCGACGGCCGCGAGGTGGACCTCAAGGACGAGCCGGCCGCCCGGGCGGTGGTCGACGACCTGGAGGGCGCCGCCTATGTGGTCAGCAAAGTGCAGAAGGGCGAGCGGGTGCGCCGGCCGGCGCCCCCCTTCACCACCAGTACCCTGCAGCAGGAGGCCTCGCGCCGCTTGGGCTTTACTGCCAAACGGACCATGGCGGTGGCCCAGAGCCTGTACGAGGGCGTGGATATCGGCGCGGGCGGGCCGGTGGGCCTGATCACCTACATGCGTACCGACTCGGTGCAGGTGTCGGCAGTGGCGCAGGCCGAGGCGCGCGACTATATCGGCGAGCGTTTTGGCCGGGGCTTTCTGCCCCCTCAGCCGCCGGTGTACCGCACACGGGCCAAGGGCGCCCAGGAGGCCCACGAGGCCATCCGCCCCACCTCGGTGCGGCGCGAGCCAGGGGCGCTGAAGGACGTCCTCAGCCGCGACCAGCTCCGCCTCTACGAGCTGATCTGGAAGCGGTTCGTAGCCAGCCAGATGGCCCCCGCCATCTACGATACGATGACCGTGGAGGTTAAGGCCGGCCGCCCCGCGGAGCCCCTTGGCGAGCGCACCTCCCTGGGCGAGGACGAGTATGGCGCCTGGCGCTATCTCTTCCGCGCCAGCGGCTCGGCCGTGCGCTTCCCCGGTTTCCTGACTTTGTATGAAGAGGCGCGCGACGAGGGGAGCGGCGAGCAGGGCGAGGCAAACGCCATCCTGCCGCCCCTGCAGGCGGGCGAGGTGGTCGACCTGGTGCGGCTGATCCCAGAACAGCATTTCACCGAGCCGCCGCCGCGCTACACCGAGGCGACGCTGGTCAAGGCGCTGGAGGAATATGGCATCGGCCGGCCGAGCACCTATGCGGCCATCCTGTCGACCATCCAGGAGCGCGGCTACGTGGAGCGCCAGCAGCGCTACCTGGTGCCGACGGCCCTGGGCTTTACCGTCAATGATCTCCTGGTGCAGCACTTCCCAGAGATCGTCGATACCGGCTTTACGGCGCAGATGGAGGAGCGGCTCGACTGCATCGCCGCGGGCGAGTGCAACTGGGTGCAGGTGTTGCGCGACTTTTACGGGCCTTTCCAGCGCACTCTGCAGGCGGCCGAACGCGAGATGCCCGAGGTTCGCCCCGAGCCGGAGCTGACCGGCGAGGTGTGCGAGAAGTGTGGGCACCCCATGGTCGTGAAGCACGGGCGCTTTGGCAAGTTCATCGCCTGCAGCAACTTTCCGGCCTGCCGCAACACCCGGCCGTTCGTGGTCAAGCTGGGGGTCCAATGCCCCGAATGTGGCGGTGACCTGGTCGAAAAGCGCACCCGCCGGGGGCGCGTCTTCTACGGCTGCGCCAACTATCCCCAGTGCGAATTCACCACCTGGAAGCGGCCCGTAGCACGGCCCTGCCCGGGCTGTGGCGGGCTGCTGGTCGTGGAGCGGAAGGGCTGGCTGCGCTGCTTGCGCTGTGAGGCGCTGGTGGCCGAGGAGGGCGACGACCGTGCTGCCGCTGGAGAGGAGCGAGGACAACCCGCGTCGGCCGCTTCCGCCTGAGATGGAGCAGCAGTTGGCGGGCTTTTTGCGCTACCTGGATGCCGAGCGCAGCGCTTCGCCCCACACCCTGGATAACTATGGGCGCGAGGTGCGCGAGTTTCTGGCCTTCATCGCCGGCCAGGGGGTGAACACCTGCACCCAGGTGAACCGCGATGTGTTGCGCAGTTATCTGGCCTGGCTGAGTGCTCAAGGGTACGCCAGGGGCTCGGTGGCGCGGCGCGTGGCCGAGGTGCGTTCCTTTGGCAGGTACCTGCAGCGCGATGGCTGGTCGGCCGGCAGCCCCTTCCTGTGGCTGCGGGCGCCCAAGCAGGGCCGCCGCCTGCCCGATGTGCTCTCGGTGGAGGAGACGGTGGCGCTCCTGAGCCAGCCCGACCTGCGCACGCCCCTGGGCCTGCGCGACCGCACCATTCTGGAGGTTCTCTACGCGGGCGGCCTGCGGGTGAGCGAACTGGTGAGGCTGGATGTGAGCGACATCGACCTGCGGCGCGGCGAAGTGCGCGTGTTGGGCAAGGGCGATAAGGAGCGCATCGGGCTCTTGGGCGAGCCCGCGGTGCACTGGCTGCGCGCCTACCTGGCCGAGGCACGACCCAAGCTGGCCGGCGGGCCGGGCGCGGTGGCGGCCGCCTTTGTCAACCGGCGGGGCGGCCGGCTCACGGCCCGCAGCATCCAGTCGCTGCTGCGCCGGTACACGGTGATGGCCGGCATCGACAAGCGGGTCACGCCGCACGTGCTGCGCCACACCTTCGCCACCCATCTGCTCGATGGGGGCGCCGACCTGCGGGTGGTGCAGGAACTCTTGGGCCACGCCCAGCTTTCCACCACGCAGGTCTACACCCATGTTTCGCGAAGCCAGGTGCGGGCGGTCTACTTGCGCGCGCACCCGCGCGCGCAGACCGACGAGGAACCTCAGAGCTAGCCCTACGACCCTTCGTACCTGGACTATCGGACGTTTGCCAAAGGAGGAGAAGTTGAGTGAGATTCGTATCGACAGGCTGCGTGAGCGGCTGAGTGCCGAGGGCGTCGACGCTCTGCTGGTCACCCACCCCAGCAACGTGCGCTACATGAGCGGCTTCACCGCTGGCGCCGATGCCTCGCTGCTCATCTCGGCCACGCAGGCGCTCCTGGCCACCGACTTTCGCTACTACGAGCAGGTCAAGCGCCAGGCCCCTGCCTACCGCCTGTTCCAGGCGCCCAACGGCCTGGCTGCGGCCTTTGGTGACCTGGCCAGGGAGGCCGGTGCGCGCCGCATCGCCTTCGAAAGCACCCATATCACCTATGCCCTCTATCAGGACCTGGCCAAGGTTGAAGGGGTGGAGCTGGTGCCCGAGAAGGGCTGGGTCGAGGAGCTGCGGGCGGTCAAGAGCGCCGAGGAGCTGGCGCTGATACGCCAGGCGGTGGCCATCTCCGACGCGGTCATCGCGGCGCTGCCGCACATCCTGCGCCCGGGCATGACGGAGAAGGAGTTGGCCTGGGAGGTCGAGGCGTTCATGCACGCGCGGGGCGCCGAAGATGTGGCCTTCCCGATCATCGCCGCCAGCGGCCCGAACGGGGCCATGCCCCATGCGGTGCCCTCGGAGCGGCGCATCGTGCCTGGCGAGCCCCTCACGCTGGACCTCGGCGCCCGCGTACAGGGCTACTGCTCGGACCTGACGCGCACCGTCTGCATCGGCCAGCCCGACGACAAGTTCCGCGAGGTCTATGGCATCGTCCTCAAGGCGCAGCAGGCGGCCGAGGCGGGCATCAAAGCGGGCATGCTGGGAAAGGACGCCGACGCTCTCGCGCGACAAGTTATTGTAGATGCTGGCTACGGCGAGGCCTTCGGTCACGGCCTGGGCCACGGGGTGGGGCTCGACGTACACGAGTTCCCTCGTGCAGGTGCCCGTTCGGAGGACCGCCTCGCGCCCGGCATGGTCGTTACCGTCGAACCGGGCATCTATCTGCCGGGCTGGGGCGGAGTGCGCATCGAAGACCTGGTGGTCGTGACGGAGAGCGGCATCGAAATCCTGTCGCAGGCAACGAAGGACCCCGTGGTAGTTCTGTAGGCCGCTGGCGTGCGCAGGCCGCAGCCAATAGAGAGGTGCATAGATGACGAGAATCTCCGATCTTGCCCAACGTTACATCCTGGGGGTGCTCGTAGCTGCCTTCGTGGTGGGCGCCGTGTTTGGCCTGGTGGTGTTGGGCTGGAACGTCTGGCCGGTGCAGTACACGGGTGGCAACGCCTCCGTGGCCGACCTGGATGCCGCCGGGGCGCGCACCTACCTGGCCATGGCAGCCGAGGCCTATGCGGCGACGGGCGATGCGGCGGCTGCGCGCGAACGCGTGAATGCGCTGGTGGGCACGGGCCGCAGCCAGGCTCAGGTGCTGTCGGAGCTGCAGGCGATGGCGCGCGAGCGCACATCGGCCGGCGACACACAGGGCGCCCAACGCCTGCAGACGCTGGCCATCGCCGTGACCGGCCAGGCCCCTGCGACGGTGCCAGGCCAGGGCACCGCCCCCTCGCCGGTGCAGCGTGAGAGCGGCGGCTTCCCGGCCAGCCTCTTCCGGGCTTGCGGCATGATCATCCTGGTGCTGGTGCTCCTGGCGGGCGTGTTGCTCTTGGTCTACTTCCTCCAGTCGCGCACGTCGGCAGGCGAAGAGGAGGAGGGCACGGAGAAGGAGGGCGAGGAGGAGGGCCCGGTGCTGGCGCCGTCGCCTACCACCGTCAGCCCGCCGGCCATGAGCCACATGAGCCAGCCCATAGCGCCCCGTGGCCCTGCACCGGCGGTGGCGCCCTCGCCGGCGCCTGCCGCGACTGAGGCAGGGGCGCTGGGCCCGTTCGTGGCCACCTACAACCTCGGCGACATCGACTTTGACATGTCGTTCGGCATCGAGTCGGCCGCGGGCGACTTTTTGGGCGAATGCGGCCTGGGCATGGCCGAGACCATCGGCGGCGGCGATGTGCAGCGGGTAACGGCCTTTGAGGTGTGGCTCTTCGACAAGACCGATATCCGCACCGTGTCGGTGGTGCTGGCGAGCGCCCACGCCCATGCCGACGCGGCACTGCGCACCAAGCTGGCTTCGCGGGGCGAGATCGTCCTGGCGCAGCCCGGCGCCTCGTTCGTGGTCAAGACCTCGTCGCTCAAGCTCGAAGGCAAGATCCTCGACATGGCCTACGGATCGGGCGACGTGCCCGCCCAGAGCTACTTTACCACCTTCTCGGTGGAGCTGGTGCCCGTGCCTCTCTTGGCCGGCCAGAAATAAACCCCATCCTGGGTAGGGCTGCAGTTCACTTCGGGGGCAAGCCTGTATGCCAGCATTCGGTGTATGGTGCTGCCCCCACTCCCAGCCCCGCCCTCAGGCGTGGAGGCGAGGGGAGGCAAGGGTTTGGGGCGGGCGCTTTGCGCCCGCCCCAAACCCCCATCGAAGGGCTCCCCCTTCCCGCCGCGGTGGAAAGGGGGCCGGGGGGATGGGCCTCATACCTGTCCAGAACGCTGGTCGCTGGCTTGCCCCCAAAATGAACTACACCTCTGGGTAGAGCCGGGCGGCAGCGCTGCAAGTGGGCTCGCCGCCCGGCCGCTAACTCCCCGAATGCTGGGCGACGGCCCAGCCACCGATGTGGTGTGACTCCTCCTCGGCAGGGTGTCAGGTACGCTCCTCAGGGTCGAAGAGTTTGCGGTACTCCTCGAGAGCGAAGCGGTCGGTCATGCCGGCGATGTAATCGCAGACGACGCGGTAGGGGTCCTGCGCTGTGAGCCGGGCCTGAACGGGTTCGGGCAACACGCTGGGGTCGCGCAGGTAGGCATCAAAGATCTGGCGGATGAGGCGCTGGGCCTTGACCGCCATGCGCATGACCCGGTAGTGGCGGTAGAGGCTGCGGTGCAGGAAGGACCGCAGCTCGCGGTTCTTTTCGGCCATCTCGGGCGAGAAGGCCAGCAGGTTGGTGGGGTGAAGTCGGGCCTGCTCGGGGCTGCGGATATCCAGAGCCGCCAGGCTGGCGCCGGCCGTGCGCACGAGGTCGGTGACCTCGATATTGATGAGCTCGCGGACGACGACGCGGCGCTGCATCTCGGTGAGGGTGGCCGGCTGCACACCTGCGTGCTGGCAGGCTTCCTCCCACACGTGGATGCCGACCAGGTCCTGCGGCTGGATGAGGCCGGCCCGCAGTCCATCGTCGATGTCGTGGGCGTTGTAGGCGATTTCGTCGGCGGCGTTGACGATCTGGGCTTCGAGGGTGGCGCGGCGCTCGGGCTCATAGTCGCGGGCATCGGAGGCGTCGTACTCGGTGGTGTGCTTGACGATGCCCTCGCGCACCTCCCAGGTCAGGTTGAGGCCGGGGAAGCCCGGATAGCGCTGCTCGAGCTCCTCCACTTGGCGCAGGCTCTGGGCGTTGTGGTTAAAGCCGCCGTGCTCACGCAGGATGTCGTGGAGTGCCGCCTCACCGGCGTGGCCGAAGGGGGTGTGGCCGAGGTCGTGGGCCAGGGCAATGGCCTCGGTCAGGTCCTCATTGAGCATCAGGGCGCGGGCGGCGGTGCGGGCAATCTGGGCTGTCTCGAGGGTGTGGGTGAGCCGAGTGCGGTAGTGGTCGCCCTCATAGTTGACAAAGACCTGGGTCTTGTACTCGAGGCGGCGGAACGCAGTGGTGTGGATGATGCGGTCGCGGTCGCGCTGAAAGGCCGTGCGGTAGGGGTGTTCGGGCTCGGGGTAGTGGCGGCCGCGCGACTCGCGGCTCTTCATGGCATAGGGGGCCAACACCTGGAACTCGTTCTCTTCCAGTCGCTCTCGGGTCGCGAACATGGGCGTGCATCCTTCTCCATCTGCAAGGCGCGCACGAGAGCGCCCGTGCGCACGCGGCCATTACCCCTGCCGCGCAGGGAGGGCCTTTTCAAAGCCGGCGTTATGGGTAGGCCGGACCCTTCGCAAACCGTGCTTGGCCCAAGCCGCACCCGGCAAGGGCCGGGAAACCTGCTTCGCGCCTGCCCGGCCCTGTACCTGCACGGCTTGGCCGTAGCCCCATTGTAGCACAGGCAGGGCATCGTGCCAACGCGCAGCATCATTCACCTGGACCTGGATGCCTTTTTCGCCTCGGTGGAGGAGCTGCTCGACCCGTCGATTGCCGGCAAGCCGGTGATCGTGGGGGGCGACCCGGCGGGGCGCGGCGTGGTCTCCTCGGCCTCGTATGCGGCGCGCGCCTACGGCGTGCGCTCGGCCATGCCCATGGCGCGGGCGCTGCGCCTGTGCCCCCACGCCATCGTGCGCCACGGCCACTTTCACGAGTACCGGCGCTACTCGCAGCAGGTGATGGCCATCCTCGCCGAGTATACTCCCCTGGTCGAGCAGCTCTCCATCGACGAAGCCTTTCTCGACGTAACGGGCTGCGAGCGGCTGTGGGGCACGGGCGAGGAGATTGCACGCCTGTTGCAGCGGCGCATCCTTGAGGAATGCCGGCTGCCCTCGTCGGTGGGCGTGGCGTCGAACAAACTGGTGGCCAAGATCGCCTCGGCCCTGCGCAAGCCGCGGGGGCTGGTGGTGGTGCCGCCGGGCCAAGAGGCGGGGTTCCTGGCGCCGCTGCCGGTGGAGGAGCTGTGGGGCGTGGGCGACGTGGCGGCCCGCCGCCTGCACGACCTGGGCGTGCGCACCATCGGCGACCTGGCCGCCCTGCCGGTGGAGGCGTTGGTGTATGCCTTTGGCCCCTACGGCACTACGCTCCATGAGCATGCCCGGGGCATCGATCACCGGCCGGTGGTGCCCGAGAGCCGCCGGCGCTCGCTGAGCCGCGAGGAGACCTTTGCGCGTGACGTCACCGACGAGGCGGAACTGGAGCGCACGCTGCTCCGGCTGAGCGATGAGGTGGCGGCCCGCCTGCGCCGGCATGGGGTGCAGGGGCGGGTGGTTGGCCTCAAACTGCGCTATGGCGACTTTGCCACCCTTACCCGCCGGGTGACGCTCGACCGCCCGACCGACCTGGCGCCGACAATCTACGCGCATGCGCGCAGGCTCTTGCGCCGCGCCTGGAGGCCCGGGGCGGCCGTGCGCCTGCTGGGCGTGGGCGTGGCCGGCCTGGTGGAGACGCCCGCCTACCAGTTGGGCCTCTTTGGCGCCGACGACCAGCGTTGGGCGCGCCTCAGCCGCGCCCTCGACAGCATCCGGGCCCGCTACGGCGACGGCGCCATCCGCCGCGCCACCTTCCTCGAGCCGGAGGGCGACGAGGGCGACGTGGAGGATTGGCCGGAGGAGGAAGAGACCTGAAGCGCGAGGGGGGCGAAGGCGGGGCTGGCCACACGCTCCGCACCCACCGGCTGCCAAACCCCGGCCGCGACGCAGGGCTCAGGCGGTCTTGTCGAGGTCCGAGTCGAGCAGGGTGTCCTGCGCGTCGTAGAGCTTGGCGTGGCTGCGGCGGCGGATCGTATCGGCATCGATGACGCAGCGCCGCACGTCGTGCCGCGAAGGGATCTCGTACATGACGTCGAGCAGGGTCTCTTCGATGATGGTGCGCAGGCCGCGGGCGCCCATGCGATGGCGTTGGGCCTCCTGAGCCGTGGCGCGCAGGGCATCGGGCGTGAACTCGAGCTCGACCGAGTCGAGGGCGAACAGGCGCTGGTACTGCTTGACGATGGCGTTCTTGGGGCGCGTCAGCACCTGGATGAGCTGTTCCTCATCGAGCGGGTCGACGCTGACGATCACCGGCAGGCGGCCCACGAACTCGGGGATCAGGCCATACTCCAACAGGTCATCGGCCGTAACCTGGCGCAGGAGGTCGGCCTGGCCCAGAGTGGCGGCCTCGCCCTCTTTGGAGGAGCGGAAGCCGATGTGCCCCTTCTTGCCGATGCGCTCGGCGACGATCTTCTCGAGGCCATCGAAGGCGCCGCCGCAGACGAACAGGATGTTGGTGGTGTTGAGCTGGATGAACTCCTGGTGCGGGTGCTTGCGGCCACCCTGGGGCGGCACATTGGCGATGGTGCCCTCGAGAATCTTGAGCAGGGCCTGCTGCACGCCCTCGCCCGAGACATCGCGGGTGATCGACGGATTGTCGCCGCTCTTGCGGGCGATCTTGTCAATCTCATCGATGTAGATGATGCCGCGCTCGGCGCGGGGCAGGTTATAGTCGGCGGCCTGGATGAGGCGCAGCAGGATGTTCTCCACATCTTCGCCCACATAGCCCGCCTCGGTGAGCGAGGTGGCATCGGCGATGGAGAAGGGGACGTCGAGGATTTTGGCCAGGGTCTGGGCCAGGAGCGTCTTGCCGCAGCCGGTGGGGCCGATGAGCAGGATGTTGCTCTTTTGCAGCTCCACATCTTCCATCTGGCTGCCGACCATGGTCCGCTTGTAATGGTTGTAGACCGCGACCGAGAGCACCTTCTTGGCTCGGTCCTGCGCCACGACGTACTGGTCGAGCCCCTGGTAGATCTCGCGTGGAGACGGCACCGACTGGCTGGTGAACTCTTGCACCTGCTGCGCCGACGCTGTCTCCTCGTCGAGAATCTCCTTGCAGAGCTCGACGCACTGGTCGCAGATGTAGACGGAGCCGGGGCCTGCGATCAGCCGGTTGACCTGTTCCTGCGAGCGACCGCAGAATGAGCAGCCCTGCATGGTCGGTGTCTCTCCCTTGATGTGAAGTGCCGGTGGTGCTGGGTGGGTGGCCGCGCCGGGCGCGCCACCCACCTGGACCCTGCGGGCAGCCCGCTAGCTCTTGGCTGCCTCGGGATGCTCGGGCGCCTTGCCGCGCGGCTTGATGATCTCGTCGATGATGCCGTACTCCACCGCGCCCTGGGCGTCCATGTAGTGGTCCCGGTCAAAGTCCTCGGCGATGCGCTGCTTGGTCTGCCCGGTATGGAAGGCCAGGATCTCCTGGATCTTGTTCTGCATACGCAGGAGCTCGCGGGCCTGAATCTCGACGTCGGGGGCGTAGCCCTGCACGCCGCCGCCGGCGGGGTGCATATGCACCGTCGCGTTGGGCAGGGCGAAACGCCGGCCCTTGCTGCCCGAGGCCAGCAGGATGGTGGCCATGCTGGCCGTGGCGCCGACGGCGATCGTCGAGACCGGCGCGCGGATGCTCTGCATCGTGTCGTAGATGGCCAGGCCAGAGTAGATCACTCCGCCTGGGCTGTGGATGTAGAGCGAGATTTCTTTCTCTGGGTCCTCGCGGTCCAGGAACAGCATCTGGGCAATGACCAGGTTGGCAATGTTGTCGTCGATGGCTGTGCCCAGGAAGATGATCCGTTCCTTCAGGAGCAGCGAGTAGATGTCGTAGGCGCGCTCGCCGCGCCCGGTGGATTCGATGACCATAGGGATCAACGCGCTCATCCCTGTCCTCCTAACAAACTTCCTGGGTTCTAGGCGCAGGCGCTCAACCTGCGCTGGGCGGCTCGGCCGGGGGCGGCTCGGCCGCCGCGGCTGCCTGCTCAGCGGCGGCTCCTGAGGGCGCACACTCGGCCTGGCCGGTGGCGATGGCTACCAAGCGCTCCATCGCCTTGCGCACAAAGATATCGCTCGAGATGCTCGACAGAGCCTCGGGCTGCAGCAGGGCCTGGCGCACCTCCTCGCTCCGTTCTCCGTAGGGCAGGCTCAGGCGTGCGATCTCACGGGCGATCTCTTCGGGCTCTACCCGCACTCCCTCGGCCCTGCCCAGCTCGCGCAAGACGAGCGAACGGCGCAGCTCTCGTTCGGCTTGGGGCCGAACCTCATCGCGCAGTTGCTCCATCGATTTGTGACTGACCTGCAGGTAGGTCTCGAGGGTAAAGCCGTACGTGCGCAGGCGGCTCTCTTGCCGCTCGACCAGCCGGTCGATGGCTTGCTCGAGGGCAGCGTTCGGGTATTCGACCTTGGACTGTTCGACCAGCTGATCGAGAGCCCGGGTCTCCAGGCGGTCTTGCGCGTCGTGCTCGAGCTCGGCCTTGAGCCCGGCGCGCAGGTGGTCCTTGAGCTCTGCGAGCGAAGCATAGTCGCCCACCGAGCGGGCAAACTCGTCGTCGGGCTCCGGCAGCTTGCGCTCCTTGACCTCATGCAGCGTCAGGGTAAAGGCCACCGTCTTGCCGGCCAGGTCCTCGTTGGCATAGTCCTCGGGATAGGCCAGCTCCACCTGTTTCGTCTCGCCCGGCTGCATGCCGACCACGGCCTCGGCAAAACCCGGCGGCGTGAGCTGCTCGCTCAGCACGAGTGTCGTGCCCGTCTCATCAAAGACCGGTTCGTCGCCAGAGGTGCCCCGGATGTCGAGGGTGACCTGGTCGCCCATTTGGGCCGGGCGGGTGACCGGCTCCCACGAGCCATGCTCCTCGCGCAGCTCTTGCAAGAGCTGGTCGACCTGCTCGTCGGTGACCTCGACAGGCGGCTCGGGCTCGACGCGCAGCGAGCAGTAATCGCCCAGCTCGACTGTGGGCTGGAGTGCCACGCGGATCTTGAGCTCGAGTGGCTCCAGGTGGGCGACGCGCAACGTGGGCCGGCCGTAGGGCTGGTAGCCGGCCTTCTCCACAGTCTCTCGGTAGAGGTCAGGGGCCAACACTTCGGCCGCCTCTTCCGTCAGCAGCTCCCTCCCGACCGTACGCTCCACAAGGGCGTAAGGGGCCTTGCCCGGCCGGAAGCCCGGGATGGGCGTCCGCCGCGACACCTTGCGGGCCGCTTTGTGCAGGGCATCTTCCACCTGCGCCGGGTCGGGCCGGATGGTGACTTCGATTTCGCGTGGGGCGACGGTCTCAGTGGTGACGTCCAAGGTCGATACACTCCTTTCGGGGTGATTATAGCACAAATGGGTGCTCTGTAAAGGCCAGGCGCGGCTGGGGGCCTCGCATACATAGCAAAAGCTGGTTCCGCAGAACCAGCCTTGTAAGAACCCATGGAGCGGAAGACGGGATTTGAACCCGCGACCCTCTCCTTGGCAAGGAGATGCTCTACCGCTGAGCCACTTCCGCTCGAAGCATGCCTGGCTCTCCACGCACGGCGCCGGTGGCCTGGAGCTACGTCGTGTGGGGAAGGAGAGATTTGAACTCTCACGGATTTCTCCACGTGATCCTAAGTCACGCTCGTCTGCCCTTCCGACACTTCCCCCGGCGGCCCATAGGCCAGTGTGGCTGTATTATAGCCCTTTTGCGCGCCAAGTCAAGGCGCGAGTCGGCGGTGGGCAGGGCTTTTTCAAAGTCGGCGTTATGTGTAGTCCGGACCCTTCGCAGGCCAGCATTCGCAGCGTTGTGAAGCCCGCAGAACCTGCTCAGGGTGACAATAACGGGACTTTGAAAAGGCCCTGGGCGGTTGGTGTGTCCCAGGGCTCGCGCAGCCCTGGGCAAGGTACAGGAACTTGCTGCGACCAGGGGTGGCAGCCAGGTGTTGAGCTCCGCCCGCTCCCGGCCCAGCCCCTGGATCCAAACGGTTTCGCACCGGGTAGGGTGCGGAGCGTGTAGCCCGGTCCCTGACCCGGCAGCCGCTCAAGTTCACGAGCAGCGGCAGTGACGGCCAGCCAGCACTGGGGCGGCAATTCCAGCGAAGAATCCTTGCCTGCCCTGGCGCCAAACCACTCCGAGTGTGTCGCCATGGCCGGCAAGGACTCTTCGCTGGCTTGGCGCCGGGCTGAGGCCGCAGGAGCCGCTCAGAGTGACAAGTGGGTCTCGCGTCGCGCCAAACGGCTGCGCCCCTTCCGGCGGCCAGAGTCTGCGCCGTCGATTCTGCGACATACCCGACGGCGGTTGATGTCCAGAGACTTGCGCCCGGCCGCTCTGTGTAACTTGGACCAGGTGCGGACCCGGTGTACAATGGCATCCTTGTAGGATGTGTGCAGATGGGAGGGGCGTTGGACGTCCGCATCAGGCCGTTCGCCTGGCCCGACACCGAAGAGATCGCGCGTCTGCACCGCGCAGCCGAAGAGGTGGACCGGGCCGGACGCACCGACGATGCCGCCATGTTGGCCCGGCACTGGCGCCGCCTGGAGGGCGACGCACGCAAGCAGTGCCTGGTGGCCCAGGCGGGGGGCGCCGTGGTGGGCTATGTCCTCTGCACGACGGTGGCCGGCACCGGCCAATGCCTGCTCGACGGGGTGGTGCACCCGCGGTGGCGCCGGCAGGGCATCGGGCGGCGGCTGCTGGATGGGGCGCTCGAGATCGCGCGCCGCCTGGGCACCTCGGCCGATGTGCGCGTGCGCGATGACGAAGCCGCCGGCCTGGGCTTTTGCCAGGCAGCGGGGCTGACCCTGGTGCGGGTGTGGCAGCGCATGTGGCTCGAGCCGCTGCAGGTGCCCGCCTTTGCCTTCCCGCCTGGCTATGGCAGCCGCACCTTCCGCCCTCACCTCGACGAAGCGACATTCGCCGAGCTGGTCAACGAAACGATGGCCGAGCATTGGGGCATCGGCCGGATGACCCCGGCGGAGGTGGCGACGATGGCCCGGCAGGCCGGTTTTGACCCGCGGGCGCAGGTCTTTGCCACCTGGGGCCGCGAGCCGGTGGGCCTCTGCGCGGCGCGCTTCTTGGTGCGGACCGTGGGCGGCCGCGAGCTCTCGGTGGCCCACCTCGGGCCGGTCGGGGTGCGGGTGGCCCACCGGGGCCGTGGCCTGGCCCACGCGCTGGTGGCTGCCTGCCTGCGGCGGTGCCTGCGGCGTGGCCTGCAGGCGGCCGAACTGGATGTGGATAGCGAGAACGCGCCGGCCCTCCATGTGTACCGCGACTGCGGGATGCAGCCCACCTTCCGCACCCTGTGGTACCGGTACGAGTGGGCGTAGGCGACGCCCACAAGACGCCCACAAGGGGCTAGTCTACGGCTCTTTGGATAGCTCATAGTGCGCCCAAGAGATCGATAACAGTGCGGCTAGAGGAGCCCATCGATGTTCAGAGCTGCTGCGATTTCGTTTGCCGTGGTCCTCGGCCTCGTGGCCCTGGCGGGCGCCGGAGCCATTCTGCTGCATCCGGTCACGGGCCAGGTGCTCGACGCCGAGACGGGCCAGCCCCTGGTGGGGGTTAGCGTGCTCGTCGGCGAACAGGAAATGGTGACCGACGCCCACGGGAGCTTTGCGGTGCGCGGGCTCGACCGGCTGCAGCCCCTGCGCGCTCAGGCCCCCGGCTACCAGCCGCTCGAGGGTGCCAGCATCCCCGGCGGGTTGGCCGGCTGGCCGGCGTCTTTCCGCCTGACCTTGCAGCCGGTGGTGCTCAAGGGAACCGTACACGACGCGGCCACCGGGGCGCCCATTGCTGGCGCGACGGTGCGCGTGGGCGACCGCACCGTGCAGACGGGCGCCGATGGCAGCTATGCCGTGGAGCGGGTGCTGCCGGGTGCGCAGGTGAGCGCCCAGGCCAGGTACTACCGCCCGGCCAACCCGGTGACCTACCAGGGGCAGGAGGCGATCGACTTGGCGCTGGCCTACCTGCCCACGACGGTCACCGTGCAGGATAGTTCGGGCGGGCAGCCCCTGGCCGGGGCGCAGGTGACGGCGGGGGGCGCCACGGCTCAGAGCGACGAGCAGGGCCGCGTGAGCTTTGCCCGCCTGCAGCCGCAGACGGAGGTGCGGGCATCGCTGGCGGGCTACGAGGAGGCGCAGGGCCAGGCGGGACCCGGCGACACCCTGGTGCTGTCGCTCAGGCGCTCGGCCGTGCGCGGGACGGTGCGCGACCAGAACGGCAAGCCGGTGGCGGGGGCGCTGGTGTTGGCACGGGTGGCCGGCCAGGAGCCACGGCTGGCCTACACCGATGCCGAGGGCCGCTACGAGTTCCAGGGCCTGCCTGCCAACGCCAGCCTGCTGGTGCGCAAGGCGGGGTTTGCCAAGCTCGAACGCGACCTGGCCAAGGAGCCCAACTATGACCTGAGCCTGCAGCCCTTTGTGGCCAAGGGCATCTACCTGGCCTTCCACTTTTTGCGGCCGGCCTACGCCGAGCAACTCCAGGCCAACCTGGCCATGGTCGACCGCACCGAGCTGAACACCGTCGTGATCGAGATCAAGACCGAGACGGGCTACCTGGGCTTCCAGCCCAAGAACCCGGTCGCTCAGGCCATCGGTGCCGGCTACGACGACGTCATCGACGTGCGCGCCCTGCTGGCCAACCTGAAGCAGCGGGGCATCTACAGCATCGCCCGCATCCCCATCTTTGAGGATGACCTCCTGGCCACCAAGCGGCCGGAGTGGGCCGTCCACACCGCCGGCGGGGGCGTCTGGCGGGCGGCCGGCGGCCGCGCCTGGACCGACCCCTTCCGCAAGGAGGTGTGGGAATACAACGTCGGCATCGCCAAGGAGGCGATCGAGCTGGGGTTCGACGAGGTCCAGTTCGACTATGTGCGCTTTCCGTCGGACGGCTACATCAGCCTGTGCCGCTACGCGCAGGAGAGCACGAGCGAATCGCGGGTGGCGGCCATCACCGGCTTTATGGCCTACGCCCGCAGCGAGCTCGACAAGGTGGGCGCCTTCTTCTCGGTCGACACCTTTGGCCTCACCACCTTCGATCACTCGGAGCAGGGGGTGGGGCAGATGCTGGACCAGATGGCGCAGTATGTGGACTATGCCTCGCCCATGGTCTACCCCTCGACCTACCTGGTGGGCATGCTGAACCTGAACGACCCCTGGCGCCAGCCCTACGAGGTGGTCAAGCGCAGCCTGGATGCGGCGCACCAGAAGACGAGCACCCTCATCCGCCCCTGGCTGCAACACTATGACGACTATCACGGCGTCGGCATCAAGTACGGCCTGCCCGAGTACATGGCGCAGAAACAGGCCGCCGCCGACGGCGGGTCGTGGGGCTGGCTGTGGTGGAACATCCTGGGCGAGTACGACGAGCGCACGTTCGCGCCGGCGCAGTAGGGGGACGAAGCACCGCCAAGGCGCGAAGGCGCCAAGGGCACGCGAAGACTCTGCAAGACTTGCGAAGGGGCGCTGGGGGCCCGCGGTTCCTTGGCGTACGCTTTGCGCCTTGGCGGTGAGGCTTGGGGCGCGTTTGACGGCGTGGGCCGATCTGGCTATAATGTACGGCGTATTCCTCGGTAGCTCAATTCGGCAGAGCGACCGGCTGTTAACCGGTTGGTTCCAGGTTCAAGTCCTGGCCGAGGAGCCAGAGGGCAACCGTAGCGCAAACGGGTTGCCGAATCTGCCAAACCGGTTGTTGTGCGGTAGCGACATAGCCCATTCTTGCCGGAGGGGCGATGCAACCGCAGAGCAACCGGTTTTGTCGTCTTTCGTCAGCGATGGAGGGATTCCTGCTGGCGAAAGCTGCGGAAGGCCGTAGTCATAAGACCCTCGCAGACTACCGCTACTGTCTGCGCATCTTCGCCACCTGGCTGGCAGCCAACGACTACGGCGACCCGCCGGCCGCCAGCCTGACGACCGACGACATACGACGCTTCTTCGCTGAGTTGCGCCAACGCACCCCCACCCTGAGTGCAAAAACCATTCGCAATATCTACATCACCCTGTCGTCTCTGTGGACCTGGCTGGGCCACGAGGCCGGCTTGCCGCACATTGTGCGCCCCGTGAAGGTTGCCACACCGCAT
>Ga0078972_1007602_pt1 | contig 23889 bp, 18 predicted proteins | sample YelNatPaOPGAMG01_FD_67568 | JGI IMG/M metagenome (GOLD analysis project Ga0078972, IMG submission 67568) | Hot spring thermophilic microbial communities from Obsidian Pool, Yellowstone National Park, USA - OP-RAMG-01 (SPADES assembly) (version 2) | ecosystem: Environmental > Aquatic > Thermal...
TATCCCAAGATGATTTATATTTTTTGAGATAGGATTCAAATAGTGATAATTTAATCCGATAATCTAATCTATCGTTAAGGCTATCAGGGTCAGTTTTTAGAAGATCGAGAGTTTGGCGCCAATTTTTAGCTATCTCCCACTCTTCCTTTGAGCCTCCATTTTTAGCAAGAAAATCTAATGCTAATTCACAATAATAATTTTGAATCTCAAGAGCAGTAACGTTTCCACTTCCATTAAGAAGTAAAGGCCAATCGACTTTGCACTTGTTTTGATATTCAATATCATTTGATATCCTATGAAAATCACCTACTGGATCATCTAACTTTGGATAGTTTTTAATAAAATGCTCCAAAATCATTCTAATTACTAAGCGAGTTGTGCCAATTTTGAGATAAGTCGAAAACTCACTCAAGTTTGAATCACCGCAACTTAAATGTAATCTATGAAAATCTTTTAACTCTGCCAGCGGCTCGTCTTTTTTAGTAATAATTGGTCTTCCAATACCGACATTTGAACTTTGCTCAAATAATGATCCTATAAAATCAGACCTTTGAGAAATAGAAAAGAAAAATTTATTTTTCCTTGGAGTATTATTTATTGAATAATTATTACAATATAAAAAACCTGCTCCTGCTAAAATTTGTCTAGTTACCAGAAAAGAAAGCAAACTCCCCCCGGCATCACTTGTGTCTTTAAAAAATAGATCAAAATCCAATTGATCTGCATAAAATCCATAATTTTCATGACAACCATTTGCATCTTCATCGATTTTTTTAAAAGCTGGTTCAGTATTAATGGAAATACCTCTATTATCTTTTAAGATATAAACCTTCTCACCTTCATTTTTAGTTGATTGGAATAATTCAAACAAAAACTTATCCCCAGCTTTATCATAAGAAACCAAATCCTTCACCAGTAAGCACTCCGGCGTATTAAATTCGGGTAGAACACTTCCTTCGTAATATAATCTGCCTCCATTAGATAACCATTCACTGGCCCCACTACTTTGATGATAAAAAGAAAATTTTTGGCAAATATCCGAATCTCCAAATCTTGCTATAAAAGGATTTTTAACAATATTTTGAGAAGTTACTTCTTTGTTTCTTGATTCGTAGATAAAGCCATATTCGGTTTCAATCCCTAATATAATTTTTCTATCGTTCATATCATCCCTCCTTACCTTATTTAATTTTCAGTAATCTTTTTATATTAAAAAACAAAATTATATTAATTGCAAGTTAAAAAAAGCGCCCTTTTTAAAAGAGCGCCAGTTATTAACTATTAACAATGATTTCTCGGAAGATATACTAGTAGGATATTTTTTAAGATATTTCTATTTCTTTTGTCCTGACCATAAGGTATTTTACGAACTTTATCTTTTTTTGTTTTTTGCAAAAAAAGATTTCTTCTAATCCCACAATCACTGAAAGTAAAATCTAGCATCATTTTTCTCATTTATCCTCCTTTAATTTACTGTTATTAATTTAACATAAAAAAAGTTATAAGTCAATGAAAACCTATATTAAATTTTAAAAAACAAATGTCAAACAATATAAAACTATTTATTTAAAAGTTTATTTTTTTGTTCTAGTAGTAAATAATAAATAATAAACCCAGACAATAATCCAATTACTATCCCTCCTAAAATATCAAATGGCCAATGAACACCAACATAAATTCTTGCCAATCCAACTAGTAGCCCAGAGATAAAAAAGAACCACCCCCATTTTGGTTTCCAAAAATAAATAATTAAAGCGATAGCAAACAAAAAAGCTGTGTGCCCAGACGGAAATGAGTTACCGCTTTCGGGAATAAGAGGAGTAAAATTTAAAACAGCAAAGGGCCTTGGATGATTATAGAGAAATCGAATTATTTCTGTAAATATTCCTCTTGATAAAATTCCAGCCAAGAAAATTTCACAATAAAAAAGCAATGAAGTTCGCCAGCTTTTATAAGCCAAAGGAAGAGCAAGAGCTATAATAACTAAAACATAAGTATAATAACTTGCCAAAAAAATACCTAACTCATCTAACCAAAAAAACCGTCCAGACAAATTATGAATCAAGATAAATAGGTTTTGGTTCATTAATTAAACTATCTTTGTATATGGTAACAAGCCCATAAATCTAGCTCGTTTTATAGCTTGAGATAATTTTCTCTGGTGAGTAGAACAGGTACCAGTATGAATTGGTGAAATAATCTTCCCCTGCGAAGAAATAAATCTTCGCAAAAGATTCACTTCTTTATAGTCTATATAATCTATATTTTGCGAACAAAATAAACACTGCTTTGTCTTTTTCATAATAGATTAAAAAGGAATATCTTCCGGACTAATGCTAGAACTCGACTCTTCTAGATCGATAGTAGGAATTTCATTTTGATTATTATCTAAACTAGAATCAATCAGCTCATCTTCTTTTTTACTTGAAGCAACGCTTTTAGGGCCGAGCTGAATTCTTTCAGCAATAATTTCTGTTACTTTATGATTTTGATTTTGCTTATCAGCATAAGATCTAGTTGATAATCTTCCTTCTATCAAAACAGAGCTACCTTTTTTTAGAAATTGTCCAGCAATTTCTGCTTGCCGACCCCAAACAACAACATTGTGATATTCAGTTTGCTTTTGTTTTACTCCAGATTTATCAGTATAAACTCGATTAGTCGCTACGGAAAAATTAGCAACTTGATTACCGCTGGGAATTGTCTTAACTTGCGGATCAGCAGTTAATCGCCCAAGAATAAAAACTTTATTTAAATCCATATATTTATTTTAATATTTCTTTTAGCCTTTGTTCAAGATCTTCATTGGTAAGAACATTTTGACTCTCCATAGATCTCTTTAGAGAAGATTCTTTGGAAACATTCTGGCTTTTGGGACGAGTTTCTTTTTTGGAAATTTTGGGAAGCTTAACAATTAAAAATCTAATTATTTGCTGATCGAGCTTAAGATTTTTCTCTAATTGAGAAATATTTTCTGGCTCAGCAGAAAAATCATACCAACCAAAAAAAGCAGTTTTTTCTTTCTTTATAGGATAAGCTAAAGTCATTAGTTTTGGTTCGCCAGTTGAATTTAATTTAATACCTAAAGAATCAAAAATTTTTAAGATTCTCTCTTTGTCGGCTTCATTTTTTACTAAATAAGCTATTTCGTAATTTATTTTTTCTTCTTCCATAGTTTAATATATAATTAAAATATTATTCCAAACTCCTCCTTAGGTCAAATACTTATTTTTTCTGATTCACATCACCTTCGTTTGGGCTAGAAACATCCGTACCCAAATCAAGCTTTGTAGGAATTAATCGACCGATAATAACATTTTCCTTTAACCCTCTTAATTTATCTTCTCTCCCTTCAATAGCCGAAGACACCAAAACTCTAGCTGTATCTTCAAATGAAGCAGCTGATAGCCAACTAGATGTTGATAAGGCAACTCGCTTTATTCCGAGTAATAATTGCTCAGCTTTTGCCGGCTTCATTCCCTTTGATTTAAGATCTCTATTGACTTCTAAGAATCTTGATTTTTCAACAATTTCGCCAACAGTAAAATCTGGAGCATCTCCTACATCAATAATCTTTACTCTCGCAAACATCTGCTTAACAATAATTTCTATATGTTTATTGTTAATAGCCGATCCTTGAGAGAAATATATTTTTTGAACTTCCCTAATAATATAACGAATAGTTTCTTGATAACCTCGAAGCTTTAAAAGCTCTCTTAAATCAAGGCTTCCTTCTGTTAATTGATCTCCTCTTTTTACCTTGTCTCCAACCTTAACCAGCAATAAACTGTAGAGAGGAATCCTGTATTCTGAAATTCTTTGTTTACCCTTAAACTTTTCTTGAAGTTTAATTATTTTTTCTTCACCTTTTTCTTCAATAGAAATAACTTTACTATCGTAATTAGCTAAAAGAGCCTTCCCTTTTGGCGGACGAACCTCAAAAATTTCCTCAACCCTAGGCAATCCTTGAGTAATATCCTTACCAGCCATACCACCAGTATGAAAGGTTCTCATTGTTAGCTGTGTCCCCGGTTCACCAATTGATTGCGCCGCAATAACCCCGACGGTCTGACCAACTTTAATCGGTTTATTAACACCTAAATCATAACCATAACATTTAGAACAAACTCCATATAAATTTTCACAAGTAATCGGTGAACGAACTTTAACACTTTCAATTCCCGAATCAGCAATAATTTTAGCAGCTTTTTTGTCAATAATTTCACCAGCCGGAACAATAACTTTTTTGCCTATTTTTATATCTTCTAAAGCTGTTCTTGAAAATATTTGATCAGCAAAAGAGTAGCCAAAAGATTCACCATCTTTACGATGAATCTCAATGCCTCTTTTTGTATGACAATCTTCTTCGCGAATAATTAAATCTTGAGAAACATCAACTAATCGGCGAGTTAAATACCCAGCTTGAGCCGTTCGTAAAGCCGTATCGGTAGATCCTTTTCTAGCTCCGTGAGTAGAAACGAAATATTCCAAGACGCTCATTCCTTCTTTGAATGAAGATTTTAAGGGAAATTCAATAGTTTCACCTTTTGGATTGGAAACTAACCCTTTCATACCCATCATTTGGATAGGCTGAGCCCAAGAACCTCTGGCGTTAGAATCAATAATCTGATAAATTGGATTAGTTGGCAATAAAACAGTTTTAACTAAATTAGAAATTTTCTCTTTAACTTTTTCCCAAATCGTAATAATCCTTGCTCTTCTTTCGTCTAGAGTTAAAAGACCTTCTTTATATTGATTATCAATAATACTGACTTCTTTTTCTGCTTGAGCTAAAATTTCTTCTTTTTCAGCGGGAACAATCATATCATTCATAGACCAAGTTATACCAGATTCTGTAGCATAATAAAATCCTAAAGCTTGAATTCTAGATAGAACTTTATACAAAAACTCTAAACCCCCTACATCGAAAGCGCTTTCAATAAGATTAGATAATTTCTTTTTATTAATTTTTTCATTAACAAATTCCAATTTCCCCTCAAAAATTTCATTGAAAATCAATCGGCCAAGGGAAGTTTTAATAACCTTATTATCAACAATTGTTTTTATTGGAGTATTAATAAGAATTAAATTATTTTCGTAAGCTACTAGAGCCTCGTTTATAGAAGCAAAATATTTTATCTTGCTATCATCGGTAACTTCTTGATTTAGATTAGTCATATAATAAATACCTAAAACAATATCTTGAGTAGGATTGGTTATAATTTCTCCTGTTGATGGCTTTAAAACATTTAATCGAGCATCCATAATCTTTTCAGCTTCTTCTTGAGCTTCAATAGATAAAGGTAAATGAACAGCCATCATATCACCATCAAAATCAGCATTGAAAGCGGTACAAACTAACGGTGGAATTTGAATGGCTAAACCTTCAACTAGTATCGGTTTAAAAGCTTGAATACTCAACCTATGCAAAGTTGGCGCTCTGTTTAGCAATACTCTTTTGTCCTTAATAACTTCTTCTAAAATCGCCCAGACATCATTTGTGCCTTGATCTATTAAATTATTTGCGCTTCTTATGTTATGAGCTAAACCTTGAGAAATAATTTTAGATATCACAAATGGCTTAAATATTTCCAGAGCCATTTTTTTAGGTAGACCACATTCATTAATTTTTAATTTAGGACCGACAACAATAACCGCTCGACCAGAATAGTCGACTCGCTTTCCTAAAAGATTCTGCCTAAATCTTCCTTGTTTTCCTCTAAGAATATCAGAAAGAGATTTTAGTGGGCGTCGTTGAGAAGACATTTGCTGAGCGCTATAGTGAGCAGAATTATCAATTAAAGCATCAACAGCTTCTTGAAGCATTCTTTTTTCATTCTTCACAATAATATCAGGAGCATTAATCTCAATAAGTTTCTTTAATCGATTATTTCGATTGATAACTCTTCTATACAAATCATTTAAATCGGAGGAGGCATACCTTCCACCATCTAAAGGAACCATTGGCCTTAAATCTGGAGGCATCACTGGTAAAACTGTTAAAACCATCCATTCCGGGCGAATATTATTTCTTATCATTGACCGGAATATTTTTAATCTCTGCAAAATTTTCTTTTCAGCTAAGAAATTTTTAGACTCAGCCAACTTTTTCTCCATTTGCTGAACTTCCTTTCTTAAATCTATTTTTTCTAAGATTTTTCTTACTGCTTCAGCGCCAGTATTAGCTTCAAATATACTAGAGAATTTTTTAGACCAGAATAAATATTCTGATTGATCTAAAACCATTCCAACCTTAAGTTGCTTTAGAAAGTCTTTAAGCTTTTTAGCATTTTCATTAAGCTCTTCAACCATTTTATCGTTCTTAGCTAATGATTTTGTCTTTAACTTCAGCTCTTTATCAATATCTTCAAAAGCTTTTTTCTTAGCTTCTTCATTGACTTGAGTAACAATATAAGAAATGTAATAGATAACTCTCTCTAATTTATTAGAAGAGATATCCATAATTAAAGCTATTCTAGATGGCACAGTTTTGAAAAACCAAAGATGAGCAACAGGAGTTGCTAATTCAATATGACCCATTCTTTCGCGTCGTACAATAGATCTTGTAACCTCTACACCACATTTTTCACAAACCACTCCCTTATATCTAATCTTTTTATATTTACCACAATAACATTCATAATCTTTCACTGGGCCGAAAATTCTTTCGGAGAACAAGCCATCTTTTTCTGGCCTTTGAGTGCGATAATTAATTGTTTCTGGTTTAATAACTTCACCATGCGACCAGCTTAATATTTTTTCAGGAGACGCTAATGAAATTGTTAGAGATTCTAAGTCTTCCGGTCGATTTAGACTGTCTTTAGAATATTTAGGAATAACATCAAGAGCCAGCGATTTTAACTCGCTTATTAAAACATTAAATGAGGAAGGAAGATTCGGAAACTTAGCCACTTCTCCTCTAATAATAGATTCATAGACAGCTGTCCTACCTGCCACATCGTCAGATTTAATAGTTAACATTTCTTGAAGCACATGTTTTGCTCCATAACCTTCTAATGCCCAAACTTCCATTTCTCCAAATCTCTGACCTCCAAATCTTGATTTTCCACCAAGAGGCTGTTGAGTAATAAGAGAATACGGACCTATGGAACGCATATGAATTTTATCTTCAGCAAAATGGTGAAGCTTCATCATATATATCACTCCAACCATTACTTTCTGATCAAATTTTCTACCGCTCCGTCCATCGTATAAAACAACTTTATTATCTTCCGGTAAATTAGCCTTTTTTAGTTCAGACTTAATATCTTCTTCGGTTACTTTGCTTAATGAAGGAATAACTGCTCGATAGCCAAGATTTTTAGCCGCTAATCCAAGTTGAGTTTCTAAAATTTGGCCTAAATTCATTCTAGAAATGACACCTAAAGGATTTAAGATAATGTCAACAGGAGTGCCATCTTCGAGATATGGCATATCTTCTACGGGCCTTATTTGAGAAATAACACCCTTGTTCCCGTGACGACCGGCTAACTTATCTCCAATTTGAACTTTTCTTAATTGAGCAATTTCAATCTGAATTCTTTTAATTACACCAGGTTCGAGTTTATCTCCTTTATCACGAGAAAAAACCTTTACACCAATGACCCGACCAAATTTACCATGAGGCAAAACTAGCGATGTATCTTTAACATCTCTAACTTTTTCGCCAAAAATAGCTCGAAGTAATTTTTCTTCTGGAGTCAAATCAGATTCCCCTTTTGGAGAAATTTTTCCAACTAAATAATCTCCTTCTTTAACCTCAGCACCAATCCTAATAATGCCTTCTTCGTCTAAATTAGCTAATTTTTCCTCAGAAACATTAGGAATATCAGCTGTTGTTCTTTCTGGACCAAGCTTCGTGTCTTGAACATCCACATAAAAATCTTCCATATGGATAGAAGTAAAGAAATCCTCTTTAACAACTCTTTCAGATAAGATAACGGCATCCTCAAAATTTCCTCCATCAAAAGAAAGAAAAGCAACAACTAAATTCCGACCCAATGACAAAACTCCATCTTTAATAGATGGGCCATCAGCTAAAATATCTCCTTTTTCTACTCTTTGGCCAACATTTACTTTAGGAGTATTAGAGATAGCCATAAAATCATTAGATTTTTTGAAAATTTCCAATTTATAATTTTTAATTTCCCCTTTATCGGTTTTCATTTTAATATGAGATCTATCAACTTCAATAATTTTTCCGCTTTCTTCAGCAGAAATTAAATAGCCACAATCTCGAGCTATTTTCTCTTCAAATCCTGTTGAGACAAGAGGAATTTCCGGTTTTACAATAATAACAGCCTGACGTTGCATGTTCGAACCCATTAAAGCTCGATTGGCATCATCATGCTGAAGGAAAGGAATAAGCGATGTTGACATCGAAGCAAATTGATTTGGAGCAACTTCAATTAAATCAACTTCATCAGCGCTACAAAAACCCGGATTACCTTTAATCCTTGCTTCTAAATTAGAACCTAATATCTTTTTATTTTTATCTCTTTTAACTCCAGCATGAACTATTATATATTTCTCTTCCTCGAAAGCATCAAGCCAGACAACTTCGTCGGTAATTTTCCCTTTCTTTACTTTAATGTAAGGAGTACGAATAAAACCTAAATCATCTACTCGCGCAAAACTAGCAAGATAATTAATCAAACCGATATTTGTTCCTTCTGGAGTTTGAATAGGACAAATTCTACCATAATAAGAATGATGAACATCTCGAACCTCAAAACTAGCTCTTTCTCTAGTTAAGCCACCAGGACCAAGAGCAGAAATTCTGCGCCGATGCTCTACCTCAGCTAAAGGATTAGCTTGATCCATAAATTGTGATAATTGAGAAGTAGCAAAAAACTCTTCCATTACTGCCATTAAAGAACGGAAGTTTATTAGTTGAGCCGGCATAAGATGCTCCTTATCAAAAGCAGTAGACATTCTGTCTTGAATAATTCTTTTTACTCTATTCATACCCAATCTTAAACGACCATCTAGGAGTTCACCAACTGGCCTAACTCTTCGATTCCCTAAATGATCAATATCATCAGGATTAGCTTCTGGGTCATTATTTAATCTAATAATTTCCTTAACAATCGCTCCAATATCATCAAGACTTAAAAGCATATCTTTAGAATTTAAGCCGAGGCGCTGATTAATTTTATAACGGCCAACATTGGAAAGATCGTAACGATCATTCCGCTTAAACATAGAATCAATGAGGCTTTTAGCGTTTTGGGCAGTTGCCAAATCTCCCGGTCTAATTCGTTTATAAATTTCTAAATAAGACTGGTCTACGCTTTTAGAGGTATCTTTTGATAAAGTTTTTTCGATATATTTAATTTGGCCATTATCAACATCGGAAAAGTATTTTAAAATACTTTGATTGTCTTCTAAGCCAAATATTCTTAATAAATCTGTTACTGGTGCCTTTCTATGACGATCTATTTTAACACCGATTACTCCATCAAGATCTGTTTCAAATTCAATCCAAGCACCTCGATTAGGAATAATTTTTGCTCCAAACCATTTTCGTCCATTTTTATAAATAGCCGAGAAGTAAACTCCGGCCGACCGAACTAATTGAGATATAACAACTCTTTCAACTCCGTTAATTATAAAAGTACCCCTACTGGTCATTTTTGGGAAATTACCGAGATAAACTTCCTGAACTTCTTCTTTATTACTATGATGATTAACTAGCCTAAGTTTAACTTTTAGAGCAGCGTCATAATTAGCATCTTTATATTTGGCTTCTTCTTCTGTAAGCTTTGGTTCTTCAAAATAATAATCCTCAAAGTATAATTCAAAATCTTTTCCTCCCGTATCTTTAATAGGAGAAATTTCTTTAAAAACATTTTTAATGCCTTCATTGAGAAACCAATTATAAGATTTTATTTGAATCTCATTAAGATTTGGCTGCTCAATCAAAGGTGCAGCATCTGGGGAAAAATTTTTAATTGGAAAATTTTCTTGTGATAGTGATGTTGTTGTTTTAATATTTTTTGATCTGGCCATTAAAATAAAATTAATTAAAAAATTAAATTAATAATTATGAATAAAAAAGCTAAAAAATAACCTCCAAACTTATAATTTGGTTACATAATAAGATTATTTTATATGATATATTATTTTCGTCAAGTCCTTAAGATGTGGATAATTTTATTAATTAGCATTTAGGTATTTAAACTCATTATTCAACTGTTCAGCATAATTTTTAGAATAAATAATTTGTTTAGTTTTTGGATCACTAAGATAATATAAATATGAAGAAGAAACAGAGTTAATAGCAGCTATTATAGAAGAGGTTCCTGGATTTGAAATTGGAGCTGGAGGTAAGCCTTTATTAAGATAGGTATTATAAGGAGAATTTAAATTTAAATCATTTTTAGTAATTGGATAGCAATTACCAGTAGAAGTTTCAGATATCATATCTTTGATATAGCAAATAGTAGCATCAACCTGAAGAGGCATATTTAAAGCTAATCTTTTTTTAATAATGCCGGCTATTAGTTGCCTGTCATAATAATCATTAGCTTCTTTTTCTATAAGAGACGCTATAATTAAATTATCTAACATATTTTTATCTATTTGCGCTGTTAAAAATTTTTGCTCACTACTTACACTTAGAGTTGATGATGGCTGAATAAAAGAAAATTGATTGCGAGTAAGTAAAGGAAGAGCTTTAAGATTAAAATTATCTAACATTTTAGAGACAACATCTTGAACTTTAGAGTCTATAAAAAAATTATAGGTATCTGGAAATAAATATCCTTCAAAATTCCAGCCCGAGGATTTCAAGACATATTGCCAATATTTAATCAAACTACCGGGCTTGATTATTCCATTGTCAGATAAAATTTCGTCTATTCCAAAAATATTGGTACCTTCAGGTATAACTACTTCCTCTTCTCTAACATTTCCTTTTATTAAATCCTGAATAATTTGATAATCTGATAAACTCTGGGAAAAATTATAAGTTCCGGGTTTAAATTGAGAAAATTTTCCTAAAATTATAGCTAATATTTTAAAAGCTAAAGGTGAACGAATTAAATTATTCTGATACAAATCATTAGTTATGGCATTTACCGATTCTCCCTTATAAACATTAAAAGAAACCAAAGTATTGTTAGAACTATTAACAGGCTTTAAAGAAAAATAAAAATATAATCCCAAAACAATAAATAGACAAATTAAAATAACCAAAGAAAATAAAACTAAAAAAATTTTTTGATTTAAAATTGTTTTAAAATCTTTTAGCAATGGAATTGATTATAGAAATTATTAAAAAGCTAGTCAATAAACTAGAGCCTCCATAGCTAAAAAAAGGAAAGGTAAGCCCAACTGCCGGAGATAAGCCTAAATTTGAGCCAAGATTAAGCCAAAATTGAATAATAAAAACAACTGCTCCGCCAAGGCAAATAAATTTCTCAAAATTTGTATCAGCTTTTAGTCCGATATTCAAAATACTAAATACTAAATAAGCAAAAATAGCCAACAATAAGCCAGCACCAAATAATCCCCACTCCTCAGTAAAAGCTGAGAAAATAAAATCAGCCGATGATTCCGGCAAAAAACCTAATCGAGTTTGAGAAGCCCCAAAATATCCTTTACCAAATAAACCACTAGAACCGATAGCAATTTTAGCTTGATTGATATTATAATTAGAAGTTAAAGAATTAGCTTGAGGATTTAGAAAACTGATTACTCTTTCTTTCTGATATGGCTTTAAGAAGAAAAGCCACATTAACAATCCTAAAATTGCAAAAATTAGAATAAAAATTAATATCTTTTTTGTCGATAAACCACTTAAAACTAAAAAGCTGAACCAAATACAAAACAATACAAAAGCTGAACCAAAATCCGGTTCAAAAAATATTAAAGCTGCAGGTAAAGCAAAAAAGGCAAACGACCCGACAATGACCTTAAAAGAATTAATAGTTAAATGTCGCCTGCTAAAATATTCAGCATAAACTAAAATTAAAGCAATTTTTGCTAATTCAGCTGGTTCAAAAGTAAAGCCACCAAAATGAATCCAGCCATGAATATGGCGAATAGGTGAGAAAAAATAAGTTAAAACTAATAATATGTTGACCAAGCCGTAGAATAAAAAAATAATCCAGCGATAATTAAAAATTAACCTCCAATCAAATACTAAAAAAATAAAAATAATTATTATTCCAACTAAATACCAATAAAACTGAAACTTTAAAAGAGTTGAGGAAATTGTTGATAGGGTAAGTAAGCTTAAAAACCCAATTAATAAAACCGGAATTAAAATTTGAAGATTATAACGGTTGAACATAAATATAAACTTTAGTTGCTAAATTATTAATATTATTAATTAATGGATGAATAATTGTAAAAGATTGATGGCTAAGCGAAGATATATTATCAACTTCTGTATAAGAAGCTCCGGCAATTAATCCTAAATTATTATAAAAAAGAGCTAAAACATTGGCTTTTTTAATATTAAAAGGTCCATTATTAAAGATATCTCCAGAAACACTAACATTACTATCAGTACTTGTAGTAACAAGATTTGTAACAGATAAACTATCACTATTATTAAACTTATCTTGGCTTAACCAATTAATACTACCTACATTAATTTGAGCATATGAGACTTGATTAGCGTTAGGAACCGAAATCACCGGAATAAAAATATATTTTATTTGAGTTGGATAAATAAAGCTGTAGCCAGTAGAGCTAGCTAAAACTTTATTATTGCTATCATAAACTACATAATTATAGCTAAAATTACTAGCTCCAAAATCAGAACTTGTATTTTGAATTCTAGCTAAAATAGAAATTGTGGTAGTATTAACTACTAAAATTTGAGGGTATCCTATAAAACTCAAAGCGCTACTACTAGGCAAACAAGGAGGACAAGAGCCTCCACAATCAACTCCAGTTTCATTTCCATCTTGAATGTGATCAAAACAGCTAGGAGCCGGTTTAATAGTTAAATAAACACCATAACCAATCAAAATTAAAATAATTAAATAAATAAATCCATAAATAAATTGTTTTTTTCTTGGATTAGTCATTTATAAATTATAAATCTGCTAAACTTAAATTTCCATTTATTTTAATAAAAACAAAAAACACTAAAACTTTAGTGTGTTGGCATACCCTACTTTCCCTATACCCGAAAGTATAAGTATCATCAGGTTTAAGCGCTTTTACTTCTCAGTTCGGAATGGGATGAGGTAGATCACGCTTAAACTAAACACCAACACACTAAAATTTTAGTGTCTACAAATTAACATCTTAAGACTCACTTATTAGCAAGCAAAATCGCTTAGCTATTAGTAATCCTCAGCTAAATTTCTTACGAAACTTACACTTAGATCCTATCAACCTAGTAGTCTTCTAGGAAGCTAAAGATACCTAATCTTGGAGTAGGCTTCGCGCTTAGATGCTTTCAGCGCTTATCCCTTCCATACATAGCTACCCGGCATTCAGCTAGTGCCAAAGCCGGTAGACCAGAGGTATGTTCAACCCGGTCCTCTCGTACTAGGGTCAACTCTCCTCAAGTATCACCGCCTGCAGTAGATAGAGACCGACCTGTCTCACGACGGTCTGAACCCAGCTCACGTGCCACTTTAATTGGCGAACAGCCAAACGCTTGGGAGCTTCTCCACCCCCGCGCTGTGGCGAGCCGACATCGAGGTGCCGAGCGAAGTCGTCGATGGGAACTCTCGGACTTCACCAGCCTGTTATCCCCGGAGTAGCTTTTATCCGTTGTCTCCGACCTTCCTACAAAGAATTTAATTTTTTGATTAAAAAAATTAAATATTATCGTCGGGTCACTAAGTTCTGCTTTCGCACCTGCTCGGCTTGTAGGCCTCACAGTCAAGCCAGCTTTTGCCTTTACACTTTCAGCGCGATTTCCATCCGCGCTAAGCTGACCTTAATAAACTCCTCCGTTACTCTTTAGGAGGATACCGCCCCAGTAAAACTACCCGCCAGGCACTGTCTACCGGTGTTTTTGCCACCGATGTTAGATAATAAAATTTGAAAGGCGAGTGTTTCATTGTCGACTCCATCTGCCCCAAAAGGCAGACTTCAAAGTCTCCTCGCTACGCTACGCATCCAAATCTTAATATCAATACCAAGCTATAGTAAAGCTTCCGGGGTCTTTTCGTCTTGCTGCAGGTACCCCGCGTCTTCACGGGAATCGCATTTTCACCGAGCTTGCCGCTGAGACAGTCCTCCAGTCGTTACGCCATTCATGCGCTCCGGAACTTACCCGGAAAGGAATTGCGCTACCTTTGGACCGTTATAGTTACAGCCGACATTGACGAGGGCTTCGGGCAGTCAGCCAACCACCAACAGCCAACCCCCAACAGCCAACCACAAATTTGTTGGAAGTTGGAAGTTAGAAGTTGGATGTTGGCGGCAGACCGCTACCGTTAACCTTCTCGCATCGGTCAGGCGTCACCCCCTATACATCCTCTTACGAGTTAGCAGGGAGCTGTGTTTTTGGTAAACAGTCGCTAGAGGGACTTTAGCTGCGCCCCAACTTCCCTTTGATACAATCTGAGGTTGTTGGGGAGGCCTTATCGCGAACTTACGGCCGCTTTTTTGCCGAGTTCCTTAGCGGCAGGTCACTCGTTCCTCTGAGGCTTCTCGCCTCACCCACCTGTGTCGGTTTACGGTACGATTTCGATTTCCTTAACATCTAGCAGCTTTTCTTGAAAGGCTCTTCGATAAAATCCGCAGAGCAAAAACTCTACGTTTCCACTACGCACGCTTAACCTTTCGGAAAAGCTCACGTCATGGATGCCAAACTAATAAGGCACTTTATCCTCTTTCCTTTGTCACTGCTAGATAAAAAAATCGAAGGGCTGGAATATTAACCAGCTGTCCATCAGCTTCGGTTTTCACCATTGCCTTAGGATCGCCTAACCCTCCGTTGATTGCCAGTGCGGAGGAAACCTTGGATTTTCGAGGAGCCGATTTCTTATCGGCTTTGATGGTTACTCATGCCAACATTCTCTCTCCTTAGCACTCCAGCTGCCCTCACGGGTCAACCTTCACGGCACTAAGGATGCTCTCCTACCATACCAATACAAAAGTACTGGTATTCGTGTCTTCGGTATTTTGCTTAAGCCCCGGTACATTTTCGGCGCAACCCGCCAATCGAATAGTGAGTTGTTACACACTCTTTAAAGGATGGCTACCTCTAAGCCAACCTCCTATCTGTCTTAGGCGGATCACTACCTTTCACACTGAGCAAAAATTTGGGGACCTTAGACTACGATCTGGGCTCTTCCCCTCTCGACTATGGAGCTTATCCCCACAGTCTGACTCCCAAGATAAGCACTTCGGTATTCGCAGTTTGATTGATTGGTCGAGCTTTCGCCCTATACCAAACATCCAGAGCTCTACCCCCAAAGTGTAGTTCTTGAGGCTAGTCCTAAAACTATCTCGGAGAGAACCAGCTATTACCAGATTCGATTAGCTTTTCACTCCTTGCCTCAACTCATCCGAAGGTTTTGAACAACCAACCGGTTCGGGCCTCCATCCGCATTTCTGCGAACTTCACCCTGGTCAAGGCAAGCTCATCTGGCTTCGGGTCTTATACGTGCCGCTAACGCCCTATTCAGACTCGGTTTCCCTACGCCTCCCTCGTTTAAACGAGTTAGACTAGCGACACATATAAAGTCGTTGGCTCATTCTTCAATAGGCACACAGTCGCGCTGCTTTTATAAAATATATAAAAGTTAGCGTTCCTGTTCTTTGTAAGCTTATAGTTTCAGGTTCTATTTCAACGGCCTAACAGGCCTGCTTTTCACCTTTCCCTCACGGTACTAGTTCACTATCGATCACCAAAAGTATTTAGCCTTGCCAGAGTAGTTCTGGCAGATTCCTTCGACCCATTCGTGTGTCGAAGTACTTAAGAACGAATACTAAAGAGATCTTCAGCTTTCGCCTACAGGACGATCGCCTTCTTTGGTTAAGCCTTCCAGCTTATTCGGCTAGCTAAAGATTTTTTAACTCTTCCTTACTTTAATCTATTTTTGTTTCTAAGCATAGCAACAAAAATAGATTTTAGCAGAGTATACGTCTTACAACCTCAATTAGAATTTTCTTTCGAAAATTTTAATTGATTTAGGCTCTTCCCATTTCGCTCGCCGCTACTTAGGGAATGTTTCTATTTTTCAATAGACTTGTTTTCTTTTCCACCGCTTACTGAGATGTTTCACTTCAGCGGGTTTGCCGTTCCGACATAAAATCGGAACTGTTTTGGGTTTACCAAAACAGGTTTCCCCATTCGGAGACCCCCGGATCACAGGTTGCTACGCACCTACCCGAGGAGTATCGCCGCTACGCCGCGTCCTTCATCGCCTTTTGGTGTCAAGGCATCCACTATAAGCCCTTAAATGCGATTCTGCTTGCTAATAAATGAATCTTAAGAATATCAATCTTCCATATTTATCTTATTATTAATAAAATATTTTAATTAATAATAAGATTTATTTTTAAAGAACTAGCCAGCTCAACATTCTCAATCAAACAAAAAACCCGCGCAGAGCGGGCTCATAAAATAAAACTAGCCCGACTCTTTTTAAGGTTTAAACATTTTCTTCATTTCGTCTTTAATTATAGAAAGCAAAACCTGTTTGTCAAGTCGATATAAAGAAAAAATTAAAAAGAAAAAATAAGTTGTTATTTAATTCTATTATAGATACTTAAAACAGCTTTAATAGCGTCGCCTACAGCTATATTATTTTGTTGATACAAAGAATCGCAGACATCTCCTGCGGCAAAAATAGCCGGATCAGATGACTGATAAGTTTGGTGATCAACAATAATTTCTCCTCTTTCGTTTAACTTAACAAAATTTTTAACTAAATCACTGCTAGGAACAACGCCAATAGCTACAAAAATCCCGTCTACTTTAATTTCTTTAACAACATTTTTATTTTTTAAATCTTCATATTTAAGTCCAGAAACAAATTTATCACCAAGAACTTCAATTACTTTTGCTTGAGTAATAATTTGAACTTTAGAATTATTATTTAATTTTTCTTGAGTAACAGCATCACCTTTTAAAGAATCGGTATATTCTAAAATATAAATTTTAGAAGCATAAGCTAAAAGATCGATAGCTGCTTCTAAACCAGCATTGCCACCGCCAATAATTGCAACTGTTTTATTTTTTAATAAAGGAGCGTCGCAGGTGGCACAATGAAATATACCTCTTCCCTCAAAATCATCTTCGCCCTTAACATTCATTTTTCTAGGATGACTACCGGTGGCAATTAAAAGATAGCGACTTTCATATTTTTTTCCTTTATCGGTTTGAATTTGAAAAAAATTATTTTTTTTCTCAATTGATAAAACCTTCTCGCCAATACTTTTATTAACACCAATTAGCTCAAGGTGATTCTCTAGAGTAATAGCTAAATCAGCGCCAGAAATATTTGGCAAACCAATCCAATTTTCAATCTTAGCTGAGACAATAGACTGCCCACCAATGCTATCAGCAATCATTAAATAATTAATTTTTTTTCTTTCGGCATAAATTGCTCCAGCAACCCCCGCCGGACCACCGCCGATAATTACTAAATCAAACATTTTATATTAATTATTTTATTTTAAATGCAAAGCTGCATCGATTGCCGAGCGATTAAAACCTACAATAATTTCATTATTTATATCAATAACCGGCACGCCCATTTGATGAGATTTAGAAACCATTTCCTCAAGAGCTTTCTTGTCGACACTTACATCAAATTCTTCGTATTGAACATTATTCTTTTGGAAATAAGCTTTAGCCATCTTGCAATAAGGACAATTTGGCGTTGTATAAATTTTTACTTTTTCCATTTTTTTCTTTAAATTATTTTTCGACTTTTTGATCTAAAAAATGCTTATCAGGTTCAAATGTAATTTTATTCTCTCTATTAAAAACAATCCAAAGATTAACTATAAAAATTATCCCCCCAAGAACAAAATTACTGATAGCAGCGATATTAATCGCCCAAAAATTTAAAACCCACGGCGATATCATTATCAAAAACCCAATAATTGATTCAAACAAGAAAAATTTATTCCCTTTCATTATTTAGAAGAAGCCAAAGCGCTTTCAATTGCCTTCTGATAATCAGACAAAGGCAAAAGACCTGGCGGCATTTCTTGACCATTAATAAATATAGATGGAGTCGAATTTATTCCCTGCTGAATTGCTAAATTGGTATCATTTTTTACAGCTTTAGCATATTTACCGCTATCATAGCAGTTTTCAAAAGCAGTTATATTTAAATTAAGCTGCCGAGCCAAGTTAATAAATAAATTTCTATTATAGAAACCGTCATTCTCGCTCCCCTTATTATTAAAATCGTTTAATTTTGATTGATATAATAAGTCATGGTATGGCCAAAATTTATCCTGATCTGCCGCACACAAAGCCGCTTGGCCAGCAGCCTCTGATTCTGCCCCCACAAAAGCAATATCCCTAAAAATAATTTTTAATTTCCCGGTTTGGACATAAGCAATCTTCAAAGCTGGCTCAATTTGAGTATTGAACATGGCGCAATAAGGACATTGATAATCTCCATATTCTATTAAAGTTACTGGGGCAGTGCTACTACCCAAAATAACATCAGTTGGCCAAGGTTGAGAAACAGAAATAGTAGAAGTAGCGATATTTTGATTCTGGTTAGAAGAGCTTTTATAGCCAACAGCATAAGCTATAATTCCAACGACAACAATTATTGCGACAATAATACTCACAACTGTTGAATAATTATTTTTATCCATCAATTAATTATAAAAAATTATTATTTATTTTCAATTTGTTTAAAAACAATAAATTTATAACCTAAAAAGTCCCACAAAAACGAGCCAGCGACGCCTACAAGAGCGCCGACATTTGCCCATAGATTTGGAGAGAAAGAAATCGGTCGAGACAGAACATTGACTACAAAAGAAGCTAAGGAGACATTAATTACCCAACCAACAATAGCAACAACATAAAATTTTAAAGTTTCTTTAGGATTAGCAGGAGTTTTAGAATTAAATGTCCAATATTTGTTCCAGAAAAAACTATTTGTTGTAGCCGCTAAAAATGAAATCCCTTTAAAAACAGAATAAAGGATGCCGCTGCTTACGCTAAATAAAAAAATTTCCAAATTTAAAACCCCAAAATCTATAAAAGTATTAAGAGTGCCAACGGCAGCAAATTTAGCAAACTGATAAATAACCGGGATAAACTTGCCTATTAAATAAGCGATAAATAAAAGTAAAGGAGCCAAAACTAGAAAACCGAAAAAGACAGCGAATCTTAAGGCAAGGCTTAGCTGAGAAACTAAATTGCCTATAATCGGTTGAGCTAATAAACCAACGGCAAAACCAATAACCAAAATACATAAAAAATCTTTTTTAGTCATTTATTTTAGTCGTTAATTTCGTAAGTTATAGAAACATTAGCGTTAATTTCATTAGTACCAACTTCGATATTAGGCAATGGACTAGCACTACTTAGCATAGCATTAGAAGCATTTAAAGTATTGCGATAAATCGGCATGGGACCACCGGACTCTGAAAGATTAATTATACTCCCCAGCTTAATGCCATTAGCTTGCGCTATGGCCTGAGCTTTATTTTGAGCATCGGCAAATGCTTTAGCTTCGGCTTCGATTAGATATTTTTGTTGAGTTGCATTACTTAAAGAAAAATCTGGGCCAGTAAGCTGACTAACACCTAAAGAAGAAAGTTTTCCTAGAATTTCTGCTATTTTACTGAAATCGCGGATTTTTGCAGAAACTGATTGAGAAAAAGTATAGCTTTCAATAATTTGTGTTTGAGTATATTTATTATAAACATAATTAGGATAAATATTATAATTAGTCGTTTGAATATCAGAAGTTGAGACTCCTTCATTTTTTAACAAATCTATAGCTGAATTTATTTTTTGAATATTAGTTGCTTCTAAAGCTGCTGGATCCTTTCCTTGAGTAATAACGCTAAAAGAAATTTTAGCAAGATCTGGAACAGCAAATACTTGCCCGCTTCCGCTAACCGTAACAGTTTTTCCAGAAACAAAAGGCTTGCTAAAACTAGGAATAATAAACATTAAGTAAATCAAGAATAAAACAGCAAAAACAAAAAATAAAGAAAGGGTGTAATATAAAATATTTTTTGGTTCTTTCATATATATATTTATACTATTATTTTAATTTTAAAACAACATTTAAAATTTTTTTAAATTCTTTAGCATCGACACTAGAAGAACCCACTAGAACGCCATCAATTTCTTTTGATTTTAAAAATTCTCCAACATTACTATCGCTTACCGAACCGCCATACAAAAATTTTATCTTATTTAATCCTTTAGTAGCTAAAAATTTTCTAACAAGACCAGCCACTTCTGTAATATCATTTAAAGAATCGGTTCTTCCTGAACCAATAGCCCAAATTGGCTCATAAGCAATAAAAATATTATTTTGAAAATTTTTCGTCACTTTATTTAAATCAATTTTAAGTTGATTTTTTAAAAAATTATCAGTCGCCGAAATTCCTTTCAGTCGAATATTCAAAGGCTCTCCAATGCATAAAATCACCTGGAGTTCTTTTTTTAGGGATAAAAGAATCTTTTCATTAATTATTTCATCAGTTTCTTTTCCATATTTTCTTCTTTCAGAATGGCCAATTATAACATATTTAACTCCAAAATATTTAAGCATTGATGCCGAAACTTCTCCAGTAAAAGCTCCGCCGTTTGGAAAATCTTTATAAAAAACATCTTGAGCTCCTAATTCCGCCCAAGAAATATTTTTCTTAACCTCATTAAGAAATGGGAAAGGAGGAGCAATAATAATTCGAATATCTTTGTTTAAATTTGGTTTTTTCTGCCAACTCTTAATATTTGGAATATGCATCTTCCAATTAGCAATTATGAATTTCATATTATAATCATATAAAATTTTCAATAATTATAAAAACAGCTGTTTTAAAAATATGTCTAGATTAAATATAGCTAAACAATTTCTTTTTTTGTTTTGACTTTTATTTATATTTTGTTAAATTATTATTATGCCAATTACAAAATCAGCAATAAAAGCTTTAAGACAAGCAAAATCTCGTCGAGCCAGAAATTTAGCTAGAGATAAAAAGTTAAAAAGTGTTATTAAAAGCTTCAAAAATTTAGTTAAGGAAAAAAAGATAGAAGAAGCTAAAAAATATTTTCAAACACTTCAAAAAACTATAGATAAAATGGCTAAGGTTAATTTTATTAAAAAAAACAAAGCCAGCCGATTAAAATCAAGGCTTAGTAAACTTCTAAAAAATAAATAATTTACTTTTAGTTATCTAAATACTTGTTAAAATTAACGGTCCGTTTTTAGTAATGGCAATAGTATGCTCAAAATGAGCAGAGAGCGAGCCATCAAAGGTTGCATAACTCCCATCGCTCAACTCTTTAATTCGACCACTTCCGGCATTTATCATTGGTTCAATAGCAATAGTCATTCCTTCTAGTAATTTTATTCCTTTGCGAGGCGAGCCAAAATTATAAACCGCCGGCTCTTCATGAAGCGCTCTGCCGATGCCGTGGCCGGTTAAACTGTCGGCAACAGAGAATCCATTTTCTTCAGCTGTTTTTTCTATAGCCCAACCGATATCACCTAAAGTTTTCCCAACTTTAGCTTGTTTGATTGCTTCATTTAAAGCTTTTTTAGTAGTTTCTATCAGCTTTTTTGCTAGTGGCGAAATTTTTCCAACTCCCACAGTAAGAGCCGAATCAGAATAAAATCCCCGATAAATCAAACCTAAGTCCAACTTCACTAAATCCCCATCTTTAATTTCATAATTCGAAGGCTGGCCGTGAACAATAACTGAATTTATAGAAGCGCACAAGCTAAATGGATAAGCTTTTTGCGCGCCCTCCGGTCGATAATTTAAAAAAGCTGGAGTAGCTCCTTCGTTTTTTATAAGCTTCCGGCTAAGATTTTCTAATTCTATAAGCTTGACTCCTGCTTTAGTATAATCTGCTAAAGAATTTAGAACTCTAGCCAATTTATGGCCCGCTTCAGCCATTATTTTTATTTCCGCTTCAGACTTTATATTGATATTAGGCATTTTGTCTTACAATCTTTAGAATTTTTTGAAAAACCTTATAAGGCGCTGGTGTGCCGTTAATTTTTATAACTTTATATTTTCTTTTTTTAGTTAATTCAAAAATCGGCTTGGTACGATTAGCATACTCTTTTAATCTAACTTTAATCACTTCAGGATTATCAAGAGTTCGCTTATAAAATTTTCCCCCACAAACCGGACAGTATTTAGGATTTTTAATTGGATAATAACGAGACAAAAGTGTATAGCCACAAACAGAACAAACTAAGCGACTACTATTTCTTTTAATAGATACCTTTTCGGGAACATCAAGTATAAAAACAAAAATATTTTTTTTAGAATAAAGTTTTTCTAAAAACGGCAAAAGTCCGTTAGCCTCATAAACAGTTCGCGGCGAACCGCTGTAGATAATACTAAAATTAGCCCGCGCTATTTCTTTAGTTTTATTTTTAACAATACTCAAAACAAAACTAGGAGTGAGAAGCTTGCCAGTGTCAAAAAATTTTTTTTCTCTCTGAACTATTTTTGATTTTTGATTTTTAGGATCGTGAACATATTCTTCTAAATAACGGCCAGTATCAAAATGAATTCCTCCTAAATGATCGGCTAAAAGATTAGCTTGAGTGCCCTTGCCGGCTCCCGGCGGTCCATAAATAATTATGGCAACTTTTGATATCATAATTTTATTTTACTCTAAAAATATCACAGAGTATATAGCAAATTCTAAATTTAATATTCTTCTATTTCCTAATTACTAACCCTTATCTTCTACTCCTACTGTTTGGCATTATAAATGGCTTGGATTTGAGATAGAGTAAGAGCGCGATTGTAGATGCGTAGGTATTCAATATTACCTTGCAATAAAAAAATTCCATAGTCTCCAGCTCCTATTCTAAATGGATTAGATTGATTATCTCCATTATAAACTTGTGTCTGTCCTGCGGCAACCTGAGATCCATCATACCAAAGTCTTACGTAACTACTAGAATTTCTTGTCGCAGCTGCAAAATGAAAATAGCCATTATCCTGAGAAGGAAGATTTGCTACAATACCAGCTATACACCCTGCTGGGAAATCCATCGAACCCCCCCAATCTAACCATAGATTAAGACCTGGACAATTAACATAATTACCGAATATTTGAGCAGAACTTGTATTCATTTTAGAATACCACGCAGTTATGGTAATCGGGCCTGTTCCAAATAACAAAGAAGTGGAAGTTGGAACATTAACATAACTACTTGTTCCATTAAAATACAAGCACGATCCACTATTACTACATCCTGACGTTTGCCAAACACCATTTACAATAGTCCCATTATTCCCATGTCCAGATCTATCATAGGCAATAGTTCCTTGTCCCTCATTTAATGGCCAATAACCAACTAAGGAAGGATATCTATCAACTGGAAGTAAGGTAAGCTTATTGCCAGTTTCATATATCTCTGGATATTGTCCGCCATCAGTAGAAGCTACATCGTTAGTTCCTCCAAATCCGTATTTCTGAGATTCTGTTACCATTGTCAGTTCATAATTTCCATTTCCATCAGTAGCATAGGTGTAATAAAGTCCTGAAGAGGTAGAGTTTATTGGATCTAGAGGTAAAGATCCTAAGGGTGAACCAGAGGAAATAGAAGAAAAGTTAATAGGAATCCATCCTGTTCCATCAGTATTTCTAGAAGAGCTAGCACTGACACAATGATAGCTCCAGTTAGTTGGTAAAGCTGGTAAGCCTAAATCTCCACAGGTAGAGGAACCATTATCAGGGATAGAGATATATAAGGTATTGGGAGTTCCTAAGGAGCC
>Ga0078972_1007603_pt1 | contig 23881 bp, 26 predicted proteins | sample YelNatPaOPGAMG01_FD_67568 | JGI IMG/M metagenome (GOLD analysis project Ga0078972, IMG submission 67568) | Hot spring thermophilic microbial communities from Obsidian Pool, Yellowstone National Park, USA - OP-RAMG-01 (SPADES assembly) (version 2) | ecosystem: Environmental > Aquatic > Thermal...
GGGCTTTTAGCGATAGCTCTGATGAAAAACTGCTCGACGGGCACGGGCGTGGCCGCGGCTTTCCCTGTATCCGAGCCTTGCGGCATCGCGGTGACGCTCAAATCCGGCCAGAGCTTCGACCTGTCTTCGGAACAGCTCGAGCGTTCGGGAAGGACTTCGAAGGGGAGCCCCGCGGTGATGGTGGTTTTGGGAGACTCCGTAACGGCGGCGTACAGGTCGTTCATACAATGAAAAGCCGCGGTCCAATATGCGAACAAGCGCGGCCGTTTGACATGCCGGTATTGATACTGCTGCCGGGCATGCCGCGGCTATGAAAAGCCTTAGTCTTGCCTTCTTTTTATCGCTTCGGTAAACTCCGGGTAGAAGAGCCGTCTTAGCATTTGGCGCAGACTTTTTGTCCTTCGGGCAATATTTCCCGCAGCTGGCGCAACGTATATCCGCCCCCGTTATTTTATCCTGTAGCTGTAATGGGGCTTGCGGTACTTCTTGAACTTAGTCCTGCCTCTGCGCACCGTCGCGATCCTGATCACGAGGAAAACGATAAGCCCCGCGGGTATTATCATGAAATACCAGACCGCGCTGTTGTCCGACTCGGTGACCACCTTTTTCGGGGGCGTGGGCTGAAGGGTTTCCACCGCGGTCTGGCCGTCGGACGACATCGATCCCGCTTCGAGCACGTCCCTCGGAGCTATCAGGTTTTCCGTATAAAGCGTCTCGCCCGTCGCTTCGCTCGAATACGTGACGGTCCCTATCAGGTCTCCTTTTTCGATCGGAGCTTCGATCTTTTCCCTGAGCTCGGTTTTCGCGACAATTTTGTCGTTCCCGCTCGCAAGATCTTCGGCCGTCTTTTTTTCAAGCGTCACGTAAACCTCTTTTACGTCCGGCGGAGCGAAAGTCAGCACGCCGTTGCCGGAATCGTCCGGCGAATAGTTCTCGACCTGCACCTGTATCGGCTCGACGTCTTTCATAAGCTCCGACAGGCTTACCGTCTTGTAATTATTGAAACCGTATTCAAAAAGCGATTTTGTTATCGGGTAACGGTTCACGTATTCCGTGCCTTTTTTCTGTTTGTCTCCGTAAACGAAACAAATGAGATTCATCCCGTTCTTTGTCGCGGAAGACACGAGGCATCCGCCCGCGCCCGGGGTCGAACCGGTCTTTATTCCGGTGGCGTATTGATAATAATATTCGCTGCTCGGGATTAACAGGTAGTTCGTGTTCTGTATCGTCCTCGCATGGTTCTTGTTAGTGCTTTCCATGTCGTAGCTGGCGGTCCCCACTATCTGTTTGAACACCGGGTTTTTAAGCGCGTATAGCGTAAGCTTCGCCATGTCTCTCGCGGTGACGTTCAGGCCTTCCCTGTCGAGTCCGCCCGCGTTGACGAAATGGCTCGACGTCATCTCAAGCTCCTGCGCCTTTTGATTCATCATATCGACGAAATTGCTTATCGAGCCTCCGACCAGTATCGCGACTGCGTCCGCCGCGTCGTCTCCGGATCTAAGCATCATTCCGTAAAGAAGGTCGCGCATGGTTATCAGCTCGTCTTTTTTTATTCCAAGGGTCGAATAGTCTCCGGCTTTCCTCGTCCAGTCGCCCTCGGCGGGGATTTTTACCTTTTGGTCCAGATCCGCGGTGTTTTCAAGCGCGATTATGCATGTAAGGATTTTTATCGTGCTGGCCGGCTTTATCTGCGCGTCGGCGTTCTGTTCGAAAAGCACCTTCCCCGAATCCGCGTCCATAAGCAGCGCGGAAACGGACGAGTTGATACTTCCGTCATACTGCGGCGGATCCGCGAGCGCGGTTCCCGATAAAAAAAACAACCCGGCGAAAAAAACCAGAAAAACAGATATGATCCTTTTCAAACTGTACATCCTCTCAACGAGTTTTATATGCGTACAGTCAGTATAACAGTTTCGTAATACTTTGTACATACCTTTTTAACCGATATGTGTAAATTGACGGCGAAGGCGGTCGAAAAAAAGCATCCGGACCGCCGGCAAAATATCATATTTCTGTTCCAAAAAACCGCGTTGCGCTGTATAATCTTTTTTAGCGATACGGGAGATTTTGATGGCATACAGGTTATTGGCGGTCGACCTCGACGGCACGCTTCTCACGGCCGATAAGAAAATACCCGAAAGGGCGAAAGCCGCAATCGGCAGGGCGAGAAAAAAAGGGGCGATCGTGGTGCTCAGCACGGGCAGGACGCGCAAGGGAGCGCAAAGATTCTACGAGGAGCTTGAGCTCGACACCCTGATTATTGTGTCGGGCGGCGCGGAAGTCTACGACAGGCGCGGAAAGGCGCTTTATAAACGGTATTTGGACCCGGATACGGCGAAGCGGCTTCTTGTTTACGCGTACGGCAACGGCATCCATGCTCAGGTCTATATCGGAGGCGAGCTTACCGTCCGGGAACGCAACGCCTATACCGAACTCTACGAAAAACACTACGGGTTTCCGGCGCGCGTCGTGCCGGATCTTCTCGAAAAGAGGATCCATACTCCGAAGGTGCTGCTGATCGCGGACGCCGCAAAAATGCCCGGGATACGCGCCGATATGCAAAAAAGGTTCCCCGCGCTGTCGGCCAAGCATTCAGACCCGATGTATCTCGAGTTTTCCGATCCGGGCGCCGACAAGGGGAAGGCACTCGAATTCGTCGCGGATCATTACGGAGTCGTAAGGGAAGAAATAATAGCCGTGGGAGATTCGGAGATCGACGTGTCGATGCTCGAATACGCGGGTTTCGCAGTCGCGGTAAGCAACGCCGAAACCTGCGCGAAGGAAAACGCGGACTTGATCTGCGGCTCAAACGAACAATCCGGCGTCGCCGACCTGATCGACAGATTTTTTCCGTGAGGTACGGTATGAAAACAAAAATAAAAATAGACGATCTTGTCAAGAACCTTGACTTAAGCGTCCTTTACAGGGGCGAATCCGGGGAGATTTCGGTCGACACTTCCGACCTTAACCGTCCGGGGCTTCAGATGGCGGGGTTTTTCGATTATTTCGCCGTCAACCGCATACAGCTCTTCGGGATGGTCGAAATGACGTACCTGCAGAAACTCAGCCCCGAGACGATGAAGGAAAGGCTCGGCAGGTATTTCGAATACAGGGTGCCCTGCGTGCTTATCGGGCGCAACCTCACGCCGCCTCAGGAAATGATAGAAACCGCGAAAAAGTACGATACTCCGATACTGATGTCGGGACTGACTACCACAAAGCTCAGCCATAAAACCACCGAGTACCTCGACAGGGTCCTCGCCCCGAGCATCACGAGGCACGCGGGGCTTATAGACGTTTACGGCGTGGGCATCCTTCTTACCGGCGATTCCGGGGTCGGGAAAAGCGAAACCGCTCTCGAACTCGTAAAGCGCGGCCACCGTCTCGTCGCGGACGACGTCGTCGAGGTGACGAAGCTCTCCGGCAACCAGCTTGTCGGCAGATGCCCAGAGATAATACGCCATATGATGGAGATCCGCGGCCTTGGGATAATCGACGTGCGCACGCTCTACGGGATCGGCGCGGTGCTTACCGAGAAATCGATAGACCTCGCGGTAAAACTCGAGGCGGGCGACGTCTCTAACATCGACAGGTTGGGGCTCATCAGCGAATACATAACCATTTTGGGCGTCCAGGTGCCGAACATCACGATACCGGTGCGCCCCGGGCGCAACCTCGCTATCATAATCGAGGTCGCGAGCATGAACTTTCGGCTCAACAGCATGGGGCACGTCACCGCCGAGCGCCTTGACGGCAGGCTCCTTGAAATGATGTCGGGCAAGACTCAGAAGTAACGGGCGGCGCCGTCTCAGGCCCGCCTATTTCACCGATTAAAAAAGAATTTTTTTCATTGATTCGACTCCTTATCGGCAGGGATACCCCCTGCCCCCCCCCGTAATTTTTATATATACGGATAAGTATAATCTACCATGAGGCGGGAACCGAAGACCATGAATATGTTCCTTCTCGCGGCATGCGCGCTGCTTATCCTTCTCGCGCCGTTCGTATTTGACTCTTTCGGATACGAAAAGCCGGAAAAAGCGCCGTACAAGGGAGTCATCACGCTCTGGAACGTGAACGCCTGGCGCACCGGCGGCTCGTCTCTCATATCGTTTCTGAAAAAACGCATCTCCGAATTCGAGTCCAATAACCCGTACCTGTTCATCGAAGCCTATGACATGACGCCCGCCGAGGCGCGCGGCGCCGTTTTCGAGGGCAGGACGCCCGATCTGCTGTCGTATCCGTCGGGGTTCGAACCCGGGTTCGAGCTTGCGCCCCTTCCGGCGGCGGAAACGGTCTTTCCCCGGATACCCGATTCATATCCTTATATGTGCGGCTGCTACGTATTGATGGTAAACACCGCGATGCTCGACGAAAAAGGGCTCCCGGTCCCCGAAGGCTGGGGGGTGCGGCCGGACGAGTTCGCCGCTATCGCTCAGTACGGCGTGGCCTTCGATTCCGAGCCCGGGTTCTCGCCGCTTCCGGCGGCCGTTTTAAACGAGTACCCGGAAGAGACAAAACGTTTGCCGCCGCTCGCCGGACCCTCTCCCGAACCGTCCGCCGGCGCTCCCGTTTATTATTTTTCGGAAGGGCTTGCCAAATTCCGCGACGGGAGCGTATGCGCGCTGATAGCTTCGCACAGGCAGCTTTCGGACTTGGCGCAGCTTTATCTCGACAACGGCGCGCCGCAGTTTCGCGCTTACGCTTTGAGCGCGTATACGGACATGGTGCAACTGATTGGAGCCGCGAAATGCGATGACCCGGAGAAAGCGGCGGCCTGCTCGGATTTTGCCGCGTTCCTGCTGCGGCCTTCGGCGCAGAGCAGGCTCGAGGCGGCGGGCGTCCTTCCGGCGGTCAGGGGGCTCGAAATATATAAGGAAAACGAATGCATGAGCGCGCAATATACGTTATTCTGCTCGAAAACGCTGTTTGCGAAGCCCGCGGAACGCGGATATTTTGAAGAGCTCGCGCGAAAGGCGTTAGGCGGAGACAAAAAAGCCCTCGCCGATTTGAGGGCGCTTGCGGGCCGCTGAAAAACCGCGCGCGTCAGCTCGCGGAGGTCTCGCTTGCGCAGAATTTTTTATAATATTCCTCTATGCCGAACGCGTTTATAAGCGCAACGATCGTCTTTTCGCCCGCGATACCGTCCGCCTTTATTTTGTGCTTCTTCTGGAAGTCGATAAGGGCGTCCTTTGTGTCCTGCCCGAAATACTTGTCCGCCTTTACTCCATAGCCCAACTTGTTCAGCATATATTGTATCTTATATACCCTGTCCTCGGGCTTGCAGCCCATCGTCGGCCATTTGTAAGTCCGCTCGAACATCTCCGGCGGTATTTTTGAAGACCTTCCGTACTTCGTCGAGGTGAAAAAGCAATTCCCGCCGATGTTTTTATAAAACTTGTTTTTGCCCCAATCACTCCCGGTCTCCCAGCCGGAGCGGAAAAAATACGTGTTCTGAGGCACCACCCATCTCTCGTAATTGAGCACGAGATTTGCGGCGTATCTCGCCTGCGCGGACGGCACCCTGTTGGGGTTGTATCCCGTGAACTGGTGCGGGGCCGTGATGACCTCCGTTATCGTGTTTCCGGGATACCTGCCGCTCAACACCCTGTTCATCACGACGTTCCCCACCGCTACCATGCCTTCGAGCGAGCCCCCCGCTTCGCCCTGCATCACCTGCGCCATCATGTAATATTCTTTATCCGTATATTTGTAATGGTTGTTCGAATACCCCATCTGGTTGTAATACTTGTCCGCCTTAACCATGTACTTTTTCGCTTCCGCTTTGGGGTCAAGCTGTACGGGAGTCTTGTCGGGCGGCGTTGTGGGCACTATCGTTTTTGTCGGAGTCGGGGACGCCGTATATATAGCGCTTTGGTAACCGCTTTCAACGACAGGCGCGGCGGCATACGTCCTCGTAGTCTCGGATACGGTCGCCGCAGGCGCGGTCTGCGTGGAAACCGGGGCGGCGGCGCCGCCGGACGCGAAAGTTATGGCGAGCACGGCCGCGGCCGCGAGAAACCCGGAGCCGCCGTAAACGGCGATCCTCTTGTTCCTTTTCGACCTTTTGCTCTGCAGCCTTCCCGTAGCCGCGTATTCGAGCGCCGCGTCGCTGCTTCTCGATGAGCCGAACCTGAAAAACGAGGGGAATCTGCGAAGCGCGGCTAAGACGCCGTTTCCTGCTTTCGAGTATCTCTTCGGCGCGGCAATCCCCGCCGGCTTCCTGCCCGAACCGTTGATCCGATCTATTGATTCTTCCTTCTTTTCGCCGTCCTTTTCGGGCTTGGCGGGCTTTTCCTTCTTCCGGATGAAAATTTCCCCGACCGGGGTGTCTTCGAGATTTATCAGCGGCTCGTCGGGCTCTTCAGGGACGGGCGCCGGGTTCGCGGCCTTAATAAAGGCGCCGGAAATAACGACCCTCTGAGCGCTAACGGTCTTGGCGCCTTTGCGCTTTCTCCTGTTTGTTTCCCCGGGAACCCGGATATCCGGCTTCTTGTTCACGGAATTCTCCTTCGGATCCGACAGCCTTCATCGTACTATTGAATATAATGCAAATATGTCCCGTTGTCAATGATTTTGTAACAAATCCGTAACATCAAAGGAATATAATAACAGTATTGGATTTTATATATGCTAACATTTTAAGCTTAAAAATACGCCCCGAGCTGCTTTTGCATTTCTTCGATTTTCACGGTTTTTCCCGGGGCTTCGCCGCGCAGCCTCATCACGTTTTTAACGGCCGCGCCCTTTTCTTCAAGCTTCGATTTCATGATGCCGCTGCATTTCAACGACGCCGCCTGCGGGTTTTCGTCCGCCTGAACTGTGAACAGTATTATTTCCTTGCCCGAGAGAGGCGCCTTATTTAAAAAAGCGTTCACCGCGGGCGCCGGCTTTCCCGCCCATACCGGCGTGCCGATATATATCCTGTCGTAACGTTTCAGCTTGTCGCCGAAAGTGTCTTTCAAGGCGCTTTCGCGCCCTAACGCCGCGGAAAACCCCGCCGCGATAAAAGACAGGACCGACCTTCCCCTCTTTTTCACTTCCTCCAGCTCGAATATGCCCGCGTCCGTCCTGTCCGCGATGACTTTCGCGGCCACCCTTGTGTTTCCGTCGTACGAATAAAAAACAACCGCGCTTTTCATAACGCCCCCCCTTCCATGATTTCTCCCGCCTCGCCTGTATTATACGATAATATTATATAACAAGCGCGTTTTCTTTTAAACCCATGGTTTTTGCAGTTATCTCCCTTATCCCGTCTCTTACCTGCTCGGTATCCTCCGCAAACGCGCGCACATAGGAATCTATCCCCATGAATATTACTGCGGCGCAAACGCCGGGGTTTTTCACCTTGAACAGCCCCTCTCTTATACCCTCGTCGACGACGCTTTCCATAAGCGGATATACCGATTTCATCCTCTCTTCGATGATAACGGTCCGGAACCATTCGCAGTCCCCGTTCTTGAAATAGCCTTCCGGCTCCGTTATGAGCCCGCTGCGCTCTATCAGCGCCGCGACGAGATATTCGAGCTTCGACATCGCGTCCCTCATCGTATCGAGCTGTCCCTTGAGCTTCGCGCAGAATTCGCGAAGCTGCATTTCGGCTATATACCTGACTATGAACTGCTTGCTTTCGAAGTAGTAAAAAAAAGTCCCTTTCGCGACTCCGGCGAGCGCGCATATCTCCTCGACCGACGTCTCGTCGTAGCCTTTTTCAGAAAACAGCGTCCTCGCGCTGCTCAATATGAGCATTTTCGTCGCCCTGTCCGGCATAAACTAATCCTCCCGCAAAACAAAAAACCTGAGCTTTTGGCTTAATTATCGACCAAAGTCAGGTTTTTAAACATTTTTGCCATCGGATTGTCAATCGTTTTCGATGTGCTTCCTGCCCGCCTGGAGCCTCGCCATAGCCCTTTCGAGCGCCACCTTGTTCTGCATATACTCGCGAAGGCTCAGCTTCTCCCTGAGCTTTTCCCGCGCCGCGTCCCTCGCTTCGCGCGCCCTTTTTATGTCTATTTCCTCCGGCCATTCGGCGGTCTGCGAATAGATAATAGCCTTATCGGGACGTATCTCGACAAACCCTTCCGACAGCACGCATTCTTTCCATCCGCTATCGATCTTCATCTTCATCCGGCCTATCTTTAGCGCCACGACCATAGGCTCGTGCTTTCGCTGTATGCCGAAATAGCCGTCGGGCGTGGGTATTATCACGCTTTCGACTTCGCCGGAGAAAAACACTTTTTCGGGAGTAATTATTTCGAGCGGGTACTTTGACGGCATCGTTTTACCTTCTAACTCTTCTTCGCCTTTTCCTTTACTTCGTCGATATCTCCGGCCATGAAGAACATCCCCTCGGGTATGTCGTCCACTTCGCCTTCGACTATGCTCTTGAAGCTCTTTATCGTCTTGTCTATGGTGATGTATTTCCCGGGAAGCCCCGTGAACGCTTCCGCGACAGACATCGGCTGAGACAGGAAGCGCTGTATCTTCCTCGCGCGGTAAACGGTCGTCTTGTCCTCCTCGGACAGCTCCTCCATGCCCAAAATCGCGATTATGTCCTGAAGCTCGCGGTAGCGCTGCAATATCTCCTGAACGCGCCTCGCGACCGAATAATGCTCCTCGCCCACAATCCTCGGGTCGAGTATCCTCGACGTCGATTCGAGCGGGTTTATCGCCGGATAAATGCCTAACTCGGCGATCTGCCTCGACAGCACGGTCGTCGCGTCGAGATGTGAAAACGTCGTCGCGGGCGCGGGGTCCGTCAGGTCGTCGGCGGGCACGTATATGGCCTGCACCGACGTTATCGAGCCGTTCTTCGTAGACGTTATCCTTTCCTGCAGAGCGCCCAATTCGTTCGCCAGCGTCGGCTGGTACCCCACCGCGGAGGGTATCCTCCCCAGAAGCGCGGATACCTCGGAGCCCGCCTGTATGAACCTGTATATGTTGTCTATGAATAAAAGCACGTCCTGATGCTCCTCGTCGCGCAGGTTTTCGGCGAGCGTGAGCCCGGTAAACGCGACGCGCATCCTCGACCCCGGCGGCTCGTTCATTTGCCCGAACGCGAGGCACGTCTTCTCTATTACCCCGGATTCGTTCATCTCGTTTATAAGCTCGTTGCCTTCGCGGCTCCTCTCGCCGACTCCGGCGAAAACGGAAAATCCGCCGTGCTCGGTTGCTATGTTGCGTATCAGCTCCATGATGAGCACGGTTTTCCCCACTCCGGCGCCTCCGAACAGCCCGATTTTCCCTCCCTTCGCGTACGGCGCGAGAAGGTCGATCACCTTGATGCCAGTCTCGAAGATCTCCGTGGCCGGGTTCTGGTCGGCGAACTTAGGCGGGTCCCTGTGTATCGGAAGCCTTTCGGACGTCCTTATCGGCCCTTTCCCGTCGATAGGATGTCCGATAACGTTTATGACCCTTCCCAACATCTCGCGTCCGACGGGTATCGTTATCCTGTCTCCGGTATCGATCACCTGCAACCCGCAGGAAAGCCCTTCGGTAGCGTGCAGCGCGATGCACCTTACGGTATCGCCTCCCAAATGCATCGCGACTTCGAGCCATACTTCCCTGTCCGCAAGTTTTATCACGAGCGCGTTGTAAATCTGGGGGATCCTCCCGTTCTCGAACCGGACGTCCAGTACCGGGCCGGTTATCCTGACCAGTTCTCCTATATTCACTATCTCATAGTCTTTTTTTTGTTCCATAGCGTTCTCCAGTTATTTCAGAGCTTCGAGCGCGCCCATTATTTCGGATATCTCTTTTGTTATCGCCTGCTGCCTCGCCCTGTTGTAGTCCATCGTAAGCTTTTCGATCATTTCTTCCGCGTTCTTCGTCGCGTTTTCCATCGCCGTCATCCTCGCGCACTGCTCGCTCGCGTACGACTGCACCATGCAGCCGTATATCAACCCGGTGATATACTGCGGTATCAGCGTGTCGAAAACTTCCTTCGGGGAGGGATGGTATTTCATCTGCGCGACGTACTGCGCCTCCGTCTTTATATCGTTCAAGTCCGACAGCGACACGGGCAGCAGCTTGAGCACCCTCGGCTCCTGCCTCAGGACGGAAATGAAATGCGTATAAACTATATAGGCTTCCCCCGCGATCCCTTCCTCGAACAGTTTAAAGACGCCGGAGGCTATGCTCCTCGCGGTGCGAAGAGCCGGTATCTGCGACATATGCAGGAAAGCGGGATCGTAATCCAGCCCCTTTCTGTCTAAAAACGCGCGCGTCTCCTGCCCTACCGCGAATATGTGGGGGTTTTGCGCCTTGCGGATATGCTCGTGCGCGAGCGCAAGAACGTTATGGTTATAGCCTCCGCAAAGCCCTTTGTCCGCGGCGACGACTATGAACGCCGCCCTGTCCCCCGCGCTTTCGCCTATGTACGGATGGTTTATGTCCTGTCCCCGGGAATGCAGCAATATGTCCTTTATCGACGACTGGACGCGCGCGAAATAGGCGCTGTTCGACTCGAACCGCGATATGGCCTTTCGCATCTTCGACGTGGAGATAAGCTTCATCGCTCTCGTTATCTGCTCCGTCTCGGATATGGAACGGATACTATGTTTAATATCCCCCATGCTTGCCATTATTCGACGTCCTCTTTTTTCTCGATCCCGTTTTCGCTCATGTACTTAGCGAGGAAATCTTCCGCGGATTTTTTGAGCTTCTCTATCGCCTCGTCCGAAAGGTCTCCAGTTTTGTCTATGCTTATCCGCACGTCGGGATAGTTTTCGTCGACATATTTGAGGAAACCCTCGTTGAACGGCTTTACGTGCTCGACCGGCAGGTGGATCAGGTATTTGTTTACCGCCGCGTACAGCGTCATCACCTGGCTCGCCATAGGCATCGGAGAATACTGCCCCTGCTTGAGCGTCTCGGTCAGCCTCGCGCCCTGTTCGAGCGTCTCTTTTGTCGCCTTGTCGAGATCCGAAGCGAACCTCGCAAACACGGCGAGTTCCCTGTACTGCGCGAGGTCGAGCCGGAGCCTTCCCGCAACCTTGCGCATCGCCTTTATCTGGGCGCTTCCGCCAACGCGCGATACGGAAAGCCCTACGTTTACGGCCGGCCGTATCCCGGAGTTGAAAAGCTCCGATTCGAGGTAAATCTGGCCGTCGGTTATCGAAATCACGTTCGTCGGGATATACGCGGAAATGTCTCCCGCCATCGTCTCTATGATCGGGAGCGCGGTCATTGAGCCTCCCCCGTTTTTATCGTTCAGCTTCGCGGCGCGCTCGAGGAGCCTCGAATGCAGGTAGAAGACGTCCCCGGGATATGCCTCGCGCCCCGGCGGCCGGCGGAGCAGCAGCGACATTGTCCTGTACGCAACCGCATGCTTCGAAAGGTCGTCGTATATGATGAGAGCGTTTTTGCCCGAGTACATGAACTCCTCGGCTATTGAACACCCGGCGTACGGCGCGACGTACTGCATCGACGCGGTGTCGCTCCCGGTCGAGGCCACGACGACGGTGTAATCCATCGCCCCGCTTTCTTCGAGCTTCTGAACGAGGGCGGATATCGTCGACGCCTTCTGGCCTATCGCGACGTATACGCAGTAAACGTCTTTGCCCTTCTGGTTAAGCACCGTGTCGAGAGCGATCGCCGTCTTTCCCGTCTGCCTGTCGCCTATGATAAGCTCCCTCTGGCCTTTCCCGATAGGGATCATGCTGTCTATGCACATTATCCCCGTTTCGAGAGGCTGCCTCACGCCCTGCCTGTCCATTATCGCTGGCGCGGGAGACTCGATAGCCCTGTGCTTGTCCGCCGCTATCCTGCCCTTTCCGTCGATAGGGATCCCAAGCGGGTTTATAACCCTGCCCAAAAGCTGCGTCCCGACCGGGACCTGTACGACGGAGCCGGTGTTTCGGGCGGTCGAGCCTGTCGAGACCTCGTCCGCGTTGTTGAGAAGCACCGCGCCTATGCTTTCCTTGGAAAGGTTCATTACGATCCCGTACGAATTGTTCTCAAACTGGAGCAGCTCGCCGTATTTGCAGCCTTCCAGCCCCTCGACGTGCACGATCCCGTCGCCCGCGTATGTGACCGTCCCGACGTCTGAGCCGGCGGGCTTGACGTATTCCTTTATTTTTTCCTCGGCCGCCTGCCTGAAGGCGGCGAAGTCGAAATCGAGCTTTATTTCCGGCTTTTTCTCGGTAAGCTCGCGGAACAGCACCTCGTCTTCCTCGGTTATGAACTCCTTCAAGCGCCCGAGGCTCGTCTTAATGCTGTTGTCGTACACCCTGTTGTTTATCGTTACGATAAATCCTCCGAGAAGTTCGGGGTTGATCTGCGTCTTGAAACGTATTTCTTCGCCCGTCAGGGCTTCGAACCTCTTTTTTATCGACTGCACGGTCAGGTCGTCGAGCTGAACGGCAGATTCAAGTTTACCTTCTATAGCCAATTATCCCACCCTCTCAAAGAATTCGCCGATGACCCTGCGGTTGTCTTCGATTGAAATCTCCCTTTCGAGCACCTTTTCCGCGAGCCTCACCGCCATGTCGGTTATCTCGCCGCGCAGCTCCGCCTGAGTCTGAAGCTTTTGGGCCTCTATCTCGCTTTTCGCGCGCGCGATGAGATCCTTCGAATGCTCCTTCGCGAAATTGATTATCTCTTTCGCGTTTTCGCTTGCGATCTCCCTGCTCCTGTTGATTATCTCCGCGGCTTTTCCGTCCGCCTCGGCCATCAGGCTGTCATACAGCTCTTTTTGCCGTATTACCTCCTTTTCGCGCGCGTCAAGCTCCTCTATCTTTTGCGCGAATGAGCTTTCGCGCCGCTTCATGTAATCCGCGACGGGCTTATAGAGCACTTTTCGGAGGATAACGAAAAGTATCAGCACGTTCAGAATATGAATACCGATCTCCAAAGGAGAGAATTCAATCATAATCCCACACCTCTTTGCGGCTCCTGATTTTCAGGCAGATAAAACCGCCGACGCTTTCGCGTACGGTTTGCCGGCAAGCCGCTTATTATACTTTGCCCATCATCATGATGGCGATAACGAAACCGTATATGGCCGTCGTCTCGATGAACGCAAGCCCGATGATAAGCATCTGGTTGATCTTGTCGCTTGCCTCGGGCTGCCTCGCGACCGAATCCGCGGACGAGCTTATCGCGCGCCCCATAGCCATCGCCGCGAAAGCTCCGACGAAAATGGCGATAGCTACTCCGATTGCAGTAAAACTCATTTTTCTATACCTCCGTTTATAATAAAAATCATCTTTTCGCGCCGTAGATTACCGTTTCCTCGGCAAAGGTGAGCGTCAGCGTAATAAATATATAAGTCTGTATCCCGACGTGGAACAGATTGAAATAGATCGCGAGAAAAGCGGGAAGCCCGATCGACAGGTAGATGACGCCGTACAGCAGGTCCATGACGATCAGCCCCGCGAACATGTTACCGAAAAGACGGAAAGCGAGAGACACGGGGATAATGACGTGCGTCACGAGGTTGACCGGGAGCATGAACGGGATCGGTTTGAAGAACCAAAGTATCCTTCCGAAAAATCCGGTGTAATAAAGCCCGAATATGTTTATCAGCATGAAGGACATAAGCGCTATGGCGAACGTGAAGTTGATATCGGTCGCCGGAGGACGAAACCCCAACATCTCGGCCGCGCACGTCGCTACGATCATCGTCGCGACGGTGAAAATATAGGGGGCGACGGCGGGATAGCGCCTCCCCAATTTCGATTTCGTGAATTTCTCGAAGAATTCGACGATTATCTCTATTACGTTCTGTAAGCCTTTCGGGACGGGTCTGAATTTCTTAAGCGTAAAAACGCGAAACAGCAAGGCGAGGATTATCAGCACCGCCATCACTATCCACGCTATTATTATCGTCTCGCTTATCTGCAGCCCGAAAACCGATACCTTCGGGGGCATTACCTGAACCGATTCGCTTTCGAATCCTGCAATGCCGCGTATGAATCCGTTCGCCGCCGTCATGCCCTTTTTGCCTTCCCAAGCTTTTTGAAGTAAAACACCGATGCCGCGCTCAAGCCGAGGAGCATCCCGCCCGCCGTCCAAATCACATGTTCGAGCGAGATGGTAGACATCAGGTACAATATGAAAACTATCGCAGCCATTTTAACAAGAAACAGCAGGCCTCCGGCCAGCTTTTCCCATGATTTTCCCTTGAAAATCATCATGCCCAACTTATACACCGCCAGCAGCTGCAGCACGCCTATGGTCACCCCTATGAATAATCCCCACATAACTTTCTCATTATAATTAATACTGTTCGAAGATACAAGCTTTTTGTATCCCGAAGCGAAGCCCTTTGCGTTCCATGACGCCGTCCGCCCCCGTATGGACCATGCGGGCAAGCTCGCCTATGCCTAACTCCGTCCCGCTTCCGGTATCGTTCCATTCCGCGAACCCGTCGCGTATGCGGACGTTTTCGAGCGCGCCCTCAAGCCCGAACAGCCGGAGCAGCCCGCGCGCGTCGACGACGCGCGCCATCGCGCCGGGGATCCCCGTTTCCGCCGGCAGCCATATCTGCGCTTTTTTTCGCCACCGGCCGGTAAGATAGCTTACAAGGCTTCCAATATAACTATCGTCGGAAAATGCCGTTTCGATTACATTTATTTTTTCTTCCTCGACAAAATACAGCATGTACGCCGCGGGGCGCCCGCCATCGAGCGCGACGGCCGCCCGGCCCCCGTCGGAAAAAAGCTCCCCCATCCTCCAGTCCCATTCGCGCTTTCCCCGCACAACGTATCCGTCGTATCCCTTCATCATTTCCTCGTATACGGCGCGAAGAAGCTGCGCGTCCCGCGTTTGCATTATTTCCGCTCCGCCGTTATTTTCCCCTTCGCCCGAGATTTTTTCCACGAAAGAATAAGCCGCCCATCCGTATTTTTCGTAGAAACCGTGACTGAACGGATAAAGATGCGTCATCGTTATGCCGCGCGAACGCATTATTTCGAGCGACTCGTGAAGAAGCCTGCGCATAAGCCCTTCGCCGCGCCTTTTTAACGCGGTCGCCGCGCCCGCGATAAACATCGAATCGACGGGCCTGCCCTGTACGCATATCCTGTACGGTATCATATGGAGCGCGCTCAAAAGGCCGCCGTCGAATATTCCGACGGAGTTTCCGGGCAGCACCTTGTTGGCGAAATACCAGTCTATGAACGAATCGGAATCTCCAAACGCCTCTTTCCAGAGCGCTTTGGCGAGAGGCATGTCCTCCCCCGCCAGCAAACGCGTCAGCATATCATGCCCTCACGCAGTCGTATTTTTCGATCAGGAACGCCGGGTAATACGAAAGCTTCGCTTTGCGCAGCCCCTCTATCCCCATGTCTTCTTCCCTGTTGATATACCTGACCCCGCTCCACTCGTTGCGAACGAATTCGCGGTTGATAAGCGCGTACGCGCCGTCGATCTGCGCGTTGGCTTTCTCTATGTGTATTATCGCCATATCGTTCCCGAAACACTCTCCGACCGAAAAGGCCTCGAGAGAGCCGTCGATCAGCAGCACGCCGCATACGAGATCAAGCTCGTCAAGATTTTTCAGGGCGCGTTCGATAACCCCCCGCTCCTCATACCCGTCTTCTGGATTTTTGCTTGTCCGCGTCCATTTTTCATGCAGCTCGATGCACGCGCCGAAATCTTCGCTCCGGTAACGGCGGTATTCAAAATCGTGGCTTGAAACGAGCCTGTTGATATAATTACGCTTGGCGTGATATTTCTTTCCCGCGAGGCTCGCGAGGTCTTTCGCGAGGTATACGTACTCGAAATTAGCCCTGTCTTCAATAAAAGCGTATCTCCCCGGGCAGTCTTTTTCGATGCGCGCCTTTATTTCTTTGTTCACTCCCTTGATAAGGAACGGGCCGCCGTTTTTTCGCATGTATTCCTCGCACTTTTTCAGGGGCTCCGAAAAGCCCGTGTCGCAGTCGTTGAAAAACGGCGGTATCATGAATTCCTTCTCGCCGCATTTCAACAGAGTATACATGGCATAACCGTCGAAGGCGAGCTTCGTGTTCATCACCCCGCCCCATATGTATTTGTTCGCGAAAGAGGCTTCTATGTTGTGATATCCGAAACATTTTGCGTATCTTTTGAAAATCTCTTTGTCGGCTAATTCGAGCGGCTTAAATTCAAGCATTTACCTGTTCCCCAAAAATGCCGCGCAAGCGTTCTTTGGGTATAGTCTCCAGTCCTAAATCATTATTATTGTATTATATATTAAAACGGTCAGGTTTCAAGACGGCTTAAAAAGTTGTCCCGCTGTTCGCCTTCGCCGTGTTATAATATCCAATGATTCATAAACTAAAGAGATTTTACGAAAGGCTAAAATCATGGATTACATAACGTTTCCCGAAGGCTTTACGGCGGCAGGCGTCGCCTGCGGGATAAAAAAAGAGGGCCCCGACCTCGCGGTCGTGCTTTGCGAACGGATCGCGAACGCCGCCGGGATATTCACGAAGAACAGGGTCAAGGGGCATTCGCTTAGGCTCAGCATGAAAAACATCGCGGCGGGACGGGCGCGGCTCGCCGTCATCAACGCGGGCAACGCGAACGCGTGCATGGGGAGCCGCGGGGACGAGGACGCGCTCGAATTCGCGAGGATCGCCGCGGAGAGGTTCGGATGCTCCCCGGAACACGTACTCACCGCTTCGACGGGGGTTATCGGGTTCCCTCTTCCTCTTGAAAAGATCCGCAGAGGGCTTGAAACGGCGGTGCCTTCCCGCGAGGGCGGGCTCGACGCCGCGCGGGCGATAATGACTACGGACACCGTCCCGAAGCAGGCGCGCGCGGAAGCCGTCGTCGGCGGGAAAACCGTGCGTATCGGGGGCATGGCCAAAGGCTCGGGGATGATCCACCCGGACATGGCCACGATGATATCGGTAATCACGACGGACGCGCTTATTTCGCCCGCGGCACTTAAAAGCGCCCTCGTAAGCGCCGCCGGGAAATCATTCAACCGGATCTCCGTGGACGGGGAAACGAGCGTCTGCGACTGCGTGATGATATTGGCGTCCGGGATGGCCTCCGATAAAGAAATCACGGAGGACTCGCCGGACTTTTCAGCGTTCCTCTGCGCGCTTACGGACGTCTGCGTATCGCTTTCGAGGATGCTCGCCGCGGACGGCGAAGGCGCGACGAAGCTCCTTACTATAAAGGTAAACGGCGCAAGGACGCGCAAAGACGCGCGCCTCATATGCGGCGCGGTCGCAAGATCGCCGCTTTGCAAGACGGCCGCGTTCGGCTGCGACGCGAACTGGGGCAGGATCCTCACGGCGGCCGGTTATTCGGGCGCCGTATTCGACCCCGAAAAGGTCGACATATATATCGGCGCGGTCCAGGTCTGCCGCGCCGGAGGGGGGCTCGATTTCGACGAAGAAGCCGCGCTTAACGAGCTTCGGCAAAAAGAGGTCGTTTACACGATCGAGCTTAACGAGGCAAACGAATCGGACGTAATGTGGACGTGCGATTTCTCGCCGGAATACGTGAACATCAACGCGAATTACCGCACTTAAACGCGCGCGGCGGAACCGGTACGCTTCAGCCTCTAAGAGACGAAATCGTCGCCGCCGGGCTTTGTATTTTCGCCCCCCGTTTTTTCGGGCAGCACTTTTGCGTCCGAGGTCACGAGCAACTGTATGAGTATGCCGGCCGCGGCCGCCGCCGCGGAGACTGCGGCAAGAAGCACGGCGTTCGGATTCAAAAATCCTTCGAGAGACACCAATACGTTCTCCGTGCCGAAAAGTCCGGCCGCCCCGACACCTGCGGTATAGATGTAAAACCCCGCGAAAACGCTCACGCACGCGCCCAACACCGCCGAAAACACTATGACGGCGTTTTTCCGGTATACGACGGCAAGAAGGCCGGATACGACGCAGATCGTAAAGCATGCCGGATACAGATACGGCAGGCCGTAAAGCCCGGCCGCTTTGACCACGAAGAGAAGCAGCAGGGCGCTGCCCGCCATTCCGGTGAAGAACCCCGCTATCCGGGGTATCAGAAAGAACGCGACGTATAAAACAACGCTCGTCCCTCCGAAAAAAAGCCACGTGCCCAAAGCGTCAAGCGACAAAGCGTCATACAGGTATATGTAAACTAAGCTTTCGATCAATATTATCGCGGGCAGCGGAAAAAGGAGCCTCGAGAGCTTGTACCCGAAGAAACAGAAAAGAAGCCCGACGACAATGATGATCCCTCCGTCTATCAGAATTATCAGCGATAAACCCATCGTTTCCTCCCGCGATCACGCTTTTCTTTTTTCTTTCGCAGTCAGCGCGATCTGTATTATTATCCCCGCCGCGAAAAGAACGGCGAAAGCGACGAGGAACACGGATGAGGCGTACGCATCGCGGACGGCGTCAAGTTTCCTGAAGAATTCGATTATTTTTATCGCCCCGCCGTAAGAGAGCTGGTATGCGACGAGAGCGAGCAGGGTAGAGCCGATGAACGATGTGAAGACCGAAAGGAATATCCTCTTAAGATTTAGCGTCAGCACCCCGAATATGCAGCCTGCCGCGACGGCCGGAACATATACGAACCAGTCGGTCACGTTCAGCCTGAAGACCTCGATCACAAGAAGACTGAGAAGCATCCCTCCCCCGAATCCTATCATGAACACGCCAAGATGGATGAAGAAAGAGAAAAGCAGCGCCAAGACGACGCCGGCGCCCGCGCTTATAAGCAGCCTTTCCGTCGCGCCGACAGAGGGAAAGAAAACCGCCGTCAAAAAATATCCCGCCACACCGCCGACGGCGAGCCCGTAGATCGCGGCGGCGGCCCAACGCCATCTGCACCCGAAGAAGCAGAATATTATTCCCGCGGCCGCGCAGGCGCATAACGCGATTATCTCCAAAGTCCCGTGATCCATATGCCCCTCCTTAAAATTATGTCGTGACGATCATGTCACACATATAAATTCGCTTTTGTTTCGGTTTTTCCTTCATGCGCTCCGTTAAGGTTTTTGCGCGCGCCTGCCGCAGCGCAGTCGTTGCACCAGCGCCTTTGGGGTATCTTCAATTCCCTTAGCCCTTTGAACCCTTCGGGATCGTTCAGGCGGTTAGCGCGCATTATCATGCAGACCGGCACCCTGTAATACGCGCTCAACGCTTCGAGGCTGTCGGATTTTCTTATCCTGTGCACCGTGAAATCCATCCGCATCTCCCCCGTCAATGTTATGCGCACGCCCGCGCGAATATGAAAAAACCGGGCCGCACTGCGCGCGAGAAGGCCTTCATCCGCGCTGCATAGCGTTGAGCTCCTCCGCCGTAACGAAAACCCCCGATTCCCTGCAGCACCGTTCGGTAAACCTGCCTTTTGCGCCCGCGCCTCCCCTTCCCAACAGCATGAACGGCGCGGGTTCCGCGCCGTGCCCGCCGCTGTCCGAAAACGTGTAGTGGTCCGACGCGACAACGGCGCAATACGGCTCCTTCAGCCCGGCGAAAAACGGGCGTATGAAAAACTCGTCGATCCGTTCGATCGCCTCCGCCTTCCGCGCCGGCAAAAGCTCGTGCGAAAGATCGTCAAGCTTCTGTATGTGTATGTATGTAAAATCATTCTCCGCGACGGCCGCCGACGCGTCTTTCGCCTTGTCCTCCAAATACCGGACGAACCCGTTATTTTCGGGCGTGGACACGCATTTCGTACCGGACAGGGCGGCTATGCCGCGCATGAGGGACGTCTCCGCGAGTATCGCCCTTTTTTCCTCCGGGGCGTCCCCGAATTCGGGCGCGCGCGACGCGCCCCAGAACCATACGCCGTTCGCTTTGGAGCCGCCGCGTTTCCGCAGCGCCCCGTACGCTTCCCTCATCAGTTCCGCGAATATCCCCGTTTCGGCGGAGTCTTTGATATTATCGCTTACGCGGCCTCCTATCATTTCATGCGCGGGCACGAAGCCGAGCTTTTCCGCCATGTCCGCCGCGCCTTCGACGATAAGTATGCTGCGGAACGTGTCGATGTGCTCGAGCCTGAACGGAGGCCGAAACACCTCGCGGTTCAGCATGTCCGCCAGCGCGCGCGCCTCGTCCGTTCCGATATCGTGCGCGTTGTAGCTTGCGAGAACGCTTGAGTCGAAATCATCCCCTTTGAAAGCCACGAAGTTGCAGCGTATGTAAAGGTTTTCGCGCTTTACGCCGATCCCCGCGCCCGCCGCTTCGATCACGGCCCTGCCGGTATATACTTTTCCGGCGTCGTATCCGAGAAGGCTTAAATTCGCGACGGAGCTTCCGATCTCCTGCCCCGGCTTGATGGTAAGCACCGTCCCCGGCCTCGACGCGGTAAAAAGCGCGTCGAGCCCCGGCGTCTTAGCCGCCTCCATAGGGGTCGCGCCCCCGAGTTCGGCCTGAGGCCTGTCCGCTATCCCGTCGAGAACAACCGTTATGCGTTTCATCCGTCTCTCCTTTGCGCCGTTTCGCTCTTTGCGATTATAACACGGCTGCTGTCATTCATAAAGCTAAAATCCGCCGCATGCGAGTATGCTCGTAACATCTTCAGGCGCCCTCACGCGGACAGGCGCTGCGCAAAGATATTGCGCGCATAATCGGCGTTCCCTAAGCTACCTGTCGATGTTTTTGGCGATTTTCCTCATTACGAGCGACAGCGCCGCAGCCGCCGCAAAACATATGGCGGCAAAAATCCCCATCTGAAGTTTTTCCGAGTCCCCGAGGCCGGAAAAAATAAAACCGCCCGCAAGGCCCGTCCCGCATATCAGGAACGCCGCGAAGGATACCGCTACCGCCCAGATAAACCTGCGGTTCCTGCCTCTCCTGCTGTCGATATCCGAAAAAGATTCCGGGCGTTCTCCCGCGTATTCGCGCCTCCATACGTAGGCGCTCGCCATCTGCCCCACGAACTCCCATCCGAAGTCCTTGTAAGTCGTTTTGTACTCTTTTTTCGGAGCGGGCTGCATATCGACGACGTACCTGTATTTTTTGGGTTCCCCTTTCCGGAACCGCATCGCTATCGAGCTCCATTGACCGACGCGCACGGGATGCCATCCGTCCGCGGCAAGTTCCTCGAACCACTTTTCGTAATCCGCAGGCACAACGTATCTGAACGCCGTCAGCCAGTATGTTTTCTTATCCTTCATATCAACCCCTCCAGATTCTTATAAAGCTCCTTTATCCTCGCCGCCTCTAAAAGCAGGATTTCTTTTCCGTTCTTCGTAATAAGATAATACTTTCTTCGGTCTTCCTCTTTAACCGGCTCGATCAGCTTGTTTGCCTCGAGCTTTTGCAGGCTCTGGTATATCGTCCCGGCTCCGAGAACGACGCGTCCCCGCGTCAATTCCCTTACGTGCTGCATTATCCCGTAACCGTGCCGCTCTTTACACAGCGACAACAGTATGTAGAACATCGTTTCGCTCATCGGTATGAACCGTTCCTTTATCTTATCGATATTCACTCACAGCCTCCTATATCCCGTCGTTATACATCACGCTGCGATATATTATACATCACGTCGTGATATATGTCAACGCCCGATATTGATTTTTTCTTTTTGATATGATAGGAGATTTTTTTCCACATCGTCCCCGCGCCGGGCGAGAGGGGTACCGTTATAAAAGGCGAAAGCCGCAGGACTATCCGGCGGCTTTTGTTTGCATTATGATAAGAAATCCAATCTGAAATAACGACCGCGAAAAACGAATCAGCTCAGGCTCTTGCAATACTCCTTCCCGGACTTAGTCAACTCGAGCCAGTAGGGCACCTTATTCTTCGTTTCCTTCGAAGTATGTCTCGCAAGGTATTTTTCTTTGATCAATAAATGGACACCTTTTATGAATTCTTCCCATTCATCTTTGCTCATCAGCTCGGCCATATTGTCGATAGCAAAAGTCAGCGAAACGCCGTCAGGCAGCCTGTTTTCGATCTCCGCTATTTTTTTTAAGATATTCTTTTGTCCCTGATTCATGATCTTCCCCCTAAGGTTAAAAATCGCACGGGCATTATTATATAGCATCGTGCGCTCTTTAAATATTAAATTTTTTAAAATTTTAAGGATAAAAAAACGCATCATTTGATGATGCTAATATTGGGTAAACTAATTCAGTTGTTTCGTTAATTGATGCGCTCACGGCGCATCAATTAACGAAGGGGAGATGTTGAATTTTTAATAATCAATAACGTTTTCGTAAAAACGCCGTCTATAATATACAATAACGTTTATAAAAAAAACATCACCCAAAAAGGGTGATTTTGATGTTTTTTTAAAATTATTTTATCAGCAAATTGAAAAATTCCGACTTTTTTTTCACTCGCAATTTAGCATAGACATTTTTTATATGGGTTTTTACGGTATTTTCACTCAACCCCAAATCGGCTGCGATAAGTTTGCATGTGCGCCCTTTAAGCAGGAGCACCGCGATCTCCTTTTCGCGGTCCGAAAAGGACGCGGCGTCGGCAGGCAGGTTCAGGATCTTCTTTTCGTCATAATCGGCCGCAAAATCGCTTCTCTTTATCATTATCGACAGGAATCTGTGCAGCACGGGCAAAATAAATAAGATTATGAACATGGCCGCCAATACCAAAATCGACAGGCTCGAATCCATCAGGTTGTCCGTAATCAGCTTCCCCGCCAGAACGCCGATCATTATGGCGCTAAAGCCGATGCTTAAAATCTTCGCCGAATTTTTCGCCATGTCGAGCATCTCCGCGAGTATGCTCCACCAGAATATGTCGTAAATCGCCCAAGCGCTCATCATTATCGTGTTTACGATCAAATAACTGCCGATCGTATAGTCGAGCAGCATAAACAATATATAACCGAAACCTAACAGCCCGATGGATATGTAAAGCATACCGCTTCGATTATCGGTATTTTTCATTCTTCTGATTATCAGCGCCGTGCCCGCGTACGGCAGTATCCAGTACCAGCTTGTCAGCCATCCGAACGAATCATATTTGGGGTTTACGGTTTGCGTCATGATCCCGAAATCCACCGCGATTATCGCGATAAACAAGAACAATAAGAACAGCGCTTTGTAACCCGTTTTTTTGTCGAATTCCCTCGCGGTGATCGTATTTCCATGCGAATAATCGATCTTTGACACCAAATACCATGCCGCCGCGAGCACCAATACCGTAAAGGCGACGCCTGCCTGCGTCGAAGCGTAAAGCGTCATAACGCTGATAATCAATTTTATTACGTTTATGATTATCAGTATTTCCGCGACGGTTCGAAAACGGTTTTCGGGAAGAATACTGTTTTTTATAAAATAACCCGTTGACGTAATGCATATCCCGGCGATAGCCGCGCACACCGTCAATGTTATCGTCCAAACCATATATGAAGGGAATAAAAAAGTGACGGAGCATAATATGCTGACCGGAAGCGCGATAATCAGCACTTTTTTTGCCGTTTCTATTTTGCGCACGATTACGCCGCCCAATATCAGCCCGAAGACCTGCATGGCGAGGGAAATATCGAGTATGGTTTCGGATTCCATGCTGTAGTTTTTAGCTATTATATATAAAAGCTGGCCTTCGTACGGCAGGCTCACTATCCATGCGCCCAACAGAGATATGAGTATTATGGACATCCTGCGATTATCCAGCGTAAAAAACCGCAGTTTCGATTTTGATTTCATATGTGTATTTTGACTCTTCTTCTCTCTCCCCTTATATTCTTAAAGTATATATTAACATGGTGTATATTTCAATTTTTAATTTTTAGCCGGCCCGCATGGGCGTCCATAATAACAAAACAACCCTTTTCGGGTTGTTTTGCATATTGGCTCCCCAGGCAGGGATTGAACCTGCGACTCTCCGGTTAACAGCCGGATGCTCTACCGCTGAGCTACTGAGGAATATTGATTTGCGGCAGCTACCTACTCTCCCGGGCCGTGTCCAGCCAGGTACCATCGGCGTATAAGGGCTTAACTTCTGTGTTCGGGATGGGAACAGGTGGATCCCCTTAGCAATCACCACCG
>Ga0078972_1007604_pt1 | contig 23879 bp, 22 predicted proteins | sample YelNatPaOPGAMG01_FD_67568 | JGI IMG/M metagenome (GOLD analysis project Ga0078972, IMG submission 67568) | Hot spring thermophilic microbial communities from Obsidian Pool, Yellowstone National Park, USA - OP-RAMG-01 (SPADES assembly) (version 2) | ecosystem: Environmental > Aquatic > Thermal...
TCGTCTTTCCACATCCTGACTCTCCAACAAGGCCAAGAGTTTCTCCCTTCTTTATGTAGAAGGAAACATCATCGACAGCCTTGACCTGTCCGACAACGCTCCTTAAAACTCCTGCCTTTATTGGAAAGTACTTTTTAAGATTTCTTACTTCCAGTAAAATCTCTTCACTTTCTTTGATTTCATTTTCGATTAGGACTTGTTCCTCTTCTTGTTCTTCAACTTCTCCTTGCACAGAATCACCTTCTTTTATCAATCTTCAGACCGTCTCGCAATAAAGCTTATCAAATAAGCGAAGCCTCCCTGTCAAGTATTTTTTATATAAAAAAAGCCACGTTTTTATATAACTCAACGTGGCCTGATGGAATAAAATCGATCCGATCAGGTCACCTTCGTTACTATCATCAGCATTTTGCCCGTAAATGAATAGGTATTCATTCTTTAAATCTCCTTTACCTGTATTTGAAACCAATCTTAACATTTAAAATTAAATATGTCAATTAACACAAAATGAAACTTTAAGTACATTGTTATTTCATTTATAATAATTTTTCATCTTTGCCGTATGCTTTTTTGACCGTTGAAAGGTAACCGATGAGATTTACAGATCATAAAATTTTGTGATAGAATGGATTCGATCATGACGTATCGCTCGATGCGGATCGCATGTTAGTTTGGTAGCATGATTTTGAAATTTGAAATTGAAAGAGGAGGATTAAATGCTAACACTTGATTGGAATGGAAAGATGAAATTCACAGCCCACACTCCATCTGGGCATGATGTTGTACTCGACTCGGATCAAGATGTCGGAGGTGAGGACACTGCTCCGAGACCCATGGAAGTGTTGCTTGCGGCACTTGCTGGATGCACCGCGATGGACGTTATTTCAATCCTTGAGAAGATGAAAAGTTCTCCAGAAAAATTCAGAATAGATATAGATTACACCAAAGCAAAAGAACATCCAAAAGTTTACACATCCATCCATTTGAAATACGTATTCTCCAGGAATGTACCGAAAGAGAATGCTGAAAAAGCTGTGAATCTGTCACAAACGAAGTATTGCAGCGCTTCTGCCATGCTTAAGAAAGCTGCAGATATAACTTACGAGCTCATTTTCGAAGATTGAGAGATGAGTTCTTCTAATTTTTTCTCATCGATCACTTTAACTCCAAGCTTTATGGCTTTTTGAAGTTTTGAGCCGGGATTTTCGCCGGCGATAAGGTAATTCGTCTTCGAAGACACCATATCTCCAACTTCGGCTCCAAGTTTAAGAAGTGTATCCTTTATCTCTTCACGCTGCTTTGATAGAGTACCGGTTATGACAAACCTTAATCCTTCAAGAGGATGGATTGTAGGATCTTCTTCATGATGAACTCCAACACCATAAGATTCAAGCTTTTGAACCATCTCTTTGGTTTGATCCATCGAAAAAAAATCGATTATAGATTGAGCGACCTTTTCTCCTATACCACTTATCTTTATGAGTTCATCTTTTTTTGCATTTGAAAGTTCATCTAAGTTATGGAACCTTTTCTCAAGTAATCTTGCAGTCCCCTCTCCCACCATAGGTATGCCAATAGCGGTTATCAATTTGTAAAAAGGAGCTTTTTTTGATTCTGATATCTCATTCATGAGATTATCTGACGATTTTATGCCCATTTTTTCGAGTTTCGATAAAAATACTCTGTCAAGTGCATAAATATCGGATGGATCTTTTACATTGCCACTTTCAACGAGCTTTTTTATGAGTTTTTCACCGAGCCCGTGTATATCCATCGCCTTTCTTGAAGCAAAATTTTCGATCCATGCTTCTAATTTTGCAGGACAGTATGGATTCATGCATCTTAAAGCTACATCCTGTGGTTCTAATTTGCCAACAGGCCCACCACATACAGGGCAGGATGAAGGGCTCTCAATTTCCCTCTCTTCTCCATTTCTCTCCTCGATTATGGGTTTTACAACCTGCGGAATTATCTCTCCAGCCTTCTCTATTATAACTGTATCACCGACCCTTATGTCCCTTTCTTTAACATACTCAAAATTGTGAAGGGACGCTCTTTTCACCGTGGTTCCTGCCAATCTTACCGGTTCAAGCTCTGCAACGGGGGTAAGTGTTCCAGTCCTTCCTACCTGTACTGTAACTTTAACTATTTTAGTTCTAACCTGTTCTGCCTGAAATTTGTAAGCTATTGCCCATCTCGGGGCCTTTGCAGTTAGACCGAGCATGGATTGAAGCTCAAGATCGTTAACTTTTATAACCGCACCATCTATTGGATAATCGATCTCTTCTCTTCTCTTTTCACACCAGTTAAGGTATTCTTCAATTTCATCAAGATTTTCTACGAGCCTTGATTCAGTATTTACTTTGAACCCAATGTTTCTCATGAAGAGCAATGAATCCCATTGTGTTTTAACTCCATACTTTCTTGGATTTTCAAGTGTGTAGATGAAGGAATCAAGATGTCTCTTTGCAACTTCAGAAGTGTCAAGCTGTCTTAAAGTCCCTGCCGCTGCATTTCGTGGATTTGCAAAAAGTGGTAATCCCTGGTGCTGGCGTAGAAGATTCAATTTTTTAAATTCGGTGTAAGACATGTATATCTCGCCCCGTACCTCAATATCGATAGGTTCTCTTAATATTAGTGGGATAGTTTTTACAGTTTTTGCATTTTCTGTGACATTTTCACCAACTTCTCCATCCCCGCGCGTTACCGCGAGTGCCAATTCCCCTTTTTCATATTTCAATCTTATCGAAAGACCATCTATTTTCATCTCACACACGTATTCGATCTTCTCACGATCGGTAAGCTTTTTAATCCTTCCATCGAATTCTTCAAGTTCATCAAACGAATACACGTTATCGATGCTGTACATCAAAGATGCATGTCTTACAGATGGAAAACCTTCTAAAATTTTGGCTCCGATCCTTTGGGTTGGTGAAATCGATGATTTCAAAGATGGGTATCGATCTTCAAGATCGATAAGCTCATGCATCAACATATCGTACTCTTTATCCGTTATCACTGGATCATCCAGGGTGTGATACCTGTAATTGTGATATTCTATCTCTTTTCTCAGCGTTTCAACACGCTTTTTAACATCTTCAGGAATTTCCATTTTTATTCCTCCTCGTCGAGAAGAGACTCATATATTCTTGAAAATTCAGCATTATCAACCCTGAAAATCTCAAGTATTACCGGATCAAAGTGCTCGGGTTTGACCCTTCCATCTCCTTCTAAGATTATTTTCACAGTTTCTTCGTGTGTAAAAGCTTTTTTGTATCTTCTTGGAGATCTAAGTGCATCGTAAATGTCTGCGATCGCTGTAATACGAGCTTCTATTGGTATGCCATCCCCTTTCAGGCCATCAGGATATCCACTTCCATCGTATTTCTCATGATGATATCTTGCTATATGCCTTGCCATTTCTAAGAATGGTTCATCTCCAAGCAACTGTTCTCCATATATCGTGTGTTTTTTCATCTCTTCAAACTCTTCTGAACTGAGAGGGCCATTCTTCGTTAAAATTTCACGTGGAACCTTCAATTTGCCTATATCATGGATCGTCGCATAAGTTCTTATGTCCTTTTCAAATTGGGCGTTCATCCGCATCTTTCTCGCTATAAATGCACTGTATTCTCCAACTCTTTGAATGTGCGAGCCAGTTTCATAATCGTATATTTCTGAAATCTCCGCGAATTTTGATGCAAGATATACGTAAGAATTCTCTATTTCACTTATCAGTTTTTGTGAATTCAGCGAAGATGCAAAATCGATCGTGAATCTTTTCAAAGATTCCTGTTCCGATTCCGTCGGTATCTGCCCTTCGAAAATCATTTCTATCGTTGCTAAAAGCCTCGATTCAAAGATTATTGGAACGATAAGAATGTTTTTACCAGACGATGGTACAGAGATGATCTTTCCATTCACTATACTCTTTCCATTAGCAAGTAAATTTGGAAGTTCGAATTTCATTCCAACGGAATCGATCACGCTGTTTTTCTCAACATCTATTATGGTTATCCCATTACAGTTGTATATCTTCATGAGTTTATCGAGAAGAATCTTTATGGAATCAGAGTTATTTCCAGATAGAGAGATCAAATTTGATGCTTCTGAAAGATCTTTGAGCTCCTGTGTTTCTCTTGAAAGAGAGTTTGAAAGCTGCTCGATCTCCTCGTAAGAACTCTCAAGCTCTTCATTCGTGGCTCTTAGTTCCTCTATCTGAGCCTCGACCTCCTGAAACAGCTCGCTCATCTTTGAATAAACTTTTTCAGTCTCTTTGAAGTTGGAAGCTATTTTTTCCGATCTTTCATCTATCTCCATTTTACCGTTTGCAAGATCGAATTTATCCGAAATATCTGCAAGTACCTCAACAGATCTTCCTATTCTCCTTGCAACAAGCATCATCATGATTATCTCGGCCAAACTCGCTATTATAAGAATTGCCAAAAGCGCGTATATGGTACCGGTCATAAAATTTGCAATGTTTTTCAGTGAAACGGGCATTCCTATCTCGTACTTCATCGATGAAACTATTCCATCTTTCAATAGAAGATCATCATAATTTGTAGAATAAATAGAATAATTTTCTCCGTTCAATTTCATAATACCCTTACCTGAATCGTAAGATATTTGAGAAGGGTATATCACCTTTCCATTTCTCATGATTATGAATGGCTTTCCACCGAATCGACCGGATAGAAGCCTGAAAAAACTATCTTCTTTGAAGATCAATCCACCAACGTAAGTTTTACCATTTTCATTGAAATCTATTGACATCATGACGACCGAAGCACTCAGCGTGGGAGAGTAAAACTCGTTACCAACTATATTTTGAGGATGTGATGTTGCAGCGATGTACCATGGTCTCGATCGCGCAACAAGAGATTCAGCGCCAGGCTCTGATGGATATATGTAATTTTTACTGTCAATTGTTATGAACGCCCAATCAGCTTCAGAAGAGTCTTTCATCTTTTCAAGCGTTTGTTCTACTGGTCCACCGTGAGCGATTTCCAAAATACTGTAATCTATTTGACCTGAAAACTGATAGAATAACCCCAGTACATCCGAATTGAAATCCTTCAGTCCATTTTCTCCATTGGCCATGAATTCAGAGTGAAACTCTCCTTGTAAACTGTAAAGACCTGTTAAAAACACAACAAAAACGGTTATACCTACGATGACCAAGGTCACGATCAAGATGAATGTTTTTATCTTCAAAAAAATGCCCTCCTGATAATTCCAAGGTTTGCATACATGGGTTGCAAATTTTCTGTATGCGAAACGTAATCAACCAAAGCACCGATCATCGTGTCATGGGGGAGACGAAAGGGTTCTTTTCTCTCAATAGTTCGCACGACATTCATGGCAACGTAAAGACCCGATGCTATCGATTCAAGATATCCTTCGACACCGGTTATCTGACCAGCAAAATATAAATTTGGCACCGATCTTGCCCTGAAAAATTCATCTGTTATTTTGAAGGGTTCTATGTAAACATTCGCATGCATAACGCCATATCTTACGATTTTGACATCTTGAAGTCCTGGAATCATACTGAAAATTCTATCTTGTTCGGGCCACTTCAACCTTGTTTGAAACCCAACGATGTTGTAAAGTGAACCTGCGTAATTATCTCTTCTCAGCTGGACGACAGCGTAAGGCCTTTTACCGTCTTTCTTAAGGCCAACTGGTCTCATTGGCCCAAATCTCATCGAATCAACGCCACTTCTTGCAATTTCCTCAATTGGTTGACACCTTGAAAAAAGTAATTTTTTGTCGAACCCATCGATCGGAAGCACTTCGGCATTCACAAGATTTTCCGTGAAATACGTGTATTCGCCTTCATCCATAGGACAGTTTATGTAATCTTTGCCTTCCTCGTCATACCTGTTCCCAAAAAATACTTTTGACATATCTATAGTCTTAAAATCAACTATGGGAGCGACAGCATCGAAAAAATGTGCGCTTTTTCCAAACTTTTCTGTTATCCACGAATAAAGTTTATCCGATGTCGCCGGCCCAGTCGCAACTATCCAGAGATCCTTATCTTCAGGAATCTCGGTGATCTCCGATCTGTCAACTTTGATCTTTGAATTTGATTCGATCATTTTTGTTATTTCTTTCGAAAAAGACTCTCTGTCAACAACGAGAGCTTTACCACCCGGTATCGAATGCTTGTAAGCAACATCTATGACACAAGATCCAAGATCCTTCAACTCTTGTTTTAAAATTCCAGAAGCATTTTTCAAATCCATAGATTTAAGAGAATTCGAACAAACAAGTTCGGCAAAGTCTCCCGTTTCATGAACACCGGTGCTGATGAACGGACGCATTTCGTGCAGAACAACTTCATATCCTGCATTAGTTATTTGAAAAGCAGCTTCTGAACCTGCCAGGCCACCACCAACTATATGGATCACGAAATTTTTCTCCTCAAAAGAAGCATGTTTCCTTTACAAACGTTCCTGTATTCCATTTCATCGACAAGTTTGTGAATGAGAAGCAGACCACGTCCGCTTTCCCTAAGATCTGGCAATTCAGGTTCTTCTATTTTCTTTACTTCCATCTTGATTCCAAAGTCTCTTACAGTTATTTCTACATACCCGTCTTTGATCTCCATCGTAATTGAAATTGTCTTGGATGGATCTTCTGCGTAAGAATGTTTTATAACATTGGCAACGGCTTCGTCCGTTGCTATCTCGATGTCGCTTACCAGTTCATCGTTAAGACAGTTGAAGATCAAAAAATCTCTCAACGTGTGTCTTACAACGACAACTGACCATAATACTGAAGGAACGACGATAACAATTTTTGAATTTATCAATCGCTTTTTACCTCCGAACTCATCAGGATCAGGTAAAGTATAACACCATCTTTGAAAATTTTTGGATCCAGATATGTCAAATCTCTGATCTTGTTAAGTCTATTTAAAATGGTGTTACGATGAACCTTCATAATTTTGGCTGTTTTGACCGGGCTTACATCATTTTCAAAAAAAGTCTTCAAAGTTTGAACGAGTTCAGGGTAAAGTTTCAGCTTATCATTTATGGCATTCCTTTTAGAGCCGTCTTTTAAGATATCCATGATCAGCAAACTTGGAGAGAGAGCCGAGTAAGATGAGATTCCTGAAGGATCGGAACCATAATGGAGTGCAGCTATCGCTTCATGGTAAGATATATCAGGCCTTGGATCTTTTGATATTCCTATTTTGCAGCCTTCGGGAGCTTTTTCGATGCCGAAAGTATCGAAAAGAAAAATTTTTTCTCCCGATTCCATACGCTTCAAGAATTTGCCACCCTTCGCTTCAAGAAATTCCGTTACCTTTTCATCATTATCATGATCTTCCACCATGGCACACAGAATGGGCTCTTTCATCGTTGCAAAAGCTTCAACCACTTCTTCCGGAACTGGTATTTCGGACTGATATCCTTCCGTAAAGTTAACGAATTCTTTTATAACATCTTTTACAAAAATTGAAAGGGTTTCTTCTGAAAATTCGTAGCCGATCAAAGTTATAGAACCTTTAAGACTTTTTACATCAAAAGGCAAAACGAGTACACGCCTTTGATCGTGGACAAGACTTACCCTTACACCTGTTTTGAGTGCGACAGATATGGCCTTTGAAAGATCATCGTGCTGATTCAACGTTGAAAACCTTGCAATACCATCTCCATCCGTGCAGATAACGTCTCCTTCGAAAAGATCTAAAATTGTCTCTCCTATCTCTTCCCACACATCCTTCACAGCTCATACCTTCACTTTCGGTAAACTGAAAAGACAGCCACAATAATTCTGACGGTAAAGGTCGAGTGCTTTACAGTACCTGACACTTTCAAGAAATCCATTTTGCTTTCTGAAAGTACTCGGTATGTACCCAACACCTATCGATTTTGAAAGTCTTAATCCTATGTCATTTATGAATTGCACATCTTTGTGCGGACTCGTTGTCAACGATGTTGCAAATGCATCAAAACCATTTTCTTTTGCGAAAATCGCAGAATTTTTGAGTCTGAACGCGATACACGCCTTACATCTCATCGACCCTTCCCTTAAAGTTTCGAGCCCTCTTACGCTTTTAAACCAACGGGCAGGGTCATATTCAGGATATATAACTTCAAAATGCCATGCTTTTGAAAGTTTTTCAACCGCTTCCCTTCTTTTCGAATATTCATCAAAGGGTTGAACGTTGGGGTTGAAAAAATATCCACTTACATCATGAAACTGTGAGAGCCGAATGTAAGCAGTTGTCGCATCGGGTGCGCAGCAGATATGCAATAAAACCTTCATTTCAACAATGCCTTAATCTTTGATTTAAGGCTCTCTGAATCAAGCCCTTCTATTCTGTATAGATCTTTCGCCGTACCAGATCTCGTGTAATCGTTAAGACCAATTCTTGTGAAGCTCTTCGGATAAGCTTTTTTATCAAGGGCAAAATTGGATATCATAGAGCCTATGCCGGTGTTTTGGTTGTGATCCTCAAAGGTTATAACATCTTTTGATGATATGTACTCTGAAATCCAGTCTGGAAGAGCGAATGGGGTGGGCACTCCGATGACGGTGACCTTTATTCCTTCCTTTACAAGTTCATCTGCAGCCTTTATGGCTATATGAGAGGGCTGTCCCGTAGCAAAAATCGTTATTCTGTCTCCTTTTCTGAAGAGATCACATTCACCGTAAATGAATTCGTATTTGTCATCAAAAAAAGGTTCTCCCGATGTCTTCGTTATGATCGGTATTTTAGATCTTCCAACCGCGAGTGCATAATTTCCCCATGTTCTTGCCATGAATCTCACCGCTCTATCGGTCTGATTCCCATCCTGTGGCACTATGAGTCTGAAATTGTAGATATTTCTCAGCGCTCCTATGTAGTCGATGCAATGATGGGTCTTGCCATCTTCACCAACATCTGTTCCCACGTGTGTAACGATAAGCTTGAGGTTTGTATGATTTATATCGTTGAGCCTTTGTTGATTGTAAGTTTCATCTATTCCAAAAACTCCAAAATCTCCGAAGAATGTTACAACTCCTTGACTTGAAAGTGCTCCGGCAATAGTTGCTGCATTGTGTTCCTGAACGCCTATTTGAAAGAAAAGATCTGGCGTTACTCGTTCAAACATATCTGTTTTGGTTGAAGGTTTAAGATCGCAATCTATGACGACCACAGGGGTATTTTGATCTGATTGAGAATTCACGGAAGATATGTCTGCGAGAGCTCTACCGAAGGCATCACGGTTTGCGACCGATTGATTTGAAGTATAAATTCTCTTTTCTCCGGTGTTAACTTTTAAAGTGTAAGGTTTTATTTCAAAATGAGGCATTGAAAAAGTCTTTCTTCTTTCTGAATATTTGGACGTATCGTTCTCGATATTGAGTTCTTTTAAAGCTTTGTCCAGCTCTTCGTTTGAAAGCGATTTGCCATGATATTCTACATCGTCTTCCATGAAAGAAATACCTTTTCCCATTATCGTGCGGGCTATTATTGCAGTCGGCGTATCGGTGTTTGACAGTGCGTATTTAACAGCATCGTATATCTGTGCGTAATTATGACCATCAACCTCAATAGTTCGCCAATCATCAGCTTCATACTCTTCCTTTATGTTAACCTGCATAACATTTCTTGCGTGTCCGCTTATCTGTGCATCGTTGTAATCTATTAAAACAGTTATATTTGAAAGGCCAAATTTTTTTGCTACCCTTCTTGCCTCCGTAACCTGACCTTTTGCCTGTTCGGCATCACTCATCAATGCAAAAACGTGGTAATCGAGATTTTTTACCTTTGCGGCCATTGCCATTCCACAGGCCGCACTTAATCCCTGACCAAGATTGCCTGTCGTCCACTCTATGCCTGGTATTCCTCTTGTTATATGCCCTTCGAATGGAGAATCGAAATATCTGAATCCTGTTATAACATCTTCAATTTTGAAAAAACCGAGTCTCGCCAAAGTTGAATAAACGCCTGGAGAAGTATGACCATGACTCACTATAATTCTATCTCTCATGGGATCCTCAGGATTGGATGGATCTATCTTCGCGTAAGAGAAAACCGTAAGATATATATCAAGAGAGCTCATCGAACCACCAGGATGACCAGAATCCGCAATGTTCGTCATCTTCAATATATCACCTCTGCAAAGTCTTCCAAGCTCTTTCAAACGTTTTATCTCTGACTCCGGCAACTTTTCATAAGTGAATCTTTCTTTCAACATATTTCCACCTCTTCATTCAATTTTTATTTGCAAAAAGTCTATCATATTCATCATTTTTTTGAACTTTAAGTGCTTTGATTTTAGAAAAATCTATCTTTTCTATCAGAAGCTCTCCAAGAGATTTACTCTGCGCCTGTTTGAGTATTCCGTTCAACGCATCCGTCGCTTCTAACGGAGCGTAAATGCCACTTTGGCCGACAAAATGGTCTCCAACCATGTAAGCCTCGGCCGAAAAAACATTTTTCTGCTGTGAATAAAGCCACGCATGTGCGAAAGATTCATAATCACTTACCCACTTTTTCATCAAAGAAGGATTCAAAATGAGATCAACATCATCCGAATCATAATCGATGAATGAAATCTTTACATCTTCAACTGTGAAGATCTTTTCTTCTATTGATTTCCCGTTCTGATCTAAAAGGTGGAAAGATCTTTTGCCTCTGAAAAGATCTGCGTAAGACAAAATAATTTTTTCGGTGTAAGCAACATTCGAGAAGATTTTTAGGCACTCTTCGGAGATCTTTGAAAGCTGGCTGTCAGAAAGTGCATCTTCGGTTACCGAATATAATTCCATATTCATGCCGGCAGGAAAGAGAACTATTTTGGCGTAATTTGACTTAGCTTCTTTAACTATCGAAAGGATCTTTGCGTGAAAATCTTTGGAAGATTTAAAATTCTGGTGCTCGTATTGAACAACAGCCAAACGATAAAAATCTCCATTTTTATCGTCGATCGAATGGTTCTGATCATCTATATTTGTTAGAAATTTTTCACTTTTACGAAAGGATGGAAAAAATATCATTTTCATCCTGTAAGACAAAGTTTTAAAAAAAGACATATTCATTTACCTTTATATTGTTCCTTTTTATTTCCTGTGATCTCTTTCTTCTCAACAGGAATAGATACCATAGTGTACTTCTCAGAGAGTGAAACAATCCCATCATTCGTTTCATCCATCTTGAAAAAGAGTGAGTAACATAAAGTTTCGGGGGTGAAATTAACTATTACAACAGGACTTCCGATCGTTTGCGCACAGCCCCATCCACTTGCTATGAGCTCGTAAGGATTGTAATTCTCACTTTTCAAATATCCAACGATAAGATCAACATTATACTCTTTTAGCGCCTTTAAAAGTTTGATCATTCTTAGTTCTCGATCGTAGAGTATGCCAATTCTTATCACCGGCGTATCAAAAATAACTTCGTCAATCGTAACAGGAACACGCCAAGGTCTCTGTGCTATTGTAAAGCCTGAATCATCAAATATTGCGCCATTTTCTTTGACTCTTAGCCATCTGCCGATAAGCGAGAGCGTCGTATCAGATGTTATACCAAGATCGAATTTCGTGAATTCGGTAGATGCCAAGATGGAACCCATGTAAATCTTGAGCATCCTTATCGCTCTCCTTTTCAATTACATATTATACCCTTTGATACGATAAATTTGCATATTTCTCTGATACTTTCAACCACTTCATCGTTATTTCTTTGAAAGAACAGAAAATTTGAATGTAATTGTCTGTCACTCTGTGCTATTACTTTAACGAGTTCTCTTTGGGTGTAAGGAACTAGTCTATCTATTCCGAACTCTTCTGCGGCCGTCTCAAGTAAATCAAGGTTAAGCGATTCAAAAGAAGTAGATTTGACGATCTCAGAAATTTTTGGGATTATAATACTGTAGACGGCAAAATTTCTTGAATATCCTGAGATATTCAATCCAAGGGTATCAGCGATCTTAGAAAGCTCTGTTGCATCCATGGATAAGAGTGCGTCTATAAGTATAGGCCTTTTGGGTGGGTAGATGTAATAATTCTCTCCGACAAACTTTCCAAAACTTTTCATAGTATCAAGATATCCCATCTCCTCAAGCCTTTTTTCATCTTCTGGATTGAAATTCATGGCATTTCCAAGCGACCCTGATGGATTTATAGTTTTAAGTTCAACACCTTCAGGGATTGGTGGAAGTGAAATCGGAATATCTGAAACATTTATCAAAAGTATTTTGCTGAATCCTTTTTTCAGAGCCATATCAACTGGAGCATTGTTGTAGACCCCACCATCTATGTACATCGAACCATTTATGACCTGTCTTTGAAATATTGGATAATTTGCACTTGCCATAACATAATCCAGAAGCTTTCCATCAGGAATCTCCGATAGATAAATTTCAACAGGTGTGAACTTTGAAAGATCGTAAGTTACGATGCCGAAACTTATTCCACTTTTTCTTATCTCTTCTTCGTTCAAATATTCTGAGACGAGTTTTCTTAGAGGTTTAACATCTATAAGATGAAAGGTAAAAATTCTTTGAGCTATTCTAAAGTAGAGATTAGAATTTTTATTCGATGGAGTTGAAGGAATTGACATTACATTTGAATAAGAAAGTTCCTGCCACATGTTATAAAGCTCATCCGTTATTCCCTGACAGAAAAACGCGCCATTCAAAGCTCCTACCGATGTTCCGTAAACGCCTTTCACATCAAGTCTTAATTCTTTTACAGCTTTAAGTGCACCTGCTTCGTAAGCACCTCTTGCACCTCCACCTGTCAGGACCAGAGCCCATGGCGAAGCAAATACGATCGAACCCATCTCTAACGCCAAGATCAAAAACACCCACTTTTTCAACTTTACCATCTCTTCTTATCTTAAAGCAACAAAACAAACAGTACCCTGTATAGATTATAACTCAATTATGTTAGAATTGATCACGGGAGGTTACGATGAAAGAAGAAGATTTGATGAAGATCGTTGAAGATAGGATAAAAACCTGCACAGCGTGTAAATTGAGCCAGAGCCGCACCCGTGCGGTACCAGGAGAAGGCAATATAAGTTCTCCATTACTTTTCGTTGGAGAAGGGCCCGGAGAGGAAGAAGATAACAGTGGAAGACCTTTCGTTGGGAGGGCCGGTCAGCTTTTCGATAAAATCCTTGAAGCGGCAAATTTCACGAGATCCGATCTTTATATAACAAACATAGTGAAGTGCAGGCCACCTAGTAACAGAGTTCCTGAAAGTGAAGAAATAAATACATGCTCACATTTTTTGATCGCCCAGATCTCTATAATAAAACCAAAGATAATCGTTCCATTAGGGGCAACAGCGCTTAAGTTTTTTCTTGGAGATGTTCTTAGCGATAAAGATAGTATAACAACTGTGCGCGGGAAAATCTTTGAATGGAAGGGCGGAATAAAAATCTTTCCAATGTTTCATCCAAGTTACCTCTTAAGACAGCCATCGAAAGAACCTGGAATGCCAAAAGCTTTAACGTGGGAAGACATAAAAACTCTCAAAAAGATGTATGACGGATTCGTCGAAGAGGGTGATAAAAAGTGATCTCGAGGATAAAAGGCACAAATGATATAATCGAAGATTCTAAAATATGGGAATGGCTTGAAGAAAATTTGAAAAAATTTGCAATTAATAACGATTTCAATGAAATCCGGACTCCTATTTTTGAAGCGACTGAACTTTTCAGCAGGAGCGTTGGAGATGAAACCGATATAGTGCAAAAAGAAATGTACACCTTTGAAGATAAAGGAGGGCGATCGATAACACTCAGACCAGAAGGAACTGCTCCTGTGATGCGTGCTTTCATAGAAAACGCACTCGGATCGAAAGGGTTACCGCAGAAACTTTTTTATTTGGGACCTATGTTCAGATATGAAAGACCACAGGCCGGAAGGTTGAGGCAATTTCATCAATTTGGAATGGAACTCATAGGAGCTCCACTACCGATAGCCGATGCTTTCACGATCCTCGTCGCCGTTCAACTCTTAAAAAATATAGGATTGGACGGATTCAAATTGAAAATAAATTCAACAGGTGATGAAAATTGCAGGCCAAAGTACGTTGAAGCTTTAAAGGATTATTATAAACCCCTTTTGAATGACCTTTGTGATGATTGCAAGGTAAGATACGATAAAAATATCTTCCGATTGCTTGATTGCAAAAAAGATGCCAAATATGCAGAATCTGCACCAAAAATAACGGATTATCTTTGTGAAAATTGTAAGGCTCATTTTGATGAGGTCAAAGTATATCTCGACGGTCTCGGAATAGAGTATGAAGTAGATCCGACAATAGTAAGAGGTCTCGATTATTACACGCGGACCGTCTTCGAATTCAAATATCCGTCACTCGGTGCGCAGGATGCAATAGGCGGTGGAGGAAGGTACGATAAGCTCATAGAAGAGCTTGGTGGCACAAGAACTCCATCTATTGGTTTCGCGTTCGGTCTCGAAAGATTGATAATAGCACTCGATCAGGAGCATAAGCTGCCCGAATCAAAAGGGATCGATCTTTACATAATATCGATAGGAGAAGTTCAAAAAGTGGAAGCGCTTAAAATGGCGAAAGAACTTTCAAAATATTTCATCGTTGATACTGATCTAATGGGAAGGAATGTTAAATCACAATTTTCAAGTGCTTCAAAAGCGAATGCGAGATTCACCCTCGTTATAGGTGAAGAAGAAATGAGCAGTGGACTTTACACGTTGAAAGATATGAAAGATGGTACCCAGATGAAATGTAAATTTTCAGAGATAATGGAAAAGATCGGTGAAAACAGAGAGTAATTTGAAAACAAACGTGAGACCATTTGTAACGTCTTTAAATTACTTGCTTTTGCTAAAAGATACATGCGTGGGTCAGAAACTTCGCATTTAAACTTGAACAAGTATATTCATTGAATCATACAGAGAGAAGGAGGAGATCGTTTTGTATCTGGATCTCGATCAAAATTTGGTGAGGAAAGCGAGAATTTTAGCTAAAGAGATAACTGATGAAGTGCAAAAATTCATAGAGTTGCGAAGCACTGATTCAGTTGAAAGGACTGTTGCGAGATTTTACGGAATAGACGGTGTGAATTTCGAGGGAATACCTTTGCCGAATATAGTTGTTGATGATCTGAAAAAGCATGGTGATATAGACAGAGGAATAGCTTACTGGCTTGCGAATGCCTGCGTTTCTAAATCAATGACTCCTCAAGAGATCGCCGAAGCTGTCGGGAGAAAAGAATTTTCTCTAACACAGGTGCAACCTCAAAATGAGGGCGTCGTTGCCAGCAAGATCGATGAGCTGACTGAACAGGCGATAGAGAAATTAAAGACTGTAAGGAACAAGAGGAAGCAGATGCTTGAAGAACTCGGGGATCCAGCGCAACCTTACATATATGTCATAGTTGCAACTGGAAACATCTATGAAGATGTAAACCAGGCCAGAGCTGCCGTTAGTGAAGGGGCCGATATAATTGCTGTGATAAGGTCAACCGCTCAGTCATTGCTTGATTTCATCCCTTATGGGCCGACAACTGAAGGATATGGTGGAACATATGCAACGCAGGAGAATTTCAAAATAATGAGAAAAGCTCTTGATGAAATGGCTTACAAAGTAAAAAGATACGTAAGGCTCACGAATTACGCATCGGGTCTTTGTATGCCCGAAATAAGTGCAACTGCGGCCTTCGAAGGGCTTGACATGCTTTTGAACGACTCGATGTATGGAATTCTCTTCAGAAATATAAATATGATGAGAACATTCGTGGATCAATACACTTCAAGACTCATCTGTGCCTTTTCTAACATAATAATAAATACAGGTGAAGACAATTATATAAAGACATCGGATCCTATAACACGGGCACATACCGTTACCACATCACAGCTTATAAATGAGCAATTCGCACTTAAGGCTGGAATGGATCCAAAATACATGGGAATAGGTCATGCGTTTGAAATCGATCCAGATGTTGAAAATGGACTCCTTTACGAGATATCTCACGCACTGTTAACGAGAGAACTTTTTCCGAATGCGATACCGAAGTACATGCCACCGACCAGGTACATGACGGGAAATATTTTCAAAGGATATGCACAGAATACTCTTTACAATCTTGTCTCAATAATGACGGGACAATCTATCCATTTGCTTGGAATGCTTACAGAAGCAATACACACGCCTCTCGTTCAGGACAGATATCTTGCGATATCTAACGCAAAGTACGTTTTTAACAATGCTAAAGCACTCGGCTTTGACATAGAATTCAAAAAAGATGGGTTCATTCAGAATGAAGCGAGAAAGGTCCTTGAAAATGCCGTAGCCCTCCTCGAACATGTCAAAGAAATTGGGCTCATGAGAGCGATAGAAGAAGGTACATTTGGAGATATATCGAGAAAGATGGATGAAGGAAAGGGAGAAGATGGGGTTTTTACAAAAGGCGAAGATTATTACAATCCCATCGTTGAAAGGATGGAAGATTCTGTCAGAGGAGGTAGAATAGTATGATTCCAGGCGTTGACCTTTCCCGTTTAAAACCTTATGGTGATCAGATGGATGACGGTGTCATTCAGCTTTCTTTCACTCTGCCCGTTCAGAACGGCGCAAAAGCAAGAGAAGCTGCAAAATTGCTGCTCGGCTCGATGAATTTTTCAGAAATCCAGATAGTTTTATCCGAAAGCATAGGAGAAGGGTTCACATTTTTTGTGGTATACGCAAAAACTTCGAAACATGTGGATTATTCGTCGATAAAAGTTATTGAAATTGAAAGTCCCAAGATGAGTCTTGAAGAGATAAATGATACCATTGAAAGATACCTGGGACGTCAGATAATTGTGGTCGGTGCAACGATTGGATCCGATGCGCACACGATTGGGCTCGATTCGATCTTAAACATGAAGGGGTATCATGGAGATTCGGGACTTGAAAGGTATAAAATGTTTAAAGTTTACAATCTCGGGAGTCAAATTCCACCGATAGAGCTCGTGAAAAATGCAAGGAATGTTAAAGCCGACGTAATTCTTGTTTCCCAGATCGTAACTCAAAGGGATATTCACGTTAAACAATTGACAGAACTTGTCGATATATTGGATGCAGAGAAGATAAGGGATAAAATTTTGTTAGTTGTGGGAGGCCCAAGAATAACGCATGAACTGGCGATAGAACTTGGATATGATGCAGGCTTTGGAGCTGGAACGATGCCGTCTGAAGTCGCTTCTTACATAGCAAACGAGATCATAAAAAAGAAAAAATGAGAAGATTGAAGATCATCGTTTCAATAATAGTCATCGTTATGGTGATCGTTTTTTTGTTTTTCATCTTTGGAATAGGTAGAAGACCGGTGGTAGGAGTCCTTTTACCGATAGATTCGTCAGGATCTTACGCTGATACGCGCGCCGGGATCCTGACGGCGATCAAAGAACTTCCCAGAGATGTTAAATTCATAGATATAGATTACACTTCTTCCGATGTGGCAACGGTTATTTCGGATGCGTTAAGAGACGGTGTAAGATATTTTGTTGGTTCAAATACATCGTCCGATATTGAAAGTATAAAAGGCATCATGAATGGATCGAAAGCGATCTTAATCGATTCACAGCTTACAAATCCTGGTGTGATCAACAGCGTTAAAAACCTTTACACCGTCTCTTCGATGGATTCGATTCAGGCCGATGCGATTGCTTCATACATAAAATTCAAGCAATACAGATCGATAACTATACTGAAAGGAATTGAAAATCAGGTTTATGTAGATTATCTGTCATCTCAAACGCAAAAAGATCTTGAACTTGAAGGAATAAATAGTTCACTTCTTAAAACATCAGAAATAAACTCCATTGATTCAACTCCTGACTGTGTGGTACTTGTCATGTCATCGAATGAAGCTATGGCCGCCATGAAAGAGATCAGATCAAAATTCGGTGAACTTCCATTCATAGGAAGCGACTGGACCTTAAATCAGAATCTTTTCGATGATCTTGATGTGTCAAAGGGTATGGTAACGGTTGGCTTTACGAATATCAATGACACCTCACTTTCTTTCATCGATAAGATCGAAAGTCTAAATGTTCAGATAGATTCACCTTCCATTCTGGCTTATAACGCTGTTGAGGTCATCTATATCCTTGCGAAAAACGGAATAACCGCCGATGATGCAAAGAACTATCTTGATAAAAATATATTTTTTGGGGCGAATAGTTCTTTCTCATTCAAGGATAAATATGTGAACTCTCCGATTTATTTTTACGAAGTTGAACCGATGAATTACCAACTTGTATGGAAATTTGGAGGTTAGCAAATTCATCAGACGCTGGACATTAGCGAGCAGGAATTAGGGATCTGTGAAAAAAGCATACGAATGGCTAAAGCAAAAGACTAAAACTGTCACGCCGTCATTCCCGCCCCTATCAGGTCGAGGGTGATTTTAGAGTACATTGTGAATTTTGAAACTAAGAGGTGTTTTATGACAAATGTTGTTATAACAGGTAGTACACGAGGGTTAGGTTTTTTCATGGGAAGAGAATTTTTGAAGTCAGGATGCAATGTCACGTTTTCTGGAAGGGGAAATGCACCATCAGACTCTTTGATGTCTATAATCGATCAGTACAGGACACAGATCATTTATGTCCCGGTTGATGTTAGATCGAAAACTTCGATAGAAAATCTTTGGGCAGAATCGGTTAAAAAATGGGGAAAGATAGATGTATGGATAAACAATGCTGGAATAAATTATCCAAACGATTATATTTACAACATTGACGAAGAATATGTTGATTCCTTGATCGATACGAATATCAAGGGAATGATTTACGGATCTCAGATCGCATCAAAGCACATGATAGAACAGGGTAATGGTCAGATATGGAATATGGAGGGGCTTGGATCGAACAACATGATAGTTGTAAAGACTATCCTTTATGGGACTTCAAAACGCGCTCTAACTTACTTCACAAAGGGTCTCGCGAGAGAACTTTCAAAAACTCCAGTTAAAGTTGGAAGACTATCACCTGGCATGATGGCAACTGACTTCATACTGAAACAACCAAAAGGTGAGGCAATGACAGGTGCTTTCAAACGGGTATTCAACATACTTGGGGACAGACCTGAAACTGTTGCAGAGTTCTTTATACCGCGAATCATGAAGAATGATAAAAATGATGCCCACATAGTATGGCTTACATCTGCAAAAATATTTTTCAGATTCGCCGTATCGCCTTTTAAAAAACGAAAAATAATATGATCTCATGTTGATACTTATCTCCGAAAAGATCAATCTTTTTCAAATTGTTCTTCAATTTTGATACTTTTCGATTCTTTCACAATTAAAGCTCTTTTAGACTCAATCTTCTTTATGAACATGACAAAAATGAATCCGATCACCGATATTATGGCCGTTGTCAAAAACATCTCAGTGTATCCAGTGTTTATTGTAGATTGAAAGGTCTGCTGTATTCTTGAGTGTATTGATTGAATATCGCTGACAACTATTTTGTTCAGAGGAAATGGTATGACCTTATCCAAAACATCTTTTAATTTTTCAACTATATTTGTAACATCTGCGGTCTGAAGCGTTGCGAATGCCTTTGAAACTTCAGGATTGTTTTTAACGTTTAATGGAATTTTAAAGCCTGAGTTAGCAAGTGTCAAGGAAAGATTTGTTTGAAGATTTTTCCCTGCTTGAATTAAAAACCCTATCATAATATTCGGTGCGACTGTAACTCCTATCGATCTCATCAGGGAAAGATTCGCAAGCGCAGAAGCTGAATTCTTTGAATCTACACTCTTAAGTATCATGTAGTTCAATGGAGCTCCAAGCGTGAACCCTATTCCGATTCCCATCATGAATAACCCTATCAATAATCCTGTAAAATTGAGCATATAAGTTGTTACATATCCCAAAAATAAGGCACCAGCTATGTTGAAGATGAATCCAATTCCCATGACAAATGTTGCTCCACGTTTGTCAACGAAGATTCCCGAAAGTGGTGCAGATATTCCGGAGAATATGGCAAGTATAGTTACTATATAACCTCCCGTTCCTGCAGGTATTTTCAAAATGTTTTCTGCAAATTGCGGGATGAATATAAGCCCCATCATTCCTATGCCAACTATAAGAGCCGTCATCATTATGAAAAATGTGTTTGAATTCGTTAAAAATTTCGTGTTAAAAACAGGATCTTCCGTTTTGTTTTCAAAAAGAAGCAGGATAGGAAAGAGGATAAAAAAAGCTATGAGGAAAGGATAAACGTTCAAATCCCTTATGGATGATGAAATGTTGAAAAAATCTATATTCGTTAAAGCATACATTAAACTGCCTATCGAAGAGGCTAAAAGTATTGAACCTATTATATCAAGTTTTTTCGATGCTTTTTCAATCTCTATTTCTTTAACACTTAAAGATAGAAGAATCACAAAAATGCTTATGGGAACATTTATGAAAAATAACCATCCCCATTTATCAGAACCTGAAATTGAAAGTATGAAACTCCCAAGTGTAGGGCCTACTATTGTAGCTATACCGTAAACTCCTCCAACTATACCAAGTGCTGTTCCCTTTTTTCCTTCCGGAAAAATTTTACTAACGGCAGTCGTCGCTATGGGGATCATACCTCCGGCTCCAAGCGCCTGAATTGATCTGGCAAGGAGAAAGAGCCAGAAATTGCCAAAAAAATTAGTCATTCCCGAAAAAAAGGAGCCGATACCAAATATGATTATTCCAATGATGAATATTCTTTTGTACCCTCTTCTGTCCCCTAACTTCCCCATTATTGGCATTGAAGCAGCGTAGATCAAAGTGTAAAGCGTTATCATCCATATTCCGAGATTCTGATCTATCCCAAAGCTGTTTCCTATTATCACCCTTGCAGGTGAAACTATTCCTGAGTCTATCGCTCCCATGAATATTCCAAAGATGAAAAGAGTTAATAGAAGTGTATTTTCTTTTTTCATTCAATCCCCTCTCTCATTTTAATACCGAACAAACAGTATTATTATATCTTAAAGATGAAAAAAATTCCAAATTTTCGACACGATGAATCTTCAAAAGTTCTTTATGATATAATTTTTCAGAGGTGATAAAATGCCACGTGCAGAAGGGAAAACTTTTTCATTTTTAAGTGAAGATACCATAGATCCAAATTTACTTGAGACGATAGATTTCGAAAATGAAGATGGTGAGTTTGTAAAATGCCAAACGGATGAATTTTCCGCCGTCTGCCCTTTTTCTGGTCTGCCTGATATCGCCGATATAACTATAGAATATCTCCCAGATCATAAGATAATAGAGTTAAAATCTTTGAAGTATTATTTTATCTCTTTTAGAAATGTTGGCATTTATCAGGAAAAGGTAACTCAGAGGATCTTCGATGATCTTTTTGAAGTGTTGAAGCCAAGATGGATGAAAATAACAGTTTCATACAACACGCGTGGTGGTATAGACACCATAACAACGATAGAAAAAGGAGAAAGGTGAATTGGAAAGTAAAAAATTAACTCCGTTGTATGTTGGTTTAACCGTTGCATTCGTAACGTGCTTGATAGTTGCGAACGTTACGGCTGGAAGACTTGTGAATTTTTGGGGAATAGTTCTTCCGGGTGCAGTTTTGATCTTTCCAATCTCGTACATCTTTGGAGATGTTTTGACTGAAGTTTACGGTTTTAAAAGATCGCGCCTTGTTATATGGCTTGGACTTGGTGCAAATCTTTTCATGGCTCTCTTCTTTTTACTTATAAATGGACTTCCTGCACCTATCTGGTGGCAAAGTGAAGCTAAGTCTTACAGTCTTGTCCTTGGATTAGCTCCAAGAGCGGTTTTTGCTTCGGTTGTAGCTTATTTCGTCGGAGAATATCTTAATTCGATGGTCATGAGTAAGATGAAGATTTTGACAAAGGGAAGGTTTTTATGGACCCGTACGATAAGTTCTACGGTGATAGGAGAGGGAGCCGATACCTTGATCTTCATAACCGGAACTTTTTTAGGGTTGATGAATTTTAAGGCACTGCTTTTTTTGATGATCGCGCAGTATTTATTCAAGGTTATCTATGAAATTGTGGCCACTCCATTGACATATTTCGTAGTTTTTAAAATAAAACAAATAGAACGGATAGATACCTATGATTACGGTGAAAAGTACAGCCCTGTCATTTCAAAGGTAGACCTTTGATGACAATAGATCAAGAACTTATTACAACTTTCTATCTTTGCCACAGAAAGGCTTATCTTTTAAAAGATAAACTTTCAAGGGCCGAAGGAGATATAATTTTTGAAACAGATTACGATGGTGTACATCTTGTGGCGAAAGCGAATGAGATTTCTCAAAGAGATGGAAAAGAGTTCGCAATTCTTAATAGACCCTCGAAGAGCGTACGAGAAAGGCATATAATAGAAGCTTCATTTCTTTTGTTCATAATAACGTTGAGTGAGAAAGACACTGGCGTGCTCGTTAGAATTTTTAACGGAGAGAAGAAGATAAATCCCCGGCCTCAGATCATCACCTTTATGATAAAAAATATCAAACAAACCTTAGAAAGTGATCGTGCACCGGCTCCAACCTTTTCTTACGCGTGCAAAGATTGCCCATTTTACAAAGAGTGCCTTTCAATCACGAATAATTCTGAAGACCTTTCCCTTATAAATGGTATAGGCATGAAAAGGAAACTGACGCTTGAAAGGGCTGGATTCAAAGACATTGAAGCGTTGTCCGATGCCGATCCAAAAATAATTTCTGCGTATACGGGTATCAGCATGAAAGAAGCTGAAAAGATCACGAAACAGGCCAAAGCAATTTCAAAATCCGAATGTATAATTATAGAAAAGCCCATGATACCCAAAACCTCTACCGGTTACTTTTTTGATGTAGAAAAAAGTGATAGCGACCTTTACCTTTTAGGTATCATAAGAGATGGTGTTTACCACCATTTTTTACTTGACGAAGAACTATGGGAAACGCAATGGGAAGAATTTTTAAATTTTGTTTTAGAAAATCCAGATGAACCTATATACCATTACGATAGATTTGATAGAGACGTTGTAAGAAAATTTGCCTCTCTTTCAAAAATGGACTCAAAACTTTTGATGAAAAGGTTTATCGACCTCTACGAGACGGTTACAAGATGTTTAGCTCTTCCTGTAAGATTTTACTCTCTAAAGGATGTTGCAGGCATTTTTGGATTCAAATGGCGCTCAAAAGATTTCAAAGGTTATGAAGCGATGATCGCTTTGAGCGAATGGAAAAAATCCAGGGATCCATCGATAATGGATCAGTTATTGACGTACAATGAAGATGATTGTAAAGCTTTGCAGGTCTTGAAAGATGGGATACTAAGCCTTTAAGCACGTGAAAAATTAAATGTGTAAAGTGTGCGACACGCAATTTATAGAAAAAACTGTGAAGTAGACTCACACATGTTGCCTAAGATGTGACCGATTACTTGTAATTAACTGCATGAGTCAAAAACTTCACATTTAAAGTTGAACAAGTACATTTTAGAGTTCAAAATTGGCTTTGTTATTCTTTTTTGATATCAGATACTATTCTACCATCTAATATTTCAACTATCCTGTCAGTCCTTTCCGCAATTCTTCTGTCATGCGTTACTATTACGAAAGTCGTGTTGTATTTTTTGTTTATCTCCCTTAAAAGCGCGTATATATCCTCTGTACTTTGAGAGTCGAGATTCCCAGTTGGCTCATCTGCGAGTATTATCTTTGGATTGTTCATCAAAGCGCGGGCTATGGCAGTCTTCTGCTGCTGACCACCAGAAGCCTGAGTGGCTATGTTCCTTTTTATTTTTGATACACCTACAAGTTCTATAAGTTCTTCTGCTCTATCCGAAATTTCTTTAGGTGGTTTTGAATCTTTCATGAGATATGGCATGAGGACATTTTCGTATATCGTGAATTC
>Ga0078972_1007605_pt1 | contig 23877 bp, 18 predicted proteins | sample YelNatPaOPGAMG01_FD_67568 | JGI IMG/M metagenome (GOLD analysis project Ga0078972, IMG submission 67568) | Hot spring thermophilic microbial communities from Obsidian Pool, Yellowstone National Park, USA - OP-RAMG-01 (SPADES assembly) (version 2) | ecosystem: Environmental > Aquatic > Thermal...
GTGGGGGCCGAGGGGCGGGGGGGGGGGTGGGACCCCCCCCGGGAAGCACAACGGGGGTTGCCCCCCCCCCCGCTCGTCCCTCGGCAACTCCGCTCGCCCAGGTTTGTGTCCGTTTCTACCGCGTCCAGTATAAAATTAATGGGGTAATTGCTAGGGCAGGTTCCTTCAGGACCGAGGAGGTTTCCGCACGTGGACATACCGCCTGTCGCTCCGATTCGTCAAACCGCCCCCCAACCGGTGATTGCCGATGTCGCCGCCGAAGTGCGGAAACAATGGCGCAATTCGCGTGTGGCCGGACGCATCCGCCGCGGCAGCCGCGTGGCCGTCGGCGTCGGCAGCCGCGGCATCGCCAATCTGTCTACTCTCGTCCGCGCCACGCTCGACAGCCTGCGCGATCTCGGCGCGCAACCGTTCATCGTGGCGGCAATGGGCAGTCACGGCGGGGCCACAGCCGCAGGGCAACGCCAACTGCTTGCCGAATACGGCATCAGTGAACAGGCGCTGGGCGTGCCGGTCAAGACCGACATGACCACCGTGCGCATCGGCGTCAACAGCTGGGGCGAGCCGGTGTGGTGGGACAAAAACGCTCTGGAGGCGGATGCCGTCGTCACAGTTTCGCGCATCAAACCGCATACGGATTTTCGCGGTCGCTTTGAGAGCGGCATCGCCAAGATGCTCGTCATCGGGCTGGGCAAGCGGGACGGCGCGGCGCAGCATCATCGCTGGGGCTTTCGCGGGCTGCGCGACATGCTTCCCGAAAGTGCCCGCGTCATCGTCGAGAAAACGCCCTTCCTCGGCGGCCTCGCCATTCTAGAAAACGCGCGCGAACAAACGGCGCGGCTGCAAGTGGTCGATCGCGACGAGTTGTTCGAGGTCGAGCCGCGTTTACTGGAAGAAGCGCGCGGGCTGATGGGCCGGCTGCCGTTCGAGCAACTCGATCTGCTCGTCATCGGCGAGATCGGCAAAAACTACAGCGGAGCCGGCATCGATCCCAACGTGGTCGGTCGGCTCCTGATCGAGACGCAGCCAGAATTGGGAACTCCGAAGATCACGCGTATCTGTGCCCTCGATCTGTCGCCGGAAAGCCACGGCAATGGCACCGGCTGCGGCATCGCCGACCTGGTCACCGAACGTCTGCTCGCCGCCATCGATCCCGTGCCCTTTCGCATGAACAATCTGACAGCCTGTTTCTTGCGCCGCTCGCAATTGCCGTTCGCCTTCCCGACCGATCGCGCCTGCATCCAAGCGGGATTAGATACGTGCTGGCAGCCCAATCGAGATGCTGTGCGGATGGCCCTTATTCCGAATACTCTGGAAGTCGAAGAGTTGTGGGTATCGGCGCCGCTGGTCGAAGAAGCGCGCAAGGCCCCGCACCTGGAAGTGACAGGCGCTTATCAGCCGCTGCCGTTTGACGACGCGGAAAACCTGAGACAGGAAGAGTTATTTCCGCATTCGGTACGTGGCCGCCGCAGACATCACAGGACATCGGGACCGTAAGGCCGTGTATATTTCTGCACAGGAGCGAGGGGGGCGTGAGCGCTCCGAGTATTTTTCTCACTCGGGGCGCTTACGCCACCCCGCTCACCTATCCGAAGAAGCCCGTGCCAGCAAGGGCCGTAGCTTTGTCAAAATTGATCGAGCCAGAAGTGGAAACCGCGATAATATTTCTGCGGCACGTACCACTCATAGCGCCAATGCGGCTCCAGAAACGGCGGATACGCCATGTACGCCGGAGGCCGCACGTAGGGTTCACCGGGTCGTTCCGGCCACGGGCAGCTCTCGGTCGGCCAATAGTTGTGCGGATAGTAATAGTACGGGTAGTACCAAAACTTGCCCATGTTGTAATCGACGGCGCGGGCAGGGGCGTAATAGCCGATCGGCGGCGGCGGCGGGACGGCGATGGCGCCCATGCTGATGCTGCCGACAACTCCTCCCCCGGCCAGCGGCGGCGGTTGAGCGGGTTGATCGCCCGGTGCGGCGGGCGCAGGTTGTACGGCTTGGCCGCCGGCCATCGCTGCTCCGGCACGATCCTGAGCAGGGGCGACGCCTGCGGCAGCCAGCCAGAGCGGCAGAGCAAGCCACCAGAATGACCCAGCCAACGTGATGCGCTGCATGGTTGCTGTCCTCCTTGACGGAACGCGAGGTCTTCCTTCGCTGGAGTATACCCGGTAGATGACGGCGATGCGGCGACAAAACCGGGGTCCAGCCATAAAAAACGAGTGGCGAACCTCCGAAGATAGGGTTTTGGCTCACTGTACCTGTTGTAGCGGATATGAGGGCGGACAAGGGCCGCCCCGATGAGAAGCGATCATGGGGTCTTTTCCGTTTTATGACAATCCTTTAGTGACTCGTTACGCCAGCCGTGAGATGGCGGAGCTGTGGGGGCCGCGGCGGAAGTTTTCCACCTGGCGGCGTCTGTGGGTGGCCTTGGCCGAAGCGGAACGGGAGTTGGGCCTGCTCTGCGAAGACGGCGTCACGCCTCGCATTACGCAAGCCCAGATCGAACAACTCCGCGCCCATATCGAGGACATTGACTTTGCACGGGCCGAAGAACACGAACGCCGTCGCCGCCACGATGTCATGGCCCACATCGACGCCTATGGGGAGGTTTGTCCCGAGGCCCGCGACATCATCCACCTCGGCGCCACCAGCTGCTATGTAACCGATAATACCGATCTTATATTGATGCGCGAAGGGTTGTGCCTGTTGCGCGATCGTCTGGTCGGCGTCATCGATGCGCTGGCGCGCTTCGCCGCCCGTTGGCGCAACCTGGCCACGCTGGCTTTCACGCATTTCCAACCGGCCCAACTCACCACCGTCGGCAAGCGCGCCTGTCTGTGGTGCTATGATTTCGTACTCGATCTGTATGAATTGGAACATCGCCTGCAAACGCTGCGCTTCCGCGGCGTCAAGGGCACTACCGGCACACAAGCCAGTTTCCTGGCCCTGTTTCGCGGCGATCACGAGCGCGTCCGCCAACTCGACTTGCTGGTCGCCCGTAAGATGGGCTTCGACACCGTCTACCCTGTTACCGGCCAGACTTATTCGCGCAAAGTCGATAGCCAGATACTCGATGTGTTGTCTGGGCTGGGCCAAACTGCTCACAAATTCGGCACCGATCTACGCTTGTTGGCCCACCGCCAGGAGATCGAGGAGCCGTTCGAGCCGGAGCAAGTCGGCTCCTCAGCGATGGCATACAAGCGTAACCCGATGCGCGCTGAGCGTCTATGCGGCCTGGGACGCTTTCTGATGACGCTGCCGGTCAGCGCCGCTCAGACCGCGGCGACCCAATGGCTGGAACGCACACTGGACGACAGTGTCAATCGCCGTTTGACATTGCCGCAGGCGTTCCTGACCGCTGACGCGGTGCTGCGTTTGGCCCTGAACCTTAGCAACGGTCTGGTGGTCAATCCCCAAGTAATCGCGCGCCATGTCGCGGCTGTTCTCCCGTACATGGCGACGGAGAACATCCTGATGGCGGCAGTGGCGCGAGGCGGGGACCGTCAGCAAATCCACGAGTGCATTCGCCGGCACAGTCATGCGGTCACGGCGGCCTTGAAAGCCGGTGCGGACAAAAACGATCTGTTAGATCGCTTGAAGGCAGATCCCTTGCTCGCAGGCATCGATTTCCCGACCGTTCTGGATCAGAATCAGTTTGTCGGCCGCGCGCCGCAGCAAGTAGAGGAGTTCCTCGCGGAAGAAATCGAACCGATCCGTCGGCGCTATCCTCATCTGCTCGGCCAAACCGCCGAAGTGAGTGTGTGAGGACAGCTTGCGTCTTGGCAGGATTGAAAGGAAAAGACAAGCTTTCGTAGAGACCACGGCGAAACGGGTCGGCAGAAAGCGGGATGGTTCCGGCCCGCCGGAGGGCCGGAAGACGGCCCTCACGCCTTGACCGGGATACGTTTGCCCTTGGCTTCTTCGCTTTTGGGCACATGCACTTCCAACAGGCCATTCTTGTAGCGGGCCTCGATCTTGCCCGGGTCGGTGCCCGGCGGCAAGGTCACAGTCCGATAGAAACTACGATAGCGCCGCTCCTCATAATGGCCATTGCCTTCTTTGCCTTTCTTCTCTTCCTTCTTTTCCGCCTTGATAGTCAGCAAATTACCGCTGACCTGCACATCCACCTCGCTTGGCTCGAAGCCCGGTGCTTCCGCCCGTACAATCATCTCCTGAGCGCTGTCTTCTATATCCAGCCCTCCCAGGCGATTCGGGCCAAAATCCCATCCCCGCGGCCCGGCCCAGCGGCTCAGGAACCGATCGAACAGGGCGTCAAACTCTTCCCGCAGCTCAGCCAGCGGATGGCTGTCTCGCCGTATCAAAGGACGGACACCTTTTTTGCTTTTCTTTTTCCAGGGAACTAAACTAAACATCGCTACACCTCCTTTCGCACAAGGCAGATTTCAGATTGAAGATTGATGATCGAAGATCTTTTGAAATCATCAATCATCAATCTGAAATCCCCAACTCCTGTTGTTATTTTGTTATTGCGCTTTGACGGCGATCTTCTTCGGTTTGACGGCTTCGCTCTTGGGCAGATGGACCGTCAGCACGCCATGCTTCAACTCCGCAGTGATCTTGTCGGAGTCGATGGCCTCGTTGATGGCGAAAGCGCGATAGAAGTCGCCAATGCCGTATTCATACGTCAGGTAGTGTACGTCCTCATGGCGCGGCGGGCATTTGGCGTGAATCGCCAACTCGCCATTCTCGAAGCGTACATCGACATCTCCCGGCTGAACACCCGGCAGGTCCGCGTAGACAGTCAGCTCATCGGCGGTTTCCAGGATGTCACACCGGGGAGTATACGTAACGGCGCTGCTGCGCGTCTGCTCCGGCAGGGCCACATCCGTCCGCTTCTCTTCTCGTTTGCTCAGAGCATTCTTGGCCATAGCGAACCTCCTTTCTTCTTAAACAGGGTCGAGGAATTGGTCCCACGTCCATGCCCGGCGGCCCCGGTCACGCCGGGGCCGGTTCCTTCCGTGACGCTCATTCGGTCTTGACGGCGATCTTACGGGGCTTGGCCGTCTCGCTCTTAGGCATGGTGATGGTCAAAACCCCATTGCACAATCGCGCCTCGACCTTGTCCGCATCCACGTCCACCGGCAAGCTAATCAGACGGGAGAAGCTGCCAAAGCCGCGCTCTTGACGGTGCCAGACACCTTGGTTGACCGCCGGCTGTTTGCGCTCTCCCTTGATGGTCAACTGATTGCCGCCCGTGACGTAGATCTCCAGGTCATCCAACTCCATGCCCGGCAGCTCCGCTTCGGCATAAACGTGCTCGTCATCCTCCCAAACATTGACTGCTGGGTAGGCGACGGCGAAGGTCGGCCAGCTGCCGTCTCGCAGACCGAACGAGTCGAACAGCCGATTCATCTCCTCTTGGAACCGGTTCAGTTCGTCCCAGAGGCTGGTATAAGGTTGCCACCGAGTCATCAGCATGACCCACCTCCTTTCTCATTTTCCTGGTCTTCCCCTCCTCGGCCGCCCCAGGTGCCAGGGACCACCTGAGGCGGCCACTCGCACCTTCGCGAGTCCTGCGCTCGGCCAGCTAGCAAACAGCGTGCCATTCTGCGCCGCGCGTGCCTGCCTTGCGATAACCGCTACAGAACTTATATTCTGCCAAGAAGTTATGGACGATTCCGCTGCCGAAGGGTCTTGCCTCCCGTTCCGGCACACCAACGCACTGCTGTGCCACTTCTTGTCAGTTTGTCGCTCCTGGTGGCCCTCGTGCCGGACAAATTGACAGCCCGCTGCCGGCCCTTTCTGCACCGCTGCGGTCGGCCCATTGCCTTTAGTAGCGAATTCCCAAGGAGTTAAGCATACGATTCTCGGCACCGTTTTTAACGTTGCCCCGGCACTCCACTTGCAAAAAGCTGAGGTGGCGAAAACCAATCCCATGTCGAAAGACGAGGAGGAACGCACCGATGCAGGTTCATTGGGTCTTTAACGATTGTTGCAGTGAGCGATTGAAGGCAAACCTCCAGGCTTACTGGGAAAAGAAGCAGACGCGGTTAGAGAAATTGCTCAAGCCCTTTCGACCGGAACTGCGTGAGCTTCGGCTGACGGTATATCGCCACGAGCAGCCCACACGTTGGGAAGTGCGCGGGGCCTTGCACCTGCCGACGGGTACGCTGGCAGCGGAACAAACGGAGGCGGACTACCAATCGGCCCTGGACCGCCTGGCCGATGTTTTGGTCACGGAGATTAAACGGCACAAGGAACGGTTGCGGCGTGATTACACGTTTCGGCGTAAAGACCGGCGGCGCGAAGAGTTGCTTGCCGCTGGCCCGATGCTGGAACGCGATGTCAACCAGGGGCGCCGGCAAGCGTTCTTTGATTTATTGCGGCCAATGCTTCGCTCCCTACGCGAACATGCCCGCCGGGAGCTGCACATTTTGGAATTAGAAGATGTGCTGCCCAAAGGTGAGGTGACGCCGGATGATCTGGTGGATGAAGTGCTCACCCGCGCCTGGCAGCAGTTCACTGCGCGGCCGGCGCACCGGCCGTTGGACCTATGGCTGATCGATCTGTTACATGCAACCGTAGAACAATGGCGTCAGCAGCCGCCGCCTCTCGCACTGGCAGGTCAGGCCAAGGAGCAAGACGAGCAAGACAAGGAGAGTGACGAATGGTGGGCCGAGCTGCTTGAGGAGACGGAACCGTTAGCGGTAGAGGAGCTGGTGCCCAGTGGAGAGGGGAACGAGGCGTGGGAGCGCCTGGAGACGGAGGAACAGAGACAGCAACTGCTCCAGCTCCTTGCCGAGTTGCCCCCTTCGAAGCGGCAAGCATTCGAGTTGTACGCCCTGGAGGGCTTCGAGGCGGCAGAGATTGCGATGGTCCAGGACCGTCCGGAAGCCGAGGTGAAGGCCGACATCGAAGCCGTGCGACAGTTCCTGCGTGAGCGGCTGTCCGGCGGCAGCCGCCAGAAGCAAGAGCAGCCAGTCGGTTAGGAGAAAAGGGAGGCGGAAATAAGTCGCCTCCTTTTTCTCTCTGCTCCTTGCAGGTGCAGCGGTTGGTAAAAACCGACGAATTTACTGCGGCGCCGCCTCCATCTTAGGGTTATCCGGCGGGTTGGCAAGCAGTTTCTTTGTGGTGGCGGTGATGTCTTCCGGCGTGTGAGAATCCTTGAGCATGACTTTGGGCCGGGCTTTCTCGCGCAGGGCTTGAAAGGCCGTCTGCATTTCCCGTTGCACTTTGCGCTCGAAGACCTCGCGCCTCAGTTTGTCACGCACCGAATCGAGCGTCACGGACTTGTTGGGCGGATAGCGCTTGTCCAGTCGGAAGACGACATTGCCTTCGGGCGTTTCCAAAAGCGTGGTCATTTCTCCTGGATGCAGTTTGAAGGCTTCGTCCTCGACGTCCTTGTTGCCCAAAGAGCCGCGACCGAACGGCCCGATTTTACCGCCCTTGGCCGCCAGCGTACTGCTGGCTTGATGTTGGGCCATCTCGTTGAAGGCGTCAGGGTTGTCGCGGATGCGGGTGTACTGCATCATGGCGTATCTCGTTTGGTCCGAGGGCCAAAGGATCATGCGCCCTTCCAGCTTTTCGCCATACTCGGCCTCGAAGGCTTGCTGCAAGTCTTGCTCGGTGACCTTGACGCTGTCGCGGCATAGCTTGGCCATCAACAGCCGCGGACGTATCACGTCTTCGCGCCACTCATAAATGTTCTTGTTGTAGGGGCCAAGGAAGTCTTTCTCGAACATTTTGAGGTCAATGTTTCCCAGTTTCTTTAGATCGTCGTTCAAGCCGGCCTCGATCTCTTCCGGCGTCACGCTAACGCCGCGCGCCTGGCACGCGCGGTCGATGATGATGCGGTTGACGAGGAAATCGATTTGCTCGGCGCCATAGCGGCTGATAAGGAATTCGCCGAAATCCTCGCGGGTGATCGGCACCGTGTCGTTGCTCCCTTCCGCGAGGGAATGGTAGACGGCGACGATTTGCCGCGAACGCTGGCTGGGGTCGCAGGGCGGCAGGCCGTCTGGATCCTCCGCCTTGGTTTTCTTGCGGAGCAATTTTTGCGGATTGGCCTTGCGCTTCAAGGTATCGAACGCCGACTGCATCTCGCTGGCAATTTTTTTCTCTTCTACTTCTTTGGTCAGTTTGTCACGGACGGTCTCAAAGCGGATGGAAGTATCGGGCGGGATGTGGCGCAGACACTTGACCACGATTGGTCCGTCGATGGTCTCGAAAACCTCGCTGACCTCGTTGGGCGCCAAACGGAAGACAATGCGATCGAAATTGTCATCGCCCATGACATAGCGCCCAAAGGGCCGAACCTTGCCAGCGGTGGCCGCCAGCTGCGGCTTGACCGTCTGGGCCTTGGCCAAGCGGTCGAACGCCTCGGCATTGTCGCGGATCTGGGCGTAGGCGGCCAATGCTTGCTCTTTGCCTTCTTTGGTCTTGGGCCAGAGGATGATCTGGCATTCGACTTTCTCACCGTAGGCGGCCTCAAACGCTTTGTGCAATTCTTCGTCGCTGACATGGACGCGGCTGCGGCACAGCTTGGCCATCTGCAAACGTGAACGAATCACGTCTTCTTTCCATTCGTGGATGTTCTTGTGATAGCGCGCCAAGATGGTATTGACGAACGTGTTCTGGTCGATAGCGAAGCCTTGCAATTGTTCGGCGAGGGCACTTTCGATCTCGCCGCCGCTGACCTCGATGTTGTATTGCCGGCAAGCATCATCGATGATGCGCTTGTTGATGAGCAGGTCGAGCTTATCGGTGTGGCGTTCAATGAGGTAGTCGCCGAATTGTTCCCGAGTGATCGGTTCGTTGTCGTAGAGATAGGCGACGACGCGGCGCGAGTAATCCGAAGGAGACGGATCGGCGACAGGTGGCGCCGCAGCAGGCTTGGCAGCTGGGATGGGCGGCTGAGCGTCGGCCCGCGGCAACAAGCTACTGCGGATCCAGTAACCTGCTCCTGCAATCAGAACGAAGCACCCACTCAGGATCGCAATCCCGCGCCACCCACGCCGGGTGGGACGAACTTTCTTGCGCGCCGGCATCCCTTTCGCCTCCCTGTACCGTAACCCAGCCCGTAGCTGGGTTCACCCCACGAAAGCGCCGAGATATAGTGAGAGAACCATAAAACGCAAGCCCGTTTTCAGCAAAGAGGTCTGTCGCTAAGGCTGTTTCCGGTTTCAAACGGGGTAAGCCGATTTGCCGTAAGTCTAAAAACGATGGTCGAGGGACTTTGCTCACTTTGAAACAGCGAACAGCCGCTCGCCCAAAAACTGTCGGGCACACGCACTCAGACAGCCGCTTGCGACGTTTCTCGGTAGAATGCTCGTATGACTGGGATTGAAGCCTTCCTGGAAGTCCTCGCCGGCGCTGGGGTGCAGTATATTTTCGGCAATCCCGGCACCACAGAGCTACCCCTCAACGATGCCCTCGTCCACGATCGCCGTTTCCAATACATCTTCGGTTTGCACGAGATCCCCGTGCTGGCAATGGCCGATGGTTACGCTCTAGCATCGGGCGGCGTCGGGGTGGCCAACGTACATATCTGTTGCGGCCTCGGCAATGCGATGGGCATGCTCTACAACGCCTACTGCTCCGGCAGCCCTGTTCTGCTGACGGCGGGGCAGCAGGACCGCCGGCTACGTTTCGAGGAGCCGGTGTTGGCCGGCGACATGGTGAGTGTGGTTCGGCCGTGGACCAAGTGGGCGGCAGAGGTACAGCGTGTCGAAGAGGTGCCGACGGCAGTGCGGCGGGCCATCCAGACGGCGCGAACGCCGCCGACGGGCCCCGTGTTCCTCGCTCTGCCGGTAGACGTGCAGATGGAGCAATGTGCAGGCTTGGATCTCGCGCCGCCGTCGCAGATGGATCGCCGGGTGCGTCCTCCGCTCGACACTCTCTACCGCGCCGCCGCTGTTCTGGCCCAGGCGAAGGCCCCGGCCATCCTTGCCGGAAGCCGAGTGACGGAGTGCGATGCGATCCGCGAGTTGACGGCCGTGGCCGAACGCCTCGGCGCTCCGGTGTTTGCAGAACAGGCGACGGCGCATGGGCGGGTGCCCTTCCCGACCGAGCATCCCTTATACAGCGAAAGTTTGCCGCTGTGGTCGCCGGATGTGCGCCGCATTCTCGCCGATTTCGATGTGCTGCTGGTTGCCGGCATGAACCTGCTGCGCAGTTACATCTATCACGAACCGAGCCGGCCCATCCCCGAACACGTCCGCTTGGTGCAAATGGACAATGATCCCTGGCAGATTGCCAAGAACTACCCTATCGAGGTTGGCTTGCTCGGCGATTTGAAAGTCGGCCTGGCCGAGCTGGAGCAGCTGTTGGCAAACGCTCTGAGCGGAACACAGGCGGCGGTCGCACGTTCACGGCTGGAACGCTGTGCCGCGGCGCGGCGGGCAACCCAGGAGACCTGGAAGCAAAAGATAGCTGCTGAATATCAAAGACGGCCGCTGACGCCGCTGACGCTGATGGCAGCTGTGGCGAAAGTGCTGCCTGCAAACGCCGTCGTGGTCGAGGAAGCCGTGACAACAACGAATGGAATGCTGGAACGCCTCGGTGCGTTGAAAGATCCGAAGGGCTATTTCGGCCATCGTGGTTGGGCATTGGGCTGGGGTTTGGGTTGTGCGCTGGGGGTGAAGTTAGCCTGGCCGGAACGCCCGGTTCTGGCCCTTCTCGGCGATGGCGCAGCACTCTACGGCATCCAGGGATTATGGACGGCAGCGCATCATCGCCTCCCCGTTACGTTCGTCATCTGCAACAACGCCCAGTACCAGATCCTTAAACACTGCGGCGACGTGATGCCCTTGCCGAACATGGCGGCCAAACAATACTTGGCGATGGATCTGGTGCAGCCCGAAATCGATTTCGTGGCCTTGTCTCGCTCGCTGGGTGTAGAAGCGCGGCGCATCACCGAGCCGGACGAACTGAGCGAATGCCTACGCGAAGGGATGTCCGGCGACAAACCTCTGTTGTTCGATGTGCCACTCGCCCGCTGATCGGTTTGCGCATGACCCGGACCCGTTGACCGGAAGAAACCAACCGCGTAAAGTGAACAGTTGAGGGACTTTCATCACCGACTTGCCGTCATCGGCGGCCGACCGTCCGAGGGCGGGTGGGCTGCTGGTTGCGATAGCGATGCTGACTAAGCGGATTATTCCCTGTCTGGACGTCGAGCGCGGTCGGGTCGTCAAGGGGGTGAATTTCCTGCACCTGCGTGATGCCGGCGATCCGGTTGAGGTGGCACGGCGCTATGAGGCCGAAGGGGCGGACGAGTTGGTTTTTCTCGACATTAGCGCCAGCCACGAAGGGCGGGAAATCATGCTCGACGTGGTACGGCGGGTGGCCGAGGAAATCTTCATGCCGTTCACGGTCGGCGGCGGCATCCGCACTCTGGAAGATGCCACGCGTTTGATTCAGGCAGGGGCCGAGAAGGTCAGCATCAACTCAGCAGCTATCCGGACACCGGAACTGATTACTGCGGTGGCGCGGAAGTTCGGCTCCTGTGCCACGGTCGTCAATATTGATCCCCGGCGTGTGCGCCGACCAGATGGCCGTGAGGTGTGGGAGGTCCACATCAACGGCGGCCGAGTGCCAACAGGATGGGAAGCGGTTGCGTGGGCGCGGCGTGTCGAGGAATTAGGCGCCGGAGAGATCGTGCTAACTTCGATGGACGCCGACGGCACCAAGACCGGATATGATATCCCCATGACGCGAGCCGTGGCCGATGCGGTGCGCATTCCCGTCGTTGCCAGCGGCGGCGCCGGCTCGCCCGAACACCTGTTCCACGTGCTTACAGAAGGCCATGCCGACGCCGCCCTTGCGGCCAGTATTTTCCATTACAAGGAATACGGTATCCCCGCTACCAAGGCGTATCTCGCCGAACGCGGCGTGCCGATTCGTCTTACCGGAGGTCTCAATGGCTACTGCCGAGGTTAAAGACTTTGCTGTGTCCTCTGCTCCCCCGACTCCTGCCGTCACACGGCGCGAACCGGAAGCCAACAAGCTGTTTCGTATGGTCATGAAGTATCAGGCCAGCGACTTACATCTCAAAGCCGGGCAGCCGCCTATGATGCGTTTGCGCGGCGACATCGTGAAAGTAAATGCGCCGCCGCTCTCCGGCGAGGACATGGAGAGGTTGTTGCTGCCTTTACTCTCGCCCAGACAACGCGAGATCCTCGACCGCGAAGGCGGCGTGGATTTTTCCTATGTCGTTGGCGATGACGAAGCGCGCTTCCGTGTCAGTCTCTTCAAACAGCGTGGCAAGCTCAGTCTGGTGTCGCGGCGTGTTAACTCCTCTATTCCTAGCTTCAAGGAGTTGGGCCTGCCCGACAGCATCGAATCGTTGTGCCATTTTCCAGATGGCATGATTATCTTTGCCGGCGTCACCGGCTCCGGTAAAAGCACCTCCATTGCCGCCATGCTCGACTACATCGCCGAGCGCGAGCCGTTGCACATCCTTACCCTGGAAGATCCTATTGAGTTCACTTTTACCGACAAAAAAGCCTATTTCAACCAGCGCGAAATCGGCCTGGACGTGATCGACTGGCACAAGGGGCTTAAGGATGCGGTTCGTGAAGATCCCGATGTGATTCTGGTGGGTGAGTTGCGCGACGTAGAGACCTTCGAGGCCGCCATTAACGCCGCCGAGACTGGCCACCTGGTTTTCGGCACGATCCACGCTTCTACCGCCCCTTCGACCATCAACCGTATTCTCGACTTGTTCCCGGTGGCCAAGCACAACGCCGTCCGCAAAGGCTTGGCCAACAATCTCCGGGCCATCATTGCCCAAAAATTGCTCAAAGGACTCAAGAAACCGCGCGTGCCTACCAATGAGATCATGATCGTCAACCCGACTGTCAAAAAATTAATTGCCGAGGGCGAAGACCTGAAATTGCACGACGCCATCAAAATGTTTTACAACGAGGGCATGGTCGATTTCACCGAGAACCTGCGCCAGCTCGTCGAGCGCGGCGACATCGACAAACAGACGGCCCTTGAATTTGCTCCCGATCCGGAGAAACTCAAGATGGCCTTCAAAGGCATCAAGGTTTCTGCACCGGGTATTCTCTAAAATAAAGGAACCGCCAAGACGCCGCCGACGCCAAAGAGAATAGAGAAAAGGAGAGCCTCCCCGTGTGTACAGGACATTTCCCGTGGTTGTCTTCTCTTGGCGTTTTGGGCGTCTTGGCGGTTCAGCCTCTGTTGGCCGCAGCCGGAGCATTCCCGCGTGGCAACGGCTTATATTTCCACCCCGCCAAGCTCCTTTTCGTCGTCCTTGTCTACTTCGCTTGGCTGCGGACGTGCCGCTGGGTCCACAGCGATTGCAACACCATGAAGCTGCCAGCCGAAGTGTGGGACCCGATCTTGCTGGGCTGCGGGATAGCGGGGTTGTTGGCCGTCTGGATCTTTCCGCTTTTTGCGCTCGGTTTTCTCGTTTTTCTTGTCCTCTACCTGGCGCCGACCCTGTGTTACGTCAGTATACGCAACGAAAAAGCGACCCAAGAACAGAAGGTATTGACGCCGCAACACCTGCGGAAATTGCTGCGCACCTGGCTGCACCTGGAGTTGGCCGAACCAGAAGGACCGAATTTGCGGCCCATTCCCGTGCGCTTCATTGGCAAAAGCGGCGCTCAGGAAGGTGTGGAAGAAGCTCGCCGCGTGGCCCGACTGCAAGGCTCCAAAGGCTATCGCGCTGCCCTGGAATTGATCGCTGATGCCATTGAAAAACGCGCCACCGACATCCACCTCGAACCCACCAAGGACGAGATGATCGTGCGCTTTCGCATCGACGGCATTTTGGAGGCGAGCAACCCGTTTGCGCGGCCGACCGGCGACGCGGTCATCAACATCTTCAAGGTGCTCGCCGACCTCGATATTACCGAAAAACGCAAACCGCAAGACGGCAGTTTCGCCGCCGAGGTGAACATGCCCGTGGAGCCAAGCGAGTCCGGCAAACCAAAGAAGAAAAAAACAGACCAAGACGACGGCGAAACCGAAGAACCCCTCAAGGAACCCGAATATTGCAAACGTCAGGTCGATTTCCGCGTGGCCACTGCCGGCAGCGTCGTCGGCGAGAAATTGGTCTTGCGCATCCTCGATCCGGCACGTCAGGTGGTCAGCCTGGCGCGCGTCGGGATGCGCGAGGCCCTGCGCAAGCAAGTTCGTGCAATTGTCACTCAGCCGCACGGTCTGTTCATCGTCTGCGGCCCCACCGGGGCTGGCAAAAGCACCACGCTCTACGCCTGCCTCAGCGAGATTGATCGCTTTCAGAAGAACGTCATCACCATCGAAAACCCCGTCGAGTACCACATCGACAATGTGACGCAGATCGAGATCAATCCTAAAGCCGGCAAGACCTTCGCCACGGAGCTGCGCAGTATTCTCCGTCAAGATCCCGATGTTATTTACATCGGCGAGATCCGCGATCAAGAAACGGCGGAGATTGCCTGCCAAGCAGCCCAGACTGGCCACATGGTCTTCACGACGCTGCACGCCAACGATACAGTCACCGCGGTGGCCCGCCTCATCGATTTGGGCGTACAGCCGTTCATGGTCGCCAACGCCCTCACCGCCGTGCTCGGCCAGCGCCTGGTGCGTCTGCTCTGCCCCAACTGCAAGCAGCGCTACAAGCCCAACGCCGACCTGCTGCGCAAAGCTAATTTGCCAGCGGACAAAATCAAGTACTTCTATCGCCCACCGGATCGAAAGAGTGGCGACGATCATTTTTGCCCTGTCTGCAACAACACGGGCTACCGAGGGCGAACCGGCATTTTCGAGATGCTGGAAATCACCGACAGCATCCGCGAAATGATCCGCGAAAACCCTAACTTCAACGCCATCCGCCAAGAAGCGGTCAAGCACGGCATGAAATACTTGCAGGAAGACGGCCTGCGTCTGGTGATCGAAGGGCGCACTTCCGTCCAAGAGCTGTTGCGCGTGTGCAAGTAAGAAAGCATACTTGGCGCGAAGAGGGGTAGACGCTTTTTCCCCTCCCCTCCCAACGAGTAAGGAGGTTTGTGCCCGGTTCGGGGGGAGAGTGGTAGAGTTGATCGAGAGGCCGACATGTTATTGGCTTTTTTCACGTTCGTTATCATGCTGGCCGGTGCTTATGCGTTTTGGCGGCAGGGGGTGCTGCCGGCCTTCGCCATGGTTGTCAACATCCTGTTGGCCGGTTTAGTGGCGTTCAATTTCTTTGAGCCGATCGCTGCCCAGCTTGACCCCATGCTGACCGACACGATTCTGCAAGGCTACGAAGACAGTTTCTCGCTCGTCGCCTTGTTCAGTCTAACGCTCCTCTTTTTGCGTTGGGCGTCCAATGAGTTGATCCACACGCTCATCACGTATAACGCCCTAATACAACAGGGAGGAGCGGTACTGTTCGGCGTTTTGGCGGGATACCTGGTGGCCGGCTTTCTGACGTGTGTGGCCCAGACGCTGCCAGCGCACGAACATTTCTTGCAATTGGAGCCGCGCGTAGAGACCGATTCGTCCGGGAACGTGCGCCATCGCCTCCTACCCCCCGATCGCGTCTGGCTGGCCTTGATGCATCGCGCCAGCAAAACTGCTTTCGATTGGGATGAAACCTCTGTCTTCGATCCCGATGGCAGCTTCGAGCTGCGCTATGCTCACGAACGCCGCACTACCGGGGAGTGACCAACTTCAACCGAGGGCGGTATCCACTGGACACAGGGAAATCGGACATCATTGGCGAGCGGGGGGGTCACACCCCCCGCTCGCCTATGTCTGTGTCAATCTCTACCGCGTCCCGTATAAACCGCGCCCCGTCGATAATGCCGGGTTGTTTTTCTTCACGGACCCAGAAAGCGTTTGACTTCCTCGGCGACGCGGGCGGGTTGGGTAACGAAGGCAAGATGGCCGCAACCGGGCAACTCGACACGACGGGCGCTGGGAATGCTGTGGACCAGATCGCACAGACTTTGCGGCGATGCCAGCAAATCGCGGTCGCCGGCCATCAGCAGCGTCGGTACGCGGATTTTGCCCAGGCGCGGCCCCGGATCAAACCCTTCTACCAGATGGAAGCGATGCGTCATCACACTCTGGTCCGTCTGCCAGCACTGCCGCGTGACGAACTCGAACAAAGGGCCTGGTTGCTGGCGTGCGCCGAACAGCAGGTTGAAAAACTGGTTTACAAAAGGACTATCCGAGGGCAGAGGATAGCGCGACAATACCCAACCGGCCACCTGTTGCAGCAAACCGCGCTCGAAGCGCGCCCCGACTCCCTGGGTGATGAGCGCTTGCAGACGATGAGGCCAGCGCATCGCTAGTTCTAGGGCCAAGACGCCGCCAAAGGAGACCCCTAACACCGGCGGACGTTCCAGGCCCAACCAGTCCAAAAACTCACGCAAATCGGCAACCAAATCGAGAAGACCAAAGCGCCGGCGCAGCGCGAAACAGTCGTCTTCGCCGCGCAACTGATAGCTGATGACTTGGAAATCGCCGGCCAACAAACGGGCCAGGGGCCCCAGCAGCTCAAAGCCGCCTGCTAATCCAGGGACCAGCACTAGAGGCGGCCCCTCGCCCCAGACACAATAACGGGCCGTGTAATGCGTCAGATGTGCTAAACCAGAGCGCCCTTCCCCAGGGCTAAATTCGGCGCCGCTGCCCGCCAGCCAATCAAGCGATGCCTGCACGCTTCTTCTCCTCTCGTTTACCATTCCACCACGCTAGCAACGCGCACTCTTGCTTTGTAAGGAATGGTTGGAAAATCACTTTTGAATCGGCCTCTGTTCCGAGGAATGGCCTTTAACCAGCACGCCGCATACCAAAAGCTCTCGGAACGAACCACCCCAATTCTTGAAGAGCAGAAACGACGGAACATGAAGAACCATAAGTACTTAATCACATAGGTGAGAGAAGAGACCAACAAACAAAAGGGCCCTGCGACTAAATTTCGTCACTTTTCGACGCTTTTCGGCGCCTGAGGATGACGTTTCGACGCCCAGTTGGTATTGTGGAAAAGGTGGCAAAATTGATGTAATCTTCCTTCGAGGCTCTTTGGATCAACGATTGGCGAGAGTGTAACTTGACACGGCGTATCTTGTCTCTGTTGGGGATCCTGTTGCAGCGCCAAAGCGCTCGCCACCGTTTGGCCATTGTGGCATCCGCTGTACTGGTCTTCGCTTATGCAGGCGGGGTTCTCAGCTATGTCATGATGATGCCCGATATCGGTGTGCGCTGCGCCTTTTCTCCGGTCATTAATCATTTCAATGACAATTTCCTCTTTCGGGGGGCTTCCCCGGATAGCGTCCCCCCGGAGGAGAAACCCAACGGCGAGGATGAGATCGTTCACATCGGCGGTCATGAGGTCAGCAACTGGGCCCAGATCCTCCATGAATTAAATGAGCTGCGGCGCACCCGCGGGGTAGCCGGCACCGAGAGAGACCTCCAGCCCCATTCGGGCAAAATGCATCTGATTGTCGAAGGGCAAGAGATCGTCCGCGTCGGCTACAAGTCCGCAGCAGACGGCAAAAGGCATGAAGTTTGGCTGCGGGTTGACCGCCCGCCGTATGAGACGCTGGTTCCGTCGCTGTTGTGGTTCTCGCTGAAAATCATTCTCTTCGCCATCGGCGCTATCGTCTTTTGGAAGCGGCCGGAGGATCGCTCGGCCCGGCTGTTTTTCCTCTTCTGTTTCGTGTCGTTTGGCGCCTACATGGGCGGCTATCATTGGCACCGCATCGTCACGCAACCGCTGCTGATACTCGTCTTCATGATTTGCAGCATCTTGTTACCGGCCATTAGCTTGCATTTTTATCTTGTTTTCCCGCGGCCCAAGGGCATTCTGGAGCGCGCGCCGCGCCGCGTCTTGTTAGCCCTGTATGGGCCGCCCGTGTTCTTCCTTCTGTTGCTAATGTCGGGTTACATGCAGGTGCGCTGGCTCTTCCGCTCGGGCTATACCAACGTTGGCCCTCTCCTGGATGTGATGCTCTTCGAGATCTACTGTTACTTCGGCGTGGCCGCTTTGTGGTACCTGGCCAGCGTCGTCTGCCTGCTGCACAGCTATCGCACCGCTTCGGGCATCACCGAACGCAATCAGGTCAAGTGGATTTTGTTCGGCACCTTGGCCTCGCTGGTACCGATCGGTTACTCGTTGTACCTGGCCCTGGCCGAACGGCAGCGTTTCGGCAGCGGTGCGGCGACTTGGCCGATGTTCGGCGCGTCGCTGTGCATCACCGTTGCTTTTGCTATCAGCATCACACGCTATCGCCTGATGCAGCTCGATCAACTTATCAACTCGAGCGTGGTTTATTTCCTCATCAGCTCGGTCGTCGGTCTGGCATACTACGGAATTTATCTGGTGCTCACGGGGCTGATGCTGCTGGACCGCCCTGCTTTCCAGCGTCCCTCGCTCGGCCATGTCTTGGCCTTTAGCGGCACCCTGGTGCTGGTACTGATCGGTCTTGATCTGCTGCGCGGCCGGATCACTGCGGTACTCCATCGCCATTTCCGCCGTGAGAAAAGCCAATTGGATCGCACGCTGCAACGCATGAGTCGGGCCATCGAACAGTTGGTCGATCCACCGACGCTGGCCCGTCGCTTGTTGCACACTTCGGCGGAACTGCTCGGCGCCAGCCGCGGCGCGGTCTATTTGCGGCAAGGCGATCCGCCCCTCTATCAGTTGACCGAAGCGCTCGGTCCCGCTCCGGCCCTGACCGAATTATCTTCCGGCTGCCCGCTGGTCGAGGCCTTGTCGTCGCAAAGCACCCTCACCTTGCCCTGGGCCAATCGGAGCGGCGTCGCCCCAGTCGATGCCTCCGGTCCTCGCCAATTGCACTTGCTGGGCGGCGCCATTGCTCAGGGGCTGCTGCACGAAGGCCAATTGCTGGGCATCCTTGTCCTTGGTCCGCCCGACAGCCCGCGTGGTCTGGCGACCGAAGCGACCGGCGGTTACACGGCTGAGGACCTGCACCTTCTGACGGCCTTTGCCCAGATGACGGTGTTAGCGCTTGTCAGCGCCGAAGGCCATCGCAAGATCGAGGCGCTCAACCGCGAATTGCAAACCAAGGTGGAGAAGATTGCCGAGCAAAATCGCCGCATTATGGCCTTGCAGAGCCAGCTTTCCGCCATCCGCCATCCGCTGCACCCGACGGTCCCTATCGCCGGGGCGTCGCCGGGGCAGGGTGAAGCAGCAGCCCCCGCCGCCGGGTGCAGCGGCCAGCCAGAAGCCTACAACGGCATGGTCGGTTCCAGTCCGCCGCTTCGGCACCTGATGCAACAGGTGCGCAAGGTCGCCGCTGCCGACTCCGTGGTCTTGCTGCGCGGCGAAAGCGGCACCGGCAAAGAGTTGTTGGCGCGGGCCATCCATGAAAACAGCCCGCGCGCCCATCGACCCTTCGTCGCCGTCCATTGCTCGGCCCTAGCGCCGGGCTTGCTGGAAAGTGAACTTTTTGGACACGTCAAGGGGGCATTCACCAACGCCATCCGCGACAAGGTCGGGCGCTTTGAAGCAGCCGACGGCGGCACACTCTTTCTCGATGAGATCGGCGATATCAGCGTCGAAGTTCAGATCAAGCTGTTGCGCGTGCTGCAAGAACGGACCTTCGAGCGCGTTGGCTCCAGCGAGCCGGTCAAAGTGGACGTGCGCATTCTCGCGGCCACGCATCAAGATCTGGAGACGCTCATGCGCCAGGGCCGCTTCCGGGAAGATTTGTTCTACCGTCTCAACGTCGTGCAGATCCATCTACCCCCCTTGCGCGAGCGGGCCGAAGACATACCAGAGTTGGTCCTGCACTTTCTGCGCGTCTACAGCGAGCGGATGAACAAGCAAGTGACCTGCATCGACGACGATGCTCTGGCTCGTCTCAAGGCCTATTCTTGGCCGGGTAACATTCGCCAACTGGAAAACGCCATCCAACACGCCGTCGTCATCGCCGAGAAATCCCAGGTGACCATCGAGGATCTGCCAGTCGAGTTGCGCACCGACTCTTTGTTGGTCTCAGGCCCCTCCTGGGAACGCGAAGAAGACGATGCCGTTCATGCCTCAGCCGACTCTTGGCCGCCGTTGTTGGCTTCCACGCCGGCGCCCTTAAGGGCGGCGATTGCGCATGAACGAGCGGAGCGCGAACGGCGCGAGCGCGACCGTTTGGTCCGCGCCCTCGCCGCTGCCGGTGGCAACAAGGCCGAGGCTGCTCGCGCTCTCGGCATGGCCCGCACCACCTTTATTAGCCGGCTCAAACGCCTGGGCTTGACGTAAGCCCCGCCTCTACCCATCTGCCACGCGGAGCCAGGACGCCTTTGTCGCTGCCGCGGACGGGGCCGTCAATTTATTTGGCCAGAGAAACGCAGACGATTTCTTTATCGTTGCGGGCATACATCGACTTGTTGGCAAAGGCCGGATGCGACCATACTACAAGTCGGCCCGGCGAAGGATCGGTCGGATCGAGAATATGGGCGCGATCGATTTCCTCATAGCCCTTCGGCGTCAAGCAGGCGATGATGAGGTCGCCCTTTTCATTGGGCAAGAAGAAGCGATCGCCCTGGGCAATCAAGAAAGCGTTGGCCCAGCGCACTCGCTCGTCGGGGACATCGGTGGCCTTGAGGCTCATCCACATGCGTTTGCCGTCGCGGGCGCGCAAGCAGCGCAACTCGCCGTAGCTGCACACGCCGTAGATGTAGCCGTCCTTGAGAAACGGCGTAGGAATGATGCTATTGAGGGTATCGGTTCGGTCCGGCATCTCACTGGTAACTTGGCTGCGCCAAAGCACACTCGGCTTGCCGTCACGGAACTGGAGCATCAGGGCGCCGTTGTAGAACGAGGTCAGGAAGAGTAAATCGCCGGCCTGGCGCGGCGTGGAAATGGTCAGGTTCGCCCTTACCGCAAATGGCTGCGACCAGTACAGTTCGCCGTTCTCTGGATTAAGCCCATTGACTGCTTCCGGGTGCCAGATGATTAGCTGGCGTTTGCCGCCGAGGGTGTAGATCACAGGCGGACAATAGCCGATCTGCGTCTGGCGATTGTGGAAGGACAGGGCGTGCCACTTTTCGGCGCCAGTGTTTTTGTCGAAGGCGACGACGATACGGTCCTTGCCGCCGACCAGGCAAATAAGCTTGTCTCCGTCCAGCAAGGGACTGGCGGCGAAGCCCCACAGAGGCACCGGCGCCTTGCAGTCGGCCACGAAGTCCTTTGACCAAATCACGGTGCCTTTGTCGGCGTCCAGACACAGCAAGTTGCCCATCGCGCCGAGAGTATACAGCCGACCGTCGTGGACAAGCGGCGTGGCCCGCGGTCCATCGGCGTAGGAAATCTGGTACGTGCAATCGTATTCGTGTTTCCACATTAGCTCGCCGGTCTTCTCATTGAGGCAGAGAATGCGTTCCTTGCCGGCGATCGGCGGACTGCGGAAGGGATTGTCTGGGTTTTTCACGCCTTCCGCGAGAATGCGGTCAGTGACATAGACGCGGCCGTTGGCGACCACGGGACCGGAGTAACCGGCGCCGATCGGCGTGCGCCAGCGGACTTTGGGACCGCCTTGGGGAAATTTTTCGAGAATGCCGCTCTCACGCCACACAGCGTCGCGCTGAGGCCCAAGCCATTGCGGCCAATCGTCAGCGCAAAGGGGCGAAGTACAAATCAGCAAGACAGTCGGAAGCAGAAGCCACTCGAAAGGGAAGCGAAAAGTCGCCTTCATGCATGAATCTCCCCAAAGATTGACGAACGCCGCTTGACCAACCCGCCGCGCCACCCAGGTTGGCCCTTCCTGTGCTGCGAGGCGGCGCGCGATGAGCAACAGCACTCTCTTGATTGTAAGACGTGCGGCCCGCGACGAGTATTCGCGCCGGCAAGGCAATTGATCTTGGTGTCGATGCCACTAATCGTTAATCTGGATTGGTCCCTCAAGGGCGGTAACGGGGCCGCACGAGGGAGGGCCTTTATTCGAGCAATCCATGAACCTCAGCGAATTGCTAGAATATTTCCTGCATCCCCAGCATCATTTGCTTTACCTGACGGAATGGATGGGGCCGTGGCTTTACCTGTTGCTGTTCGCCATCATTTTCTGTGAGACCGGCCTGGTGGTGACGCCGATTTTGCCAGGGGATTCGCTGCTGTTTGCTGTAGGAGCGTTGGCGGCCAGCGCCTCGTCGTCCTTGAGCATGACCCTCCTGTTTGGTCTGCTCGTCGCTGCCGCCGTGATCGGCGACGCCGTCAATTACGCGATCGGCTATCGCTTGGGGCCAAAAGTGTTCAAATATGAGCAATCCTGGTTTTTCAACAAGAAACATCTGGTGCGGGCACAGACGTTCTACGAAAAATACGGCGGCAAGACGATCATCCTCGCGCGCTTCGTGCCGATCGTCCGCACCTTCGCTCCCTTCGTGGCCGGCATCGGTACGATGCGCTATCCACGCTTCTTCCTCTATAACTGTATCGGCGCTGCGGCCTGGGTAGCGATTTGCCTGGGGAGCGGCTACCACTTCGGCCGTTTGCCGTGGGTGACGGAGCATTTCGAGCTAGTGGTGCTGGCCATCGTATTGATCTCGGTACTGCCGATGCTCGTGGAGTTGCTGCTGGCGTGGCGGCAGCGCACCGTCTTGACCAAGGCCGTGCAAACCGTCGAGGCGGTCGAGGAAGCCAAAGCAACTTAAGAGACTCATGAAATGTGAAATTCTCTCGATCGGCAGCGAGTTGACCAGCGGGCAAAACCTGGACACCAACAGTCAATGGCTAAGCCGACAGCTGGCTGAAATCGGCATCGTCGTCGGCTGGCACACGACCCTCGCCGACGACCTCGAGGCCAACATCGACGCATTCCGCATCGCTAGCCGTCGGGCCGGGCTAGTGCTGGCCACCGGCGGACTGGGGCCAACGCAGGACGATTTGACGCGCGAGGCCCTGGCGCGCGTGGCCGGCGTCGAATTGGTCGAAGACGCCGAATCGCTGCGGCGGATCGAGGAGATGTTTCGCCGCCGTAATCGGGCCATGCCAGAACGCAACCGCGTGCAAGCGCTGTTTCCAGCCGGGGCCGAACCAATCCCCAACGAGCACGGCACCGCCCCCGGCATCTGGATGCGCTTGGGCGATTGTTGGCTGGCCGCTATGCCCGGCGTGCCTTCGGAAATGTACGCCATGTTCCAGACCCAGGTGCGGCCGCGCCTGCTGGCGCTCGGCCTAGGCGGCGGCGTCCTCGTGCAGCGCAAGATCAACACCTTCGGACTAGGGGAATCGGCTATTGAGGAAAAACTGCTCGATTTGACGCGGCGCGGCCATGTGCCGGAGGTCGGCATCACCGTACACGACGCTGTCATTTCGTTGCGCATCCTCGCCCGCGCGCCAACCCTTGCCGAAGCCCAGGCGCAAATCGCGCCTGTTGAACAGACCATACGGGAACGACTCGGCCCTCTCGTCTTCGGCGCTGACGCGGAGGACTTGCAAGACGCCGTGGCGGCCCTGCTAGGGCAGAAGCGGCGCAGCTTGGCGACGGCCGAGGGGGTCACGGCGGGATTGGTTGCTGAGCAACTTAGCAGCGTGCCTGGCATCAGCACCTGGTTCCGCGGCGGCATCATCGCTTACGACAATCGACTTAAGGTAGAACTGCTGGGTGTGCCGCAAACGCTGATTGATAGCCACGGGGCCGTTAGCGCCGAAGTCGCTGAAGCAATGGCAGTCGGCTGCCGCACGCGCTTGCGCACCGACCTGGCCGTTAGCACTGTCGGCGTCGCCGGTCCCGGCGATCTGGGACCTGACAGACCAGCCGGCTTGGTCTATGTCGCCCTCGCCTGGTCCGGCGGCGTCTCTTCTGTGCGTTTCAGCTGGGCCGGCAGCCGCGCCGAAGTGCAACGGCGCACGGCCAAATTGGCCCTCAACCGCGTCCGCTTGCACCTCTTGGACCAAGAGGGATAGCGACATTTCTTAGGGCTAACGGACAAAACTCCCTCCCCCCTTGTGGGGGGGGGGCG
>Ga0078972_1007606_pt1 | contig 23877 bp, 18 predicted proteins | sample YelNatPaOPGAMG01_FD_67568 | JGI IMG/M metagenome (GOLD analysis project Ga0078972, IMG submission 67568) | Hot spring thermophilic microbial communities from Obsidian Pool, Yellowstone National Park, USA - OP-RAMG-01 (SPADES assembly) (version 2) | ecosystem: Environmental > Aquatic > Thermal...
CCTTCAGCAAGAACAGCACGTCGACTTGAAGCATGCTTGAAGGATCCTGCAAGATATGTGCGGGCTCACTTTCCTGTGACAGTTCGGGAGAAAGGAAAGGATTTTGTGGATTGGGCTTCTAATATACTTTTAAACCTTGCTGGTTTTCCTGGGATTGTGTCGTTCTATCTGTTGCTTGACGTTAGGGATTCACCCATAAGAATTGATATACCATGTTGGGATCACACTTTTGCACATACTGGCTGGCCCAAGCCGATAGATTTCAATATTGACGAGGCCCTGAAGGTCATGGCGACTGGCTATTGTGGATTGGATTGTTATAACCTTTGGCTTAAGAATGTGGATGAGAGGGTTAGGCTTAAGAAGCGCGTCGTAGATAATCTATACTTCCCGTTCATGGAAAGGTTGTTCGGCGAGAAGATAATTCGAGGAAGGGGATATAGACGTGTCAAGTACCCTTAAAGAAGTTGGCGTAATAATCGGTGAAGCCAGCTCAAGCGAGTTTTTCTTTGCTTCAAAACCTGGCGAAATGCCCTCCAGATGGGAATATCTGTTGACATATTCTGAAGAAGATGTTGATGGAAAACCGAAGCAAGTAGAAGTTGTAGCCCAGATTGAGCGTGTGATTTCTGCCAGTCAAGCCCTTACGAAGGAGTTGGATTTCGAGATAATCAAGAAAATAATTGAGTCCGGCTTAGCTGATAGAAAGGTATGGGGAAAGGCTCGTGTGCTTGGTTATTTGACTGAGAGCGGTGACTTGCAGCAACCTAAGAAAGCAGTAATGCCGGGCAAGCCTGTATACATTGCGCCAGCAGAGCTCCTTGAAAAATTCTATTCATATCCTGAGGATGAGGCTATCAAAGTAGGCGCCTTGATTACACGGGGCGAGGTTCCTGTTAGCTTGTCCGTTAAAGGGTTTAGACGTCATCTGGCGATTATTGCTCAGACAGGCTCTGGTAAAACGTATCTTGCTGGGATTATTGTTGATGAGCTTCTAAGGAAGGGTGGAACGATTATCATGTTGGACCCCCATGCTGACTACGTTTTCCTTTCGAGAAGAATCGATGGGAAGAGGCATGAACTTGCGGATAGGATAACTGTGTTCAGAAATCCGTCAAGCACAGGGAGATACACCGAGAGCGAAGTCGGAAATGTTAAACCGTATGAAATTTGCTTTTCTGATCTCGACTTGGATGAAATTTGCCTGATTTGTGGGATAAGTTCGCATTATACTAACATTGTAACAGGTTTGGGAAAAGCCTTGGAGCATCTGAAGGCTGAGAAAGATGTTTTCCAGCCTGAGGACTTGTTGGAAAAGCTCGAGAACGTAGATAGTTGGAAAACCGAGGATATGGACTCGAAGATTGTTGAAGGTGCAAGATCTGCCGCGAAGTATCTTGCACGCCTTATTAATATGAAAGTTTTCACCAGTGGGTCTACCAAGATTAGTGAGATGTTGAAGCCTATGCATCTTTCTGTTGTTGACCTTTCAGGTTTAGATGATGACGTTTCTGATTACATTGCGTTCAGGATATTGTCAGATGCTTATGAGAAAGTTGCAAGCGGTGAATTTGGATACCCTGTTTTTGTTTTTGTTGAGGAAGCCCATAAATTCATTCCAGCAACAAATTCGACGTATTCGAGCAGCATTATAAAAAAGATAGCAGCAGAAGGCAGAAAATTCGGTATCTTTCTTGTTGTCATAACTCAACGTCCTTCAAAGATACATTCTGACGCTTTAAGCCAATGCAATAGTCAGATTATTATGCGTATAACAAACCCTAAGGATCAAGCTGCAGTTGCCGCCAGTTCTGAGCGTCTTGGCGAAACTTTGTTGGATGATTTGCCGGGTCTTAATACAGGTGAAGCCGTTATCGTGGGTGAAATGACACGAGCGCCAATAATGGCGAAAATAAGGAAGCGTACTACACGAGAGGGCGGTAGTGACATAGATATCATGGGCAAAATGAAAGAGGCAATTGAAAAGGCAAAAGAGGAAACCGTTGAGAATGAAAGTAAACGTCTACGAGAAGAAATGAAAGGTTTTATGGGTTCAAGTAAAGAGGATGAGAAATAGCCATGGTTAGAATCGTACATTTAGCTGATACTCATTTGGGTTACAAACAGTACAACTTGGAAGAAAGAGAAAAAGACATTTACGATGTTCTCGAGGAAATCGGCGATAAGATACTTGAAGAACATGCAGACATTGTAATTCACAGTGGCGATTTGTTTGATTCTCCGAGACCCACAACGCAGGCATATTACGCTTTTAAGAAGTTTCTGAAAAGGCTTGACGGAAAAGTCGAATTTTTCGCGGTTCTTGGAGATCATGATAAACCTAAAGCTCGTGGTATGCCGCCTCACAAGCTTTTCGACGACCAGATTCAAACACTTGGAGTAGCTGGTGTTTCGGAGCACCAGCAAATAAGTGTGGATGGCAAGAAGGTCCTCATTGTGGGTATTTCTCATCTGAGCAGGGCATATAGACCAATCTTAATTGAGGAACTGAAAAAGCTCGAAAATTTAAAAACGCAAGTTGATTGTAGAGTTCTTGCGCTTCATGAAGCTATTGATAAGTTCTTCCCTTTTGAAGAGGCTTGTGAAATTTCGTTGACGGAATTGCCCAAGAACTTTAGGTATTATGCTATGGGTCATCTTCACTCTCGAATAAAGGCGTCTTATGGGCAAGGTGAATTGGCCTATTCGGGTAGTACGGAGATCATGAGAAGTGACGAGATTGGTAGTTGGAAGAAGCTTGGTAAGGGTTTCTTCATTGTAGACATTGAAAATGAGAAAGTGAATGTTGCCGAGGTTAATCTTGAGCGGATTAGACCTCAGATAGAGGTTAAACTCAGCTATGCCCATTTGAGGGATGAGTTGGAAGAATTCGTTAAAAAAATAGGTGATAATGAAAAACTTCCGGTGATTCATGTTCGTGTGGAAGGAAAGGATGTTGATAGACAAGGGGTCCATCAAACATTAAGCGATGTTTTGACGGGGAAAGCGTTGACGTTCAGGCAAGTAATTGTAGAGGAAAGCGAGATGAGATTGCCTGAGGTTAAACCAGGTTCGTTCCACATTAACCAAGTCCTTAAGGATTATCTGAAGGATGAGAAAGCTGCCCAACTTGCGGTTGAGATGCTGAAATATCTTCGGCAAGGAGACACGGAAGGAGCCAAGAGCGTGGCTGACGGATACTTTCAGAGACTTAAGGGTGGCGATGAAGCTTGATATTGAACAGGGTTAAGCTGAGTGACTTTGTTTCTCACAAGGATACTCAGTTGGATTTAGGCTATGGCATAAACGTAGTTGTTGGACCTAATGGTGCAGGTAAAACCTCGATTCTTGATGCAATTAGCTTTGCTCTATTTAATGATTGGAGCAATCGAGGAAGAAAGGAGAATCTAATCAATTTGAAAGCAAACAGATGCAAAGCCACGGTTGAGTTCACTGAAGGAGGAATAAGATATTCTGCTGAATGGTCAATGGAGCGAAACAAATCTGCCAGAGGAAGTTTGTATCGCATTCAAAACGGTGATAGAAGACTGTTGGCTCAGGGAGGCGGAAATACCGTAATTCCCGAAATAGAGAAAATTCTCGGAATAGACAAGAACATGTTTCTGCAGTCTGTTTATGTGCGTCAGGGCGAGATTGAAGAGCTTGTCACTGCAAGACCTGCAGATAGAAAAGAACTTGTTTCAAGACTTCTTGGCGTAGAAGACCTGCAAAAAGCATGGGAGACCATAAAAGCCTTAATCGACGATTATCAGCACTTGCAGACTGCTTTAAAAACCGAGTTAGACCAGAAATCAACAATAGAAGCTGAGAGACAAAAATATCTTGCAACCTCCCAAGAATTAGCCAAAGCTTTAGAGTCTAAACGCAAAGAGTTGCAAGAAACAGAAAACACGATGAAAACTCTGAAAGAGATTTTAGATAAGCTGGAAATTGACAAGAACGAATTTGATAGACTTGATAAAGAGAAAAGCATTCTCAATCAAGGCATAAATAACGACAAAGAAAAGCTGCAAAAGGAACAGAGTGAATTCGACAAAGCAGTTAAGGCTGAAGAAAATGTCAAAAACTTAGAGAGCGACGTTGGCAAGCTTCCTTTCTTAGAGGAATATGTGCGTTATCTTTCGCAAAAAACTGAAAAAGAATTGCAGCTGAATCAGCTAAATGAGAAGCTGACAAACTTAGGGCGTTTAGAAAAGGACCTTCATGAGAATGAGAATGACCATGCCCTATACATGGAAAAGAAAAGGCTTCTGGATGAAAGAACTAAAGAGCGAAAGAAATATGAGGGCGCCGAAGCATCCCTGAAAAAAGTATTGAAACATGTAAAAGACTTTGAAAAAGAAGAGCAAAAGAAAAAAACAGAATTGAACAAGGAGCTTGAAAAATGCTCCAAGATAATCGGCGAACAAGCTACTGTTGAGAATATTGAAACTTTGCTTAGCGCCAAAAAAGAAGAGTTTCAAAAACTCTCGGATCACCTCGGCAAAGAAGTTGACGAATGTAATAAGAGAATTGGAATGTTAGAGAATCGAAAGCAAGAGCTTGAAACCAATCTTGACAGGCTAAGACCTTCGGAGGGGGAAGTCAAAACCTGTCCAACTTGTGAGACGGAATTGACCTCTGATCGCTTGACTTATTTGATGGACAAATTCTCTTCTGAAAAAGAACAGATTACTGTGGAATTAAAAACATCAATTGAGAAGCGAGATGCATATACTCAGGAAAAGCAGCAGATAGAGGGAAAACTGAAAAAGTTGGCATCGATTGACCCGGAGCATGTTAAAAGTCTGGTAGAGCAGCTAACAGAAATAGGGAAAAAGCTTGCAGAACAGAAGTCTGAGGTTGAGGAACTCGAGAAGCAAGTTAAGGTGTTCAGCGAACTGGATGCAGAAATAAACAAACTTGAAACTGAAATAAGCGAGCTTAATGAGGCTTATCTTAAATATGAAACTGCAGAACGAGAGCTGAAGAAATTAGCACCTCGTAAGCAAATAGAGAGTGAGATGGCACCAATAAAGGAAGCGTTGGAACCCGTTCTGCAGTCTCTGCAAAATTCCATTTCGAAACTTGGTTATGAACCAAAAGAGCCGGAAAAAGAACTGAAAGACCTGAGATTGAAAAAGGAAGAGTATGATAGGAACCTGCCTTTAGCAAAGCGCAAGACTGAACACGAACAGAATATTGCAAAAATAAAGCAAGAGCTGTCAGAGAAAGAACAGAAACTGTCTGAAGTTGGTGAGGCGATCGATAGGCTTGGTTATGATGAGGAAGAGCATGCAAAGAAAAAGGCTGAATTTGAAACTGAAACTCAGCATAAAAGCGATTTGAAAGAAATTATAGCTGGGCTGTTGGCTCAAAAGAAGGCGGCGCATGATGAAGCATCTAAGTGTGAAGAAAAGCTGAAGGCCCTTAAAGAGAAGGAGCGGGAGAAGCAAGTTGTTGATGATTTTATCAGGCTTTTGAATAAGATTAGGGCTGCTTATGGTAAGGATGGTGTTCAAAAAATGATTAGGGCAAGGGCAAGACCGTTGCTGGAGAAAGCTACACGAGATTTGTTTGAGAGGTTTAATCTTGCATATTCAGATGTCAAGATTGATGATGATTATAATATTGCTGTTATAGGACCTGGCGGTGAGCAAGATATTGATCAGATTAGTGGTGGAGAACGTGTTGCATTGGCAATTGCACTTAGGCTGGCGATTGCGCGGGTCTTGTCGGGGAAAGTGGAGACCATAATAATGGATGAGCCCACGACACATTTAGACGAGGAGCGGAGAAAGGAATTGGTGAATATTCTAAACTCGTTTTTCAGAGAAGGTGGTAGAATTATACCGCAGATGCTGGTGATAACGCATCATCGCGAAATAGAAGATGTGGCGGATGTCATATACTCAATCAGCAAAAAAGAAGACTACTCGATCATAGAAACTGAAAAATAATATGCCCTTTTTATGGAACCCTATTCTCAGTGTATTCGAAGGAGTGAAGTAAGCATCAAGTGAGGCTGAAAAGAAAAGTTGACCAGCTCTCCGAAGATATATAGAATATGTTACGGAGTTATAACCGAAGAATGGAACATTAAAAGTGGAGCTTGTTTTTATTGTTCGAAGGCATAATCAAATCCGATTGCGTAAGGACATAGAACTCTGTATTGTATGATTTTGCTGTCCTTTTTCCTTTTGTAAAAACCTGCTATTGTGATGTGATACTTTCCTAAGGTGCCAGATAGTTTGTTTTTTGTTTCTGTCCAAGGGGATGTTTTCTTAGCGTCGTTAATGGCTACTATGATTTCTATTTCTCCTTCTCCCATGTACTCCTTGTCTGGCTCGCTTAGCTGCGCTAAACCGCGTTTTTCTCCGAACTGCGGGTGAGAGTGGAAATATCCAAGTTTTTGTAGGTGTATTAGTTTAGGGAGAACCTCTATCACTTTAAGTTCTCTTCGCCAGTTCGGGGTGACTTCAGCAAATTTTCTTTTTGCTGATTGAAAAGGAATGGCATATTCAACGATTATGCGTCCATGAGTTTGAAAACCTAATAGGGCTCCATGGCTTTCGTTTTTATAAACTTCGACGGAGGAGAGAATTATACTCATGAAGGCTTTGTCGGATAGGAATATTTCAGTTGCTCCAAACATAAACATAACACTCTTCAAGTTTCTTAGTTTATTGGGTTAATCATAAGAACTGCTATTGGTTGCCTTCCATTTCTGTCTTTAGCTTTCTAATTGCGTCCCATTCTTGAATTATGTCCTTGGATTTCGCCCATAATTCTGCGAAAGGTGGCTTGTTTGTTGTCTCCTTGATTTCGCTGTATTGGCCTCTTTCAACGATGTCTGGTGAAGGGATGTTGAAGTTTTTATGTTTTGATAGGACCCATCTATCGTGTAGTTCTTTTTCTGTTTTTGGGTCCAGAACTCTCAGTTCAGTGGTTATGCCTCGGGTTTTCATTGATTCTGCGAATTCTTTGAATAGTTTTCTGAATTTCTCGTCGGCGTTTTTTATTGAGGTTAGGATTTTGATTTCTTTTACGCTGAGTGGATTTAAGGAGTCCAGAATGTATTCGAGGCCGACTTTTGAGAAGTATTTGTCGATCCAGTAGATGAATTCGTCGCATTGGGCTATCATGCGTTGGTATTCCATTCTGTTTTTGAATGGGTCGTCTGGTCTTATTAAGCCTGGTTGCTCTTCGATGGGCATCGTTTCTGTTGAGATTTTTCCTGCGCGGGGACTATATGTTAGGTTTTTCTTTGCGAATTCGCCAGGAGAGATTATGTGCAGCCAGTCATTGACTCTGTTTCTGTATTCTATGGCGAGGTCCATTATGATTTTTAGCTCAGTGCTGTCGAATTCGGCGTTTGGTATTAATAGTTTGAGTAGGCCGCTTGCGATGCGTTTTACTGCTTTTTCGTCTCTTATGGTGTAATCGCCTGTTAGGTTGATTTCTTGGTCGATTATGTGTGTGTAGTTTTGTTTTCTTAGTTCATGCATTATTTCGCAGAAGTAGTCTGAGGCTATGCCGTATCCGCGTGATAGATGACGGGTTGACATGCTTATTTTTGGTAGTTCCCAGCCGGGTAGGACGCCGTGGATTCTGTCGATTAGGGCGGAGTCGCGCATGTCTTTTGGGAGGACGTATGTGAAGTCTTCGACTGGTACGTAGCCTGTTTCTTTTTGTTCTACGGTTATGTTGCCCATTAGCATGAGTGCGCATGTGCTGGCTGCGCGTTTTGGTCCTCTTTCGTAGTGTCCGCTTTCCATGTAGTCTTTGAGTTTGCCAATCATTTCGTCTGGGTTTGTGAATTTTACTTTGCTTATTTCGTCGAGGATTATGGCGTCTTTTGCTGCCATTTCTCCGAGTTCGCGTCTTGCTATGTTGTAGAAGAGTGTTGCTGCGCTTATGTTGCCGCCTGCGAATATGCGAGTGTAGTATGAGCTGTTGCGGTATAGGTAGGTTTTGCCTGTTTGTTTTGGTCCGAATTCCATGAGGTTTGTGTTGTTTTCGACGAGTGGGATTAGGCGTGTTAGGAAGATGAGTTTTTGTCTTAGGTTGTAGCGTTCGTGGTTTAGGCCGACGGTGTTGAGGATTATGTCTATCCATTCTTCGAAGGTGAATGATTCTCTGGCTTCTTGGATTATTTTTGTGTCGGTGGTCGTGCATTGAAAAGGCGAGAAATCCTGTATTAGGATTGGTTCCATTGTTTCGGGTGCGGTGTCGGGTGAGTAGGAGAGGGTTACGAGTCCCCACATTCCTGCCATTAGTAGGTTTTGGTTTTTGTCGAGTACGTCGAGGTTTATCATGCAGTCTTTGAGGTTTAGGTTTTGGAGGTGTGCTCTGTATGTTCCGAGTTCGACGTCGGTTGTTACTTTTACTTCGTCTATGAGCGTTATCTTGCCTGCGGTCATCACATCGGAGAGGACCTTGTCTCTTTCTCTTGCCTCGTGGTAGTATTTGGCAATGAATTTAGAGAGTTGAGGACCGTAGTTTTCTTCTCCATATTTATCGGTAAATTTTGAAGCCAAGTATTCCACAACGTATCTTGGAAGCATGAAGAATTCCTGTTTGTTGGCTACTCTTTTGTCAGTTGCAAGGTCTGCGAAGACTTTTTTGGTTTTGTTGAAAAGTTCACTCATTAGCTCTCCTCCAGTAATTCGTCCAGCTTGCCAGTTAGAGACTCATCTTTTCTGAATCTCTTCTTCTCTTTAACGTGAAGTGTAAACTCGCCTTTTGCCACTTTGTCTTGGGCGATTATTTTGTATGGGATTTTATGCTCTCCTGCAGGGAGTGGGGGAGTTTTAACCTTGATGGTCTCTTGTTCTTTGTCGGTTTCTAATTCGACTTTTCGGTCTGGCAGTTGCAGTTCTATTTCTACCGTGTTTTTCGGAGGATTTGTGATTGCTACCTCAAAGCTGCCAGCAACATTGGGGCTGGCCACAGCGTTTAGAAAGTCGACTGTGACTTCCATAGATTCCTCTTCGACAATTTCCTCCTCAATCTCTTCGCCTTGTAAGAGTTTCAAACAGTTTTTGACCTCCTTCAGTTCCTCATCGGTTAACCCGTAAAGCCTTGCAACGGTTTCGTCAACTTCCTCCTCGGTTTTTAATAGTTCAGAAGCATTGTTTTCAGAAGCAAGTTTGTGAGCTTTCTTTGACAAGGCAACTAACATGCCATGTACTTTATTGTTTTTGTCATATTTCGGAATCTTGATTGTATCTTCAATCATTTTTGGTGTGCCAAAACTCTTTGTTCCTCCGGCTATAGACTTCAAGATCAAGTCTACAATTGATGAGTTCAAAATTGCGCATATATAATAGGCCTCGTCAGCATTGCTTACTGGTACAAACGCAAGAACATTTTCTGGTAAAATCAGCTTCTCTTCCAGAAATGCGTCCTTAGTCTTACCTACTACAGACGCATTCAATCGGTCTCCCATTCTGTTCCAAACAACCTTGTATGGGGCATAGGTATATTCTCCAACAGCATACATCGAGTAGAACGGGCCGATTTCCATTAATTGTCTGACCATACTTGAACTCCTTTTCTTGATGACTTCTTCAAAACTCCTTAGGTGCTCATAAGTTTCTGGGAAGTTCACTTTCACCCAAGTTTCATCGTAACCTATTCTTTTCACAGGGTCTTGCACTTGAAGAGTATAGATGTAACCGTTAATTTTCCATTTCTCCACATGTTGTGATTTGATTAACGGATAAAGGAAGAAATCTTCTAAAACTCTACTTACCTTCTCGATCTTCTTCTTCATACCTTCAGTTATATTTTCAACATGTGCAAACCTCAACTTCTCTATTTTCTCACCAAAGAATTTTCTTAAGTGCGGCGGAACCTCGATGTCTGTTTCTTTTTCTTCTTTCACATCGAGTATTTTGACCCAATAAACCGCGTTTGCTCCCCCGCTATAAATACCAGCGTAGCATCGATAGTAGCTTTTACCTCTGGCTTGCTGCACAGCTTTCAAAGCCTTCTTGGGCAGTGTTAACCACGGAGAAAGTAAGTTCTTTACATCGGAAGGCTTTGCAAGCATTTCTATTCTCTCAGTCTTCTTTAAAGCTTCGTCTAAGCTGTCGGTTTGCCCAACCGCTTCCTTGGGTCTCCATAGAATGTAGGCTATGGGATAGCTTGTCTTGCCATTTTTTTCCAAGAATATGGAAGCCGTCCTATTGTTGGCTCCCTCAAAAGGCTTCACTGCAACAAAATCGTGAACCTTCCTAACTGTCAGCGGCACACTTCTGACCTTGAATCTTCTGAAGCCTTCACCAGCACCTTTTGTCTTGAAAACCGATTGAGTTATGAGAAAACCAAAAATTCCTTGGTCTTTCAAATATTTGTCTATACATGTATAAGTAAAAAGAACCGAGACATCTTTCTTACCACCCCCATGCCTTGCTGCCAGTCCGCTTAGGGTAAATAGCCCATATCCCTGCCACAAAGACTTAGTACTGTCTCTGTAATCACTTGGCAAGTTATCCCACAAGACCCAAGGTGGATTCCCAATCACACAGTCAAATTTTCCGTAAGAGCCAACAATTGTCAAAGGCGCAAAGGCATTTCTTATTATGGAAGTCCACACATGATTCTTTCCATCTTTCTCAAGCTGTAGAAAGCTCTTATACAGCTCAGCTATGAGTCGTAACTCGTCTTCACTCAACTTCAACTCTTCTTTAATCACTTGCTTGAACTCTTCACACTTATACCTAAGTCTCACATAGCGGTCCACAGCTTCAAGCAATTTGCCCAACAAACCCTTATCAACCACAGACTTCGGAAGCTCAAAAACCCCGACATAAGTTCTTATAACATAGGAAATCCCAGTCAACGTAGCACGAGTTTCCACAAGCAATGAATCAGCAAGGTAAATGGGTATCTCTATGGGTCCTTTCGCATAGGTCAACAAATCAGCAATAGCCAAAAGATAATTCGTTCGAGAAGCCAAAACAGCAAGCGGATTCAAGTCAAAACCAACAACATTCCTTAACAAATGGCTAATCAGAACCTCTTTCAAATAATGCTCTTCAGCATATTCCCTAAACCTTTTCATCGTCAGAACAAGAAAAGTCCCTGAACCGCAAGCTGGGTCCAAAATCCTCAAATCAAGAGGTTTTGTTAAATCATTCTCATCTTGTGCAATTTTCTCAAAACTTTCAACTGTAAGACCTACCTCATTCAAAAGGAACTCCGCCAACCAATCCGGCGTGTAATATTCTCCCAAATCATGCCTGATATTCTTAGGAACCAAATTCTGATACAATCTTTTCAACAAGTCTCTGGTGTACTCTGGCTCCAGCACAGGCGTAGCTGGCTCATAATCAGACAGTCGCTTAGCCAAACCCGCAATCCTATTCGCCGTTTCCTGATCCAACTCTTCCAAATACCAAGAGAAATAATCACCCTCAATAAAATTCGTAATGTTAAGAAACTTCCTGAACACACCACCACTTTCTAAATCCTCCAAAGTTCTCTTAAAAGCGTCCAGACCTTTCATGTTCGCATCTTCAAGCTCAGCCACATAGGATTTTAACCATTTTCCAGCACCAAAAAGATACGCCACCTCAGCAGCCAAAAGCTTCATTACTAATGCGTAATAAGTGTGAACCGCAAAAAGCAGAGCACTATAATCAACTTTTCCCGAAAGCCCATATTCAGCCTCCAAACCCTTCAACTTCTCAGGACTATACGCACAAACCTGCGAAAACAGCCGTTTCCAATCGTTAAACAAAGCCTCAACTTTCGGACTCTTAGAAGACGTAACCTTACCATAAAGAACATTGACCATACTCACTGCTGTATCGCTTTTAGGTCCAAAATCCTTAAGCAACTCGTCAACAGCCAGCTTCTTACGCCTAAGCCCTCTAATGGCTTCAACAAGCCTCAGAACAGTTTCCCTATTAAGATCATAAGGACCCCTCAACAACCAAGTCTTACTTTTCTCATCATAACGAACAAAACCAATCCTATCAGCCAAAATCACGCCCAAAAATAGCTTAAACCTACCCTCAACCTCAGCCTCCTCCCTGATATAACCAATCAACTGCTCCTTAGCCCTCGCAACATCAGGCTCCCGCAACAGCTTACCAGGAGCCTTATACTCAATAACCACATGACCATAAAGCGCATCAATCCTCCCACCAGTAACAAACGTGTACACCTCATGCCTCGGCGAAGGAATGCCCAACTTAGAAATAACTTCACTCTGCAGAATCCCAGAATCCCTTATCCTCAACTCTTCCTCATTCTCAGCCGTAGCAGCAGCACGCTTAAGCCCAACCAGAACCTTATCCACATCAATCTGCTCAATCGAAGCCATAGCTACTATTTCCTCTCAGCCTTAGGTATAGTAAACCTCGACTTCGGGCCCTCATAAACATTAAACTTCGTCTTGCAATGCTGACACTCATAGCGCTTTACATCGTAAAACCTAAACTTCCACGACTTCAAAGGCTTACTTGAAAACTCACTACCACATTTCGGGCATTTAACACTCATATCTAATCCCAATTTAATAGTTAAATCGCTATTCCTAAAAAGCTTACCATAGCATATGGAAAAACCTACACTCAGTCACCCCACAATGCTTGCTAAAACAAGAATCAACCACAAACAATAGATAAGAAGATGCAATCACAAAAACTGTAGGAACCACTATTAGACTAATTCGCTGCCACTTACGAGCCTCTTTAGGTTTACTTTTACCGAATAAATCCAAAAGAAAAAAGATTGCAATTGAAGGCATCACATAATAATAAACGTCGTATAAAACAACATTCAGAAGCATCATATTCAAAGCAAATGTAAGCCTAATAAGAACGATGAAAAGTTTCCAACTTAGTGCAAAGGACATACTCACTCCCCAAAACTAATATTCTAAGACGAATATTTTTATTAGCGCATTTGCCATGGTCAAATAATAAAAGAATTGTTATTCTGTTAACAGCGACTAAGCGAATATTTCGCGTATAAACTAATGTGTATTATTTTTGGAGGAGACTGTTGTAAGGCGAATTACACTTTTTATGAAAATAAATTTATAATATACAATTCGCATATTTATTATTCGAGAATTGCTACTTAAGAAAAGTCGATATGTGGTGTATCCATGAAATATGAGGACGGCATTGTGAAGCTTTCGGATGGTTCAATTATAAAGCTGAGGATAACTATTGTTGATGCTCGAGAGGCCGGCTTTTCCCCATTTGGAGGAATCAACATTCTCGTAAAAGTTACAGGTGGAATTGCAATTAAGGGGGTGCCGGAAGACATTCGTAAACAGTTGGCAAACAAGCCCTTGCCTCCAGGTCCAGAACCTCCACAAGATGGTTGGGAGATAATAGACATCACTGAATATACTCCTGCTATTGCTGAAGAACTGATCGAAACATCCAAAGGACCATTCGTAGTCATGGTAAAAGCTGAGCCAGTTATGGCTTCACGCAATGTTAATTATAAAAATGAATTTAATGAGCCTATTTACTGGTTGAATTGGGTGTATAAAATTTCTTGGAAGCCTTCGAAAGGTGTGTAAAAATGGCGGTTAACCTCCAAGCTGACTGGATCAAAAATTTGCCTCAGGATGGAATTGTTCCCCAGCCTCTCATAATGGGTTATATGTCAAATATTGCGTTGCCCTTAATTAGTTCAGTTTCGCTTTCGGTAGTTCCGGCTGAAATCGCGGATATAATAGAAAGCGGTATAAAACTGGCTGAAAGCGGAAAACGTCAAGATGGCATTAAGAAAATTAACATAGACATCTTTGAATACTTCAGAGACGTAGCTAATCTTTTTAACAAAGCCTTAACCAACGAAACAGAGTTACCTGAAATAATAGACGCTCTTAGAAAAGAGGGGCATATAAGCAAAGATGTTTGGGGAAAGCTATTGGATCTTCTCCTAATACTTGATGGATTAAAAATGCAAGATGAAATTCTTGACGGGGATTTAGAACTCTTACATGAAATTTCTGACGACTTAAAGAAGCAAAAAATTTCGCATCTTAGCGACCATGGCGGCAATCTTTCTTATTTCTATGCAAATGTGACTCGTATAAAAGCACTTAATAGTACCTCTCTCTTACCCTAAAAGTTAATTTAATTTTCAGACACGAATTTGCTATATATCCATTTAAAGACGTCAGCGAATCCGACTATAACGTTTTTTAAATAATCTTCGGAATATTTCCTACTCCCGTAAAAGTATAAGTGCAACCCCTCTGCTTTGGTTGTAAGATCATCAATACTCTTAAAATTATTTTTCAGAATAGTATCTAATGACGAATCCTCGGTTATGAGTTTACGTAATAAAAGAGCAAAACCCTGTTTCTTCTCTTCTACTTTTCTTGCTTCTTGAAAGTGAAATGCATTAACAAATGATGAGATCGCACCCCAAACCTTCTCAGATGCTTGGACATAATCCCGTTCATACAAATGTTTCTGTAAATCTTTTACATGTTTTTGAAAGTGTTCAAAGTAGATTGCTCTCTTTACTTGAAGCATATTCGATCAAATTACTTTATTATCTATTTCATCAGATATTTTTTCCTATACCCTTGCTAAGATGTTTATGTTTTCTACCATGTTGTTCCGTTAACGATGACTAACAGGACATATGCGGCTAAAAAGTACACATATATTATTCAACTAAATATGGTTGTTTTCAATTGACGATATCTGAAATATATCCAACAAAGGCGATGGCTGGATATATTTCAAACGTGTCTTTATATTTGAATGATGTAACAAGTTTCTTGTTTAGTATCCAAAGAGCATAAAAATTTGATTTATTTCGTAGTTCAGTATTTCTTAACAGCTTCTTAAACAGCACTCTAAAATTTTCGTTCCTCGCATCAGCCTTCAATTTGTTTTCTTCTTCAGATTCTCTATAGAATACGATAGTTTCCAACGCTATCTTGCGTAGTCCATTCCCATACGTGAGACTCCTACACTCGTCTTTTCTAATTTCTTTAAGCTGCTGTAAGGCTTCTGAAAATTTTTGAGTTATAGCCTTTCTGGGATTATCTGTTTGCGTATAGGCAAAATAAGAGTGCTTCAATTCCATCATAAAAGAGTAGTTCTTGTAGAAAATCCAATAATCGACACTTCCTGAATATTCTTCTTCACCAGCTGGCTTTCTGTAGAGGGGATTTTCGATTAGAAAATAAGGCGTTACATCCGCTATGGCGGGACAAACCACAGAGTGGAATTGTTTTTCACTGTAAATGAAGACGTGGTCTGGTTCACCGGCTTGTTGCGCCTCATCAAAGTATTTAGTGGATCTGACAACAATTTGACGGACGAGTTTTCTTAGAAGTTCTTTAGTAATGTTTGCACCGGGTCCCTCAAGCATACCAAACTTGATTTGAAGCTCACCATATTCCCTTGTCATTTTGTCTTCATCTCTAATCAAGATGTATTTTACCTTGTAGTTGGCTTAAAATTTACTTTGAAATCCCCCACTACATGACCTCAAACAATTATTAGCAACCATCCATAAACATGGTATTAAGGAGCATAAGTCAAGGCAGATCAAGAAGCTTTATCATGGGCAGTATAAAAGGATCACAAAAAACGAATCTTAAAACCTCTGTTAAAAGACACCACCAGAAAATAGTATTAAGACTACAAGCGCCTTATTTTTAAATCATTCATGTGATTAGTAAAGGATGGTCTTAAAAAAGTGCGCGTTGGCATGGTGCTCGTTGAATATATATTTTTTCTATGCTTTCAATTAGATCTTTGTGTCGCCTCTGTAAATTATCAATAGTCCAATCCTGAAATTCTTCCACAAGTTTTTGCGTCAAGCGAAATGGTGAGCACTGCCTTTTTATATAGACTTCTATCTTTTTACTGAACTCGAGGTTGCCTGCTGAGGAATTTTTGCTGCCGCTTAAGAGGACCAGGTTTCCGGGTTTATTAGTCCACTTTTTCCTCGCATCTTCATCGAATTTTTTATTCCACTCGCTGTTTTCTGGCGGATTAACTGGAAGCACATGCTCAACTGTGATCGGGCCCGAATATCCTTGGAAGACCGCTAAGTCCCATAATTCCATGTCCAGCCTTAGCAACGTGTATTTTGCCAGTTTGCCCCCTTTTAATTTGTAAAACTGTTCACTATCGAGAACCGGTTCTATTGTCTTTTGTAGCTCTGAAGCATTATCAAAGTCTATGTATCTGGTCTTTTGTGTTGGTGAAGGCTTATATGAAATCATCTTAAAAATCACATCTGTTGGGTTGTTATTATCGTCAATTATCTGAATTACTCTTGAGAAGCTTGTTATTCTTTCGCTCGGAGTGAAACCTGCTACCCATTCAATGAATGTTTTTCGTTCTAATTGGACAGTAAACTCAAGTAAATTGTTTGTTCCAAATTTTTTACAAAAAGCGAGTAGGGGAGGAACCCACTCCGAAAATGGCAAATACTCCCTCATGAGGTTTACTAATATGCGATATCTATTGCGTCTCTTTGGATCAGATTCATCAATTTCCGGTCTAAGAATTCTTTTTTCATAAATTTCAGCACATTCCCTGATCAGTTGGAAAAACTTTTCTCCTTTTTCTATTTTCTTCTCTTCGTAAAGTTTCTCATATTCTTCATGTAGGCTCACTCTGGGCTTATCTTTCGCGAAAATTGTCCTAATATGCGAGATTAGGTTTTCAAGTTCATCTCTGCCGAGTTCTCCTTCAAGCTCGATCCATTCTCTTGCGTATTTGTCTTTGAGAGTTTTGTCTCGGATGGCCTCGAGGTTTATTCCCTTAATAATGTCGGTTGACGAAAGTGGAAGACCGCGCGTGTTTAAAACATTGAATAACCTTATTGCAGATGAGAGATCCGACGTTCGAATGCCAACAACATAAACATTATTCAGCAAATACTTGATAAAATCGTAAAGTGATTCTTCTCCGCCAAGCCTCGAAAAGTGCTCAGCGAATAGGTCATGGAATTTTATGACTGCATCATATAGATGATAAACAGGGTCATCTTCATTCTTAAGTTTCCCCTTATAATCTTGTAGGAATTTCTTGGTTCCAGCTTCAACATATATGTAATTACTGAAGTAGGGTTCTAACTCCTCCCAAGGTTTCAATCGTTCAGCTTTTGGTTGCTTTAATAGTGGTTTTTCCTTTTGATATAGCAGGTTTTGTAAGTCTCTTTTGTAATCCTGATCTTTCACGATGTCCCTCGCGACTGCGATAAGTGTTATTAGAGATACCAACCTTTGTTGTCCATCGATAACCTGATGTAAATTGTCCTTCTCATTGACTAAGACCATCGAGCCCAAGAAGTAGATTCCAGACCCCTTAGATTCAACCATAGATCCATATATGTCGGTAAATAATTTCTCGAAGTGTTCCTCACTCCAGCTAAATGGCCGCTGAAATAATGGAATATTAAATAAGAATTTATCGCTGAGAATATCCTTAAGAAGATAAGGTTCAGCCTTAATTGGGGACTTTAATTCGGACATCTACTCTCACATCCCTCAATGCATTATCAAATTTTTTATATTTTAACTTTGACTTAAGTCAAGAATCTGCAGAGCGCCGACGAAAGATCCCTGTCCACATTTATTGCTCTTTACGATTCATTTTCTTTATCCCTTTTGACCTCTACCTCCAAATGACTTACCGTATTGAAAAAGCACGACTTTAGGCGCAAACCTTGAAAGAGACAACCCGAAGCATAGATTAAAAGTTTAAATTTTTGCTCTAAAAATTAAACAAAAACATCGCAGGAAACTCAAATGCGCGCGCATAGATTCATGATTCACAAAGAATTAAAACCTAAGATTAAAAAGGTTTAGGATCACATGAATGTTGCAGTAAACGGTTGCGAAGACCCGATAGTGAAGGAGAATTAATGATTAGCAGTGTAGGAAGCTAAAACAATGGCTAAAAGAGGTAGACCAATCATTAAAAAGACTTTGTTCGGAACAGTCCGCAAATGGACGTGGATATGTAGCGTATGCGGAAAAGAGTATATAAGCAGAACACAAGCTCATGAATGCGAAATAAAGCATAATCCAAAATCCGAGAGAAGTAAAAGGCTGTTTGATTGGCTTCAAAAGAGAAGTGGTGGATATTTCGCTACGGGCTAAAAACTATAATGCATGCGTTGGATTGCTGAATTAGGCATGTTGGAAATCGGGACAATCCTTTATTGGCTTACTCTGACATTCTATTGCTGTAGCGTGAATGGTTAAACTATAATTCTCTAAAGAGGATAATTGAGTTAAGGTGAATAGGGGTTGGTGTCTGAAGAGTATAAGGAGTTAAAGGCTGAAATTGAAAAAATCAAAAAGCGGATGGATAAACTGGAAAAAGAGTTGTTGAGCGTTAAACTTAGCCCAAGAAGCTTTGGACGCAGCAGCGATGCTTTAGATGTATAGAGTTACTTTGCAAGGTTCAGTGTGCATTATGAAAATTCATTTTTAATAATCCTCATCTTCATAATCAAGTTCGTCTATCTCAACTTGTTAGCATTCTTCGCACAGCCCATCATAGGTTTCATACTCTTCTTTAGTGATTCGTTTACCGCATCTCAAGCATTCATAACTGTTTTGATCTTCAGCCATTTCACATAGCGTCTCCAAGCATTTATTTCCCTCAATTTCGGTTAAAATTATTTCTAATCCATAATTTATTTATATCTTGGCAGGCATACAAATCTTTTAGAAAGTAGTTTTGATGAGCGTGCCGGGAATTGGTAAAGCGGAAAAACCCCGCTTTTAGTCTTTATGCCAGATTTCTACTCGTAAGTTTTGGATTGCTTTGGTTAATTGCTGGCGTTTTTGTAGCTTTTTCCCCTAAAATCGCGCCGAAAATGCTACAATGGAACTATGTTTTTGCATGGATTTTTATTTTTGGTTTCCCATGCAGTTTTCTTCTTTGGTTAGGGTTTCACGGAATTTACGGCAACCTAAGGGGTTTTGCGAAGGAAAAAAGTGACAATGAAAGCTCTCAGAAGCTCTTGAAACAGGAAACGAGGCTCTGTGGAACAGAAAAAGGAGCCGTGAATTTCCAAGTTGAAGACATTAAACCAAAAGAGAGAACAAAGTCTGTAGACATGGTTAAGGTTGAATCTGTTTACTCTATTCCAACAAAAGATTTACAGAATAACAAAAAGCATAATGGTTATTCGGTCGATATCATGGGATTACGAGACCAATTAACTCCGAATAATTTTCAAGAGGTATATTTGTGTCGGCATTGTCAGGCAATAATAAGCAAAAATGAATATGAAACCTACGGTGGCTTGTGTCATGGGTGCTATATGGATTTTAAACGTGAAGTTAGGCGTTCTGGATTGTTTGGAGCTGACCGCGCAAGCACTTGGTGACCTCATATGCCCTTAACAAGGCTAACATGCAACCTGCTGAGAGAGATTAATAACTTTTTGACGAAAGAAATGGACGAGGAAAGGAGGCATATGCTTCTTTCTAAGCCCATTTCAGCTTATGCCTTAGAATCCGTCAAAAAAGATGATTTCTATTATACATGGCTTGAACCAAGTGAAGAATTAACAAAATTTGATGATGGAACATGGGTCAGAGTAACTATGGGTGGATATTCACAATATGGAAGCCTATGGTTTACGGGTGACGAGAAGCCCTATCTTTTAACAGGCGAACCACTCTCACATAGAGATTTGCAGATCGTCGAGGCCGATGGTTTACAATTGCTCGAGATGCAGAAACAGGCTTTTTCAGCATTGCTCGACGGAACTTCCATACAGGCGAGGAAGATAAGAGATATCCTCTTTAATAACTATCGCGACGAGAGATCATCATTTGTTTATGAAATAAGTTTCTACGATTCTCGGGTAGGTCGTAATCAGAGCCAGAAATTATCTGTAGAGAAAGCTTTAGCTGCCTGTGACAAAGATTCTTTCTTTTTAATACACGGGCCTCCGGGCACCGGAAAAACCACGGTAATAACCGAAATAGTTAGACATTTAGTAGATGCTAATAAAAAAGTTCTCATAACGTCGCATACTAACGTTGCTGTCAACAATGTAATGGAAAATTTGGCGAATTCTATGCCCTCATTATTGTCACAGATGGTAAGACTTGGTCCAAGGGCTAAAGTTTCAAAAGTTTTGAAAGACCTTGTCCCAACACACGAGGATGAATTAATAAAACTTGCAATTTCTCGAATAGTTGGAGCAACGCTGTCAAAGCTTTCAATCTTGGTTTTAAACGGCAAACTATCCTTTGATGCACAATTTTTTGACACGGTTATAATTGATGAAAGTTCAATGGCTACTATACCACTCGCACTTGCAGGCATACTTCAAGCGAAATCCTTCATCCTCGTAGGAGATCATAAACAACTTCCTCCCATCACCAGAACAAATTACCCTGAAACATGCCCCGAATACTGGAAATGCGGGAAATTATGCGAGAGCTTATTTAGATTGCTAATTGAAGCTTACCCTGAAAAATCTCAGATTTTAGATCTACAATTTAGAAGCCATCCTCATATTGTAGGTTTTTCTCAGAGGCACATCTATGGGGGAAGAATCCGCTCTGCCGAAGAATGCCTCGCAAAGAAAATTGAATTACAGCGCATAGATCATGAGCAGGTTCCTGGGACAATAAACACGAATCCTATCTGTTATGTGAACATGTGTTTTGAAAGATATCCTGTTGAGTGGTTCCCCAAAGGGCATGAAATAACACAACGGCGTAAAATTCCATCATGTTTCAACGAGCTGGAAGCCACCGTGGCCATAAAAATCAGGCATGACCTAATCAAGGCGGGAATTTCTCCAGAGAAAATTTGGATAATCACACCCTTCCGTTTGCAAAGGGAAATTATTAGGAAGGTGATAAGGAAAATTTATGGATCAGTTCCAGAAGACACGGTGATATCGATTTATGAAAACCTCGTTGCCTCAACAGTTGATGCAATTCAAGGCAAAGAAAACGATGTAATAATATATTCACTTACATGGGTGCCATCTGAAACGAGAATCGTGAATCTTCATCCAGCATTAAGAGATGAGCGGAGGCTTAATGTTGCTTTAACGAGAGCGAGGAAAAAATTGATAATTATAGGTCAGTTAGATTGGCTTTCCGTCGCACGCTCTTTAGGTGAGAATATTTATGATATGCTTGAAAATTACATACAAAGTCTTAACGCCGAGGTAATGGCTCCGGATATACGCGATGACGACGATTTCCTAAGGATCGTAAGGTTCTGTTTCAAAAGAAAGAAAAACGAGGAAATGCAAGAAAATTCTATAAAAGATGTTCAAAGCTCGGTGAGAAAGATAAGAAGAGATATAGGCTTGTTTCAAAGGCCGAAAACATGGCTCATTAAAAATGAAAATGACTTCGAAGAGCTTAGAGAAAGCGAATTATGGGATGAGCTAACATATGTTAGCAAACAGAAAATTTACGACTTGAGAATAAGGGGGAAGGTTTTCGAAATAACTTATACATACAACCATGAAAAAGCGAAAAGAGAGGCACTCATCAAAATTTATGACAGTTATGGAAATACACGCACAGAACCACTAAATTTTGAATGAAAAACTTCCATAACCATAACTTTTGATAATCCATACATTTACAAACGAGTCCATTATCCTGGAAATTGAACTGTATCAATACTCTCTCACTTGACTATCTACTTTACAATGATGGATCAACATAACTCACTTTAGAAAAAACCTAATTCACCGTTTTCTGTTAAGAGACACTAACAGAAGGGTTGTTACGCGTAAAAGGTCTTGGGTTCATTAGTAGCAACATCTTTATGCAGCAAAGTTTTTAGGCATGTGGCGTGTAGCGCGATTTTGGAGCTAAAGCGCTTTAGCTCCGTTCAAGGTAAATGGAGGAATCCTACATGCCAAAGAAGGGAAAGAAGAAGGCTGAAGAGAAAGTCGAAGAAAAGAAATCTGAAGAAAGCAAAACAACATGCTGCCAATAAATTCCTTCGCCAATCAACCAACAATCATCCCTACCCTATTTTTCTGCACACTCCGTTCTTCTATTAATAATGTTTAATCGTAAATTGGCAGATTTCTTGGTTTTATTTGGTCGAAAAGGCTCCTATATAAGGCGCGGTTTGAAGTTTTGAAAAATTTTCTAATACTTAATTTTTGGGCGTTGTCTGTTAACGTGAATTAACAGAACAAGCCCTATCATGAAGTTTAGGGACGATGGGCTGGTTTTCTAACAGGAAAAACAGGAAAAATTGCCAAAGTGAAAATGCAATGAGAGTATAAATATATATACTATTGTGGAGGGGAGGGGGTGTTTGAGTTTTCTATTTTTCTAATGGGATATGTGTATGCCTCGTCCGAAAAAGTATGTGGATGCTGAGCCGCATTGTTTCCATGTTGATCGTGAGGTGTATGCTGGGCTTAAGCAAGTATTGGCGGAGAGGTTTGGCAGGTCCGTAAGCGAGGAGGTTAATGATTTATTGCGGAAGCGTTTGACTGAGTTTGAGGGCACGCAGCCACCTGCTTATGAGACTGTTGAGTATGAGGCGCTTAAGCGTGAATACGCCAAGCTTTTTGATGAGGTTGAACGTCTTAAGGCTGTGCTTAAGAAGGCTGGATGCTACGATGAGCTGATAAGCTTGGTTCGCGAATTGGGCTTAGACTTCGGCGACCTACACAACATGTGGGATATCGTGCCAAAACTTATGCAAAGCTGGGAAGACCATGGACAAGCGCACATGTTCATAAGCCTGCTGGAAAAAGCCAAAAAGAAACGGGAATTAGAACGAAAACTCACACAAGCTAGAATGGCAATGTCACAGAAAACCCAAACAAGCAACAGTAATCCCACATCTTAAACTGTGAAAAATTTGCCCCGGGACAAAATGATGAATGCGACAACAATTGAATATCGCTGAAATTGCCCAGGACAATTTTTGCCCCGGGGCAAAAAGTTAGAGCGTCTGAGAGTTTGCGTTCTGTGCGCGTATTATATGTATTTTTCTATTGGTGATATGTGCGTGAGTGTTCCAAGAATTGAGGTAAGAAAACTTACAGCGTTACGGAGACCAGACGGTTTCACGCAATACTTGTTGACCTTGCCTAAGGAATACGGTGAAGCTTTGCGGACTGAAGGCGTTAAAAGCTTTTACATAATCTACAACCAAGCCTTAGCAGCTTTTCCATCAAACACAGCCACAATTGAAGATTTGCTGGCGTTTCTGAAGGCACATTCGGAGCTTGAAAAACTGTTCGCAAAAAAGCCCTAAGGAATAGGGGCAAAGGAGGGAGCCCAAATGAAGAATGACGACGATACCGATGCAAGCGAAGCGTCAGAAGTTAAAATTGAATATGACGCTCTTGGCTTTGTTAAGAGGCGCCTATGCCCTCGCTGCCACAGCGAAAAGCTAAAGCCGAGTCATGTAGATGATATTGGAACAGAATGGTTCAAATGCGAAAACTGCGGACGCTACTGCACTAAAGCGAAAACCCTAGAAAGAAAAGAACTTGAAGAAGCATTAGCCAAGCCAATCAACGCTGTTGTGGAATTTCCACAGAAGTATTTTGAAGAGGGAACGTTTGTTCCAAAATTGCTTGCTGAAGAGATTATGGCTGCATACAATTTTATAACTTTGATGGACACTGATGAAGTTTATGCCTACATTGAGGGTTACTATCAACATGTTGGCGAAGCCCTAATCAAAAAAGAATGCCGCGCAAGGCTTGGCAGCGAATACCGTAAAAACAGGGCAAGCGAAGTTGTAGACTTCATTAAGGCTAGCACATACACAAACAGAAGAGATGAGCCCCCATATCTTTTACCGTTAAGCAATGGTATTCTGGACTTACGTGACATGCAATTAAAGCCGCACAGTCCAGAATACATGTTCTTTAACAAGTTGCCCG
>Ga0078972_1007607_pt1 | contig 23874 bp, 19 predicted proteins | sample YelNatPaOPGAMG01_FD_67568 | JGI IMG/M metagenome (GOLD analysis project Ga0078972, IMG submission 67568) | Hot spring thermophilic microbial communities from Obsidian Pool, Yellowstone National Park, USA - OP-RAMG-01 (SPADES assembly) (version 2) | ecosystem: Environmental > Aquatic > Thermal...
TAGGTAAAAACCGCTCTATATGAGCGTTCCATTTAGGCGCATATGCTTTAGGGTCGTAGTTAGCATTGACTTGATTAGTTAGAAGGTCATCAGGATTATGTGGTCTGAAGCTTGGAAAACTGTTTCCTCTTCTCAGGTCAAGTGTGCCGTTCTTGAAGTTGAGCAGGTATTTCTCGGCATCCCACTGCTCAGGTTTGGTATGAATACCCTCCCAGCCCTTTAGGAACGTTAGCGCGCCCTCAATCCGCGCAGTAGTATTAGCTTCCTCAATCCTCTTGGTAAGTAGCGTTATATCGTCACGTGAGTTAGTAGTCATCAAGCGTTCTGCGTATTCTTTACGCAGCGTATCCGAAGCCTCCTTTACTACCACTTCGTCAGACTCAGGCAGCCATACTCCGTCTTTATAAACCATCCAGCAGTCCCTATGTGTAGCCCAGCGATATTTACCTTGCCATAGCTTAGCAAGCACGGCAGCGTGGGCATAATCCTTGTTGATTATGTTGGTGTTTTCATCAGGTTCTTCATCAGGTTTTTTATCGGGTTCAGGTTTATACTCAGGCTTCTCTTTGTAAATATCTACCAGCTGTGTATAGGTATGCCCTTGATTGACCCAGTCGGTAACGTCTCCTTTATCGGGCAGGTCGGCCAGGAAAACGATTTTTACGCTTTTTGCTGTGCCGTAAAGACTATTAGCTACGGTCTCCGCGAACTTTCTGCCGGGTTCATCATTATCAGGAATTATCGCCACGTGTAGCCCTTTGAAGTATTCCTTGTATTCTTCACGCCAACCGTTAGCTCCCCCGGCAAACGTAGTAGCGATACCACCTATTTTTTCTATCGTGTGAACGTCTTTTTCGCCTTCTACGATAAAAACGGCTTCGGCCTCTTTCAATTCTTGCAGTATTCTCGGAAGCCGATACGGCACACGCTTTACACCGTCCAGATTGTATATCCAACCGCCTTTACCGTCAGGTCTTCTTTGCCTGAAGTCTTTTGGCCTAAACCGGATTACCTGGTATAATAGGTTTCCGTTCTCGTCTGTATAATCATAGGTTGCTTCTACAATGGCATTGTCATTCTTCATACACTCAACTCCTTCTCTGTTTCATATTTTTTTGCCCTCCTTTCTAGCGCTTGCACTTGGGGGTGCCCCGCTCTTTTACGCTACCTTATTCTCAATTCTCGAACTTTTTTAGTAGTGCGTTCTTAGAGACTATAATCCTTTTGCCAATCCGAATTGATGGAATTTCTCCTGACTTTACGGCTTTGTACGCAGTTACATAGCCGATATTCAGAAAGTCGGCAACTTCATCTATCGTGAGACCTTCCCGTTCATTGATTGGCGGTACTTCACGTCTTTTTCTCATAGTAATCACCTCCATTGATTGATTTTGTCTGCTACTATATTAGACGTTATTCGTGTCCTTTTCATCAAGGGGTTTTCCCCTATTTTTGCGCTGTTTTAGCGCTATTTACGCAATATTAGAGACCCAATTACGCGCGTCAGAACCCCAACCAGAATGCCTCTAAAACGCGCATATTTGCGAAAATTGGCATGGGTAGACCGGTTAGCCTAGTCTTTCCCATGCCAAGCGAAAAAGCCGCGTATTTTAGGCGTCTATGCCCTCAAGGTAAGCCACATAATCCCACGGAAGAACTTCACCTTCCGTGTAGCCGCAATATGCGCAGCCTTCTGCTTGAAAATCTCGCGGCTTCCGCAGTTCCTCTTCATTTATGAAGCCATCCTTCGTGATTTTCCCAAAGAAGACCGTTCCACAATTGGAACACTCCCACCAGACCCACTGTTTCATCTCAGCCTCCTTCTTTTGCCATTATCTCCAGCATTCTTTAGCCTGTCTGCCGGGGAGTAAAGCTTGTGCTTGTCTGATATATCGTTATCTGCAAGCTCGCAATAACGCTTAGTCATCACCAGTGTGCTATGCCCAAGCAGCTTTTGCAGTGTGAACGCATCGCCACCGGCTCTTAGGTAAGCTACAGCGCACGTATGCCTTAGCAGGTGAGTAGTGCACTTAATCCCTGCCATCTCCCCACGTGCTACTACGATTTTGCGCAGTCTGTGGCGGTCTACCTTCTCACCATAGGCGTTTACAATCAGGTTTGGTGTTGTTACATCGGCACGTTTAGCCAAGTAGCTTTTAAGCATCGCAAGTACAGCCTGTCCAAACGGAACACGTCTGCTCTTGTCGCCTTTGCCGTGACGTATCAGGAACATCTGACCTTCAAGGTCTACATCATCAAGCGTAAGTGCGGCTAGCTCACTAGCCCGCAAGCCGCAGTCAATCAGGATAAGCAGAATGAGTTTATCCCTAAGCCCTGTAAAGCTTCGTGTATCACAGGTTGCAATCAGCGCTTCTATTTGCTCTGTAGAAAGCGGCTTTATAATCGGTGTAGGTGCTTTCGGCTTGCGAACCCCGCTCATGAGATTGTCTGCCGTTACTCCTTCTTCTGCCAAGAATGAGAAGAACTTCTTTATGCAGTTATAGTAACGTGCAGCAGTCGAGGCAGAAGTCGCAGTTGCTTTCTCGATAAAGAACCTTCGAAGGTCGGCCGTCTTAACCGTAGCAAGTGGTATATCACCCAAGAACACCATAAGGTCACGCAGGATAATGCGGTTAAGCGCAAGTGTCTGCTTGCTCAGGTTTCGTGCTATGCAGTCTGCCATGAATGAGTCGCAGGCTTCGGCTAGTGTCTGTGGCGGTCTGCCAAGCTGTACGGTTAGGTGTTTAGCTGTCAACCCCTCCATTTTGGGTTTCCCCCTCCTTTGTTTAATAATGCGCCCTTTGTGTAATGAAGCGCCCAAATGAGGGGTTTTGCACGGTTGCTTCAGTGGAAACAGTGGTTATTTCAAGCTTGAAAACGGGGTTTGGTGGGCGAAACAGGACTCGAACCTGTGACTTCTTCCTTGTAAGGGAAGCGCTCTCCCAGCTGAGCTATTCGCCCAGGATATCTTGCAAAGTAATTGTAGCAGAACACACCAAACTGGTCAATTGCAAAATAGGCAACAGTAGTGTATCCATTTCAAGCTTCTTCACCGCTTTTGCTCCAACCAATTGTTTCACCGCAGGTTAGACTGCAATGCTTTTGTTGCGGTTTTGCGATTTTCCCAATGGATAGGATATCAAGTGAGCATTGCAAATGCTTTATATGTTTATTGGGTTGCTAAGCATTGTGGCGATGTGTTTGAGTGCTTGTTTTTGCTACGACGTGCCTAAACTGACAGAACTGTCGGGGAAGCTTATTGCTTGTTATGCTTCCCCGACATATGGGCTTGTTTCTATTAATGCACATCGCTGACGACGTTATGACTTAAACGCTGGCCAGCGTTTAATGGTTTTCCGTCGCTTGCCGTTTTTGGGACTGGTTTTCTGGCAGCTTTCTAGGTAGGTATAGTTGCTATAGTATTTGTAATAGTAACTGTTGCCGAGCGAATCTATCTTATTTAATACAACGCCAATTAGTGGCGCGGATACACGAGACAAAACATGTGAAGCTATTTTTAGATGTGGTTTGCGCGTCTCATTCATAGCCACTACGAGTACCACTCCATCAGCCAACGTAGAAACGACCTGTACGTCGCTTAACCCAACGCATGGCGGACAGTCTATTATAACAATATCGTAGATACTCTTGAGATGTTCAAGCAGATTTCGGCAGTGCCGTGAGTTCAGCATCTCTGGAGCATTGGGAGGCGTAGGTCCTGAAGGCAAAAGGTCTAAATTTTGTACATGGGTAGCCTTGATAGCATCTTCTTGTCTGCACGAGCCGGCGATGACGCTGCTTAGCCCGTTTTCTCTTGTCATGCCGAATAAATTGTGCAGATTAGGTTTGCGCATATCCCCATCAATCAACAGCACCTTTTTGCCATCCATTGCCATTGCGATGGCTAGGTTGGCTGATACGGTAGATTTTCCTTCTGATGGTCCTGCGCTTGTAACTGCGATGAGAACCGTATCATGGTCTATAATCGAGAAAAGTATATTGCTTCGCAAGATTCTGAAGCTTTCGAGCAATTTGGAGTCACTGCTTTTTCCTTCGATTAGTTTCTTGCTAGTCTCTGCTACTTTTGGCACTAATGTTAGTACTGGAGTGTTAGCGATTTGTTCAACCGATTGTTGGTCATGCACCCGCACATCCAGTTTCTCTATTGTTACTGCTGCGATAGAGGCAATCATAATACCAAGCACAAAGAATAGTGCGAAGTTCCGTTTTTTGTTTGGATAGGTTGGTGTTGAGCTGGGAGCGGCTTTGGAAATCAATTGTCCGTTTGGTATCATGGCGCGTTCGCTGAGCAGTAGTGAATAGTATCTCTGAGATAGGTTTTGGTAGGTGCCTTTTAGCAACTCAACCGACTGGATAAGGTCAGTCAGCTTTCTTTCTTTTTCAGGCAGTGTGGCCAAAAATGTTTTCTGCGAGTTCATTGCATATAAAAGCGCGCGGTTTCGAGCTGTGAGTGCGGCATTTGTAGCTATTCCTTCTGCATATCTTTTGAGAAGAGAGTCGCGGATAGGATTGCGTGATTCAGTTCGTGAAGCTACTACATTGCCTGCCACTGTTTTGAGTCTTTCTTCTTCAATCTTAATCCTTTCGTCTAAAGCCCGAATTTCCCGAGATTGAGGTGTGTATTCCTGCAGCATCTCTGCACGCTGAGACTGAAGTCTATCCAGTCTTGTAACAACCTCATCGAACAATGGATTGCGCGTGATAGTGCTACTTGTTATCACGTCTGCTTTTTCTTGGAGTATGCCCTGCTTAGTAGCTTCTAGGTCGTTTCGACCGGCGGCGATATTAGCCTGTACAGCATCTATCTCCATTTGAAGGTTAGCCATCCGCTCGGCTATCTTTGATATCTGCGCATCTGGCGCGATCAAACCTGTCTTCCGTTTGTACTCCGATAGCTCTGTATTTGCTTTAGCTAAGTCTCTGTGAAGAACTGCTAATTGCTCTTCGGCGTATTCTCTCGCCTGCCGAGTCGCTCTGCGGCTGCGCTCGAGGTCTTGCTCAAAGTAGCTTTTCGAAACATTGTTCGCTAGCTCAGCCGCTGCTTTTGGGTCAAATGCCCTAGCTGTTACTATAATGATATCGGTGTTTTTCTTTGCTGATACTTTGCAAGCCCAGCTGGGAAGGTGGTCAGACCTAAACCCTTTTGCACGAAGTTTTGGGTCAATATTTTCGAATGCATTATTTAGTACATCAGGACTGGAGATAATCTCAAGCTGAGTATCTATTGACCTGCTTCTTACAAGTGCTCGGAGGTCGTTTATCATCTGGATATTATCGCCTAATTGCGGTGAGGTGTTGTTATTGGTAACGACGACTATCCTTGCACTGGATTCGTATATTGGTGTGCGCGTGAGGGTGTACACGATGCCAATAATCAATATTGCCAACAGCGTAAATACCACTATTTTTCTGCGGCGATAGAGTATGTCTATGTATTCACGCAGCTCTTCTGTCTCTGGTTCATTAAACTGGCGTTGACTTACGAGTTTGTCAATGCCATCATCTGACACCGATTTTCCGTTTCCATTGTGTTCCGTTTCATTATTAGTGCCGAATCGTTTCATGCTGATCACCTTCGCTATCGGATTGTTATGTTTGCTAGCTATTGATTTTATTTTTTTACTTAGTAAATGGACTTATGAATACTCCTACAGAAGCTATTGACCTTAAAACTGATTCCCAGTCTACTCTGCCGGTTTGTGGAACATATATCACATCTCCAGCCATTAGCTCTGGGTTTTGTGTTATATCGCCATTTTTCAAAAATTTGCCAACGTCGAAAATCATTCTGGATTGTTTACCATTTTCGGTTCTGATTACTGCTACTGTTTCCAATCCAGCACGCTTGTTTTCGAATCCTTTTGCCATGGCTAGTGCATCAGAAAGCATGAATTTTCTTTCTTCGGGTAATGGGAAAAAACCAGGTTCACCAACGTACCCAAGAACTGCAACTCGTGCTGTATTTTCTGGGACTATGATAAGGTCGCCTGGTTGAAGTTTTAGATTCTGGGACTGTTGTGTGTTAGTGTTATTTGTTACGTCTGCAATTTGTGAACTGCCTGAGAGATGAACTATTTTTACATTGCTGAGTGATGCATCCTGAAGTGCGCCTCCAGCAAGTGCTATTGCTTTTAGCACGTTGGCGTCATCTTTTCCAAGTCTGTAGAGTCCTGGTGATTTGACTTTACCGGTTACATATATCGGTATGATATCTCCAGCGTCTATCATTATTACATCTCCGGCTGATAATGCCGGATTAGCAGCAGAATCGCCTCGCAACATGTCTGAAAGTTGAAAAGTCAACTTTTCATTGTTTGCAGACCGATTTATGATTACCGTGCATCGGGTATAGTCAATTTCTTGCAGAAGCCCTCCAGCCGCAGTAATCGCTTCCATAACCTTCCATCCTGGTTTTAAATCAAACGCACCTGGTGTTTTTACTGCGCCAGCTACATAGACTTTTTGTTCTCTTGGTGACTTTAGCGACACTGTAACCTCAGGTTCTCTAATGCGATTCTTGAGTTTGTCTGCGATGTCTTGTTCTAATTCAACCACTGTTCGACCGGCTGCAGGAATCATTCCTACTGCGGCGATATTTAGCTGTCCATCATAAGGCACCAAGAATTCACCGGAGAACTCTGGATGCCGCTGGACGTTTATTGTAACTATGTCGCCTGGTCCCAGCAGATAAGCTGTTTTCTGTTGAGAGACTGCTGCGTCAGCATACGGAACAAACAGCGTAGCAGCAATAATTGCCAAAATTGCTGTTGCTGTACGTGTGAGTCGTTGGTTTATGTTTGTAGAGCATTTAGTTATTCTAACCGGTTGAGATTTCACTTTTTCGTCCCCCATTTCTTAGTTTTCGTAACACTAAGATGCGGCACGCATCTTTTGCTTTCGGCAAATATGTTCGATGATTTGGTCGCATACAAAGTCCACTTTTTCAGTTGAGATGTGCGAATAAAGCGGCAGTGCCAAGCTGCAAGCAGCGATTCTTTCTGTTACTTTAAGCCGATTTCTGCATGAAGGCTCGATATTACGAAATATTGTTTGGTTGTGCAGTGCTGGATAGAAATATCGCTTCGTTTGGATGCCGACTTTCTCAAGGCTGAGTTTTAGCTCGTCCCGATTGGTTCCTGAAGTCTCAGGGTCAATTAATATAACAAAGTAATTGTGAGAAGAAACGCAGTGGCTAGGTATTTTTTGGAATGCTATTCCTTCTATATTACCCAGTCTTTCTTTATATCGGTTTACAGCATCAGCTCTTTGTGTCTTCCATGTTTCTATTTTGGATAATGACCACCTTGCAATTATTGCGTTGATTTCTGTCATTCTTGCTGAAAGTCCGAGCCATTGCATATCTTGTCCATCACGTGCTTTCCCATAATCTCGCATACTGCGCAGCTTTTCAGCTATATCGTCTCTATTAGTTGTAATTAGTCCGCCTTCTACAGCTGTGACTACTTTTGTTGGGCTCATACTGAATACTTCACCAATGCCAAACCCTCCAAGATACTTCCCTTTATACATAGCACCAAGTCCCTGAGCGCTGTCGTAGATCAAAGCTAGTCCATATTTGTCTGCAAGCTGCTGATAGGCATCAAGATTTCCAGCTAATCCGAATATGCAGACCGGAAGTATGGCTGAAGTTCGGTGTGTAATTAATTCTTCCGCAGCCTTGGCATCCATAGTAAATCCTTCTGCCTCGCAGTCGCAGAAAACTGGTTTTAGTCCATTCCAAAGTAGTGCCTGCGCGGTTGCAGCAAATGTGAAACTAGGCACAATTACCTCGCTTCCGTTGGGAAGGTCTAGTGCGCGAATCAGCAACATCAATCCGCTGGTTCCTGAAGATACAGCCACTGTGTTTTTGACGCCTGTTAATGAGCATATTTCATTTTCCAGGTGCTTTACTTGTTCTCCTATGGAAACTCGTCCGGATTTTAGTGTTTTGCTGACAGCTTCCCATATGTCTACTGTAGTTGGCATAGTAGGCGTAGTTATGGGATAGGTTTCTTTGATATCCGATAACATTGTTTGGTCATCTCTTTTTTCATAATTACAATCATTAGTAATATCAATATCAGCACCTACCGCTAGAACATGCTTATTATCGGCATTGTGGACGATGACTCTATCACATTTTGATGAGACTGTGTTTGGGTTGAGCTTAAACCATTTAGGATTTGGGCTTTTTCCTTCTGCCCAGGCAATCAGTGCAGCAGGAATGTTTGCACCAGCGGCATGTGAGAAAGGATAACCGCCTCCAAAACGCGGGTTCATTTCTAGGACACAGCATCCATAGTCTCCGATAAACACGTCACAGTCCAGCACTCCGCAGTGTTTCAATTTAGAAGAGAGTTTTCTGCCGATTTGTTCTAATGTCTCGCTTTTTATGGTGATTGCTCTGTCGGTTTCGCCGGCTCGCATAGCCAGTTTTTCTCTGGCGAATGTGCATACATAGTTTCCAGAAAGGTCGTTCACGATATCCAACCCATATTCTTTGCCAGTGAGCTTTTCCTGTATGACTAAACTATTCTCTGGGTTGTGCAATTCATGATTGGCTAAAGCGCTGCGTGATATTTCTGATTGAGTTAGTTCACATGCTATCTGCAGTTCTCTATTGCTGTGTACATTGTGAACACCTATTGATGCTGACCCCCAGCGCGGTTTTACCACAAGCGGAAAATCAATATAGCCGTCGGCTATGGCTTGTGCAGCTTCTTCTGGATTTAGAAATGTACGCGGAGCGTTGATTCCCCATTGCCTTAGTTTTTGAACTGTTTTCCATTTGTCGCTGCATATTTCAATCACTTCATACGAAGAAACGATAGGTATTATGCCATTTTCGACAAACATTGCTTTGCTGCGAGAGATGATTGGCAACTCGAGGTCGTTCAGTGGTATAAGAAGTTTAACTTTGTGCTTAGTGCATATATCAAGTAGTATCTGGATGTAGCTAGGATGAGTGACCGTCGGCAATACAAATGCCATGTCTGCTTCCTGTAGTGCAGGTGCGTCCTTGCTAGAATCAGCTGCAAATATGCAACCACCTCCTGCAAGTGCATCTCTAAAAGCATTAACCAGATAATTGCGTCGTCCAGCACAAGTGAAAAGTATATTAGTCATTTCGAACCCTTACCTCGCGTTTTTGGCTGAGTTATGGTAAATAGGTTATTTTGATTATCGGATATATGATGGTGAATATCAGCAGCCATAAGGTTGAATTGACCACCGGTGTGCCAGAATAAAACTTTGGTTCTGGGAAGTATTTCTTTCGCATTTACTATGTCTAGCAGTGCGGCAAAGGCTTTGCCAGTGTATGTGGTATCTAGGATTAGTCCTTCTGCGCGAATTGCATATCGGATTGCGTTTATAACGCGTTTGTCAAAGTGTTCGTAGCCACCACATATCCACTCGTCTCGGAATTCGATGTTTGGGTTACAGAGATTGGGGTAAAGCTTTCTAATCCAATCAAATGCTTCGGCTACAGATAATGCACCTCTGGGATTTGCTCTCGCGACCGATATGCCTATTACTCTGGTGTCCCAGTTGATTAATTTGACACCTGCTAGTATACCTGCTTGGGTTGTACCTGTTCCGGATGGCAGAACAATTATATCTGGTTGCCATCCGTGTACAGCGCAGTCCTCTCTTAATTCAAACAAAGCATCTACATATGTTTGGGAGCCGATTGGACAATGGCCGCCGCCCGGTATTTCGATAGGTCTAAGCCCTTCTTCTATTAGTTCATCAACTGCTCGTTTCAATGCAGAAGCCACATCTTGAGGCTTGACAATATCTATTTGAGCATTTGCTAGCTTGCATAGGAGCAAATTGCCGCAGTTTTTAACCTTTGCAGAATTAGTGTGTAGTATGAGCCTACATTTCCAACCAAGTGAAGCTGCTGCCATCGCAGCTGTTCTAGCGTGATTAGATTGCAATCCACCGCATGTTACGATGCTATTGTATCCATCTGCTTGTGCCTGACGAGTTATGGCTAGCATTTTTCGCGCTTTATTTCCACCACCCCAAAACGGCAGAAGGTCGTCTCGTTTGACCCAGAGATCTATATCTAGGTCGCTGCTTATGTTATGGAGCCGATGTATTATTGAGTTGACAGATTTTTCGTTATGCAGCTTTGACATTCTTTTGTGTAGCCTCCAATTTTCGTTCTGGAGTCACATAAAGTTTTCTACCTTCGAATTCAAAGTAGGCAGGTTCGTGTGTTGGGAATGCGAACGCCCTGGCTCTGCGGTCTATTTCTTCCGGCGACATGCTTAAGTCAAGTCTTCTAAATTGCTCGATGTCGGATTTTTTGTATGTATGTGTGATTGCCCCAGCTTCTATCAGTTCTTGCTGACTTATGGAAGTTAGATTGTTTTCTGCTAATCGCCCCAAATTGCGATCGGCTAGTATCATTGCAGCTTTCTGAGTTTTTAAAAATACGTCGTATGCTGTGTCGTATGGTTCTATGGGGAAGAACTCTATATCAATTATGTTTCCTGTGTCTATTCCTTCATCTATATAGTGAAGGGTTGCACCACCGCGTTCGGCGGCTTCGAGAATGCAGTGATTTGCGATGTTCACACCTCTGTATCTAGGTAGTTCACCTCCATGAAAGTTTACTATGCCGCGATCGAACAAGCTGATTACGTTATGTGGAATAATTTTGGAATATCTGACTGATATGCCGAGATAGCTTTTGTATTTGTCCATGTACAATTGTAGGTTGGCCATATCGAGTATTGGAATGCTGTGGAAACGTGCAAAGTCGAATACACATTCGAGATCAAGCCCATGGTGCTTGAATTGTCTTCGTTCGGTTTCGCAGACAACCCCTTCTAGGTCTAGTTTTTTGTGTTCCATAACTTTTAATGCAACCCATGTAGCCAATGGGATACTGCCAAACAATATAACGGGGACTTTTTTCATTGTTGGCCTCCTGATGCTATGTGTTTTTGCATTGGACTGCGAACCACGTTCAGAGGCTTTAGTAATTCGCCTGGGACTTCAGCTACGTCTTTGCCGGAAATGCATTGGATTGCAGTGAGCAGAATGATTTTTGCATCCAAAAGGAATCCCTGATGTTCTACATAGAAAACATCCTTTTCCAAACGTTCATTCCACCCAAGCATATTCCTTCCGCTTATTTGTGAAAGTCCGGTTATGCCTGGACGCACCTTATGTCTTAGCCGTTCACGTGCTGTATAAAATGGTAGGTAATCTGTTTTAAGCGGTCTCGGACCCACGAAAGACATCTCGCCTTTTAGTACGTTCCAGAGCTGTGGGAGTTCATCCATACTTGTTTTTCTGAGTAGTTTTCCCAGTCGAGTTAGTCGTTTGGAATCAGGAAGCAGGTTGCCATGAGCGTCCTGATTGTATGTCATAGAACGGAACTTCCAGATTGTAAACTCTTTCTCATCTTTGCCAGGTCGTGTTTCTTTGTAGAAAACAGGTGACCCCATTGTAAGCTTGATAGCAGTAGCAATAGAAAGTATTAATGGTAAGAGTGCAGTTCCGATTATAATTGCAGCGGATACGTCGAAAATGCGTTTTGATACTTGATAGAAAGTTTTCCAGTTATTATGTTGATTATGATTGCTGCTACTTTCAATAAGTGTCATGTATTCGTCAAACATTGCTGCTTGGATGAACTCTGGGCGAAAGTCTTTCATAACCCGTTTCCTTCCTGATTGGCCGTGTTTTAGTCTTAAAATTGGGTCTTGCAGATAGCGTTTTATTGCTTTTGCAAGTTCAGCAGCGTTATATGGTGGAACCAAAGTACCTGTTATCCCATCTTGCACGGCGTCAATTACCCCTGGCACAGATGTTGCAACCACTGGTACTTCCATTGCGGCGGCTTCGATGGCTACATTGCCGAAGCCTTCCCTATATGTTGGCAGCACTAGAATATCGAGCAGCGAGTAGATTGTAGGCATAAGTTTTTTGTCAACTCTACCAATCATATGTACACGCGGATCGTTTCGCATATGCTCTAACAATGCGCTTGGAACAGGGTTGTGTGGCTCTGGTTCACCGGCGATTATAAGATGAAGATTTTGAAAGTCTTTTCTGAGGTCTTTCCAGGCTTCGGCAAGTTCTGCGATGCCTTTATCTCGAACTATTCTGCCAACAAACCCTATTGTGAGCGAGTTTGTTTGTAGCCCTAGCGATTTGCGAAGCCCAGCAATATCATTTTTATTTATGTGTGCAGGATTATAACGGCTGGAAGTATCAACGCCGTTTACGCTGCCGTTGCACAGCACCTTGATTTTATCTGGTGAGCACAGTCCATCTTTTATAATTATGTCTCGAATAGAATTGCTGACGCATATTACTCGACATGCTAGCAGACAGGACAGTTTCTCTGCATATTTGAGTATAGTTTTTCGGAGTCCTTTCGCAGTCATAGAAGGTTGGCCGTGTATATGGTAAATTCGCACTGGCACCCGGGCTAACCAAGCAGCAATCATTCCCAGTAATCCAGCTTTTGGTGTGTGCGCATGTACTATATCTGGTTTTATTGAGTAGATTACTCGCCAGATTTGCCAAAGCGAGAGCATATCCTTTACGGGTGTGATACACCTGCTCATTGTTACAGCATGTACGCATACACCCTGTTCTTTGCCGAAATCAATGAGTCTTTGTCCCGGCGAAGAAATAGCATAAACATCAAATCCGCGTTTTGCCATATATGGAGGTTGCCCCTCTAAGAACCAGAGAGTGCCAGGGACTGTGGTTATGTGTATCAATTTTGGTTTTCTACTGGTCATTATGCTGCCTCCTTTATAGATTGTTCTATTTCATCCAGTCCTGGCACGTTAGTGTTCAGCAAGTTATCCAGCATTTTTGTAGCATCGCCTAATTCTTCTCTAGAGAGAGATAAATTGCGTTTTTGAACAAGCAAATGCTGCATTCCAGCTAATGTTGCAAATGTATATATCCCGGATTTTATATAAGTTTTCATTATTAGTGCGTAAGTTTTCTCCCAACCAATCAGTGGATAACCGTGTTTCAGCAGAGCTTTTCGGTTGTAGTGTGCAGCTTTGAGGTAGTGTCTTAGGTAGTTGATGGGATTCCTGCTGTTTTCACGATAGAACATCAGAGGCTTTACTATTTTCCCAAAATGTGAGAATTTCAACGTCCTGCACCAAAGTTCGTGGTCTTCCGCGCCAAGGAAGTTCTCATCGTAACGGTTCTTTTTGAACCATTCAGTGCGACCTGTTACAGAAGGATGAATAAAAAGTCTTCCTGTTGCTACAGCGCTTGGAGTAGGGTTTAGCGGTAGCGTAGATCTGATGCCCGTGACTCGGTTATGTCTGTCTATGATATACGCACCGGTTCCAACAATATCAATTTGTGGATTGGTATCTAGATAATCTATTTGCTGTGCTAATCGTTCTGGATGCATAATGTCGTCTGCATCCATTCTTGCCATATAGACGCCGCGAGCAATATCCGCTATTTGATTCAATCTGGCAGCTAATCCTCGATTGGTTCCATCTGATATTACTCTTACTCTGCTATCTTTGATTGCTTCTGCTATTTTCAGAGAGCGATCGGTAGAACCATCATCTACTAAGACCAGTTCCCAATCTTTTATAGTTTGCGCGAACACTGATCTAATCGCGTCTGCGAGAGTGTTCTCGTTATTCACGAATGGGATACCAATAGTCACAAGTATCATCTTGACATCTCCATGGTCTTGGCTCTTAGTCTCCGCAGTGACTGTCTGCGCAATATGCATCTAAGTGCGAATGAGAAACATACCTTACTAAAATCTCGCCATCCTACGTAAAGCCTAGAGCTAATCATTTTCCGGAGTGTCCACAGTCCAAATTCGTATTCGTTTGCGCACAAGGCAAACCATCGTTCGAACAATGTTTTGGATAATACGTCTGGTTTGCAGAAATTCGATACTTCATTAGCATCCATAAGTTTGCACAGCCACTGTTCGGCAGCCTCAACATATTCGTGTGATTTCTGAAACCTGCTTATGCTAATTGAAAGATGCATAGCTAGCTCTTCCTGCGTAGGTTTTACTTTGAGTTGAGAGAGTACTCGTTTGTGCACTTCACGTAGATACTTGTCTCCAGCATCTGTCATCCTTCTTGTTGTGGATTCGCTGTGTGTTCTTATCTTCATGAGAACGTCTGGCAGATTGGCTATTTTGCCATATTTGATGAATCGCGTATAAAGCTCATAATCCTCGGCTAATGGTAATCCCTCGTCGTAGTAAAGATTGTGTTTGGTTATGACATTGTGTCGCATAATCACTGATGTGTGTGAGAGAGTAGGCAGAAACAGCAATCTTGATTTGACTATCTCTGCGTCCAGCGCAGGACATACACCTATTCTTTCTTTGCCTTCACCAAAGAAACTGCATCGTGATCCTAAGAGTGCAATATCTGGCTTTTTTTCCATAAACGATACTTGTTTTTCCAACCTGTTAGGCATACATACGTCATCGCTATCCATAACCGCTATATATTTGCCGGTGGCTTCTTTCATGCCCCGGTTACGTGCTGCCGCGATGCCGCGGTTTTCTTGATGAACGACCTTGACGCGCTTATCGTTTTTGGCATAGTTGTCCAGGATATAGCCTGAATGGTCTGTTGAGCCATCGTTTACTGCAATTAGTTCTAAGTCTTGGAGCGTTTGGGAAAGAACGCTGACGATTGCTTCATCTAGATACTGTGCAGTGTTATAAACTGGCATAACTACACTGACAATTGGTTGTGACTTGGTAATCATCGCGTTTTCCACCAACTTTCACCAGCAAATTGACTGCTTGCGATTTGTAATAGTCCTTTTATGCGGCGAGCTGCATGTTTGATTGCTCTGCCTTGTTTTGTTGATTCGAGTCTGCTGGATAGAAGATACCGTAGGCAAGATGACATTGGTATTCCTGGCAAGTTTTCGCTTTTGGAATCCATCCATTCATAAGCTGTGTTTTTGTATTTGCGCCATATCCATATTCCTAGGTCTGCATTGGTTATACAGACTGCTCTCCATCGCTCCATAAGTACACGTATTAATGATGAGTGGTTATAAATATGTGTGCGTTTGTTTGCAGCAATAATTTTGCAAAACCATTGTTCAACTTTCTCGACATAGTTACGTGATTTCTCGAATGCTGATTTATGAAGAGAAGAATGGATGCTCATTTCATCATCTGTTGGTGTTATTCCTAGATCTTCGAGCAGCCTGTGTTGTACAGTGGCTGACCATTTAGTCACTTCGTCGGCGAATCTTGTAGATTTTTGGCTGGCGGTCACTCGATATAGAAGCAGGATATCCGGCAAATTTGCAATCTCGCAGACCTTTGATATTCTTGACCAAAGTTCGTAATCTTCGGCTTGTTTGTAATTTGGATTGTAGAATAGGTTGTTATCGATAAGTATGTTTTTTCGCATCATAACTGTGGAGTGGGTGATGCATGGCCAAAATAGCAGTCGGCACTTGAGTTCGTCAGGGTCGGTAGTTGTCCAGCTTATACCCGATGATTCTCCTATTAGCCTACATGCAGTTCCACACAGCCCAATTTCCGGGTTATTCTCCATAAATTCAACTTGTAGCTCAAATCTGTTTGGTAGGCTTATATCATCAGCATCCATGCGTGCTATATATTTGCCTCTAGCTTCGCATATGCCGCGGTTTAGTGCTGCTGGAAGTCCACTGTTTTCTTGCCTGATGATTTTAATGCGCGAATCGTTGCGGCTGAACTGTTCGAGTAGCTTAGGTGTATTATCGGTTGATCCATCATCTATTATGATGAATTCGAAGTTGCTGAATGTTTGAGCCATTACGCTAGACACGGCGTCTTTTAGATACTGCTCTCCGTTGTAAACAGCCATAACAACAGATACAAGCGGGCACGTCATTGTTTATATCCTCCGCCATCCTTCTGGCACGATGTCTGATGCGTCTTTATCTGCAGCTCTGAACCATTTGTTCGGCGCGAATACTATCTTTGATGGATAATCACAGAGCCAGGCGCCCCACCAACTAAAAGTACTGTTCGCAATGATGTGATGCTTGCAGTATGTCATGAGTCGTAAGTCTTCAAAGTCTGAGTCTGGTCCGTTTATATCAACGAAGGTTGTAGGGAAATCAAGTTGTAGGTTTCTGCGTGCCCAATCTATGTCATCGGAAAACACGAAGAAGCATGGATTTTTAACTTCTTTAGCCAGCATTGTTACTGCGGTTTTATAGTAGGATATATCGCATGTACCGTGCACTCTGTTGTATTCAGGGTTAGATACATAGTCGCCACGTCTTATGTGCAAGCTGACCGATTCACAATCAACGATTTGTTCGGCCATATCTTTGTTAGCTGGACTTGGTTGGGGCTTGGGAGTGAATTCTCTGCGCACAATGTCAGCAATATGAGCAAAGTATTTTTCACTCTGCCAATAGCCTTCCAAACATGTTCCATCGGGAAGCGATAGAACGTTTGGGTCAAATCGCCCAGGGTCTTTATACAACTGCATTCTACCAATGTTTAATTTTGACTCTAATTCTCTACCCAGCCTGCGTACTATCCTGCCGACAAGTGATCGTCGTATATGCAGCGACAGTTCAGAATGGGTTTTAACAGGCAATACTTCGGCGGTTATGTTGAAATTGTCTAGTCTGTATCGGTGGCTGCTTATTTGGTACGACGAGATATCTAGTTTCAGCGTTGTGTTGTTTGCAATTGCAACGCTTAAACCGGCCGCATATTGAAAGAATTGATTTCCCAGTCCACCTGTTAATTTGGTAACTATCATGGTTTAGTCTCGTATATCCAAGGCAGACATCCATATCCAAGACATATCCATCCCAGCATGCCTGCCGACATATTGTTTGACAAAGCCATAGCGATTACGACCCATGCGACTGCTTTTGCTAAGCATATCTCGCTGTGGGTTAGTTCAGCTATATTTTGAGATGTTTGCTTTTTCAATGATTTGAGTGGAAAACATATCCACGTTAAGAATAGTACTCCGATACCGGCCGGGATTCCGTATAACACTGCAACTGAGTACGGGGATTGATGCGGCATCCCGCCAGTCTCGTGTAGCAGTTGCTGTACATCACCACCTACGCCAAATAGCGGCATTCTGCATAGAGCATCAAAAGAATTTATAGCTGCAGCTGTTCGGTATTCATCCTGAGTAGTAGATAAGAAGAAGTCGCGTAAGTTGGCGAGAGCGGCATTATCGTTGTATGTGTATAAAAGATAACAAATGCAGATTAGAGCAATGAAATATGCTGCATATACCAGTTTGCCAATCCATTTTTGGCAGAGAGGTTTTATCATCACGAATAAAGCTATTATGATTCCAATCCATATCGCTCTTTGGATTGTCATGTATGATGTCCAAATGCCTATGATTCCAGTTGCCAGTCCGATTATTTTTACGCTTAGCTTTTGAGAATACGCTACCATAAAAACACCAGCTAGAAGTGCGATGGCGGCGTAGAATGCAAAAGGCACAGAGTTAGTGAACAGTCCATTTTCTCTGATAACTCCGTCGTCTGATATGCCGTAAGTTTCATCCAATAGGCCAGCAGGTAAGGGGCGCAGGATTGACAGTGGGCTGTTTGGGTAAATGGTAACGGCTATGCCTAGTATCAAATGTATTATTACGGGTATAAGAATCAATATTGTAGCGACTGGATTCCGATGATAAACCAGCGCGAATATTAATCCATAAATTCCACTTGATAAAGACTGGGATATTCCTGCTGATACGCTACCTGTTGTTGCAAAAACTGATAGTCCAATCCATATAGAAATCCCAAATGCGACAGTGGCTACAATCATTTTTCGTTTGTAGATTGGGTTAGTGAGAGCAGCGGATCTAATGCGCCAAAATACCAAACATGCAGCCAGAAAAGTTAACGCATAAACAACAATCGCCGGTATTCTGGATATTTCTGTGAAGAACACACTGACCATCGGTGCATCCGTTGGTGCGGCTAGCATAGACAGACAAACCAATGCCGGAGGGTAGATAAAAGCTATTACAAACATTGCTAATAGCAGAATGCTGGCGGCTAGGAACTGCATAATTTTTCTCCTTCAATCAACAGTCTGTCGTTTGGGATTTTGGAGTCAACAGTCCATTCCGGTACTTCGTGCACTAGCGCTTTGTTCGATGCCAATCTGCGTCGTATTACAGATCCACCTTCAGCTATGGTAAACGACAGTATATCTCCTTCGATATTATCAAGGGTCTTGGAACCGGATGCGAGCCAAAGGTCATCTATGTAATAGGTACCTGGATAAAGAGATAGATGTGGAAATCGTGCTTTGATGGATACTCGACCACATAGAACGCCAGGGCGAAAATCCGAGTCTTCCATAACACAATGATATACACCAACACCATCGGCGTTTCTAACTGCGAAGCTGAGCCTGATATTATCTGTAGGTTCGTTGAAAATTATATCCATCCGTACGTACATTTCGTCTCCAATGAAAAACACATCACCGCCGCTGCCGTTTTTTCCTTCCAAGCAGGCGCCGACAAACCTGGCTTTTGAATTTGCTCTTTTAGTATCATCATTTTCAAAAATCACGCTTGATGGAATACTGCCGCGCTCGTAGGAAGAGTAATGGCGGATTGCTTCTTGCGATGAGCCAATGTAATCTATCAATCCGTTTGAAAGCACCACTCCTTTATTGCATAACCGACTAACTGCAGCCATATTGTGGCTGACGAAAAGTACTGTGCGGCCACTTTTGGATGCTTCATCCATTTTCCCTAGACATTTGGTTTGAAAGCTAGCGTCTCCGACCGATAAGACCTCATCTACAATCAGTATTTCTGAGTCTAAATGAGCTGCAACGGCAAATGCCAACCGCACATACATTCCACTGGAATATCTTTTAACTGGCGTATCGAGGAATCGGCTTATTTCAGCAAATGAAACTATTTCATCGAATCTGCGAGCTATCTGTCGCCTGGTCATACCCAGAATTGCGCCGTTCATATAAATATTTTCTCTGCCGGTCAGTTCTGGGTGAAAGCCCGTTCCAACCTCTAGCAGGCTTGCTAAACGTCCGCGGATGAAGGCTCTTCCTTCAGTTGGAGGGGTGATTCGCGAAAGCACTTTAAGTAAAGTACTTTTCCCTGCTCCGTTTTTGCCTATTATACCTACGACATCGCCTTCTTCTACTGTGAAGCTGATGTTTTTGATCGCCCACAGTTCCGTATTTGATTGCCTGGTAGCATATTTTCTATTCCAAGGCAGTTGAATGCAGCTTCCGAACCTGCTGCCTATTCTATACAATTTTCCAATTTGTTCTATTGATATAACTGGTTTTGGTGTCATCGTTTTACACTAGGTCTGCGAAATAGTGTTCAGCTTTACGGAAATAAAGCAGTCCGAGTAAGAATAAAGATATACTCATAAGTAGTGATATGACTAATACATCCCAGCATACAGGAGACTTTCCCAGCACGACAGCACGTGCGTTTGATATAACCCCGGAAATTGGGTTTAGCCACAGCATTACTGCTTTGGTTGTTGGATGAGAGTCAAGCATGTTGATAGGGTACATCACAGGTGTAATAAACATCATTATTTGCACGGCAAATGGAAGAGCATGTTTTATATCCCTATATTTGACGTTGACTGCAGCGGCTAGTAATCCAAATCCCAGTGATACTAGGATTGTTGTTAATATAAGCACAGGCAGTAGCACTATTGAGAGTGGTTTCGGTGGTAATTTGTAGTAAATCATCATCATAGCTAGGATGAGTGATGCTATAACTAAATCAACCAGCGCCGAAGCCGCTGCGGTAGCAGGTATTACCAGTCTAGGGAAATAAACTTTTTGGATGAGTCCTGCATTTGATGTCATAGAGTTTGCTGCGTTAATCAGTGTAGTTGAGAAATACTGCCAAATTAACAGTCCAACATATAGAAAAATTGGGTAGGGTGTACCATCGCCACTTTTTATACCGCCTAGTCTATTGAACAAGAATGTGAATACTACCATAGCAATCAGTGGTTGAATTATTACCCATATCAAGCCTAAAACGGCTTGCTTGTACCGTACTGCTATATCTCGCCAAGTTAGGGCTATGAATAGTTCTTTGTATCTCCAAAGTTCTTTCCAGCCGATAGACGGTATCTTAGATGGTGGAGTTATGATTATTTCATGCTCGGCGTTCATCATTCGATGCACCTCAAAATTATTTTATGAGTAAGTTGAAGCTGTTCTGTTAAATCGAAATGATGGTTGCCTATGTAGAACCCGTCTACGTCTAGTTTTTCGGCGTTGGGCAGATCGCCACATATATCACAGTCGAAGAATTGAATGACCGGGTTTTTAACAAAGTTGCCAGCAACTATTGGTCGGCATTCTATGCCTGCTCTGATGAGTTCTTCAACTACCTTTTGTCGTTTTCCAGCTAATGCACCTTCAAGCACAATAGCGAATGCAAACCATGAGCTTTTACCGATGGGATGTTGAATTCTCACAAAATCCAAGTTGCCGAATATTTCAATAAACCGTGCAGCATTTTGGCTGCGTGCCGCGAGTAGTCTATCAAGTTTTTCGAGTTGTTTTATTCCAATTGCACCGGATATTTCTATTGGCCGCAAATTGTAACCGGGGAGAACGAATTTGTACATCTCATAAAACTGATTTGGATGTTTATTACAGATGTGGTTTTCTGGTGGAAGGTCTCTTGTCCATCCATGTGCACGCATTGAGAGCATGACATGGTAAAGCTCCTCATCATTGGTGAGTACAACTCCTCCTTCCATAGTGCATATATGATGGGAAAAGAACATACTAAAAGTGCCACATATGCCGAAAGTTCCGCAGAATCTACCATCGAACTCGGCTCCCATAGATTCACAGTTGTCTTCTATTAGGAGTAGTCCATATTTTTCGCATATTTGATTCAGTCGTACAAAGTCATTAGGTGAACCAAGCAGGTTGACAGCTAGCACTGCTTTTGTTCGAGATGTTATAGCTTTCTCGACTTCGGCAACATCAAGATTGAAGGTTTCCAGATTTACGTCAACAAACCGCAGCCTTAGATTGTGTTGGTACAACGGGTTGTAAGTGGTACTCCATGATACTGCTGGAACGATTACCTCATCTCCGGGTTTGAGTCTGGGCGGTGATGTATGCATAAGTGCTGATATTGCGAGCAGATTGGCCGAGCTTCCGGAGTTTACCATAACTGCGTAATTTGATCCGAATCTTTCAGCAAAAAGCTTTTCGAATTCGCGGACATTTTTGCCCATTGTAAGATGCCCGCTTTTCAGCACCTCGATGGCGGCTTCGATTTCCTTGTTATCCCATGTTGAGCACGAAAGCGGATATGTGATCATATACTGTGCCTCAAAGTGTCCAGATAGTATGCGTATGTTGCTGCAATACCTTTTTGATGATCAGTGGTAGGCTGCCATCCGAATCTTGCAGCTCGGCTTGAATCAAGAAGTTTTCTAGACATTCCAACAGGGCGGTTTGTATCGAATGCGAAGTCTCCCTGGTATCCTATTATTTCGGCAGCCATTTTGTAGTATTCAATCACGCTGAAGTCCTGTCCATATCCAACGTTAAGATAATCAGGCAGATCTTCGAGAAAATCCAATGATTTGTGTATAAAGTCGGCGAGATCATTTACGAACAAAAATTCCCTTCGAGCGCTGCCATCGCCCCATACAACTATAGTGCTATCACCGCTAGTTTTTGCTTCATGCAGTTTTCTTATAATTGCAGCGATGAGATGCGATGAGACTGGGTCGAATCGGTCATTCGGACCGTAAAGGTTGCACGGTATCAGTACTCGATAATTAACGGAATATTGCTTGCTGCAGTATTCGCAGAGCTTTGCGCCAGATATTTTTGCTAGAGCATAGCCTTCGTTAGTAGGTTCGAGCGGGGCTGCAAGCAGGTATTCTTCCTTGAGAGGGTTTTTATAGTCCTTCGGATACATACATGAGCTGCCAATGTAAACCAGATTTTTAACGTCTGATTCCAGCGCACCATATATTATGTTAGAATTGATTACTAGATTTTCGTATAGAAAATGCACAGGGTCATCAATGTTGGCTTGTATGCCGCCGACTTTGGCTGCCGAAAGAATAATGTAGTCAGGTTTCTCACTGCGCAGGAATTTGAATACATCTGATTGAACAAGCAGATTCAGCTCGTTCCTGTTTCGCAGTATGAGTTCGAATCGGTTGTCAGCTGTAAATGATCTGACAACGGCTGAACCAAGAAGTCCCGTGTGTCCGGCTATGTACACCTTTTGCTTACGCTGCGGCATTTATCCAGTCTCTCCCCGTTTGGATTTCGCGGGACTCTGAAGCTAGATCGGCTTCGATCATGAGCTTGACCAACTCTTTGAATTTAACAGTTGGCTCCCATCCCAATTCTCGTTTGGCTTTTGAATAGTCTCCTATGAGCAAGTCTACTTCTGCTGGCCTGAAATATTTGGGATCTATTGAAACCAGTGTCTTGCCTGTAATGGCATCATAACCCTCTTCATTGAGTCCTTCCCCTCGCCACTTTACGTCATATCCTAGGCATCGCCCAGCTTCTTCGACGAATTCTCTAACTGAATGCGTTTCGCCGGTAGCGATTACATAGTCATCTGGATGTGGTTGCTGTAGGATAAGCCACATTGCATTTACATAATCTTTTGCGTATCCCCAGTCGCGTCTAGCATCAAGGTTTCCTAGATAAACGCGGTCTTCAACTCCCAGTTTTATCCTGGCTAGCCCACGGGTGATCTTGCGTGTGACAAATGTTCGGCCGCGTCTTGGAGATTCATGATTGAACAAAATCCCGTTAGCGATGAACATTCCGTAGCTTTCTCTGTAGTTTCTCGCGATCCAGTAAGCGAAAACTTTTGCACACCCATAAGGACTGCGAGGATGAAATGGTGTAGTTTCTTTCTGGGGGACTTCATGCACCATTCCAAACATCTCGCTAGACGATGCTTGATAAAACCTTGTTTTAATCCCTGTTTGTTTCAATGCATCAAGCAATCGAAGTGTTCCTAGCGCGGTAACGTCTGCAGTATATTCAGGAATGTCGAAACTTACACGAACATGGCTTTGTGCACCAAGATGATATATTTCATCTGGCTCAATTTTCTCAATCAATCTGCTTATGTTGCTTGAATCAGACAAGTCTCCATGGTGCAGGAACAATCTGGCGCCGATTTCATGTGGATCTTCGTAGATATGTTCTATTCTGCTAGTATTGAAAGTAGATGCTCGACGGATGATTCCGTGCACCTGGTAACCCTTTTCCAATAGTAGTTCAGCAAGATACGAGCCATCTTGTCCGGTTATTCCTGTGATTAACGCCTTTTTCATAATTTAGTAACCTGCTTTCCTTTACCGGTTAGCAATTGTGATAAGCCCATATTTTCGAGTCATAACTGGTAAATTTACCAGTGTCATAATAAGAATCGGATGATTGTTGGGTGTTCTGCATTGCTTTATGAGTATGAAAAATGGATTATTGCGATGGAATGAATTAATCCTGAAACGGTCTGTATATATATAGATTGATACTATGCCGCTTCGTGCAATAAGATTGCAGCTTTGTTTGCTGCAACTGGATGGCGTTCGTTTCGACGTTCTATGAGTCTATGTAGATAGTCTCTGATTTTATCACCATCTGTATTTGATGATAGTGTTTCAAGATGGCGTACAATGTCCATTATTTCGGATGTGTCAAAGTAATGAGGACGATCTACAACCAAAATAGAGTCTACTGTAGATGTCCGTATGCTTTCATGTTCGGAGACTAACTTTTCATGTAATCGCTCGCCAGGTCTGATGCCGCAGAACTCTATGTCTATGTCAACCCAAGGTTCTAAT
>Ga0078972_1007608_pt1 | contig 23873 bp, 20 predicted proteins | sample YelNatPaOPGAMG01_FD_67568 | JGI IMG/M metagenome (GOLD analysis project Ga0078972, IMG submission 67568) | Hot spring thermophilic microbial communities from Obsidian Pool, Yellowstone National Park, USA - OP-RAMG-01 (SPADES assembly) (version 2) | ecosystem: Environmental > Aquatic > Thermal...
AAGGCAAACGGAGCGTTCCGCCTGGCTCCGCCAGCGGAACGCGAAAAAGAAGCCCCTCCCCGTTCAGGAGACAAAGCCCTTCCCCCATGTGCGACCTGCGCCACCGAAGGAAGAACCATTCGATCGCGGAATTTGGGTGGCTGTGCGGGGAATGGGGCGGGGACAGGGGAAAAGGGACAAGGGAAAGGGGGGCGGTGTGGTGACGGGAGGCGGCGGGGAGAGCCTGAGTCTTCATCCGTCCGGTGATGGACGGCGTTCCGCCTGCGGGTACCTCCTCCTTTCGCCGTACCCCCTTCGCCGCGCCGCCTGGGCAGAGGGTGGTCCTAAAGCAGGTTTTGGGCTTTCATGACTTCGGCGATGAGCAGTGTTCCGCCGGCGGCGCCGCGGATGGTGTTGTGGACGAGGGCTGCGTACCGAAGGCCGAGGATGGGGCAGGACTGGAGCCGGCCGACGGTGACGGCCATACCTCCGGAGCGGTCGCGGTCGAGGAGGGGCTGGGGCCGGGCGAACCCCTCTTCCAGCGCCACCGGCCTCTCCGGCGCGGAGGGAAGGCCGAGGCCGGCCAACGGCGAGCTGTAGGCCAGGAAGGCGTGGCGGGCCTCCGCCGGCGAAACCGGGTTTGCAAGTTCGACGGAGACCGAGAGCAGGTGGCCGTCTCGAACCGGAACGCGGTTGCACTGGGCGCTGACGGCGAGGCTTGCGGGCCGAATCCATGGCCCCTCCAGCTCCCCGAAGATCTTGGCGGGCTCCTCCCGGAGCTTGGCCTCCTCCCCGGCGATCTCCGGCAGCACGTTGTCCAGGGCCTCCAGGGAGGCGACGCCCGGATGGCCGGCGCCGGAGAGGGCCTGTAGCGTGGTGACCAAGACCCTCCGCAGGCCGAAGGCCCGGCGCAGAGGCTCCAGCGAGAGGCAGAGGCCGATGGTCGAGCAGTTGGGGTTGGCGGCAACGGCACCGCCGTATCGGGTGCGCTGCTGGGCGAGCAGGGCCAGGTGGCCGGCGTTCACCTCGGGAATCACGAGGGGCACCTCGGGGTCCAGGCGCAGGGCGCTTGCGTTGCTGATCACCGTGAAGCCGGCGGCCCGGAAGGCGGGCTCCGCCTCGGAAGCGGTGGCGGCGTCGAGGGCGGAGAAGGCGAAGTCGGCCTCGATCCCGCCTGGGTCGAGCGGCCGAACCGGCATGCGCGCAGCGCTTTCGGGCACGCCCCCCGGCAGGAGCCAGCGCACCGCCTCTCCGTAAGGTTTGCCGGCCGAGCGATCGGAGGCCACGAGGGCGGCCAGCTCGAACCACGGATGGTTTTGCAGGAGCTGGACGAACCGCTGGCCCACCATGCCCGTGGCGCCCAGCAGCGCCACCTTCAGCCGCCGATCAGCCACGAGCGGCCTCCTTCTCGGCGGCGGCCTCGGCAGCCTCTTCGAAGAATCGCCGGTGGAGCGAGCGCACCGCCGCGGCCAGGTCCGATTCGGCGATGACGAAGCCCAAAGCCACTTCCGAACCGCCTTGGGAGATGAGGGAGACGGGCACCTTCCCGAGGGCCTCGAAGACCTGCCCGGCGATCCCGGGGTGTTCCCTGAGTCCCTGCCCCACCACGCAAACCATGGCCTGTCCCTCGCGGACGCTGACGGAGCCGAGTTTGGACAGTTCGCGCAGGGCCCCTTGCAGGGCAGAACAGCCCTGGAAGGCCATGGCCACCGAGACCTCGGAGGTGGCGAGGGCGTCAGGGACCACGCCGTGCCGGTCCAGAATCTCGAAGAGGCGGGCCAGGAAGCCGTGTGCCTTGAACATCCGGGCCGAGACGAGGTGCACGAGGATCATCCCCTCCTTGTAGGCGATGCTGCGCACCGGGCGATTGTCCCTCGGGGCTTCGGCGAAGATGACCGTACCGCTGCCGGCGGCGCGCCGCGTGTTGAGCACACGCACCGGGATGCGGCGCTCCACGGCAGGGGCCAGGGTCTTGGGATGAAGGACGCGGGCGCCGAAAAAGGCCAGTTCCGCCGCCTCGCGGAAGCTCATGACGGGGATGTTCCGCGCCTCCGGCACGAGCGACGGGTCGGCCGTCATGATCCCGTCCACGTCGGTCCAAATCTCGATCTCCTCCGCCCCCAGGGAAGCGCCGATGAGGGAGGCGGTGTAGTCCGAGCCCCCCCGGCCCAGCGTGGTGGCCGCGCCCGAGAGGTCCCGGGCGATGAAACCCTGCGTCACGGGCACGAGGCGCCGGGCCAGCAGGGGCGCGAAGGCCTCGCGGCAGCGGTGGCCCGTCTCCTCGATCAGGGGTTCGGCTCCTCCGTGGGAGGATTCGGTCACCACCAGCTCGCGGACGTCCACCCAAACGGAGGGGAGCCCGCGCGCGGCCAGGGCCGCCGACACCAGTCGGCTGGAGAGCAGTTCGCCGAAGTGGAGCAGCCGGTCCTCCACCGCGGGGGAGAACTCTTCCACCGCGGCGAGGCCGCCGAGCAGGCGCTCGATAGAGGCGAAGTCGCGGTCGAAGTGCGCCAGAAGAGACCGCCGTTCCTGGGCCGCCTCCAACAGTTCCTCGGCCAGCCCCGCGTGGAGGCGGCGCAGACCTCGCAGGACCTGGAGGCCGTCATCGAGACGCCCCGAGGCGGCGGCGCGGCCGGCGGTCTCCAGCGCGTCGGTAGTGTGGCCCACGGCGGAGACCACGAGCAGGAGGGGCTCGGAGACCCTGCTCCGGGTGATGGCGGCCAGGCGGAGGATGGCCTCCGCGTCGCCCACCGAGGTGCCGCCGAACTTCAGGACGCGCAAGGCGGACTCCTCTTGGCGAGAAAGCGCCGGAGCAGGCCGTCCAGCACCGCGGTCTCCACGAGGAAGGCGTCGTGGCCGAAGGGCGATGTCAGCTCGGCGTAGGAGGACCGCACGCCGAGGGCCACGAGACGTTCGGCGGTGGCCCGGAGGGCGCCCGGCGCGAAGAGCACGTCCGAGTCGATGCCGACGATCATCACTTCCGCGCGGATCGCCGCCATGGCCTCCTCCGGCGAGGCGAAACCGGCGGAGGCGTCGTGCAGGTCCATCATGCGGGTGAGGGCCACGTAGCTTCGCGCGTCGAAGCGCCGCACGAGTTTCTCGCCCTGGTGGCCGAGGTAGCGCTCCACCTGAAAGGGGTTGGAGGCGGACAGGCGCGCGGCCGCCTCGGGCTCCAGCCGCTCGCGTCCGAAACGCTCCTCGAAGAGGGGCTCGCTCCGGTAGGAGATCATGGCGATGGCGCGGGCCAGGGCCAGCCCTCGTTCGGGGCCGTTCCCCTCGTAGCGCTCCTGGCGCCAGGCGGGATCCAGTTCGATGGCGCGGCGGGCCACGCTGTTGAGCGCGATGGACCAGGCGGTGGCCCGAAAGGGTCCCGCGATGGGGACGGCGGCGGCCACGAAATCGGGGTATTGGACGGCCCACTGCCAGGCGAGCATGGCGCCCAGGGAGCCGCCTAGCACGAGCGCCAGGCGGCGCACCCCGAGGTGGTCCAGGAGGGACTTGAAGGCCCGGACCGCGTCCCGCGTGGTGACGACGGGAAAGGAGGCGCCGTAGGGTTTGCCCCTCTCCGGATCGGTGCTGCCCGGCCCCGTGGAGCCGTAGCAGCCGCCGGGGACGTTGGCGCAGACCAGGAAATACCGGGAGGGGTCGAGCGTCCGGCCGGGTCCCATGAGTCCCTCCCACCAGCCCGGCTCGTCCTGTGGACCGTGGGAGGCGGCGTGGGGGCCTCCCGTCAGGGCGTGGCAGAGGAATACTGCGTTGTCGCCGGCGTCGTTCAAGGCTCCCCAGGTCTCGTAGGAGAGGGTCAGGTCATGCAAGAGGCCGCCGCCTTCGAGCCCAAAAGGCACGGGAAGGTGGAAAAGCCTCTGAGAGCGGGAATCGGGGGCCTGGACTGGCTGACTCATGCCTTCTCCAGGGCCTGGACGAGATCGGCCAGGAGATCGTCGATGTGCTCCAGGCCGACGGAGAGGCGCACCAGGTCAGGGGTAATGCCGCCCTTCCGCTGGTCCTCCTCGCTGAGCTGGGAGTGGGTCGTGGTGGCCGGGTGGATGGCCAGGCTCTTGGCGTCCCCCACGTTGGCGAGGTGGGAGAAGAGGCGCAGCCCGTCGATGAAGCGCCCGCCCGCCTCGGCGCCGCCGCGCACGCCGAAGACCACCATGCCGCCGAAGCCACCGCTCAGCACGCGGAGCGCCGTCGCGTGGGCGGGGTCCTCCTCCAGCCCTGGGTAGCGCACCCAGGTCACCTTGGGGTGGGCCTGGAGGAAGCGGGCCACCAAGAGGGCGTTCTGGCAGTGCCGTTCCATCCGCAGGGGCAGCGTTTCGAGGCCCTGGAGGGCGTACCATGCGTTGTCCGGGTTCAAGCAGGCGCCGAGGTTGCGAAGGGGGACGGTCCGGGCGCGCACGATGAACGCGATGGAGGAGAGCGGCCCCAGGTCATGCGCGAAGCGCAGGCCGTGATAGCTTGGCTCGGGATCGTTGTAGAGGGCGAACTTGGGATCCTTCCAGTCGAAGCGCCCGGAATCCACGATGATCCCGCCGATGAAGGTGCCGTGGCCTCCGATCCACTTGGTCAAGGAGTGCACCACGATGTCGGCGCCCTGCTCGATGGGCCGGCAGAGGAAGGGTGTGGCGAAGGTGTTGTCCACGATGAGCGGGAGGCCGTAGGACTTAGCGATGGCGGCCACGGCGGCAAGGTCCACGACGTCGAGGGCCGGATTCCCGATGGTTTCTACGAAGAGGGCCCGGGTCTTGGAGGTGATGGCCCTCGCGAAGCTGGAGGGATCGCGGGGGTCCACAAAGCGGGTGCTGATGCCGAACTGCGGGAGGATGTCGTGGAATTGGGTGGTGGTGCCGCCGTAGAGGTTGGAGGCGGAGACGATCTCGTCCCCCGATCGGGCGAGGTTGACGACGGCCGTGAAGATGGCGGCCGTGCCGGAGCTCACGGCCAGCGCGGCGGCGCCTCCCTCGAGCGCGGCCAAGCGCTTTTCGAGCACGTCGTGGGTGGGGTTCTGGAGGCGCGTGTAGATGTTGCCCAGCTCCTTGAGGGCGAAAAGGTTGGCCGCGTGCTCCGTGCTTTTGAAGACGTAGCTCGATGTCCGGTGGATGGGGAGCGCGCGGGAACCCGTTTCGTCGATGGGCTGTCCCGCGTGAAGGCAAAGGGTTTCGAAGCGGAAGTCCGCCATCTTTTCCTCCCGGCAAGGGGCCAAAACAAAAAACCCGCCTCGGCCGAAGCCGGACGGGTCGCGTCCATGCTTTAGCCGCATTTCTTAAGCGCCCGCAAGCTATGGTTCAAATCGGCGCCCGAATCAAGGCGGAAATCTAGCACCCGGCCCGGAGGCTGTCAAGGGGCTGGCTCTTCCAACGGAGCGCGAATGAGAAGGCCTCCCCGTTCATGAGAAGAAGCCTTTGCGCCGGGAACCGCTCGCAGCACCGAAGGAAGAACCATTCAATTGCGGAATAGGGAGGGTTGCCTTGGCTTTTTGCCGAAGGCCCTTTGGGGTTATAAAGGGTTCAGGGGCTGGTGCCTCGCGGGATCAGCCAACTACCGAGGAGCCGCGCATGCCGAATAGGACGCTGTTAGGAAGTACGGCCGTCACGCTTTGGTTGGCCGCTCTCACCGTTACCGGGCCATTCGCCTTGTCGCCGTCTCAGGGAAAGGCCACCCCTCCGCCGCCGAAGGAACCCGTTTCCGTGCCGAGGCCTACCATCGTGGAGATTCCCGGGGGCTCGGGCGGCGTCCGCTTCGACGACCTGCAGTACTCCTCCCGTCTCGGCAAGATCCTCCTCCCCGCAGGGAAGACGGGGGAGCTCGATCTGGTAGACCCGCACACTCTCGCCGTGACGGCCATTTCCGGGTTCAGCACGGGTTCCGCCGGGAAGCACCGCTGGGGAGAGGGCACCACCTCCGTGGACGAGGGGGCCGGCTTTCTCTTCGCCAGCGACCGCACGAGCCGGACCGTGAAGGTCATCGACCCAGCCTCCAGAAAGATCGTGGCCAGCGCTCCCCTGGCCTCCGGTCCGGACTACGTGCGCTTCGTGGCCCCCACGCGGGAGATCTGGGTGAGCGAACCCGGGGCCGAGCAGATCGAGGTCTTCCGTCTCCCGGAGGGCCCCGCTCCCGTGCCCGTGCACGAGGCCGTCATCTCCGTCCCAGGAGGCCCCGAATCGCTCGTCATCGACGCCCAACGCGGCTTGGCCTACACCAACCTCTGGAAGGACCAGACCCTCGCCATCGATCTGCGCAAGCGCACCATCGTGTCGCGGTGGCCCAACGGCTGTGAGGGCTCCAGGGGGCTCGCCCTGGATGCCGCGGACGGCTGGCTCTTCGTGGGGTGCGCGGAGGGGGGCGTCTCGGTCTTGGATCTGGCTCACGGGGGCAAGGTGCTGGATCATTTAAAGGCGGGTGAGGGCGTGGACATCATCGCCTACGATCCGGCCCTCCGCCACCTGTACGTGCCCGGAGCGCTCAGCGCCACCCTCTCCATCCTGGGAGTCTCGGCGGCCGGCAAGCTCTCCCTCCTGGGCACCTTCCCTACGGAGAAGGGCTGCCATGGGGTGGCCGCCGTCGGAGGGAAGGCCTTCGTCCCCGATCCCCATGGAGGCCGGCTTCTGGTCATGGCGGACCCGTACCCTCCGGCCAAGTAGCTTCGGCCCGACAGAATCGGCCTCACGCGTGGAGCGGCGGGACGGCGCCTATGAGCCGTCCCGCAGGCCATCGCTTTTGCTCCCCGGCATCCCCGGAAAGGGTGGGGCGCTCTGATGGCCGCGGCGGGGGACCATGACGGTCCGCTCGAACTCGATCACCGGGGTTCCCTCCTGGTTGACGCCGGTGGTCCTGACCTTGACGATTCCCATGGAGGGCCGGGAGCGAGAGGGGCGCGCCTCGAGCACGGCGCTGAAGGCGCGGAGCGTGTCTCCCGCGAAGACGGGATGGGTGAGGCGCACCTTTTCCCAGCCCAGGTTGATCGCGTTCTGCGAGACGTCGGCCACCGAGAGGCCGGTCACCACGGCGAGGGTCAGCGTGGAATCCACCAGCATCCGCCCGAATTCCGTCCTCGCCGCGTGGGGTTGGTCGAAGTGGACGGGGTTGGAGTTGGTGGTGAGCAGCGTGAACCAGATGTTGTCCGCATCCGTGAGGGTGCGCCCGAGAGGGTGCGGGTAGAGATCGCCCACCGTGAAATCCTCGAAGAACCGACCTTGCCATCCCGTCTTGATGGTCATGGTGCCTCCTTCAGCCCTGGTTCCGAAGAGGAGCTCGCCGTCCCGCGCCGGCTTTTCGAGCTCGGGCCTGAACTCCAGGATCCACGCAAATTCCGCGATCGAAGGCGGTGAGGCGAGACGTGAGAAGCGAGACGTGAGATGCGAGACGCGAGATGCGAGACGCGAGATGCGAGACGTGAGATGCGAGACGTGAGATGCGATGAAGCAAGGATGGGATTTCCAGAGGAATCGCTCCATCGCCCAATGGCTCCCTGCCTGCGACACTTCATGCTAACCCATTTTCCCCGCGCGGCGGGATCCCTTCTCGCCGGCGCCAAGCTCGGATAGAATGCGCCTCAACCGGCGTGCCGGATTTGAGAAAGGAGACGACGCATGGGTCGTCAGATCTGGACCACCAAGCCGTTGAGCCTGATTCACGAGGAGATGAAGGGGGAGAACCGCCTGCGCCGGGTCCTCGGTCCCGTCCAGCTCAGCAGCCTGGGCGTGGGTGCCATCATCGGCACTGGAATCTTTGTGCTCACGGGCCAGGCGGCTCACGACAAGGCGGGCCCGGCGCTGATTCTCTCCTTCGTGGTCTCGGGCATCGCCTGCATCTTCGCGGCGCTCTGTTACGCGGAGTTCGCCTCCATGGCCCCCGTGGCCGGCTCCGCCTACACCTATGCCTACACCACGCTGGGCGAGCTGATGGCGTGGATCATCGGATGGGACCTCGTGCTGGAGTATACGGTCACCTCGGCCACCGTGGCCCACGGCTGGTCCCACTACTTCCAAGACTTTCTGAGCATCCTCGGCATCCGCGTTCCGCACGCCTGGGGCTTCGCGCCCTTCGACTACAACCCCGCCACGGGCCACTTCTTTACGACGGGGGCCTTCGTGGACCTGCCCGCGGTGCTGATCGCGCTGGTGGTGACGGCGGTCCTGGTCAAGGGGATCCGGGAGAGCGCCGGCCTGAACACGGGGATCGTGACCCTCAAGCTGGCCATCGTCCTGCTCGTGATCATCCTGGGCTCCTTCTACGTCAATCCGGCCAATTGGCATCCCTTCGCTCCCTACGGCTATTCGGGGCTGAGCTTCTTCGGCGAGACGCTGTTGGGCAAGACGGACGCGGGAGGCAACCCGCTCGGGATGCTCGCGGGGGCCGCCATCATCTTCTTCGCCTACATCGGTTTCGACTCCCTCTCCACGCACGCCGAGGAGGCGAAGAACCCGCAGAGGGACGTTCCCATCGGAATCATCACCTCGCTCATCCTCTGCACCGTCCTGTACATCGCGGTCTCGGCCGTTCTCACGGGCATGGTCCCCTACAACAAGATCAACATCGACGCGCCCATCTCCGACGCCTTCCGCCAGGTGGGGCTGCCGTGGGCGCAGTTCATCGTGTCGCTGGGCGCCCTCGCCGGCATCACCTCGGTGCTGCTCGTCATGATGCTGAGCCAGCCGCGCGTGCTGTTGGCCATGGCGCGGGACGGCCTCCTGCCTGAGAGCTTCTTCGGGGCCGTGCACCCCCGTTTCCGAACACCGTGGAAGTCCACCATCCTCACGGGCTGCGTGGTGGCCACGGCGGCCGCCCTCCTGCCCCTGCGCATCCTCGCGGAACTCACCAACATCGGGACGCTCCTGGCCTTCGTCATTGTCTGCGGGGCGGTGCTCATCATGCGCATCCGCCACCCCGAGACGCCCCGCCCCTTCCGGGCGCCGCTGGGCTTAGCCACGCCGATTCTCGGCATTCTGTTCTGCCTCATGCTCATGTTCTCCCTGCCCGTGGAAAACTGGTGGCGGCTCATCATCTGGCTCGTGGTGGGTCTGGTGATCTACGTCGGCTATGGCCGGCGCCACAGCGTCGTGGCCGGGCTCATCCGCGAAGGCAAGGAGGCTCAGCCGGCGTGGGAAGGGTCGGAGGCGCAGCCCGCCGCGGTCGCCGCGGACCCGCCTTCCCCCAGAACGACGAGAAAGCGATAGAGTGGGCCGTTAAGACGGAGAGCCGGGCGGAACGAGGCCCGAGGATGACGCCGGAGTCCTAGCACAGGGCGGGAGCTCGTGTGCCTCGCACGACGGGCTGACTTGCGCAAGGGGCCTCTTTGGAGGAGAGTAGGGCAGGCCGGACGGGCCGTGGGCCGGGGGCGTCCGGGCGGAGGCAGGAATGAGCGATCGCGAACCGCAGCCGGCCTGGCACGGGTATCTCCTTGCCTTTATGATCGGAGTGGTCCTGGTTCCCCTCTCCCTCCTGCTCGACCCGAGGGACGAGCACCTCTTTGTGGTCATGGCCTGGTCGGCCCTGCTCTATTTCTTCTTCGGCGCCGTGGCCGGCGGCATGGTCCCTCGCGGCACGTGGAAGGTGGGGCTCTGCGTGGCCGCGCCCCTGCTCGGCTTCGTCGCCACCAGCATCTACCTGGTCACGGGTAAGGCCGAATACTTCGGGCGGGACCTGCCGGTGATCCTCGTCTCGTCGGTGGCGGCGGTGGCGGGCGGTTGGGCCGGCTCTTTGTTCGGTGCGCCCAAGGATAGAGCAGGCCGCGCTTGAACCGGCCCCGGTCCACCTCATCGTCCGAATGGGACGATTCGACGCCTCTCAGGTAGAGGGAACGGACAGCCGCTTCCGGGGCGCGTGTGGCACAATGGCGGTGGCCGAGAGACGCGCCCCGGTCGGCGCGCGGCGTGTGGCTTCGTGAAGAGAAAAGTGGAGGTGCCGATGAGCGATGACCTGTTCCGCTACGCGAAGCCCTTCCGGGTGACAGACGGCAAGGGGTTTCGTCTCAAGAGTGTGGACCCCGGTGAAACGCTGGGGCTCGAATCCAAGAAGCGCGCGGAGGCGCTGCTCACCGAGGGCATTGCCCGCATGGTGGACCAGCAGGAGAAGCTTTACGCCCAGGACCGCTGGGCCGTGCTCCTTGTCTTTCAGGCCATGGACGCGGCGGGTAAGGACGGCGTCATCAAGCACGTCATGTCGGGCGTGAATCCCCAGGGCTGCGAAGTCCACTCCTTCAAGGCCCCCTCCGCCGAGGAGCTGGACCACGATTACCTTTGGCGCGCCAGCACGCGTCTGCCCGAACGCGGGCGCATCGGCATCTTCAACCGCTCCTACTACGAGGAGGTGCTCGTGGTGCGGGTCCACCCGCCCATCCTGGCGAGCCAGAGGCTTCCGCCCGCCCTCGTCACCAAGGATATCTGGAAGCACCGCTACGAAGACATCAACGCCTTCGAGCGCTACCTGAGCCGCAACGGGGTAGCCATCCGGAAGTTCTTCCTGCATCTATCGAAGGAGGAGCAGAAACGGCGCTTCCTGGAACGGCTGGAGGAGCCCGAGAAAAACTGGAAGTTCTCCAGCGCCGACGCCAAAGAGCGCGAGCTCTGGGACGACTACGCGGAGGCGTACGAGCAGATGATCCGCCATACGAGCACCGAGGAGGCGCCCTGGTACGTCGTGCCGGCCGACCACAAGTGGTTCACGCGCCTGGCGGTGGCGGCGGCCGTGGTGGAGACGCTGGAGTCGCTTAAGCTCGCCTTCCCCAAGGTGGACAGCGCCCGCAAGAAGGAGCTCGAAGCCGCCAGGATGGTGCTGGAGGGGGGAAGCTGAGGGCCGCCGAACCGAAGGCCGGGGAAGGCAGGAGCGAGGCGGTGGCGTGGCGTGAGCGCCGCATCCTCAAGATTCAACGGGTGCCCCAATCCCGCGGTGGGGCGGAAATGGCGTCACAAATCCGTGTTGATCTTCCTGACCGGGACACAGCCACTCCCCGTGCGTCACCTGCATGGCCGGAGGAAGAACCATTCGATCGCGGAGTTTGGGGGCTGCTCGCGGAGGGAGAGCCGGCCGGTTGTCGTCGAATTTCACCGCCGTGGGCGCTGAGGACGATCACCGAGCTCTGACCGGACCACAGCCGGTTCCCCGAATGGAAACGAAAGCGGGAGGAGGCCTTCTGGACCCTCCTCCCGCCTGGATTTTGCCGAATCACCGGCGGGGGCTTACTTGCCCAGCAGCCCCTCCTTGAGCTCCTCGTTGGGTGGCTTCGGGCCCAGCCAGATGGCGAAGAGGGCGCGGGCGAAGTCGGCGCCTTCGATCACGCCCATCTCCTGGCCCTTGATCTCCACCTTCGTCCCCGTCCCGGGCACGTAGGTCAGCACGGCCACGTCGCCCGTCTTCATGTCGGACCAGTAGCCGTTGAAGGTGTCCAGGCGCGCCTTGAGCGCCGCCATCTCGCCGGGCGAGTTCTTCTGAAAGCCTTCGGTCCAGCCCTCCACCAGCTTGTCCTTGCCCACCTCCTTGTACAGGAAGTGCATCACGATCTGCTTGGGCTCGTCGGCCTTGAGGATGGCCTCCGGGTTCGAGGAGCGGGCGGGCAGATAGAGGCCCGCCACGTAGACCTTGATCCCGATGAAGGCCACCTTCTTGATGCGGACCCCCATGCCGTTCAGCGTGAGCGTGGCCGAGCCCACGGTTACCTGGTCCGGCATGGTGACCCCTTGCAGCTCCTTCGCGTAGACCAACCCTCCCAGCAACATTACCGCCAACACCACCATCCCGATCCGACGCATGGCACCCTCCTCTGGCCCCCCAATGCAAAGGCTCTGAGGAGAGGATACAGCGAAAGGGACAGACGCTCAACCGGCGATGGCACAGGGAAGCTCGCAAGCGGGGGAAGGGGAATCGCCGACAACCGTCGCCCCGCCGCCGGGGCGTCATCCTGAGGGCCTCTTCGAGGGGCCGCTCACTCAGGATCCCGTGGTGCAGAGACCGGCGCCGGGGTCAGAACGGCGGGATCCCTTGCCAGGAGCCCGGTGCGCGCATGCCACGGGATGACAGGGCGCGGGGCGGGGGCGGCGAGAGGTCGCCTCTAGCTCATCCCCTCATCCCCTCATCCCCTCATCACGGCATCCGAGGGCCCCTTCGAAGAACGCCTTGCGCGGGGCCGCATTCGGCGGTACAAGGATGGCTTCGCCGGCCTCAGCCGGCCCATACTGGAGGGGACCATGATCCTGATCAATCCCAAGAAGCTGACGCGTACCTACCCGGAGGCGCGCTCCGGCGAGATCATGCGCAAGACCGTGGAGTTCTTCGAGCGCAAGGGGCTCACGAAGGTCAAGGAGGACGACCAGGCGCGCGTCTGGTACCAGGACTTCATCGACTTCCTCCGGGAGGAGAGGGTCTTCGGCACGCTGCTGGCGCCGCCCGAGTACGGCGGCGAGGCGGCCCGCTGGGACACCTGGAGGAACTGCGAGTTCAACGAGATCCTCGGCTTCTACGGCCTCTGCTACTGGTACACCTGGCAGGTCACTATCCTGGGCCTCGGTCCCATTTGGATGAGCAAAAACGAGGCGCTCAAGAAGAAGGCGGGCCGAATGCTCCAGGAGGGGGGCATCTTCGCCTTCGGCCTCTCCGAGAAAGAGCACGGGGCCGACATCTACTCCACCGACATGATGCTCAAACCCCAGCCCGACGGCACCTTCCTCGCGGACGGCGACAAGTACTACATCGGCAACGGCAACGAGGCGGCCATGGTCTCTACCTTCGGTAAGATGGCCGGCACGGGGGACTATGTCTTCTTCGTCGTGAGCCCCAAGCACCCCAAGTTCGAGCTGGTCAAGAACATCACGCCCAGCCAGTCCTACGTGGCGGAGTACATCCTGCACGACTACCCGGTCACCGAGGCCGACATCCTCTCGCGCGGCCAGGAGGCCTGGGACACCTCCCTCAACACCGTCAACGTGGGCAAGTACAACCTGGGCTGGGCCTCCATCGGCATCTGCACCCACGCCCTGTACGAGGCGATCCGCCACGCCGCCAACCGCCACCTCTACCACATGACGGTGACGGACTTCCCCCACGTCAAGCAGCTCTTTACCGACGCCTACGCGCGGCTCTGCGCCATGAAACTCTTTGCCCTGAGGGCCTCGGACTACCAGCGCAGCGCCTCGCTGGAGGACCGCCGCTACCTGCTCTACAACCCCATGGTCAAGATGAAGGTGACCACCCAGGGGGAGGAGGTTATCAACCTCATGTGGGATGTCATCGCCGCCAAGGGCTTCGAGAAGGATACCTACTTCGAGATGGCGGCCCGTGACATCCGCGCCCTACCGAAGCTCGAAGGCACGGTCCACGTCAACATCGCCCTCATTGTCAAGTTTCTCGCCAACTACTTCTTCAACCCTCAGGAGTATCCGCCGGTGCCCGAGAGGAAGGAGCCCATCCACGACGCCTTTCTCTTCGCCCAGGGCCCCGCGCGCGGCCTGGGCAAGATACGCTTCCACGACTACAAGCTCGCCTACGGTCTCTACGATACCCCCAACTTGGCCCTCTTCAAGGAGCAGGTCTCCACCTTCAAGGGGATGCTCGCCAAGGCTTCACCAACCCCCGAACAGGCTAAGGACACGGACTTCCAGCTCGCCGTGGGGGAGCTCTTCGCGCTCGTGGTCTACGGCCAGCTCATCCTGGAGATGGCGAAGCTCCACGGCGTGGGTACCGACCTCGTGGACCAGATCTTCGACTTCCTGGTCCGCGACTTCTCCAAGTACGCCCTCCAGATCACCTTTAAACCCAGTGCCACCCCGGCGCAGCTGGATTTCTGCCAGAAGATGATCCGCCGGCCAGCCCACGATGAGGCCCGGTTCCAGCGCGTCTGGGCCGAGGTCTACGCCCTCAAGGATGCGTATGAGATGAACCCGTAGGGGGGTGGCTTGGTGATGAGGTGAGTGGGGCACGGGAGGGGCCTTCGAGGGGGCTCGTTGAAGGGTTTTCCGCGCTCCGCGGGAAAGGCCCGCAAAGTCCCGAGCTATCCTCGGCTCATTCTTGCCCCGGATCGGGTCCGGGGTGCACTAACCGCAATCCCTTGGCAGGTGCCGAGCGGTTATCGCAATCCGCGTGATCCATGGGGGGTTGCACCCGCCTTTCGGCTTCCGCGCCTGTCCCGGGCTTGACAGGTTAGTCTGTCCTAACTATATTAGTAATCCTTAACAAGGGGGCGGCCATGACCGAAAGGGCGGGGCTGGGACTCGGTGAGAGCCTGGAGGATTACCTTGAGGCTATTTGGGCCTTGGAGCGGGAAAAAGGTACCGCTCGCGTGAGCCATATATCCAGCCGGCTGGCGGTCTCCAAGCCGTCGGTCACCGGGGCCCTGCGCATCTTGAAGGAGAAGCGCCTGGTCTGTTACGAGCCATACGGAACGGTGACGCTGACCCCTTCAGGCAAGCGGATCGCGGGAGAAGTGGCGCGCCGCCACCGTGCCCTCAAAGGATTCCTGACGGGGGTCCTGCTCCTGGGCGAGGAGAGCGCCGAGGCGGCCGCCTGCCGAATGGAGCACGTCCTGTCGGCGAAGGTCATCGAGCGATTCTGCGCCTTCTCCGACTACCTCGGCCGCTGCCCGCGCGGCGCCCCCCTCTGGGTCGCCGGCACCGGGTTTGTCTGCCCCCATCGAGGGCAATACCCCGAGTGCGAAACGTGCGCGGTGCCCACAGCAGAGCCAGGCCCTGGCAGAAGCGCGAAAAGCGCTCGCGTGAAGAGGATCCCAGCCAATAGAAAGGAAACCTCATGAACGTGCGCCCGCTGACCGATTTCCCATCGGGATCCAGAGGTAGGGTCCAACGCCTCTTAGGGGGGAGAATGCTCTCCCAAAGGCTGGCGGGGTTGGGGCTCACGGTGGGAGCGATGGTCGAGGTCCTGCAGAACTACGGCCGGGGGCCGCTCATCGTATCCGTGCGGGATACCCGTATCGCCCTGGGGCGCGGCCAGGCGGACAAGGTCCTTGTGGAGCCGAGGGACGGCTGATGCAGAAGCACGACGCTTGCGAGCGGCCGAGCGGCGGCCGGCAGGGCACCCGAGGCGCCCGGGGAGGACCGGCGGAGGAACGGGCCGTCACCCTTGCGCTGGCGGGCCAACCTAACGTCGGCAAGTCGACGGTCTTCAACCGTCTGACAGGGCTCAGCCAGCACGTAGGTAATTGGCCCGGCAAGACGGTGGAACAGAAGACGGGCGAGTGTTCCTTCCAGGGCAAACGCATCCGCCTCGTGGATCTGCCCGGGACCTATAGCCTCACGGCCAACTCGGAGGAGGAGCGAATAGCCCGGGATTACATCTTGAGGGAGCGGCCCGATGTGGTCATTGCCCTCCTGAACGCCTCGGCGTTGGAGCGAAACCTCTACCTCGTAGCCGAGTTACTGCTCCTGGACAGGCCCATCGTGGTGGGACTCAACATGGTCGATGTGGCTGAAGCCCAGGGGATCACGGTGGAGGCGGAAGTCCTGTCGGCGGCCCTGCGTCTGCCCGTCGTTCCATTGGTGGCGTCCAAGAACGAGGGACTCTCGGAGCTTCTTGCGGTGGCGGTCGATCTGGCGCGGCATCCAGACCGGTTTGCTCCGCCGAAGCCCTCCATCCGAGAAGCCCACCGTCCCGTTTTGAAAGCCATCGAGGAGGCCCTGGCGGGTCATCTGCCCGAACCCTATTTGCCCGCTTACGTGGCCACGAAACTCCTGGAGGGCGATGGGGAGTTGAGCCGGATGGTGCAAGAGAAGGCCCCCGAGGCTTGGCAGCGCATCCATCCCATTCTCATGGCCCACGAGGATGCCTATCTCGATATTGCGGGCGGGCGCTACGAGTGGATTGCCCGCATGGCCAGGGCCGCTCTCACCCGCCCGAAGGCCGGCATCGTCACCGTGACGGACCGCATCGACCGCGTCGCGACCCATCCTTTGTGGGGCGTGGGGCTCCTGTTCGTGATTCTCGCCGCCACCTTCTGGCTGACCTACAGCATCGCCACTCCCATGGTCAACCTGCTGGACCACTGGATAGCGGGAGAGTTGGCACCATGGGCGGGTGAATTATTGGCGAACACCCCCCAGTGGCTCTCGGGGTTCGTCACGAACGGGCTTATTGGCGGCGCCGGGATGGTCATCACCTTCCTGCCCATCCTACTCGTTTTCTTCGCTCTCCTCGGCTTCCTGGAGGACGTTGGGTACATGGCCCGCATGGCCTACGTCATGGACCGCTTCATGCACCGGCTTGGGCTCCACGGCAAGTCCTTCATGCCCCTCTTCCTCGGCTTCGGCTGCAACATTCCCGCGGTCCTGGGAACCCGGATCATCGAGGACCGCCGCTCCCGGCTGTTGACCCTGCTCTTGGTTCCCCTCGTACCCTGCACCGCCCGGCTCTCTGTGGTAGCCTTTCTAGCCCCTGTGTTTTTCCCGCGGACGGCGGCATGGGTGATGACGGCCCTTGTAGGGGGGAACTTGCTGCTGCTGGTCCTTCTGGGCGCTCTGCTCAACCGGTTCGCCTTCAAGGGCCATCGCGGCGCCTTCATCATGGAGATGCCCCTTTACCATGCCCCCAACCTTCGCACCATCGGCCTTTTCGTGTGGAACAACATGCAGGGATTTCTCAGAAAGGCTGGCACCGTCATTGTGGCGGTCTCGGCCGTGGTTTGGGCTCTGAGCGCCTATCCCGGACCTGGTATGAATCACAGTCTGCTGGCGGACTTTGGGCGCTGGCTCGTGCCGTTCGGGCGATGGATGGGGCTGGGGGATTGGCGGCTTCTGGTGTCGCTGCTCACGAGCTTCATTGCGAAAGAGAATTCGGTGGCGACCTTGGGAGTTCTCTTTGGTGCCGGAGACAATCGGACCGGCCTCGGTCATTTGGTGGCCGCCGCCATGACTCCTCAGGCCGCTCTTGCGTTTCTGGCCGTCCAGATGACCTTTCTGCCCTGCGTTTCCACCGTCGCGGCAATCCAACAGGAGGCCGGTTGGCGCTGGGCGTTCGTGAGCATTCTCTTGCTGCTGGCTCTCTCCATTTTGGCGGGGATCGTGGTGTTCCGCCTGGGAGGATTCTTGTGCTGACGCGGTTGCTGAACCTTCTCAAGCAAGGCGGACTCCATACGGAGGGAGAGTTGGCCGAGGCCATGGGTGTGAGCCGGGAACTGATGGCTGCCATGCTGGCGGACCTCGAAAGACGAGGGCTTCTCACGCCGCCCCCCGAAGGATGCACCAGTGCGTGCAGCGGGTGCCCCCTCCAGAAGGGCTGTAACGGTGTGGCCCAAGAGGTGAAGGTCTTTCGCGCGGGGCCGCCGGCGGGTGCCGGAGAGAGCGCCCCGGGGTCCGATAGCCGATAGAAGCGATGATCACCCTGGGGAGAAGAGGTCATGGTTCGAAGGGATAGGCGTGACCAGGACGGCAGGAGGGCTGACAAGACTACTGGGCGAAATGCATGGTGGCTCGCCGTGGCAGGGGTCCTGCTGGTGGCTGCTTCGCTGAGGGCGCAGAGTGTCCCCCCGCCGTCTGCGGCAGTTTCGAACAGCCCCTACGATGCGGAGGCTGAAGGCTCTCTGCACTGGCAGCTCACCTACAATCTTCTGGGCCACGGGGCCTTTCCATCGCCCTACGAAGGGGCCAATAGCTTCCAAAGCCGCAAAGAGACCCGCGGTTCCCTTTCAACCACCCTCTTCGCGGGCCACCGTCTTTGGAAAGGGGCCGAGGGGTACCTTGATCTGGAAGCTACGGCCGGCAGCGGATTGAGCGGCGTCTACGGCCTTCTCTCCCCGCCCAACGGGGAGACCTACCGCGTCTCCTCCTCTTCGCTCAAGGGCTACGTGGCGCGGGCGTATCTCCGCCAGATCTGGTCCTTCGGAGGGCGGAGGGAGGGCGTAGAGGACGATCAGAACCAGATCGCCGGATGGATCCCGTCGCGCCGGCTCGTGCTCACCGCCGGCAAGTTCTCGGTGACCGACTTCTTCGACCGCAACCGTTACGCCGGTGATCCCAGGACCCAGTTCAATAACTGGAGCCTCTGGGCCAACACCGCGTGGGATTATCCCGCCGATACCCGCGGGTATACCTGGGGGCTGGTGCTGGAATTGGCCTGGGACCAATGGGCCGTGCGCCTCGGGAGCTTCATGGAGCCGGCCGAAGCCAATGGCATGAGCCTGGACCACAGGATCTCCCACGCCCATGGGGACGCCATCGAACTGGAGCACCGGCAACGGTTGGCTGGGCGCGATGGAGCCATCCGGTTTCTCCTTTACGAGAACCACGCCCGCATGGGTAGCTACCGTGAAGCGCTCCTTCGCGACCCCGCCTCTCCCGACGTCACAGCCACCCGGGAGGCTGGGCGCACGAAGTGGGGACTCGGGCTCAATCTTGAACAGGCCATCAGCCAGCACGCCGGCCTCTTCATGAGGGCCGGCTGGAACAACGGAAAGACGGAGACTTGGGCCTTCACGGAGGTGGACCGGACGATCTCGGCGGGGCTTTCCGTGGATGGAACCCGGTGGGGACGGCCAGCGGACCACGCGGGAATCGGCTGTGCCGTAAACGGCCTGAGCGGGGACCACCGGGCCTATCTTGCCGCGGGCGGACTCGGCTTCGAGCTCGGTGACGGCCGCCTATCGTATGCCCCCGAGCGGGTGGTAGACACCTACTACTCGTGGGCCTTCTCCCCCCATTTCGCCCTTTCGGTGGAGGTGCAGCGGTACACCAACCCGGGAGCCAATGCGTCTCGCGGCCCCGTCACCGTCTACGGGCTTCGCCTCCACAGTGAGTTCTAAGCGTTTCGCATCGCCACAGCAAAGATAAGATCATGTCTGTCCAAAATAGACTGCCCTGCCGGCTCCAACCCACGGCTGGGTCTCCACCGCGCCTTGGGCCCGGCGCTGGAGGCCTTCGACGGGGGGTGCGCCGGCGGCGACGATCCGGCCTGGCCCGGAAGGCCCGCTTCGAAGAGCGGCGCCGGCCGAAGGGGTGCGGGGAAAGGGGGAGCGCCCCGCGCGACGCGCCGGAACGCGCCTTCCTCCGCTTCGCTCCGGAAGGCAATCCCCTAAAGTGCAAGGTGGAATTGTTTTGGAGAGTCATGAGCCAGGATAGAAAAGGTGTAGGGGCGAAGGTGAAGGGTGGAAGCGCCGGACCACCGTGTGCGCGTCAGGCCCCCCATTGTGCAATCAAAGGGTCCCTGCTCGCTCGTGGCGGGAGGGCCATGGCCCATGCTGGGGGCCGGTCCGCCCTCGCGGCTCCCTGCGTTCATTGGGCGAACGGCCCGAATAGGTCCCCGGAGCCCGTCGCGGCGAGGCACGACGCTATCTCGGGTGGCGAGGATTTGCGGATGCCAGGCTGGCCCCCTTCCGGCCCCCGTAGAGCCTGCCCTCTTGCCCTGTATTCATCCCTTCTCTCCGTGCTCTTCGTGTCCTCCGTGGTGAATTCTGAAGGTTCTAATCCAAGGGGTTTCTCGCCTTTGCGGGCAGCAGGCTGGCGGGCGTTTCGGCGGTCCTACCAGCTGAAGCTGAAGGGGGCGGAGGTGGTGGATTCGTCGTCGTTGGTGACGGTGACGGAGACGACGGCGCCCTTGGGAACCATGGCCTTGAGGGTCTTGCCCTGACGGGCGAGGAGGGTGCCGTCGCGCTGGAGGGTGGTGATGGGCACGGCGGTGCCGTTGATCTTGACGGTGCACTGGCTGTGGAAGAGGGAGCCGGTGATGGCAAGGCGGAAGGGATTGCCGAGCTTGCGGACGCCGGTGATGACGGGAACCTCCACGTAGCGGTAGGCGTCGGTGAGGCTGGCGGTTTGGCCGTCGGGGTTGGCAACGGCCACGGTGGCGGGGCCGTCGGCGTGGGGCGGGGCGACGGCGGTGAGGGTGCCGTCGGCGTTGAGGACGGCGCTGGCGGCGGGCTGGCCTCCGAAGGTGACGGAGGCGCCGGAGAGGAAGCCGGTCCCCGAGATGGTGACGGTAGTCCCGCCCAGGGTGGAGCCCAGCGCGGGCTGGACGGAGGTGACGTTCAGCCCGGCTGCGATTTTAGCGAGAGCCTTCAAGCAGAAGGTTCGCTGGACGCCGTCGGAGGAGGCGTAGAGGTCCTCCCAGGTCTGGCCGTCGGCGCTGGCGAAGGTCTGACCGGGGGCAGAGGGAGCTTTGCTGCTGTAGCCGGCCTGCGCTTCCTGAACCGCGAGGGGGTAGTCGTAGCCCGGGGCGGTGAGCTCCAGCACGACGGAGAAGGTCTCCCCAGGTGCAACGGCGACCGGCGTGTCGAGGGGCAGGGTGAGGTAGCCGGCCTCGGGGAGGCTGCCGCTCTGTGATTCGGCGAGGTTCCCCGAGAGGGGAGTGCCGTCGCCGTCCGTATAGACGCTGAGGGCGTAGGAGCCGCCGGTGGTCGTGTTGTAGAAGCTCACGGCGGAGATGTCCTGGGCCCCCGTGGCCGTGAAGACACTGGCTCCCCAAGCCGTGTCGGTGCCGTAGCCCACGTTGTCCACCCAGCCGAGGGGGTCGTACTGGTAGATCACGTCGTAGTCGCTCAGGGGCTCGGCGGTGAAGATCCGCGCGTAGCCGCCCGCCCAGGTGTCGTAGTAGGAGATGTAGAAGTAGCCGTAGTCGCCCCAGGAGTCACCCCAGCTGTTCTTGATGATGAAGGCGCCGTTGCCCGGCGGCTGGGGCCTGAAGTTGCTCTTGTCGTAGTTGTCGTCCCACCCCACGAGGGTCACGGAGTGGTTGGGCTGGGCCTTGCCTCTGTAGTAATAGGCGTTGGTCGAGCCGTTGAAGGAGGAGTCACTCCAGTACATGGAGATGTTGACGGCCCCGTAGGTCATGAGGGCTGCTTTGATGGCGTCGTTGTCGAGAGGGCCCGTCCGGTCCGGCAGGGCGTAGACGTTCTGCACGTGCATGCGCACGGGGAGACCCAGCGGGGAGACGCCGGAGAAGGCGTTGTAGGGATCGTCCGCTTCGCTGACGGGGCCGCTCCAGCGGGCGAGGTAGGCCGTGGCCATGAGGTCGTCGCCCCCGTCGCAGGGGCCCAGGTCGAAGCCCGCGAGGTCCTTCAGGTTGTTCTCGGAGAAGTCCCAGCTCTCCGCCGGCAGGCAGGTGGATTCAAGGGAGCCGTATGTGCCGAAGGTCCAGCAGGAGCCGCACGGCCCCTGGTCCCGCACGGGGGTGACCTTGCCGAGCGCACGCAGATCGAAGGAGGCGGGCAGGTCCGTCTCGGCGCGCCGCAGCTCGCCGGGATGACGGCCGGCGTTGTGGGAGAGGTCCACCGGCGGCGGTAACCAGCCGAGACCGTGGCCGCTCGCCGTCGCGGGCTGAGGCGCGGCCTCCTGCCGCTGCTCTACGGCCTGGATGAAGGCGGGATTCAGGGGCGCCTGCCTGAGTGGTGGAGCGCTCTGCCCCCACGACGGCAGGTTCGAGAGGAGAGCCACGCCGAGCAGAAATGCCACCGCGCCGTGAAATGCTCCGATGCCTACTGGTGCCCTCTTTCCAGTCCGCCGCATACCTTATCCCCCCGCCGTGGCTTGGTCACCCGTGACGGTGGCGCGGTGCTTCGCGCCGCCATAACCGCCAGACGATTGTAAGCAAAAGGAAGCCCGTTGACAAGGAGTCGGCGCGACCCTCAGTGGAGCCCCTCGATGAGCTGGGCGAGGCCGTCCCAGAAGATCTCCACGCCGATGGCCATGAGGACGAAGGCGGCCATCTTGGTGAAGACGGTGGTGCCCGTGGGGCCGAGCTTGCGGAAAACGCCGCTGGCGAAGCGGAAGCAGAGCCAGACCGAGCAAGCGAGACCCAACACCCCCACGGCCGCACCGCCATATCCTCCCGCTTCCGAAAGGACGGACTGGTGAGCGATGCGCCCTCCTATGGCAATGGCGACGGCGATGCAGCCGGGGCCGGCGGTGACGGGAAGGGTGAGCGGGAAGAAGGCCATCTGCTCCAGCCGTTTGATGTCTATCTCGCGGGGAGAGACGGCACGCTCCTCCCTCTCGTTCAACATGCCCCACGCCGTGTAAAAGACCACCAACCCTCCCGCCACCTCCACGTCGGCGATCTGGATGCCGAAGAAGCGGATGATGACGCCGCCCAAGAGGATCGAGAAGAGCAAGAGGAGGTAGGCGTAGAGCGAGACCCTTCGGGCCAGGGCGTGCCGTTGCGGCGGAGGTGCCCCCGCGGTCATGGCCAGGAAGATGGGAGCCGTGCCCACGGGGTTTACGATAGGAAAGAGGGCCATGAAGGCGTAAAAAGCCATCGAGGTGAAATCTTTCCACATGGGGCTCCTCCCGGGGCGCATTCGTGACGTGCCCGCCGCGATTGTACACGGGACCGCCGCGTCAGGGCGAGAGACGCCCCAATCCTTCGGGGCGCTCCTGTTCCGGGACAGGCCGCTTGAGCACGGTGTCGGGGGTTGGGGGCCGCCGCGGTGGCTCCAGCAGCCGGAGGCGGAGGAAGCGCACGATTTCGCGGGTCATCCTGTTGTGCCCGAGGAAGGTCATCGAGAGAAAGGAGCTTTTGTGGCCGTAGCCGATGGTGATGCGCTCGGGCCGCCCCATGGCTTCCCAGAGGGCCTCGCGCGAGACGGGCGGTATGCACTCGTCGTGGCGCGCGTCGAAGTAGAGGACGGTGGCGGGATCCACGCGGCCGGCGACGAACAAGGGATCTATAAAGGCAAGGCCTGCCTCGACCCTTTCGGCGTACTCCTCGCGGCTCCAACCGAAGCGAGCCGTGACCTCGTCGCGGACAAGCCGTTCCCTCCCGTAGCAGGAGGCGAGGACCTCACCCAGGCCTCCGCCGCCCATGGCGAAGACCGCCGCCGCGTAGCCGGGATCCCTCCCCACGACGAGGCTGGCCACGATGGCGCCGATGGAAAATCCCACGATACCGATGCGAGCCGGGTCCGTATCGGGCCGTTGCCGGACCCACTCCACGAGGGTCTCCACGCGGTCCGCCGTGGCGTTCACCTCACGGGCGGCGAGGGTGAGCGCCCGCGAGAACTTTTCCGGCGTGGGCGCATCGAGGAGCCCTTCGAAGTGGAGGATCCGCCCGCTGTTGGTCACCCAGAGGATGTTCATGCGCCCGCCGCCCCGCCCCTTCAGAAGCCAGCGGATGGTCTTTTTCGGCGGATAGTCGGAAGCGCCCCAGATGGGCAGGACCACCACCCAGGGTTTGGGCCCGGCCCGAGGGGAGAGGTAGGCAACGGCCTCGGGCTGGTCAGCGGAGCCTCGGAGGTGCAACGAAGCGCCGTACAGATGGAGGATCCTGTGGCCCCATGCGGTCTCTCCGTTCTCCACGGCCAGAACGCCGTCCGCCAGCGGGAGCCCGCAGGTCTGGATGCTGGGGCTGCGTACGGCCGCCGAGCCGCCCGGCCGGTAGGCCAGGCGGGTCTGGCTCAGGCAGCCGCACACTAGGAGCAGCGCCGGAAGGAGAAAGAGCGGAAGGGGGACGGTGCCGTTGAGGTGCGGGCGGAGGTGGTAGCCGCCTGGGTGGATTTCCGCTGAGAGACTCGTCCGGGCCGTCATGGGCCACAAAGTACACCAAGACAGGCAAAGCATAAAGCTGGGCGCGCTACCCCAATCCCGCAAGGAAAGGGGAAATGGCAATGCAAATCCCCATGGATCTTCATGGTCGGCATAACCGCACAATCACCTGCCAAGGGATGGGGGGCATTCGACCCCGGACTGGATCCGGGGGAAGAATGCGCCAAGGGTGGGGTGAGGCTCCGCGGGCCAAGCCCTTGGAGCGGGGAGGGACCCGAAAGGCAACCCGAGCGTTCCGTCTGGCTTCGCCAGCGGAACGCGAAAAAGACGCCCCCTCCCCGTTTGGGAGAAAAAGCCTTTCCCTCGGAAAGCACCTGCAGCGCCGAAGGCAAGACCAATCCATCGCGGAATTTGGGGAATTCCCCAATCCCGCGATGAAACCGGAACGGAGCCCCCAAATGTTGATGAACACGTGGTTTAACTCCA
>Ga0078972_1007609_pt1 | contig 23872 bp, 19 predicted proteins | sample YelNatPaOPGAMG01_FD_67568 | JGI IMG/M metagenome (GOLD analysis project Ga0078972, IMG submission 67568) | Hot spring thermophilic microbial communities from Obsidian Pool, Yellowstone National Park, USA - OP-RAMG-01 (SPADES assembly) (version 2) | ecosystem: Environmental > Aquatic > Thermal...
AAAAAGGGGGTTCAAATCTCTACATCGTCCCCCTGCAGTTCATATGGGATTCTGGATCGAGGAGGTATAAAAGGCCGATCCTAGACCTACTCTTTGGCGAAACAGAGGAACCTTGTCTAACCAAACGCGCCATCCTTTTCTTGAAGAGGTATAGAGAAAGGGCAATTGTCCACTTCTGCAAGCCGCTGAGACTTAAGGACTTTATAGACACACACCAAGGTCTGGATGGTGAAGAGGCGGCCATGCTCCTCAAAGATACTATCCTAAGACAGATAAGCGAAGAGAAGAAAAGCATCATAGGTCCTGCTTTTAAGCCCCGCAAGCGGATAATGGAAGAGGTTCTTTCATCTAGCGCAATCGAAGAGGCAATTCACACAACCGCAAACGAAACCAAAAAAGACCCTGAGGACCTAAGGATATTAGCAAGGAAGTATGTGGATGAAATGGCAGCGGACATAAAGTATGTCTACATAGAATACGGGCACAAGCTCCTCAGCTGGATCTTTAATTCGATGTACGACGGCATCTGGTACAATGAAGATATGCTTTCAAAGATAAAGCAGTTGCTACCAAGGTATCCTGTGGTATTCATACCAAATCACAGGTCCCACATCGACTATCTTGCATTGAGCAATATACTCTACACAAACGGGCTCTCTGTACCGCATGTGGCGGCAGGTATAAATCTCTCATTTTGGCCACTGGGCGCCATATTCAGACGATGCGGCGCCTTTTTCATAAGGCGAAAATTTCCAAAGAACGAAATATACAAAAAGGTCTTTGAATCGTACCTAAGGACCCTCATCAAAGAGGGTTATTCCATAGAGTTCTTCATAGAGGGAGGACGCACCAGGACGGGGAGGCTCAGAGAGCCAAAGTTAGGGATGCTAGGGGCAATAGTACGGGCGATGCTAGACAATGTAAACCGCGATCTATACATCGTCCCCACCTCCATTACATATGACAAGGTGGTTGAAGAAGACGCATACTTGAAGGAGATAAAGGGCGAAGAGAAGAAGAAGGAAGGTCTCTTAGACCTCATAAAACTAAGGAGATATCTCGCACGCCGTTACGGAAAGATATACGTAAACTTTGGCGAGCCGCTATCTCTACGCACCTTCATGGAAAAGTGTGTAAGCGGCGAGGTCAAGGCGCCGTCGAATGAAGAGACTGAAGAGATGAGGCCGGAGGAAGGTATCACAAAATGCATGGCGCGAGCCATCATGAGCGAACTAGGCAGCGGGTGTTTTGTTACATCCTATGCACTCACTGCCACTGCACTACTCATGCATGACAAAAAGGGGATTATAGAAAGCGAATGCAAATACAACGCAAGGCTCCTAATAGACTACCTAAACTACGCTGGCGCAAGGCTCTCGCATCCACTAATAGAGGATCCTGAGGGGAGCATAGAAGATGCGCTAGCAAAATTCGCCTCGAGCGGCGATATAGCGGTCTACACAAATTTCACCCCTCCATATTATCTTATAAACGATGATAAAAGGTGGCGCATAGATTTTCAAAAAGGAACTATACTCCATCTCTTGCTACCCATAGGGGCGCTATCACACCTCCTCATAAGATCTACAGAGAAGGGGCGCGCCTTTGTCGAGGAGAAGGAGCTTGAAGAGGGCGTGGAAGGATTCAGGACCATCTTCGCTGCAGAGTTCGCAGCGATAGAAGATATCCTAAGTCAAAGGAACATACAGCTTGCGGTAGACTTCTTAAAGAGACAAGGAGTTGTATCGGTAGATGGAACAAGGATATTCGTGTCGCAGGCCGTATCTATCAAGGCGCTCAAAAGATACAGTCTTACACTAGAACACCTCTTAGAATCCTACACAACCTGCCTGCAGACGATAGAACTGCTTGGGGACGAAGAGTGCAGCGAAAAGGAGCTTGTACAATGGATACAAGAGACAGGAGGTCATCTGTTAAACCTCGGAATCATAGACAGGTTGGAATCGATATCCAAACCGACCTACGAAAATGGCATCAGGCTATGTACAAGACTAGGGATACTAACCGAATCGACTGACGAAAAAGGAACCAAAAAATATACTATCAGTAACAAGAAGTTGTTAGACCAACTTAAACAAAAACTTGAAATCCTATAGCCAGTGATAGACATGAGTTTTCCACCCTTTTATCCACAACTAGACCTACAAGATCCAAAAAATGGCAAGGATGCATTCAAATATATTTATCGTTGTAATAGTTTGTAATAAAAGGATTTTGTATGCCTAAAAAATAATCGTTCCGCATAAATGCCTTTTAAATGACATCTGAAGACTCAAACATGAACAATATCCACAGGGTTATCCACATATATTGTGTAAACCTATAAAAATCACCCTCTGGGATGACACTTCCTGTATGTCTCCACTATGTAGCGGTCTGATATGTGCGTGTATATCTGTGTCGTGGAGACATCGGCGTGCCCAAGCATCGTTTGAACAGACCTCAAATCGGCGCCGCGCTCCAAGAGATGGGTTGCAAAGGAGTGTCTAAGCAGGTGCGGCGTCACACGCTTTATCCCAACCTTCCTCGCGTAATATCGCACCCTCTCCCAAAACGCCTGGCGCGTGAGATGTTCTCTCCCCCTCCCGAAGAATAGGTATTCCGAATCAAAGCCGCCCTTCCCCTTTATCGCTCTGATGTAAGCAAGTAGCGCATCGGAAGCAAACCTCCCTAACGGCACAATCCTCTCCTTTGAACCCTTCCCAAAGACTCGGATATAACCTCCGTCCAAATTGATGTTATTCAACTTGAGCCCTACCAATTCAGAAACCCTCACGCCAGTTGCATACATAAGCTCAAGCATCGCCTTGTCCCTTATCCCCAACAAGGTAGAGAGGTCGGGGGCATTTAAAAGTGCCTCCACCTCTTCCAGCGAAAGTGTCTTGGGTAGTCTCTTTCCTACCTTGGGAAATTCAATATCCGCGGTCGGATCAGAATCTATCCTGCCGCTCCTCAACAAAAACCGGAAAAAACCCTTTACTGCCGCTATGCCCCTTGCGATAGAGCGATTTCCCAATCCCCTCTCCTTCATCGCAAAGATAAAACCCCTCACTTCCTTTGAGGTCACCTCCCTCGCCTCCTTGATACCAAGCCGGATGAGATACTCTGTAAAAAACCTAATGTCCCTCCCGTAAGACTCTACTGTGTTAGAAGAGAGGTGTCTCTCTACCCTGATATAGTCCAAAAATAGATCGGCCAAGTGATCTAACCCTTCCATAATCCCTTCCAAAAAATCGCCTTGTATCCTCTGTAATGATAAACTAGAAACTAGGTGATGTCTAGTCGTATCAGATAAAGGGACGGTCTGCATTATAAAGATATATGTTACACGAAAGGTTTAGGGGACACATACTCAATAGGTCGGAGATCACTACGCTACTCCCTCCGCTTGCAACAACCTCAGACATCGTCATCGATGTCGGAAGCGGAAGAGGGGATTTTCTTTTTTATCTGGCCGAAAAATACCCGCAAAAGACCGTCTATGGAATAGAGATAAGGGAGAAGCGATTTGAAAAACTGGCGAGGCGCCTCAAACAAGATGGCTTCGAAAATGTAGGGCTTATACTAGGCGACGCCTTCTTGTCGATTCCCATAGTCTTTGAGGAGGGTGGCGTGAAGGAGATATACATAAACTTCCCAGACCCATGGCCAAAGAGGCGTCACGCAAGGAGGAGGCTCATCACACCCGCCTTTGTAAAGGTATGTGGGAGGGTGCTTAAAAAGGGAGGAAGGTTAAGTATTGCTACTGACCTAGAGTGGTATGCGATACATACAAAGGAGGTAGTCTCCGGGGCGGGTATATTTGCGCTGGTGGAATATGGCAGAGGGGATGATGGCAAAATATACCCTACCTACTTCGCTAAGAAATGGATGGAGGAAGGGAGGGATATATACTACCAAGTATACAAAAAATATAGCTAAAAGGCGAAACTTTGAGCTACAAAGATACGATAGACTATTATAGGTATTATATTATAGAGTTGGTATATAATGGGCGAAGACTTATGAAGAGAAGGGTGACAAAACTAATAACGCTAGGCCTAATATCCGGCGCCATACTCACCTCTCTGCTCCTCATATCTTGTAATGACAAGAGACAAGTAAATTCCCCAAGCATAACCCCTCCTCCGCCGACCGAAGGTAGTTCACAAAGGACAAACAACACAGAAAATACTAGCGGAGGCCCTGAGAGCACTTCAAACAACGCATCTGATAGCGATGGAAGTAGTCTTGACGAAGAAGGAAATCCTATACCGAGTGGAGATGAGCAAGGAGGCGAAACAGGCAACACAGGGCCAGAGACTCCAAAGCCGTTTGGAATAAAATATGTCCGCCTCTTTATGTACCAACTCCAGGGCCTTGAGGAAGCGGGTGCCGTAGAGGCGCTTGCCAAAACGCACTACGACATGCTCGTGGTAGAGCCGGTCTATACCGTGAAGGGGAGTGAAGACTTCGACGTATACCAGATGGTAAGGGCGTTCAAATCGAGCGAGGCAAAGAATCTAAACAGAAAACTTGTGGTGGCGTACATAGATATAGGGGAGGCAGAGGACTACCGCACATATTGGGAAGATAGCTGGATAGCCCCAAAAAGCCAAAAATGTAAAGCCGGCTCGCCCAGTTTTCTCCTGAGGATGGATCCGGACGGGTGGAGCGGAAATTATGTTGTAAAATACTGGGACCAGCGATGGGTAAAAATTATGGTGGGCGCAATAGAAGATATAGCAAGGAAGGGTTTTGATGGGGCATACCTCGATTGGGTAGAGGCATACGACGATGAGTGCGTAATCAATGCAGCAAAGGTAGACAACATAAACCCAGCAGTAGCAATGGTAAACTTTGTAGCCCTCTTAAAGGCAAAGGCAAGGGCTATAAATCCGAACTTTGTCATAATATCCCAAAACGCCCCGTATCTTGCCGAAGAGCGTCCAGAATATCTAAAAGTAATAGATGCCATATCTATGGAAGGGATATTCTTTTTGGGTGAGGCAGATTCCGACTGGGACGATCCAAGCTGCTGCGATATACCAAATGAGTATGAAGATGACTTCTCAACCGACGCCCTGATCAGTGTAGCTAAGGGACTCTATATCCAAAATGGCATACCTGTCTTTTCAGTGGACTATGCCATAAAGCCTGAAAATGTGGCCTATGTATACAAGCGGGCGCGCGAAGTAGGGCTCATCCCACTGGTCACAAGGACATCCCTCTCAAAGATAACAACTACACCACCGCCAGACTACTGAAACTATGAATAAAAGAAGCGGTTGCAAATGTGAAAAATGCGTGGAGTGCTGCACAAGGGAGCCTGGATGGTTTATGCCGGATGAGATACCTGAGGCTGCAGCATATCTAAATATAACCGTCAAGGAATTGGAAGAGAGGTACCTTTTAGAACATGAATATGACGGTGCAATCATCCTTGCGCCGCGTAGCAAACCGGATTCGAGCGAATGTATATTTCTCACGAAAGACAAGAGGTGTCTCATACACCCTGTAAAACCCTATGAATGCAGAAAGGTATTTGGATGCGAAGCAGCGAATAGGCACAAAAATATAAGGGATATAATCGCCCGCCGCTGGAGATAACACCCCTTCACTTTGTCATGACTAGATTCATGAACTCTTCGCGTGTTGACTGTCTCTCGCGGAATGCACCCAGCATCGCGCTGGTTATCACCTTGGCATCTTGTTGTTTTACGCCCCTCATCTGCATACAGAGATGTTCAGCCACCACAACCACGGCAACACCGCGCGGTTTTAAGATGTCATTTATGGTATCAGCTATTTCTTGGGTCAGGCGCTCCTGCATCTGTAATCTCTTCGCAAATATATCCACCATCCGCGCTATCTTTGAAATGCCAACAAGCATCCCGTTTGGTATGTAGGCAACGTGGGCATACCCATGGAATGGTAGGAGATGGTGCTCACATAGCGAAAAAACGCGGATATCCTTAACGATGACCATCTCATCGTATTTATCTCTGAAGACGGCATTTTTGATAAGCTCTCTAGGGTCCTCTTTGTAGCCGCTAGTTAGGTATTCGTACATCTTGGCAACGCGAGATGGGGTATCTGCCAACCCTTCCCTTGATGGGTCTTCACCGATCTTGCAGATCAATTCTCTTACCAACTCTTCCATGAAAATAGGACCTGTCTTATAGGCGAAGCTGTGCGCGCATCGCCTCTTCTACCCTAGGGTCCAGCTTAAAATTTCCTTTCTGAACAATGTTGTAAAGGCCCTCCCATGTGCCAACATCATGCCAGCCGATGTCACATGGAAGCGTCACCACCCTATCTGAACGCTCCATCACGCCATAATCTATGGAGATAGACTCGGCCTCCTCAAAGAATTTTTTTATACGCTTTTTTGGCACATACTTATCAGCTAACGCATACAAAGACGGTAGATGATTTTTGATCTCAGAGAGGATGAAGTGTGCCTGCCAGACAAACATCCCACTGTTCCAAAGATAATTTCCATCTTTCAAGTATCCTTCTGCAACAGCAACGGAGGGTTTTTCCACAAAGGCATCCACTATGTATGCATGCCGCCCCTCCACATCGTCCTCTATCATCTTCCCAAGCCTCAAATATCCGTAGCAGTCTGCCGGCCATGTGGGTCTTATGCCGAGCGTCACGAGCACCTCGCGCTCACTCGCAACATATATAGCCCTCTCAATCACCTTCCTAAACTCCTCTTCCTTCTCTATGAGGTGATCCGATGGCAGGACAAGCATTACTGCATCCTCTTCCGCCTCAATTATCATCCGGGCAGCATAGGCAATCGAGGGGGCCGTATTCTTCTTAAAAGGCTCCGGAATGATGTTTGAGGAAAGTATGGCTGGAAGCTGCGACCTGACAAGCTTGGTGTATCTGGAATTCGTGGCCACAATAATCCTTGCAGGATGGGCGATGGGAAGGATCCTATCATAGGTCTGCTGTATAAAGGTCCGCCCGCCGAAGAAGCTCAAAAACTGCTTTGGTCTCTCTGGCGTGGAGACAGGATAAAACCTCGTCCCTTCTCCACCAGCCATGATAAGTACGTATAATGGCTTTTCCATACGGAGGGAGATTATTACCTTATAGGCACGATGTCAAGGGGATGAAAAAAGCATCAAGGCGAAAACCTCCTAACTCAATATCCAAGTAGCAGCACCCTCTTGACATAAGAGCCAAATCCGTTTAAGGAATTATCATATGAACACACTTGCCATACAGACACTCCTCTCCTACGGAGGAGATACTGCGGCGGGGGTCATACTCATTTCCTCAATGGTTGGTATTGTATGCCTGTTTCCTACCCTCGGCTCCCCGCTACCTATTCCAATAAGGGTCCTTGCCTTCATACATCTTTTAATAACGCTGTTTGTCGTGCCTGCAATCCTATTGGTCCCCACGATAGACAAGGTGCCCCTCTACCCTCTGGTGATCATAGCATATCTTCCGATATGCCTCATGAGGTTTGGATTTGGTTTTGGTCTCGAGATTAGGAGTGTAGGTTCGGCGCTTTTGTTTATATTTGGGCCTTGGATCTGGGGCCTCTTGAGTGTGCTAACCAAGGGGGAAGTTGAAGGCATTTTCACAACGTTGCTAGGTGTAGCCTTAAACTCTGGGCGAATAGTGTTTGCTGCCCTCTGGATCAGTAGCCTATTCATTATCAGCGAAGGGGAGCCAAGAAAGATATTCAACAAAGAGACCTTTACTAATCCATTATTATTGTTATTAGCGCTCCTCATCATGACGCCTTGGTTTTTAGGTTGCCTGCTTGCGATGGCAGCGTGGGCCGGAGGAGAACCTGCTGGGAGGATGCCTGATGGCACTTTTCTTAAAATACCGTTCTTTGCACCACATAGCAGAAGCGATTGGCTTGTCCTCCTCGGTGGAGTGTCACAGATAGCCGTTGAGGCCTTTAATATAATATCTGGAGGGAAAAAAGTATTCGATGAATTCAAATGACAAAAAATAATCCTCTCGCTAGCAAAGATACCAACCTATTCCCTACCAACTTGATTCAGACATGAGTGAAGTCGCAGGTCATAGACTGCTACACGCGCCATGTATACTACCTTTTCCAAAGGGCTGACGTGCGCCACTCACCCTTGCACAGGCATTTGTTGTTTATATAATCGAAGCCGTGTGTAAAGTGTAAGCAACTCATTGCACACTTAAGCCATCCTAAAAATGACCCTCCGTCTTCAACTTCTTCTTTTTTAACCTCTTCTTTGGCATCTGGCTCACACACAAGCTGCCAATCCAAATCCGTAACTTCGATCCACTTGCATCGTTCCATAATCCCTCCTTTATCTTTGTCCATTGTCAAAAATCCACGGTAAAAGACAGGTTTCTTCATATAAATAAACTGATACATTGGCAAGATGATTTTAAATACCCAAACAAACTTCTATTAACAGATCATAATAGATTATGGATTGTAGAGATAAAATCATATGGTATGTAATCTGGGCTTGGGGTATACTTGGGACATAGAAGAAGATGTTGACAAAGGGTAACAACAATACGGCAAATATACTCCTTCTTTCACTAGTAAGCCTATTTCTCCTCACATCCCTCTCATGTCTCATTACGGACAATAAAAAAATATACTCCCCGCAAATACCCGCAATAGAAGCAACTGCAACCTACAAGATAGCAATAGGAGGGGTTGCGTCTGGCAGAAACGAGCTCGTCATATTTGATGAGTACAACAATATACTGAACTTGAGAGGAAGGGCTCTCTCATTCGAAGTGGAGGGAGAAGATGTGGTGGAACTGGTGCCGCGAGATGGCTACCAAGATTTTGCAAGCGGGAGCGGCGCACTCATCAGGCCTAAAAAGCCCGGTTATGCCGTAATCAAATACTTAATAGACGGCACAAGGCAGGAAGACGAGTTCCTTGTCATTGTGCCACCGCAGTCCATCATACAGATGATGGTCGCAGAGGCCGCCAGACAGATAACAGACGAAGCCGATGTAGATGAAAATAATCACGTAAGACTCACGAGTCGTTCTAATACTGCGGAGGCAATAGGTTTCGTGGCAAGAAATCGTGTAAAGATTACATATGAAAATGATGACCTCTCTCTATTCGATGTAGACTCAAACCTCTGGAAAAGTGATCCGCCCGCTTCATATTTTGATGCGGTCATATATGCCCACAATGAAGATATATACCAGTATTCGCCGGTAGATCCTTCTGATCCAACGCATGGTATATTTGAAGATGCAGCTACAAGAGACGGTTTGGATGAAAGTTTTCACCGCGCATATGATCAGGCCGTGCTCACTGCAGCAGATATCTTCAGTGAATCTATAGACGATCCAACAGGTGGCGCATTTGCCTTCTTTTCCCCAACTGAAGAGGAGTGGAGTTGCATACTAGACCTTTATACACAACAAGGCACAAATATACCTCCATCCTGCGGCTTTACAGACTCCGACTTCCCAAGCCTAGCGCCCATAGAACTCTTTGTGCCAAGGGATATTTGGAGATATAAAGATGGAATGCCCTCCTTCGTATTTGCAAGACAAAAGGGGAACTCCGAAGGTCCGGTAGTGATAATAGAATAATCTAGCTTATTTTATCCCGAGATCCTCTGCCACATCTTCTATCAAATCTGCACCCAATGGAGGCTTTAACTTTCTCAGATAACCTTCAAAGAGTGCGTTGTCACATATTACATTTATGAGGCGAGGGATTCCCTTTGAAAATATATGCACCTTTCTAATCGCATCTTCCGAAAAGATTTCGCCATCGGCGCCAGCAAGCGAGAGTCTATGTCTTACATATCCAACGGCGGTCTCTATATCAAAAGGCCTTAGTCTACACTTTACCGCGACACGCTGCGCCAGCGGAGGATCCGAAGAAATAGACTCTTCTAATTCAGGCATACCAAACAAAATAAAAGTAAGCAGTTTCTCTTCAGGCAATTCCACATTCAAAAGCCCTCTTATCTCCTCCATAAGATCCGGTTTTTTAAGCATCTGCGCCTCATCTATCAATATAACGGCCTTCTTTCCTTCTTCGCTTATAGCGATGAGTCTCTCGAGGAGGGCGGAGAGGAGGGAAACCTTGTCGTCAGATATACTCTCCACCCCAAGCTGAAGGGCGATTTTTTTTAAAAACCACTTTGAATCGACATCAGAATGCACAATCACAAGCAAAGAGGCTTCGTATTTATCCTCAGGCAGTGTATCCAAAAGCCTCCTTGCAAGCATTGTCTTGCCAGTTCCAATATCCCCTATAACAACAGCAAGCCCTTTTGAAGCCTCTACCGCATAGGTGAGCCTTTCCATCGCAACGTCATGCTCGCTGCTGTGATAATAGAACTTGGACATCGGTATTATGGAGAAAGGTTCACTCTTCAAATTGTAATACGAAAGGTAATCCATCACACAAATCCTATCTTTCTCTTTGTCTTTAATGTCTCGCCTTTTGTCTTTGTTTTCCTCTCCTCCCCTTTCGTCTCTTTGTCTTCAATGTTCAGAGTGTCACCTGTATCACCTTTACTAACTTCTCTCTCCTCGCCACCTACCGTAAGCAAAACACCAGATGCAGTAGTTGAATCGTCTTTTGAAATATATCCTTCGCTGGGCGGCTCAGGCCTTAATCCATCTGCATCGCCCCCCATTTTTTGCGGCATGTATTCAATCTCAAGGAGCGAGGTTGCGTCTTCGATCCTCCTTGATACATCTTCATTGCGATAGCCAGCATTCCAGATTCCTTGGTAAATATCCAGCGCTCTCTCAAGTTCCGCCCGCGCCTCGTCCGTAAGTCCCATGGCTTTATAAGCGCGCCCAAGCTCCAACATCCCATCTGCCTCTTTTAGCCTACCATCTACGTCAGAAATGGTGACCTGCGCCGGCACTTCCTTTGATTTGGGCTCCTCTTGAGGCATCGAGGTATCAATGGAGCGAGCCTCGTCTATCCGCTTCCTCCTCTCCTCCGCCTCTCTCTTTATCTTGTCAAAATAATCGATGTCTATCTCCGAAACCGCCTCCCTCACAAATTCTTCATCATCGGGCGATGCAACCAATATGCTCCGATATGCACCGAGCGCCTGTTCTATATCTCCCTTCTCTACAAACTTCTGTGCCGCCTCTCTGTATTTCGTCTTTGCAGTCTCTATCTGCTTCAAACTTGCATATGCATCCGCAAGCATCATAATAAGTGTTGGGTCATCTAAATTGATATCCTTCTTTCCAAGCAACGATATGAGTTTTTTCCACTCCCCCCTCTTGTGGTATATCGAGGCGAGTTCTTTTAAAACATCTACCCTATCTGGTTTATACAGCAATATCCTTTCATACAAACTCACAAGCTCGTCCGTCTTGCCGCTCGATCTAGCCATCTTTGCCAGCTCGTCGTATTCCTTCAGCGCCTCCTCGTCCATACCCTTATACTTGTATAGCTCCGCCAGCCTCACTCTCGCCTGAGTATCATTAGGATCCAGCTTTACCATCTTGTCCCTTATTTCTATCAGCTTGTCCACATCTCCACTCTGTTCAAATGCGTTCGCAAGTATCTGATATTGGTGCACAGCATCTTTTTTGAGCCCCATCTTTTCATACAGCTCGGCAAGTGAAAGATTTACATCTATAAGCGACGGGTTTAGTCGCAGTATATTCTTATATACCGTTACCGCCTTTAGATAAAACCCGTCCATAGCATACGATTTTGCAACCTCATTGTAGAGATCTAGCGCCTCTTCTATCCTCTTTTGTTTTGCAAGGAGTTCAGCCACGCGCAGTTTAAGGCGCATATCGGTGGGGTCCGCCTCCATCAGGCGCTTATATTCTAAGATCGCCCGTTCTATCTTTCCTTCGCTGATCAGCTTCCTCGCATACTCAAGCACTTTTTCCTTATTAATAACCTCCAAGCATCACCTCTCATGAACTTGTCTCTATGCCCTTCAAAAACTCTATGGCACGTTTGTTTTCAGGGTTATCCGCTATTATTGCCCGGAGTATCTTTGCCGCCGCATCTTTGTTACCCTGAAGCGCCAATATCTCGGCCATCGTAACGGTCCTCCACCTGGGATCAATGGATGGATCAACCTCCTTATACTCATTATGCACACCATTTTCGGTGTCTAGTGTTGTCTCTGTATGCCCGGTCCCCTGCCCACTGGTCCCCTGCCCACTGGTCCCCTGCCCACTGGTCCCCTGCCCACTGGTCCCCTGCCCACTGGTCTCCCTTGCCTCACCCACCGCAACCACCTCCCCTTTGGAAACGGTCTCCCGCAAAGAGACACCTACACGACTCCTCACTGACTCAAGAATTTTGCTCGCTGCAGGATGGGATGGATAGAGGGAGAGCGCAAATTCGGCCTCTTCGGCAGCGCGTCTGTAGTTCCCTACGGCAAGATATGCCTTTGCAAGGGTCACCCTCCCAACGACCATGTTAGGATTCCTTTCAAGCCCTTTTTTACACACGGTAATCGCCTCTTCATAACAACCGTGCATGATGAGCATTTCGGCAAGCGGCACAAACACAATAGAATCCGGATTTGCCTTTAATATCTCATGGTACCTTAAAAATACTGGATTATCTGCAAGGTCTGGCCTCATACAAATTTATTATAGGCAAGGGGAAGACAAATGCAAGGATGTTTAGATGGTTTGGCGAGGCTGTGTGGTTTATATACAACCAAAGTATTTTGCTTTTAGTTGATACTCCTGCCATACCTCACTAGTTTCCGACTTCGCCATATTTACCGGGGCACGAAGGATGTTTACAACAGTCCCCGTCAAGCGGATACCCGCCTTGCAGGTTATCTTGTCTTTAGAATAGACTACTATATCCCCATCGTCGAGTGAGATATATGTGGAATAGTTATAACCGTCCGGATATTCAAGCACATGTTGTGATATCTCGCCATTTACCCTTCCCAAGACCTCTATATCTTCACCAACATGCGCGCCAATGTCTTTAGTAGATGTAATCCTTGGTAGCGGTTTATCTTTGCTGCTACACGCAATAACAAACACATACAGACACAAAAGAGAGCCGACCAATACAGATACGAATCGTGAAGGCATAAAAACCTTTAAAAAGGCGATCACTTCAACTCTTCCACTATGATGTTTTCATTGGTAAACACGCATATCCCAGCCGCGATCTTGATTGCCTCCACCGCAATCTCTTTGGCGCCTAGATCAGAATATCTGATTAGTGCGCGTGCAGCCGCAAGGGCATATGGACCACCAGAACCGACCGCCACAAGCCCATCATCCGGCTCTATCACATCGCCATTCCCAGATATAAGGAGCGTCTTCTCCCTATCCGCAACCACAAGGAGCGCCTCTAATCTTCTAAGCACCTTGTCTGTCCGCCAGTCCTTGGCAAGTTCCACTGCGGCGCGCAGCAAATTCCCCCTGTATTCTTCAAGTTTAGATTCAAACTTCTCAAAAAGGGTGAGCGCATCCGCCGTAGAACCTGCAAATCCAGCCAGAACTTTGTCAGAGATCACCCTCACCTTTCTGGCAGACTGCTTCACTATGGTATTGTTCATTGATACCTGCCCATCACCTGCTATTGCAACTGATCCGCCACGTCTGACCGATATAATGGTCGTACCGTTAAACATTATCGTCTCCTATCTTTCCTATGATGATTCTCAAAAAAGACACCTTATGCCTTTGGATGGGCCTTGTCATACACCTCAATCAGTTTGTTGACGCTCACATGTGTGTATTTCTGGGTTGTAGAGAGCGAGGTATGGCCCATAAGTTCTTGTATTCCCCTAAGGTCTGCGCCGGAATTCAATAGATGTGTGGCAAATGTATGCCTTATAACATGTGGCGTCACCTTCTTGTCTATACCGCAGAGTTTGACATACTTTTGTATCAACCGCTCAACGCTCCTCGTGGTAAGCCTGCTGCCGTTTCTACTCAAAAAGAGCGCCTCTTGGTCCTCTGGAGACGCCCCCTTCAAAAATACATTTCGTACGGCAAGGTACTTCTCTAATGCCTCCTTGGCCTTCGCACCCATGGGGATCCTGCGCTCCTTATCACCCTTCCCTACCACTGTCACAAAGCCATCTTTGCAGTCCACTTGACCGACATTCAGCCCAACCAGCTCAGAGACGCGTACGCCGGTCGCGTATAGTGTTTCTAACATCGCCCTGTCTCTAATAGTAATCGGATCGTCGCCCTGTGGTGCCTCTAGGAGCTTAAACACCTCATCCACGCTCAAAAAGATTGGAAGCCTTTGTGGGACTTGAGGTGAAGAGATGTCCTTCGCCGGATTCAATGTGAGTAGACCTGTCTTCACCCAATATTGGAAAAAAGACCTGATGGATGCCAGCTTCCTTGCCACCGACGCAGCAGAGTTCTTCTTAAAGAGCTCGGCCAAAAAACCCCTTATATCAGCAGAAGTTATGCTTTTAAGCCCTTCAGGTGTGAGATAATCTATGTCTGGGTTTTGGGCGGCCTGATAACTAAAAAACTGCTGTAGGTCGGCCAGATAATTTTTGTAGGTGTGTAAAGAAGCGCCCTTCTCAGAAGAAAGGTATCTACCAAATTCCTCTAACACATTCAAACCTTTACTATTATTTAGATCATTCATATCCCACCTCCCCCTATGGTCTTATATATAACATATACTAGTCGCATATTGCAAATGATTTTTGGTATAACGATTTCTATATGAGATAAAGACAAAAAGGCCTTACTCTTTAGCTGGTGGAAGGTTTAAAAATATCCTTTTATGCCTCTTTGCCTCACGCCCCCTTGGGCCTATAATACCCTTAGCCTAAACCCGATTGCGTTCATTATAGCGGGAGTGCGCCATATAAATAGCCTAACCACTGTCGTGGTTATCCCAAAGATCTCATAAGCAGTTTACGAAATGGGGATGATAAATGATATCCTCGTACCTTTGCCAAGCTCGCTCTCCGCCCAGACAATACCGCCGTGCAGTTCTACGAACTGCTTCACAAGTGCAAGCCCCAGCCCTGAACCCTCGTAACTCTTAGTAACCGAACTGTCTACCTGATGAAAGACGTCGAAGATCCTAGGGAGTTCTTCTCTGGCAATGCCTATTCCGTTGTCCTCAACGTAACAAAATACAAGACCATTTTTAAACCTCTCCTCATCAACATCCATCGTTGGAAAGCCCTTTACCTCTTTTAAAAAGGCTGCAAAATCCATAAATGCACACGACGCCAATTTTATCCTCCCCCCATCCGGAGTAAATTTGATAGCATTACTGAGCAGATTTAAAATGATCTGCTGGACTCTCTTTTCGTCCGCAAAGACGACCGGCATTGCTTTATCGGTCTCAACCGACAAGATATGTGATTTTCTCTTCACTAGCGGAGCTATGCTCCTCTCTATACTAGAAATCATCTCGCCCCAGTCGAAGCTCCGTCTCGAGAGTTCCATCTTACCAGAATCTATCTTTGCCATATCGAGCAGATTGTTTATCATCTCAAGGAGGTTATTCGCGTTAACGAGCACCTCTTTTAGACTATCCTTCTGTTCTTCCGTAATAGAACCCATGACACCTTCTAACAGTAGTTCGGAAAAGCCGATGATAGCAGTGAGTGGTGTCCTAAGTTCATGACTCATAGTCGCCAAAAACTCAGATTTCACCCGATTTGCCTCGAGGAGCGCTATGTTCTTCCTCTTTAATTCTTCAATCAGCATGGCGGCCTCTATCACAAGGGCAGCCTGATCAGCAAAGGCTTGGAATATGTGTACCTTCTCGGACTCAACAAATGGTTCCCTTGCAAGACCAATTATGACACCTATTACCTCCCTGCTTGTGACGAGTGGTATTCCAACCGCCCTCTTGGCACCAAGCCTTTCCTCTATTGCATTTAACGCCTCAATCTCTGGTGATTGAGACACACCTAAAAACATCTCTCTTATACCCTGTCTAAATATGATTCTACCCTGCCTCATCTGTCTAAACGCCATACTCTCGTCTATGGCTGACCTTGGTAGTAAAAATTGCCTCTGCACTGTTTTAAACACCTCTCTTACCGAAAGGAATTTGTCTCCCCTGCCTGGAAGGACACACCTTACCGAATCAGAATCTCTCTCAAAGAGGAGGAGAAAACAAAATGCAAAATCAAGCCCCTCCAGCACACCATCTACAATCTGAAGGAGTAGATTTTTGAGCGATGTAACCGTCCTGATGGCTGAACCCATCTCCTGAAGCGCGAGCAGCTCCTTATTCCTTGCCTCCAATATCCTCTCTCGGTCCTGTGTAAAGTGATGAGCTATCTTTGTGGCATAGACGGCCAGTGCAAGAAACAGTGCAAGAAGGATTGGATAGGTGTATGGGGCCTCGCTCGAACCAGTTGAATAAGAAGGTATATTAAGCGGAGGTATTACACCTAAATAATTTGATACAAACAGGATGATATAAAACAGGTAGGAAAATATCGCCGCGAGTAGAGAAACCTTATAATTAAAGAAAAGACCCGCGCCTAGCGTGTAGAAGATGTATATAAGGTAATACCTGCTGTTCGCGCCACCTGTGAGGTACACGATGCTCGTCATAGAAATGAGATCAGACGCAACCTCCATGGCAAATGAGGGTATAATCAATACATTGTTTAAGATGTTGTAATAACTTATTGTCGTAAGGAGGAAACAAATAAGTATGGCAAGCGTCACAAACTTCGTCTCACCCAACGAATCCTTAAGGAAGATCACATACAAAAACCAGAAGCCTATAAATATGGCAAGACGGAGTCTTGCGAGAAAGATGTGTCTTGCCTTATATTCCGGGAAGGAGATTGTCTCAAGTATATTATGCCCTTCCCTCTTCATACGCTAAATAAATAACACAGAACAAACTGAACTGTCAATTTAATGTAAGCTAAGACCTTCTAATCGCCTCAATAATTCGCTTTGCGGCGTCTTTGTATGCCCTTATTACCCTCCACTCTGGGGTTTCACTATGTAGACTGACGCGCACAAGTTGTTTGAGGACCTCTGCCTCTTCCTCCTCGGAGATTTTGTATACGTAGAAAACCTCATGTAGGAGTGTTATGTATAGAGGAAGTCCTATTTTCTCTGCATAGGAAAATATATCAGGACGGAGCCTTTTCTGAAAGGTCGTGGGGCGCACAAACCCTCCCTGAATGATGACCCGAGCGGCATCTATAGAGCCAAACCTATCTCTTACCCTCCCGCTTGAGTCCACATCCACTATATAGCGCATCACCTCTCCTGTAATCCTCCTTCTCATCTCCTGCGAACCGAGCCCACCATAGTCTGCCAAATTGAGGCGCCTTATCACAGAGGACAAGACCTCCCTCACCTTAAGAGAGGCATTTCTCACCCTTTGTTCCTCACCCCTCACAAAGGCACGGGCCGTAGCAATGTCTTGGTAAGACCCAAGCCTCCCAAGTATCCTCTTTAGGACCTCTAAACGCCATATACCTAAGATGCCTTTGCCATCATGAGATGCAACCTCCAGAAACTGGGGGCTCAAGAGGGCATTTACCTTCCTTATAACCTTACGCCTGTCATTTGGTAGATTATAGTAGGCTGCAACAAATTTATAAACCATCTCCTCTGAAAGCCTTCCTCCCCTTTTTAAGAATTCAGATAGGACACGTATCCCAACTTCCTTCTTTATGGAGACTGCGGATTCAGAGCGCGGCGTATAGTTTGGCCAAAACTTCATAACTACCGCCTCAACAAACTCCTTGGAGTCTACGCCGTGGACGGGGAGGATGCTGGTGTAGGTCCTAAACGCCTCCTCTGCCACATGGAGTTGGATAGGTATCCTCTCGGCCAACCCCCTCATCACCTCTTTATAAGAGACCACCCTCCCATAGAGTTTAGAGAGATTTAGCCTTATCCTCTCTATATTAAACTCCCCAAATAACTCCTTTGCCATCTCAAACAGTCTGTACTGTACCGAGCTCGAATTGTAAACCCGCCAAAACTCCTCCTCTGCCTTCAAACGCTCTCTAGGCCTTCCTACAAATGTCGCTACCCTCACGCCATTTAATGCATTCTCTAGGTCGGAGAGGTCATGAAGATAGCCATTTATAACAGTGAGCGCCCGCGAAACTTTGTCAACCCAACCCTTGTCCTTGGGCTCTGCAGCGATGAGTCTTGCGAGCATGACCATCTTATCCATCCTAGAAGGCTTGTGGGCCTTCTGTGTTAAAAGGACCTTTTTCTCCCCCGATGTGCCGGTCTTGGAAGGAGCTGGAGGTTTACTACCAGCACCCCTACCGCCGCGATGAGGTGCAGCGGCATATGAGGCAGAGAGGCGCCCTGAGGCAGAGGCACGAGCGAGTAAAGATATTTGAAGCCCTGAAGGATCCATAAGACTCCATAGCGGAGCGGACAATGCCTCCCTCACCCCAAGGCCAAGCCTTGAGAACAGACTGAGCAATGAGGATTCCCCATTATACTCGTCATCATGTATAAACAGGTTCTTTGTATCGCTAGGATCGGTACCTGAATCATAACTATATAATATAGGTGAAGTACTAGTCCCAACGGTAGTAATGCTAAATAGAGAAGGCGAAAGGCTCCTCGTAATAAACCAAACAGGGGGTACTATGGAAGAGGTATTCCACATAATCACCAACTTTCTTATGCGACTATAACAGCCGTATGTTGGGTGTGTCAAGTGTTACCCCATCTTAAAACATTTTCCCCTCTTTTACGCCTTGACATTTTCCCACTCGAATTCCATATAATCCCTACACATGCTGAAATAGTCAACTGACACCAAAGACAAAAAAGGAGTCTTATATGGGAAAGATAATAGGTATTGACCTTGGAACCACCAACTCCTGCGTCGCAGTCATGGAGGGTGGTGAGCCAAAGATAATTACAAACCAGGAGGGCGGTAGAACTACCCCATCGGTGGTGGCATTTCAAAAGGACGGTGAGATACTAGTGGGTCAGGTGGCCAAGAGGCAAGCCATCACAAACCCAGATAATACCATCTACTCCATCAAACGCTTCATGGGGAGAAAGTACGACGAGGTCTCAGAGGAGATAAAGATGGTTCCATACAAGGTCGTGCGCGGTGCCAACGGGGATGCGGAGGTGGAGATCGGTGGTAAGAGATACTCCCCACCAGAGATATCCGCCCATATCCTAAGAAAACTAAAGAAGGCCGCAGAAGATTATTTAGGTCACGAAGTAAAAGAGGCTGTAATCACGGTACCTGCGTACTTTAACGACGCGCAGAGACAGGCAACAAAAGATGCAGGCACCATAGCCGGCCTTGAGGTAAAGAGGATCATAAATGAACCCACTGCCGCAGCGCTCGCCTACGGACTTGATAAAAAGAAGGATCAGACGGTGGCTGTCTTCGATTTTGGAGGTGGGACGTTTGATATCTCTATCCTAGACGTAGGCGAAAATGTGGTAGAGGTGATCTCTACAAATGGCGACACGCACCTAGGTGGTGACAACATAGACCAAAGGATAATGGAATACCTGATACAGGAATTCAAGAAGGACCAAGGGATAGATGTAAGCAATGACAAAATGGTTCTTCAGAGGCTAAAAGAGGCGGCGGAGAAGGCAAAGATAGAGCTCTCGTCGGCGATGGAGACAGAGATAAACCTCCCGTTCCTCACAGCAGATGCATCCGGTCCAAAACATATGAACATCAAGCTGACTCGAGCAAAGTTTGAGGCGCTTGTAGAGGATATTCTCTTAAAAACACTCGAACCCTGTAAGAGGGCGCTGGAGGATGCAGGCAAAAAGCCATCTGACATAGACGAGGTAATCCTCGTTGGCGGTTCTACAAGGATACCGAAGGTGCAAGAGATCGTCAAAAACTTCTTTGGAAAGGAGCCGCACAAGGGTGTAAATCCTGACGAGGTGGTCGCGGCAGGCGCAGCAGTTCAGGGAGGCGTACTGGGAGGCGATGTAAAAGATGTGCTCCTCCTAGATGTCACACCTCTTTCTTTGGGCATAGAAACCTTGGGCGGCGTGATGACAAAGCTCATAGAGAGGAATACTACCATCCCAACGAGGAAGAGTCAGATCTTTTCTACTGCAGCGGACAATCAAACTTCCGTTGAGATACACGTCTTGCAGGGAGAGCGCGAGATGGCAGCAGACAACAGGACGCTCGGTAGATTTATACTCGACGGTATACCACCGGCACCGCGCGGCGTCCCACAGATAGAGGTCACTTTCGATATAGATGCCAATGGGATCGTCCATGTGAGTGCTAGAGACCTCGCTACAGGAAAGGAACAGCACATCACGATAACCTCATCTAGCGGCCTTTCGAAGAGCGATATAGAGCGACTTGTAAAAGAGGCTGAAGCGCACGAGGCGGAAGACAAGAAGAAGAGGGAAGAAATAGAACTCAGAAATCAGGCGGATGCCCTCTGTTATAACACAGAAAAGCTTCTAAAAGAGCATAGGGATAAGATCTCAGCCGAAGACGCAAAGAACATAGAGGCGGCGCTGGAGGAGTGCAAGAAGGCAATAGAAAAGAAGGATGCCTCCAGCATAAGACAGGCGATGGAGCGGCTCACACAGGCATCGCACAAGATGGCTGAGGCGATGTATAGGGCAGCATCGGCAAAGGGCTACGAAGGGCACTCCACTACGCAGGAAAGGGAAGATAAGGGAGAGAAGAAGGACGAGAATGTAGTGGAGGCGGAGTTCGAAGAGAAGAAGTGAGGTAGATCACTCTTGCTGTCCGTTTGAACCGCCTGTTTGTGATCGTAGCACATCCAATATATATATATGTTTCACCCATTCTAGTATCTTATTATAATCAATTTGAACCGCGCTCTCACCCGGTTCAAACCCTCTCATCACAATCCACGCATCCTTGCCAGCATAGTAGAGCAGGCCGCCTGTAGAAAGCATCCTCATCTTCGGATCCAAGTCTATACCCCAATACGAACCGGCGCTCAGATCCGTTACATCCTCGCCCTTTCCCGTGGCATTCAGCCATGGGACATAGTTTCTAAATACGATGCCGTTTCCGCTCTGTATATCAAAGGCGCCTATATCTGCGACCTGGCCAAGCCCACTTACACCACCCCCCTTTCCTTCCACACCTGCACCCCTTAGAAAGACGTTGTTCCCGCCAACTGCTATCTCAGGACCTATGTATGCAATCGGAGGAAGCGCGCCGGTTGCATCCTCTACCCACCTAAGGATGTTCTTCTTTATATTCGTAAACTGGAGGTCGATACTTCCGTACGGCTCCGGCTGTCCATCCTCGTCAAAGTCGCGTTTCATCCCCTCTTCCGTCCCGTCAATCAGCGAAGGCTGGTCCTTTGTAATGTCGATCACGGCTATGAGCTGTCTGTTTACATCAAATCTAGATTGTGGGTCTAACCCCTTTTGGATGCTCATATTGTGTTCGGATGTGCAGACAGGTAGGGCATACATCTTCTTTCCGTCGGGACTAAACGATACGCTGGTAAAGAATCTCCCGAACTCTCCCAGTTTTATCTCAGTCACCTTTGGATTATCTGCACCACTATCGGTAGCGCCTGGACTAGTCACGCCCTGCGCACCAAATTTATCTATATCGTAAAACACAAGGGAGTCCTTGGTTCCAACCACAAGGTATTTCTTGTCTCCACTCATATAACTTGCGAATGCAGGGGGATACTGATTGGTATCAGGACACACATCATCATTATTAAAGTCGCCTTCGGAGATAATGGGAGTAGGTCTGCCACTATTTTCATCTACAGTGGACAACTTACCATCATCCCCTATCTTAAACCTCCACACCTTGTTCACCCTATCTTCCGGTTTATCATTTACCCCACTCCAGCTTGCCTGAATGACGTAGACATATTTGTTGTCGCTAGTAATACCGGTTATCGCCCTGTTCGCCGCGCTATCTTTTATAGGAAGATTATTACCATATTCCACCAGCGCATTAGAATTCAAATCTATACCCATGACAGGATATGGAAGGGCACTCCCCTTCCCCCCTGCCCCTTTAAATTCTACCATGTAGAGGAACTTCTTGTCGCCTCGTTTTACAAGCACGCCCCGACATGGGTGCGGTTCGTTATCTTTCTCGCCATTCACGGTCACAATTTCACTCTGATCCTGCTTCCAGCTCCCCTCTTCTTTTACCAACCTGAAGACATAGCCGTTGTAATCACTTTGGCTAGCACCGTAACCCAAGACATACACATCATCTGCATCACCTGGGACCATGCCACAGAGGTCACCCTTAAACGGAGCGTTATCTTTTTTTATATCAATCTTACTTACATTATAACTGCCGCCCTTCATCTCAACAATCCTAACCACGTTTCTATAACTATCTTCTCCTGACGATGTCACAAACAATGGGGCATCTTCATCCTTTGGAGATATATAAAATGACCTGTCGAAGACAAATGAACCGATGTTGAAGACCTTATCTACCTTTGGCGCATTATCGTTGCCAGCATTTATCTGATAAGAGATAGGTTCTGGATTTGACTTCGGAGAGCCGTTGGCGTTAGGCGTGATCGTATCTACACCTGTAGAAAGCACATCAAACGGACCGGGGCAATTATCCAACCCATTGCATGGGTCTCCATACTTTTTGCTGTACTCTGTATCAAATATGACCTGCATCCAGCTCTCCCCTACCGGCGCATATGGCACTTCAAACTCATATACCTTCCCTGTGAGCGGACTCTTCACCTCTGCAAATTTCACAAGGAGAAGCGGCTTTTTGCAATCTTGATCGCCACAAAACCTAGCGAAGAGGGAACCGTTGGCGAGCATAGAGTTGGTGGTTAGATACTTTCTCAATTCATCTACAATCTCACTCGGATAGTTTTTGGGCCGCCTGACCTGAATAGTAAAGGCGCAATTCTCACACTTTTTTATACCCTCTGCTGCACCGAGCACGCGCTCGCCTTCGCTTGTGCTCAGAGGACAGATACCATCCTTTGGGAGGGAACCGTCTGCGCAGAGAAGGGCAAATGGGACGAGGCTACACCTTCCATCTATAGGTGTCGTCCCATCATAACAGATCTTCTCTCCGGCTCCATTCTTACAGAGGCCAGGGGTCTCTGGAACCGTCTCATATCCATCGAGGCACTGGGTATCGACCCGAAAACCACACTCGCTCGCATATACAAATGCCGCTGTGGTAAGGCATCCATCCTTCACATATAGCTCCCTATTATTAAGCGCCTTGTCAACTATACAGTCAACCACCGCCGGCGTAAAGCCAGAACCCTTCCATTTTTCCACCTCTGAACGGAGCCACGAGTAGCTAAACGTATTGCCATTTGATGTGTCATCACACTTTCCGCTAATACTCTTCTCAAACCCCTCAAGATCTACCTTCTTCCCATCGTTGCTGCACGCAAAGACAAGAGGAATGATAAGGAAAAGGAGTGCGGCAAGAATACGTCTCATAAAACCTCCTTTAGGTTTAAGGTCTCATAATTCATGTAGAGAGTATACATAAATGCGTGGGGCATTTCAATAGAAATTTAGGGGCATGTCCCAGATATTTTGGCCAAACCCCAAACTACATCCCACACTCAGAGATAATACCCCTTGCTGCAATCTTTCCCATCCCCATGGCAGATATGACGGTCGCCGAACCTGTGACTATATCCCCGCCGGCAAAGATCCGCGGAAGGGAGGTCCTGCCGGTTTTGGGATCCACCTCTATATAACCCCCTCTACTCGTCTTGAGGTGAGGTGTAGTCTCAGCGATGATCGGATTTGCAGAGGTGCCGAGCGCACATATAACTGTATCGCATTCAACCACGAAATTCGAGTCTGGTACAGGGACAGGTCTCCTCCTCCCAGACTCATCAGGCTCCCCCAACTCCATCCTCACACACTCGATCGCCTTGAGCCACCCATGTTCGTTGCCTATGAGCCTCACTGGATTTGTAAGCCAGTC